>Ga0209702_10000537_pt1 | contig 80025 bp, 74 predicted proteins | sample FRY01_FD_187210 | JGI IMG/M metagenome (GOLD analysis project Ga0209702, IMG submission 187210) | Freshwater microbial communities from Lake Fryxell liftoff mats and glacier meltwater in Antarctica - FRY-01 (SPAdes) (version 2) | ecosystem: Environmental > Aquatic > Freshwater > Ice > Glacier...
AGCATTAATAATCTTGTTTGTAATTTTCTTTTCATGTGTGAGTTTTTTAATGATACAAAAATGAATATAATGATTAAACTCTGGAACACCCCAATGTTAAATAATTATTAACTTTAACTTCAATAGTAAAAATTTTTAACTAAAGATTAAACAAAAAGCATCACCTATTTAAACAATACAATTCTATTTTTTTAAACTTATTAATTAATTAGATTTGCTTGATTTTAAATAATCTCAATTTAGATATATGAATTACGATTTAATAATTATTGGAAGTGGTCCTGGAGGTTACGTGGCAGCGATAAGAGCCGCTCAATTAGGTTTAAAAACAGCGATAGTAGAAAAAGAATCTTTAGGTGGTATTTGTTTAAATTGGGGCTGCATCCCTACAAAAGCCTTATTAAAAAGCGCTCAAGTATTCGAATATATAAACCATGCGTCTGATTACGGTATTAAAGTAGGAGAATACGAAGCAGATTTTAATGCCGTAATTAAAAGAAGCCGTAACGTAGCCGATGGAATGAGCAAAGGCATTCAATTTTTAATGAAAAAAAATAAAATTGATGTGCTTATGGGTTATGGTGAACTAAAAGGCGAAGGAAAAATAGAAGTTAAAGCGAGTGATGATTCTGTAAAAGAATATACTGCAACTCATATCATTTTAGCTACAGGTGGTCGCTCTCGCGAGTTATCACACATTAAACAAGATGGTAAAAAAGTAATTGGTTACCGCGAAGCCATGACTTTACCTAATCAACCAAAATCTATGATTGTGATGGGATCTGGCGCAATAGGTGTAGAGTTTGCTTACTTTTATGCTACAATGGGCACCAAAGTTACTATTGTAGAATTTATGGATAACATTGTCCCGGTAGAAGACGAAGATATTTCTAAGCAATTGAATCGTTCTTTCAAAAAGATTGGTATAGATATCATGACCAAATCATCTGTAGAAAGTATTGATACTAGCGGCGATTTATGCAAAGTAAAAGTTAAGACAGAAGCTGGCGAAAAAGTATTAGAAGCCGAAGTAGTTTTATCTGCTGTAGGATATACGCCAAACTTAGAAGGAATAGGATTAGAAAAATTAGGTATAAAAGTAGAAAAAGGCAAAGTTATAACTAACGAATATTACCAAACCAATGTTAAAGGGATTTATGCCATTGGCGACATTGTTAGCGGACAATCTTTGGCCCACGTTGCTTCTGCAGAAGGTATCATTTGTGTAGAAAAAATTGCTGGTCACCATCCAGAGCCGTTAAATTATGGAAACATTCCGGGTTGTACTTATTGCTCCCCAGAAATTGCATCGGTAGGTTTAACAGAGAAGAAAGCTAAAGAAGCTGGCTACGAATTAAAAGTAGGTAAATTCCCTTTTTCGGCATCGGGTAAGGCAAGTGCCTCTGGAGCGAAGGATGGTTTTGTGAAATTAATTTTTGACGCTAAATATGGCGAATTATTAGGCGCCCACATGATTGGCAATAACGTAACCGAAATGATTGGCGAATTAGTAGTTGCTCGTAAATTAGAAACTACTGGCATGGAATTGATTAAATCAGTTCACCCGCACCCAACCATGAGTGAAGCTATTATGGAAGCCGCTGCTGATGCCTACGGCGAAGTGATACATCTTTAGTGAATGGTGAATGGTGAATGGTGAATGGTGAATGGTGAATGGTGAATGGTGAAAAATAGTTAATAATGTGTAGTTTTAATATTTAAAAAACTACACATTATGTTAAACTTATCACACAAAAAATTAGAAGTTTTAAATCTAGCAAACTACTACCTCCATGATAAAAATACAATTTAAGTCAACAAAAGAAAAGAGTAGCAGTCTCTGTTTGTTCTAATATTGCTTAGGGATTTTCAAGAAAATCATTAATAGAACGATAGTGGTATTATGAAATGAGTCGTATATCTATTGTAGAGATTGACACTCAAATCGAATTATCAAATCTTTTAGCGTATACTCAAAGTTCTGACCTATTAAAATTAGAACCGCATGTTATCTCTACATTTAAAATGCTTTCTGCTATGATAAATAAAAATTAATGTTATCAATTCTGTTTAGTATTTCTTAATTTACGGGTCATTGATTATTTACTATATCCTTTTTCCATAAAATAAGCTCTATTCCCTATTCACTTAAAAAATGAAATTACACTCCATAGATACAGGTTTTTTTAAATTAGATGGTGGCGCTATGTTTGGCGTTGTACCTAAAGTTATTTGGCAAAAATCTAACCCTGCTGATGAAAATAACCTTTGCACTTGGGCAATGCGTTGCTTGCTGATAGAAGATGAAGACCGTTTGATTTTAGTAGATACTGGAATTGGTGATAAACAAGACGCTAAATTCTTAAGTCATTATTATTTACATGGTGATGCTACTTTAAAATCATCTATCAAAAAAGCAGGGTTTACACTTGATGATATTACCGATGTTTTTTTAACTCACCTTCATTTTGATCATGTAGGTGGTGCCGTTATCCGCGAAGGCGAAAAACTAATTCCGACTTTTAAAAATGCAACTTATTGGAGCAATCAAAAGCATTGGGATTGGGCAACAAACCCAAATGCAAGGGAAAAAGCATCCTTTTTAAAAGAAAACATTTTACCCTTACAAGAAAGCGGACAATTAAAATTTATAGAAAATAAAGAGGGTGTAAATTTTACAAAAGACATTAAGGTAAGGTTTGCAAACGGACATACCGATGCTATGATGCTTCTGCAGATTAACTATGAAGGGAAAACACTAGTTTACATGGCCGATTTATTACCATCTGTAGGGCATATTCCACTTCCTTATGTGATGGCTTATGATATGTTTCCAATTAAAACTTTAAACGAAAAAGCAGCCTTTTTAAAAGAAGCCGTAGAAAATAATTACATCTTAATTTTAGAACACGACGCTGTAAACGAATGTTGTACGCTACAAAAAACAGAAAAGGGCATCAAATTTGATAAAACTTTCAGGTTGGAAGACATTTAGTCTTTCCATTTGAAAATATGAATAGAAAATTACGTGTAATTTCATTTATCGCCTTACTTTTCTTGCTTGGCTGTACAGATTTTGAGTATAGCCCTAATCAAATTTTTGACAAAGACAGCCCTGTTGATTTAAACGCCAAAAATCTGGCTAAATTAAATTTAGCTATTAACGATGATACATTAAAGTTTATCGTTTTTGGAGATTCTCAAAAATCAGCTAACGAATTAGACTTATTTATTTTAAAAGCAAATAGCATTCCTAAGGTAGATATGGCTTTTTTAGCTGGAGATATTTCTGAGTTTGGCTTATTATTAGAAGTAAAATGGGCAGCGCAACAATTACAAAATCTTAAAATGCCCAATTTTGTTGTGGTAGGCAATCATGAATTAATAGCTAATGGAAATGCGGTATTTAAAAGAATGTTTGGTGAATTAAATTATAGTTTTATTTATGGTGGGGTCAAATTTATTTGTCACGATACCAATAGTAGAGAATATAAATTTAATGGAGAAGTACCAAATATCAATTGGTTAAGCAAAGAATTGCAGCAACAAACTGGTGTACAAAATTATGTAGGAATATCACATATTAGACCATTTACATCAGATTTTGATTCGAACTTAGACATTGCGTATTTATATGCTTTTAATAATCAGCCTCGCTTTTTAGCCTCATTTCATGCTCACGAACATACCTTCGGCGATTTTTTTCCTAATAACTCTAGAGTGCCTTTTGTAGTGACTACCAATATTGGAAGTAAAGGTTTTCTATTGGTAGAAATTGTAAATAATAAAATTACTTATGAGCGTATATCTTTCTAAAAAGTGTTTTTTAGTAACGACACTTTTTTTGGTGTCTATTAACTTAAAAGCGCAAAAATTAAAATTTCTTGTGCCAGATGCGGCTGTAGTGCAATATGCAGGAAGTATTGGTACAGCAAGTGCAGGTATAAGTTATGATTTGTTTAAAAACAAAAGAGGAAATTTAGATTTGTTATATGGCTATGTCACAGAGCGTAAAGGTGGTGCTTTTAGTACTTTAACCACCAAATTTAACTATAGACCATTTGTAATAAAAGCTGGAAAAAACTTGATTATTTATCCAATTAACCCTGGAGCTTTTATCAGTTATACGGTAAATAAAGATTTCGATTTAACATGGGATCGAGGGCAATATCCCAAAGGTTACTATTATTGGTCGGAAGCACTTAGGTTACACTTGGCTTTTTCTGGCGAGGTAAAAATTAAAACCCTAACCTTATTTAAAAATGATCAGCTAAAATCTGTTTCGGTTTATTATGAAATAAATACAAATGATGTTTACCTCATCAACTATGTACAAAACAAAAGGTATTTACATATTACTGAAATATTTAAGGCAGGAATTGGAATTAGAGTTAGTTTTTAAGCAATCATCACTTAACGTTGAGTTAAACTAACAAGTCATAAATATTATTTACAAATAAAAATGGATATTTAGTTTTAGCTTACTACTTTTGTAACTACAGAAATAATATAAGATGAAGAATACATTAAAAGCGATAGGTTTAAAATCTATCATGGTAACAGTTGTTTTGTTGATGCTTAATTTAGTTGCTTTTGCAGTTCAAAAAAATCCGGATGTTTACGTATCAAGAGCTAAATTATCTAACCTAACTGTAGAACAATATTTGAGCACTCCATGGGTTTTGATGATATTGGGTTTTACAGCGTTAGTTATACTTTTAGCTTTTTTAAGCGCCCGTCAGACTTCAGAAGTACAAAAAGGACACTAATTCTATCTCCATCTGTTTATAAGTTAATAAGTAGGTAAAAAGCTACTCTTAATTCATTTTACCTTTATTGGAATGAAAGGTTTGATTTAGATTTTTAAAAATAAGTATGAAAAGACTTTTAAATCTTCTTAAAAACAAATTTTTCTTAGCGGGAATAGCATTTATAGTTTGGATGCTTTTTTTCGATCGTAATGATTTAACAGCTCAATACGAATACCGTGATGAAGTAAACAAATTGGAGGAAGAAAAAAAATTTTACACTACAGAGATAGCTAAAGCTGATATTGAGCTTAAAGAATTGACAACCAATTTAAATTCTTTAGAAAAATTTGCTCGTGAGCGTTATTTGATGAAAAGAGAGAATGAAGATGTTTACGTAGTTGTAGATCACATCAAATAGTTTAATAAATTCTTGGTAAAGTTAAATTAAATCTAACCGCAATAATTCTAATTAAGAAAACTACACTTACCGAGGCGATTTTTACTATACTGGCCTCTACTCCAAAATATCTTAATAAAAGAAAAACTAAACACCCAACAATACATGCGGTTGCATAAATTTCTTTTCTAAAAATAAGCGGAATATTATTCAATAAAATATCTCTAATTATTCCGCCAAAACAACCTGTTACTGTCCCTAATGCCACACAAATTCCTGGACTTAAGTTAAATGCCAAACCTTTTTGCAAACCTATGATGGTAAAAAATCCTAATCCTAAAGAATCAAACAAAAAGAGCGTAATTTTTAACGACTTAATTTTTTTCCAAAAAATCATGGCTAATACCGCCGTAAATAAGATTAATAGCGAGTATCTTGGATTTTTTAACCAAAAAACTGGGGTATCGCCTAATAAAATATCTCTCAATGTCCCACCACCTACAGAAGTAGCAAAAGCTATAATTAGTACTCCAAAAACATCAAAACGTTTTTGCATAGCTGCGAATGCGCCAGATACTGCAAATGAAAATGTACCGCCGATATTAATAATTTCGGCAACTGTTAACTCAAATGGCACCATTTCGTTTTCTTAAAAACCACTCTAAACTTAAAATTAATATCAATAAAAAGAAAATCCATTTTAAATTAATTAAACTTTCATAACTCTTTTCTTCATAACTAAGGGTCTTGATTTTCTCATTCTTAGTTAATAAATCTTCTAAAGATTTTATCTGAACGGGATATACCATTTGTCCGCCACTTAAATTAGCCATATTAAACAATAACTGATGATTAGCAGTTGTCTGCAATAATTCAATATTTATTTCCTCTACTAAAAACTGTCCGTCTTGCTTGAAATTAGCTTTTCCAAAACTGGTTTTAGCTTCAAAAGTATATTCATCGGCAGGCAAAAAACTAGCATTTAATTGATAGCTGCTCCCTACCCTACTCATTAAAAAGCTATATTTACTACCCAATTTTCCTCTAATATCCAAACTCACATCTGGCTCATTGTTTGGATTATAAGCGTCATCATAAAGCTCGGCGCTAAATAGTATATTTTCAGACTCGGCAAATCTATTTTTTACAGGATATACTCTAAATTTTCGTTTATCGTCTTTAGCACTTAAATATTGAACTGTACTGGTAATTAGCTCATCAAATGCAGCATGATTTTCGTTCTTTTCAAAATCTTCTAAACGCCAGCGCCAAATCCCTTCTCCAATTAAAGCCGCTGTTTTTATACCATTATTATTGCTAAAAGTTAATAACGGTGCATTAGTTTTTACGTTACCTATTTGGGCATTAAAAAGATTATTGGCTTCGCTTTTTAAACCATAAGTTGCAAAAGGGGCAATTAAGGGCGCTAAATTACTTAAGCTATTTCTTGCTTCTTCTGTTAAAGTAAAAGAGGTAAATATTGGATTAAAACTTGCCGTATATTCTTGTGAGCCATTTGCATTACCTGCATTTATTAAATTTTGTTGCTGATTTAATATTCCCAAATTGGTTTTCTCGCCAATAATATACCACCTAGATTTTTGTTCTGCTTGCGCTGATAATTGACTAAGCGCATTGTTTATTGATGGCAGATTATGAAAAATAATCAATCCATAATCAAAGATACTTCCTGGTAAATCATCGGCGAAAGCCATCTTAACTTCGTAATTTTGCTTAGTTTCTATAGCCTGTTTTATCGCACTGATATCTGGATGTGGCGCATTTGCTAGCAACAAAATTTTCTCTTTACTGTCAATTACATCAACATAAATTATTTGCTTATTATTCTTTACCGATAGTTCATTTTGAATGGCTGTGGCTTCAACTACTATTTTCTGTAACCCTTTTTTCTTTGCCTCTAATACTATTTTATAACTTTTACGAAAATTATCATTATTAAAATTGATGCTTTGAGATTTTGATTGGCCATCGCTAGTCGAAATTCTTAAAACCATATTGTTGTTTTTTGCCTTAAAGGCAGATATGGGAATTTCTACCTCGTAGTTATTACCCAAATAAACCAGATTGTTATAGTTTATAGGTTCAACAACAATATCCTTTTTAGCTATCGTATCGCCAAGAGCGATGCTATAAATAGGATATTTAGAATTTCCACTAGTTTCTAGCTGATTATCTCCCCTATTGTAAATACCATCCGAAGCAAATACTAAACTTCCAATGTTTCTATCTGGAAATTGATTTTTGATGTAACTAAATAGATTAGTAAAATTGGTGGCCTTTTCTGTTTGTTTAAAGTTAAACCCTGAATTTACAGCATCGCCAAAGTTCAAAATTTCAACATCGTAATTTTTGGCTAAAGCCGATTGAAGATTATTTAAATCTTGATGATATTTTACACTATCAAACCCTTTTGCTGCTCCAAAAAGGATGGAAGATGAAGCATCTTGAGCAATGATGATTAAAGGTTTCTCTAATCTGCTTTGAACATACTTAAGTAAAGGCGATAATAACAAAAAAGCCAAAGTACTAATTAACAATCCTCTTAAAGAGAAAAGCAACAGCTTCAAATTTCTTTGGTCTAAATTACTTTTTTGGTAAAGTAACCAAGCCAAACCAAAGCCAAAAATTAGACAAGGTAAAAGCCACCAAGCACTTAAATTGTTAAATAATAGGGAAAATAGTAAAGGCATTTTTATGAATGTAAATATGGCATTTTAAGTATAGTAAAGGAAATTAATAATTGCTTTTAACAAAAAAGCGAAGAAAAATCTTCGCTTTAGAAAGTTTTGATTGTTTATTTAACAATAAAGGTCTTTATTATTAAATCTCATAATCTTTATCTACTATAACATTCCGCCACAAACACTTAAAACTTGACCAGTAATGTAAGCGCTCAAATCTGAGGCTAAAAACACACAAACATTGGCAACATCTTCGGTTTCGCCGGCTCTTTTTAGAGGAATATCTTTCGCCCAGCCTTCAACCACTTTTGGATCTAAAACTTCAGTCATTTCTGTACGGATAAACCCTGGAGCAACCACATTACTTCTGATATTTCTAGAACCTAACTCTTTAGCAACAGATTTTGTAAAACCTATAATTCCTGCTTTAGAAGCTGCATAATTTGCCTGACCAGCATTACCTTGCACACCAACTACAGAGCTCATGTTAATGAATACACCTTTGCGGTTTTTCATCATGATTTTAGATGCTGCTTTTGTAGTGTTAAAGACAGATTTTAAGTTAACTTCAATCACGTCGTCAAAGTTTTCTTCGCTCATGCGCATTAATAAACCATCTTTTGTTATTCCAGCATTGTTAACAACAATGTCTAGCGTTCCAAAATCTGCTACAATATCATTAATAAGCTTTTCAGCTTGATCGTATTTTGAAGCATCTGAACGATAACCTTTTATTTGTGTACCAAAAGATTTTAATTCTTCCTCTAAAGCTTGTCCTTTTTCTACAGATGATAAATAGGTAAAAGCCACGTTTGCACCATGCTCGGCAAATTTTTCTGCAATTTTTCTTCCTATTCCTTTAGATGCTCCTGTAATTAGGGCAGTTTTTCCTTCTAATAATTTCATGCTTGTTATCTTGTTTACAGCTGTGAAATTAATTAAATTTTATTTTGAAAGGCAAACTTAATTACAAAATAGAGGAAAGTCTATTCAAATAAGTTAGGGGAAAACCATTTTAGATTGAGTAGGACTTAAAATAAATTAGGTAACAGGGTAAATGGAAATCAAATTTTATTTCATTTACTTCTGTAATAATTACCGTATTTAACTCTTTTTAGCGGTAACTAAAACCACAATACCTGTAACTAGAATTATTCCGCCTGCGTAAGGTGGCCAGTTTACTGTTTCAGTTTTATCTGCAGAAATTTGTATAGCGCCCATGTCTATGACTTTCTCTTTTTTAGTATAAGAAAAACCACCCCATATTAGCATTGCTGCTCCAATAACAATCAATATAATTCCTACTGTCTTATTCATGATATTTAAGATTTGTTTACTGATGTGGAAACAAACTTTATACCATTAATTTTATTTGAATTTAAAAGCAGGAAACCAATGACAGGTTAGATGAGTTTGAAGCACAGACCACTGCCAGGGATTGAAAAGGCGGCGGCTTTTTTTGCCGTGGGTGCCGAAGCACCGGAACGATAGTGAAGCCTTGCAAAGCCCGTAAGGCAGCCAAATTATTAAATTTTTAAACTAGATATACAGCGTCTTCTTGATTATTCTCGTCTAAAATAACCGATACATGCTCGTTTAAAACGGTAGAAAGCTCTAAACCCACAAAATCTGTTGCAACAGGGAAATTTTTATGACTCCTATCTATCAACACCGCTGACCGTAACTTCTTTAACGGAATATTCAGGAAAACCCCTAAACCATAAGCCAAAGTACGCCCACTGTTTAAGACATCGTCTACCAGGATAATTACTTTGTTTTGGCAGCTTTCTAAAGGAACATTAATAGACGACTCTAGTTTAGAGCTGTCTTTATTGAGATTAATCTCTACAAGGGTTATTTTAATATCGCAAATTTGCTTTAAAACGGCTTCTAATCTTAAGGCTAAACGGTAACCTCTGGCAACAACTCCAGCTAAAATAATTTCTTCTTCTTCAAAATTATCTTCTAAAATTTGATGTGCTATGCGGTTTATCTTATTTTGAACTTGAATTTTATTTAGAATTAAGACTTGTGCTGCCATTTTTAATTGCTTTGATTATTTGGTGAAATTAGCCATTTATTACTAAAGCTATTATTTCCAGCTGAAGTTTTATAGAATAAGAAATGCTGAAAGCCAGTTTAAAGATTTAACAATGGTTTTGTTACGTATGTTTTTGAACCTTTATAATCAAAATTACAGTCTAAAATATATATTTACGGTCACCAAATTTTTAATGAATAAATTATATTTATTTCTTTTTATTTTAACTATTCCAGTACTGGTTAAAGGGCAAAAAATCTATTTTAAAGATGCTGCTACACAATTGCCTGTAAGCGAAGTTTCTGTTTTTAACCTAAATAAGAATATCTTTTTAAGAACGTCATGGGATGGTGTTATTGATATTAAAAACTGGAATCTTAGCGATTCTGTAAAAATAATGGCTTTAGGTTATGAAGCCAAAAGTGACGTGTTAAATGAATTGCTGGTTTCTAATAATACCATTTTACTTTCTGCTGTACCTTTCAATTTAGACGAGTTAGTAGTTTCTATCAATAAATTTGAATCCAAAAAGGCAACATATCCGCAGCAAGTATTTAGTATAAAGGCAGCTGATATTAAAGCTATAAATCCAGCTACTTCTGCTACACTTTTACAGAATACGGGTCAGGTTTTTGTACAATTTAGTCAGGCTGGAGGTGGTAGTCCAAGTTTAAGAGGTTTTGAAGCAAACAAAGTTTTATTGGTTGTAGATGGTGTAAGAATGAATAATGCCATTTACCGTGGTGGGCATTTGCAAAATTTAATTACTGTAAATCCCAATATGCTCCATAAGGTAGAGGTTTTATTTGGTCCAAGCGCTGTAATTTACGGTAGCGATGCTTTTGGTGGTGTCATCAATTTATATACAAAACAACCGGTTTTAGGTAGTCAAGAAAAAACAAGTTTCGAGATTAATGCCTCTAGCAAATTTGCATCGGCAATTACAGAAAGTAGTAACCATGTTAACTTTAATCTTGGGTATAAAAAGGTTGCTTTTTTAACGGCTATCAACTTTTCTAGCTTTGGCGATGTAAAACAAGGTAGAAACAGATCTGATATTTACCCGGATTTTGGAAAACGTAATTTTTACCAAGCTAGGTTAGGCGGAAGAGATACCATATTAACAAATAAGGATGTGAACTTGCAAAAATCTGCCGACTATAGGCAAATAGATTTAATGCAGAAAATCCTTTTTAAACCATCAGAAAAAACCAATCATTCTTTAAATCTACAGTATTCTACCTCTTCTGATATCAATAGATACGATAGATTAACCGAAGTGAGAAATGGTAAATTTAGATTTGCAGAGTGGTATTATGGCCCACAAAAAAGATTTTTTTCAGCCTATCATTTTGACACCTACCTTGACAAAAAATTAATTAAAGAGTTAAAAATAACTGCCGCCTATCAAAATTTAGAGGAAAGTAGAATAAATAGAAATTTTAATTCGGCCGATTTAAATAGCAGAATAGAGAAGGTAAATGTTTTAACATTTAATGCCGATGCGAGCACTAAAATTAATAAAAACAACATCAATTATGGACTAGAAGCAACATACAACAAAGTTAATTCTTCAGCTTTTAAAAGAAATATTTTAAATGGTAATGTATTTAATTTAGATACTCGATACCCAGATGGTGGCTCTAGTATGCATAGTTTAGCTTTTTATGCAAGTAACCTTTTAGCAATTTCTAACCAGTTATTTGTTAACCAAGGAATTAGATTTAGTTATGTAGGTTTAGATGCTAAATTTACCGATCAATCTTTTTATCCATTTCCTTTTAACACTATTTATCAAAGAAATAACGCTATTAATGGCAACTTAGGACTAACTTATTTACCAAACCCAAGCTGGAAAATAGATTTATTGGGTTCTTCTGGATTTAGAGCGCCAAATGTTGACGATTTAAGTAAAATCTTTGAATCGGTGCCAGGCCGAGTGATATTTCCAAATCCTAATTTAAAACCAGAATACACTTACAATTTAGAGGTTAATATGAGTAAAACTTTTCATAAGAACGTCCAAATTTCTGGAGGGATTTATAGAACGTGGTATATTAACGCAATTGCGGTAAGGCCAAGTACCTATAATAATGATGATAAAATTTTTTATAATGGCCTATTAAGCGATGTGACCACTAGTCAAAATATAGACCGAGCATATATTTATGGTTTTCATTTAAATTTTAAGGGCAAAATATCCCAAAAAATAAATATCACATCAGTATACAATTATACTTACGGCAGGCTTATACAAAATCAGACGGGCAATACCCCTTTAGATCATATATCACCTACTTTTGGAAAAACTGCTGTTGATATTAACTTTAAAAACGTAAAAACAAGCTTTTATGCTTTATATAATGGAGCAAAGAAATTAGCCGATTATAGTCGCTCTGGAGAAGATAATTTGCAATATGCCACAGCCACAGGAATGCCTAAATGGATGACTTTAAATGCTAGCTCTCAATTATATTTAAACAAAAACTTAAATTTACAATTAGGTTTAGAAAATATCTTAGATCAGAATTACCGCGTCTTTGCATCGGGAATTAGCGCCCCTGGTAGAAATTTCATCATTTCACTAAGTGGGAATTTCTAGCTTCCTAAGTTGAATAATAATTAAAAAGACGTTTTTGAGGGCGTTTAAACACGCTTTCCGCTATATTTTTTTTGCCATTTGCAATATGGCAAGAGGCAAAAAAAGATGTCGCTTCAATCGTTAACGCACCCATATAACGAAATAATAAAAATTAATTTTAATTATCAAACCAAGTCAATAAATTGCCATCTATAATTATTTATCATGTTAAACATAGAAAAAATTACCAAAGATTTTATTTCGAAGAGTTATAACCAAGAAATTAGAATTTATTTTTTGAAGAACATACATGGCACCTTGGTTGGTATTTGTAATTACGGCGCAAGAATCACTCATTTTATTGTTCAAAAAGACAATAAGCCTATTGATATTGTTTTAGGATGCGACAACCTTGACGATTATTTAGCTAACGACGAAAAATATGTAGGTGTTACCGTAGGAAGATTTGCCAATAGAATTGCCAACGGGAAATTTAGGCTTAACAACAAAGAATATAACTTAGCTATAAATAACGGGACAAATAGCCTTCATGGAGGTATTGAAGCATTCCATAACAGAGCTTGGGATGTTTTAGAAGTTACAAATAATGAAATTACTTTAGAAACTGTTAGTCCAGATATGGAAGAAGGTTTCCCTGGCGAACTCACTTGCAAAGTGAGTTTTAAACTTACTGATGAAGATGAACTAAAAATAAATTACTGGGCAAAAAGCACAAAAGAAACTGTTATCAATCTTACAAATCATACCTATTTTAACTTAAATGGAGAAGATACTGATGATATTGTCAATCATGAAGTAATGATTAACACCGACTATTTTGTTCCCGTAAACGAAAATTGTATTCCTTTGGGTCATTATCAATCTGTAGCAAATACCCCTTTTGACTTTAGAAGTTATAAAATCATTAAAGAAAGTTTAACCTCTGAAGATTTACAAATTAAGATTGGAAACGGATATGATCATTCATTTGTAATCAATGAAAAAGACACCAAGGGATTGAAACATGCTGCAAGTGTTAAAGGTGATTTAACTGGAATAATATTACATGTTTACACTACAGAGCCTGGAATGCAATTTTATACCGGAAATTATTTAGACCAGACAGATAGAGGTAAAAATAAAAAGTTTTATCAAAAAAGAGCGGGATTTTGTTTAGAAACGCAGCATCACCCAGACTCCCCAAATCAAAAAGAATTCCCATCAACAATACTCAAAGCTGACGATATTTTCCATTCAGAAACAGTTTATAAAGTATCTTAAAATTAAAACGCAAAGAGGCATTTTTCTATTCGAAAAAGGCCTCTTTGCGTACCTACTAAAAAATTATAAGTTATTTAAAAACAGTTATTTTATCAGTATAAAAACTATTTCCTATTCTAATATTTACCACATAAACACCGTCATTAAGATTTGTTAAAGATAAAGCCTCGGTAAATTTACCGCTAAACTTCTCTTTACTTATAGATTTTACTTCTTGACCTAAAACATTTGTCAAACTAATTTTTACATCAGATTTTGAATTTACATCAAATGCAAGATTTAAAACGTCCTTAGAAGGTACTGGATACATTTTTAAACTTATTTCAGAAATATCTGAAGGTTTTATTGCCGACAATACATAGTTAAGCTCGTTAGATACTGAAGTACATGATGTGGGGCTAACAATTTCTACCTTATATAAACCAGATTGTGTAGGTGTGTAAGTTTTTAATCTACCAGCAGCGATGTCAATTTTGACTCCATTTAAATACCACTGATAACCCAATCCATAACTTGAAGCTAAAACTGATCCACTTTGAGTAATTGTTGGTTTAACTACATTAACAGTTATTCTTGCCCCAGGAGAACAACCTAAGGATTTAATTTTCATATTATAAAAATAATAATATGCATTTGTTAACGTAGTTGTCCCGCTTATTGCACTATTTAAAGTAAATATATTATTACCTAAAACTATTGGTATATTATTTACGCCTACGTTACTTCTAAAAATTGTAGCTCCATCTGCAAAAGTAATACCTACATTATAAGTGCCTGCTGCAGGAAACTCTAACCCCAATTTATACATTTTACCTGGATCGTTAACATCATCATCAATTAGATTCCCAGTAACTACGTCAGGTGTAGTTTTAGTTCTTTGTACATCAATAGTGGTACTACTTATAATCTGACCAGTAATAGTTTCCACTGTAAAAGTTAATTTACCAGGCTGACTGATGTAAAGCAATGCACTATCTAACACCATTGGTGCTTTAACTGTAAAATTTGGTTTTGGTCCAAAATTTCCAGAATAATTACCCCCACTATAAACAGCTTTATTTACCGCTCCAAAATTACTTTTGAAATCATTTAACCCTGCATAATATTTATTTGCAATTGGCGCAGTTTGTGTGAATAAACTATTCCCAATCTCTATTGGTAAAGTTGCATTTGCACTAGAGTACCAATAAACAAGGCCATCTGCTGTTGCATTTAATTGAAAAAATGTAGGTGCATTATCACACTCTGCCGAAGAAACATTTACTAAAGGTTGAGGGACAAAGGCAGTGAAACTTTTAGAAACACTATTGTTTGTATTAATAACATCGGCAGTAAGTGCGGTTTTAGCTTCAATAGTATAATTGTTATCTTTTAATAAAGTAAAGCTACCGTTTAATTTAAAGTCGGCTTCATAATTTTGATCTAAAGAACCTGTGAAATTTTCTGTTATAGTTTTTATAACCGTATTGTTGCTTGTTAAGGTTAATGTAACCGGTATGTTTGAAACTGTAGCCCCTCCAAAGTTTTTGATTTTAACAGAAAACTGTTGCGTTGATCCATCACAAATGTTTTCTGGGAAATTATTGAATGAAATAATTCCAACATCTGAGCTTGATTTTGTGAAATTAACCGTGTAATCTTGGGTTTCGCCATTGGCATAACTACCACAAGCAGTAATATTAGCGGCATTAGATGTTTCTACCAAAACTACTCTCATTACCGATGAATTACCAGGCGTAACCGTAATGGGCACAATAATATTACCTGTAACTGTAGCTGTAGAGGCAATAACAGCTGAAGAAAAAACACTTTCACCTGCATCATCAAAATCACCATCGCTATTCCAATCGATAAATACTTTTGCTATCTTATTTTTATCAACACCACAAGAACCTGCTTTTATTGAAATTGGAATAGTTTTGCCAGCTTCTAGAGCTGTTGCAGAAGTTTTAAAATCTGTATACGCTCTACATGTATTTGGCAAAACATTATTGATGGTGTTGAATTTCAATTCATCAATTCTTGAATCTGTATTAGATGTAGCGGCAGATGTACAATAAACTTTACCACCAATTCCTGTTGCTATCATACTGTAAGCTTGTGGCCCTTTGGTTAAGGTACCTTTATGGCTAATTGTTATGGTATACTCTTCGCCCGGAACGGAGTTAGGAATTATTATTTGCTCAACGTTGTCTACTATATTGTCGCCTTGTGTGGCTGCAATTGCTGGATTATTAGGGTCTAATTTCCATGGAAGAAATGCACTAGCACCTTTGGTTACTCTTAAATCTAAATCATTCACTAGTTTTGGAACTCTGCTGTTTAAAGGTGTACCAGTTTCCACAGTTCCTTCTGGATCTGTCCAGCTGATAGTTACTTTTAAAGGACCATAACCTGAGGTAATTAATTGCAATTGATAAGTAGCGCCTTGTGCTAAAGTTCGTTCTGTAATTAAACTTTGCACTCTATTTTGTTTAATTGCCAATCCAGCATTCTCTACATTTAATAATCCCCAACCAAAAATATAATCTGGACCTGTTGTTGTACCTGCCTCATCTGTAGTATGAATTGCTAAGCCTTTCAGAGTTGCAGAACGCATAAAATCTCCGTTATTTAATTTAGAGTAATACTCTTGAAGCAGAATTAAAGATCCACTTGCATTTGGAGCCGACATAGAAGTACCAGAAAGTGTGGAATAAGCAGAATTACTGGTATTAGAAGAAGACACTAGACCCACACCATCGGCAACCAAATCTGGTTTAATTCTACCATCATCTGTAGGTCCCCAGCTGCTAAATGTAGAAATCCTGATATCACTTGGAGTATTAGTGCCAAATGGTAGAGGGAATATTGCGCCAACAGTTAAAATATTTTTAGCGTTTCCAGATGTTGATATAATATCATAACCGTCATTACTACTAATTCCTGATGGGCGAGTACCTTTAGAAATAAAAGTAGAGTTAGAGGCAGAAGTGAACCCAAAATATTCTGCACCAATTGCAGGCCCGTTCACATTTCTATTGTTACCAGCAGATTTTACCGGCAAATAAAATGGCGCATTATAACAAATGATATCCCAATCTTTTGCGTTACTATTGTATAGACCAAATTTATAATCTTCATTGGTATCTGGAATACCGTACCATTCCCATCTGGGTACAGGTTGTGCTGGTGCAACAGCGGGTGGAGATGAATTATAATTCCAACCAGTAATAAAACCATAAGAATGATTAGAAATTTGCATTCCTTGTGAAGAAGCTATAGTCATCTCTGCATCGTCATTACTGAAATCCCATGCAAATAGTTTTTTTAAACCCCAAGCCATACCTCTTGCAACAGGATTAACTCCAGACGCTATCATGGTTCCAGCAACATGGGTAGCATGTGCGCTACCTGCAGATGGTGTGTCTTTTTGCTCTATTCTAGACCCAGTTATAAACTCTTGATGAGAGCTTAAAACACTTCCTCCGTCCCAAACACCAATCTTACCAATCAAGTTATCACTAGAGCCATTTAAATCTAAACCCAAAAAGCCTCCAGTATAAAAACTATTGACTTTTGTGGTCCCTGCCGCAAAAGTATTATTATCTGTTTTTAGATAAATGGGAAAACCCAAATCATCTACACCTTGCAAAGAGGTAATTGATCCATCTTCACCGATAGTAAAAGTGACCCACTTTTTTTCTGCAGCTAATGCAAATGCCTTTTTTCTACTTTCTTCTGCATTAGATTCAAAAGTCTTAGCTAAATTGGTAAGTTTTAAAAATTGGCTATCTGTTACATATGCAGATTTTTCTTGAGCAAAAGAACCTTGTATTATGGTAATTAAAAAAATAATAGAGTAGATTTTTTTCAACATTTTATATCTTATAAGTTGTGATTTGCTTAAAAACAGGATTTTAAAAGTTGTAAGCAACGTTAAAAATGCTTATTTTTTTTATGGAATCAAAGAAATATTTTTATAATTTTTATTTGATTAAAAACCCTCTCGCTTTCTAATCCATTCAAATAATTCTTCAATAGGTTTTTCTATAATTAACCCACAATTTATTTCGTATTGTAAGCATATTTTTTTTATTGTTTCTGAAAAATGGAAAGCTATAGAACCTACAAAATGACAATAATATTCTCTATAATTAGGGTACATTAAAATGTGCGTTTTGATAAAATCTTGTAATCCTTTATTCAATAAACTTTCTATGTAAGGATGAGAAGAATGAGCACTCATAAATGTAGCAAATGATGCTAAATAATAATTTGGATGGGACTTTTGATATAAGTTTTTAATTAATATTTCTTTATTGATTTTAAAGGTTTCAGCGAAAGCGTCTAAAATATCTTGAGGTGCTCTTTGATAGAGAAAATCTGTAATTAATATTTTTCCGAAATAAGTTCCAGATCCCTCTTCACCTAAAATATAGCCTAGCCCTAATTTGCTCGGAAAATTCTGTTGCCCATCATAAAAAGAAATATTAGACTCTGTTCCTAAAATACATGAAATACCTGGCTTGTTTTTACACGTAGCGATGGCAGATCCTAAAGAATCTGCTTCAACATTAATAAATGCATTTTGAAATTTTTGAGAAAGCGCATTGGAAACAACTTCCCTCCTGTCTGGATTTGTACAACCTGCACCAAAAAAATATATCTCAGATATTTGTGCCTCTACCCCGATAAATTCTTTTATTTGGTTGAGACTTCTGACTATTTCCTTTTCTGTGTTAAATAAAGGATTAAATCCTCCTGTAGTGATTTTTTTAGTAGATTGGTCTGAACTTTGAAGTATCCAATCAGTTTTTGATGACCCCCCATCTGCAACAAGAAGCATTTAAATTTCTTTTAATAATTGGCTAGTTAAAGGCTTACCAATAAAATCTGTTACATTATTAAAGTCTATCACTTTTTTATGATCATTTGGATCTAAAGAAGAGGTAAGCATCACAATCTTGACCTTATCTATGTTAGAAGATTGTATGTCTTGAAATTCTACTAGAAAATCAAATCCAGTTTTTATAGGCATTCTAATATCCAAGAAAATAATCTCTGGCAGTAACTCACCTTTATTTTCTAAATCCTGCAAAAAATCTATTGCTGATTGTGTAGATAGTTTAATTGTAATTTGTTCGGCAAAATTATTTGCAAGTAGTATTTTCTCATTGATCATATTATCAATATAATTGTCGTCTATTAATAATACTTTTTTATACTTAAAATCTTGCATGTTAAATACCAATTGTTTAAGCAAATATATAAAAAGAAAACATTTACATTGTTGTAAAAGCTGTTAATAGTCGTTTAACTTTAAATCTCCTGACAATTGCTTTATGGATACCTCTGATAATTTAGTTAAAAACAAAGTATTGGTGTATCTGGCATTAGCATCAATATAGTTTCTTTGTGCTTCTCTTAATTCTAATGGGACAATACTACCTAACTTATATTTTTCTAAATTTATATCTAAATTTTCTTTAGCTAATTTCAAATTTGATTCTTCTAATTTTATCAGTTTCAAATTAGTTTGGTAGCTCTGAAAATTAGTCAAAAGCTGTGCAAAAATATCTTGCTTTAAACTTTCTAATTCAAATAAAGCACTTTCTGTTTGTATGGTAGCATTGGTTTCATTTCTTTTTTGAAGAAAACCGTTAAACACATTTAAAGAAGCTGTTAAGCCGTAATTTAACCCTCTATTACTTGAGCGCAATGCAAAACTTGTTGGTGGTGCAACCGAGTTAGCGAAGTTATAGCCCGATGTTAAATTGATTATTGGATACCTAGCACCTTTTACTTGCTTTACAAATAAGTCTGCTAATTTTTTATTGGTGCTTGCTACTTTAAGATCTGGATTATTATTTTCAACCTTTAATCTCACATCCTCATAACTAATAGCTGTACCCAATATTATATCTTCAGAAACTATAAATAATGTATTTAAATCTCTAGCCAATAACTGATTTAGCCTTATCTTTTGATTATTTAACAAGTCTTCTTGCCTAAGTAAAGCTGTTGTATCGGTATTTAAATCTACTTGGGCTGCCACATATTCTAATTTAGATCCTTTGCCCAAAGTGTACCTATTTTTAGCATTATTAACTCTAACCGAAGAAACATCTAATGCGGTTTTAGTTGCTTCTAGTTGTTTAACAACTGCAACTATCCTAAAATAGGATTCAATAACATTTGCTATTGTTGTTTGAACAGTAATTTGAGCATTTACTTCGCCTAATTTTTCTAATTCTTTGAGTCTATCATAATTTGCAAACATCTGAAAACCATCAAAAATTCTCCAATTTAAACCTACTCCATAATTTAAATTATTGGTTTGAGCATTATTTGCTGTCCTCGTTTCTCCAGATGCTAAATCTACAGAGCTTGTTTCTAACCTATTATTTTGGACTAAATTACCAGTTACAATAGGTAAAAATCCCGCATTTCCTAAAGTATTATTATTTGTAGCAATGATTGCATCGTTTCTACTTAATTTAATAGCATAGTTATTTTCTAACGAAATAGTTATTGCGTCTTGTAAACTTAAATTTTGTTGCGCCTTAACGTTATAATAGCTAATAACAAACCCTAAAAAGAAAGCGAGGTGTTTTGATTTTTTCATTTTTTAAACTTTTTCCTTTTCTTCTTTAATATGTTTTTCTGCTATTTCTGCTCTGGTTTCCTTATATTCTTTAGACCAATAGATATAAATTGACGGAATAACAAAAAGAGTAAGTAGCAAAGAAAATAATGAGCCCCCAATAATAACTGTACCCATGCTCATTCTGCTTTTGGCAGCCGCACCTAATGCCATAGCAATTGGTAATGCGCCTAAAGCAATTGCTAAACTTGTCATTAAAATAGGTCTAAGCCTAGCAACAGATGCTTCCCTAATTGCTTTTGCAACAGGCATTCCTTGTTCTTTTAATTGATTAGCAAACTCTACAATTAAAATACCATTTTTAGTTACCAACCCTATTAACATGATTGTACCAATCTGACTAAAAATATTCCAAGATTGCCCAAATAACCATAAAGAGAAAAATGCTCCGGCAACTGCCATTGGTACCGTAATAATGATAATAACTGGATCTATAAAACTTTCAAACTGAGCTGCTAAAATCAAATAAACTAATAATAAAGCTAGACCAAAGGCAAAAGCAGTATTGGAACTACTTTCTACAAAATCTCTAGATTCGCCAGCTAAATCTGTAGTAAAAGTCTCATCTAAAATTTTAGCTTTTGCTCTCTCCATGGCTTCTATTCCATCACCAATAGTTTTGCCAGGAGCCAAACCACCAGAAACTGTTGCAGATGCAAACCTATTGTTACGGTAAAGCTGTGGAGGACTACTTTGCTCTGTAATTTGAAGTAAATTATCTAACTGTATTAATTGTCCGTTGTTATTCCTCACATAAATAGCACTTATGTCGTATGGGTCGTTCCTTTTTTCCCTATCAAATTGACCTATCACTTGGTATTGTTTACCCTCTTTTGTAAAATAGCCAAACCGTTGAGCACTTAATGATAGTTGTAATGTTTGAGCAACATCAATGACAGAAATACCTAAATTCTGAGCTTTATTTCTATCGATAGTTACATTAAGCTCTGGCTTATTAAATTTTAGATTTACATCAGTATTAGTGAAAGTTGGGTCTTTAGAAATCTCGTCCATAAATAATGGAATTTTTTCTCTTAAGTTCTCAAAATTTTGATTTTGAATAATATATTGAACAGGTAATCCTCTAGATCTTCCTACCGCTATAGTGGGTTGCTGAACTACATAGGCTTTCGCCTGATTTAAATTTTTAAGATCAGTAGTTAACCTATCGGCAATTTCCATTTGAGAAACCTCTCGTTCACTATTATCAGTTAATTTCAACCTGAAAAACCCTGTATTCGGAGCTCCAGATCCTGAGAAACCCGGTGCAGTAACAGAAATATCGGTAGAAATAAATTTTCCCAGCGAATCTCTCGCTAAATCGCCAACCTCATACATGAAATTATCAGTGTATTGATAAGTGGAACCTTCTGGAGCTGTGATAGACATAAATAAACTTCCTCTATCGTCTATTGGAGCAGTTTCTTTAGGTAAAACTTTCCAAAATAGAACAATAAATCCCAAGCAGACTACCACAATTGGAAAAGCAATCCACTTACGTTTTAAAAAACTTTCTAAAGAGCTTTTATAATTACTGTTTAAACTCTCAAAAAATGGTTCTGTTTGAGTATAAAATTTAGATTTCTTAGTGTTTTTCATTAAGTATGCATTTAACATGGGTGTTAATGTTAATGATACAAAAGCTGAAATAAGTACCGCAGCTCCAATTACAACGCCAAACTCTCTAAATAAACGCCCCACAAATCCTTCTAAAAAAATTACCGGTAAAAATACTGCCGCTAGTGTTATAGAAATTGAAATTACTGCTACAAAAATCTCATTGGTCCCTTTGATGGCTGCTTCAAATGGCGACATCCCCTCTTCTACTTTTTTGTAAATATTTTCTGTTACCACTATTCCATCATCTACAACTAAACCTGTAGCTAAAACAATAGCCAAAAGTGTTAAAACATTAATAGAGAAACCTAGTAAATACATGATGAAGAATGTAGCTACCAAAGAAACAGGAATATCAATTAATGGTCTAAATGCTATACTCCAATCTCTAAAAAACAGATAGATGATAATAATAACTAAAACTAAGGCAATACCTAAAGTTTCGGCCACTTCAATTACAGATTTTTTGATAAATAAGGTATTGTCTAGCGCAATATTTAATTTAATATCTTTAGGAAGTTCTTTTTGGAAAGCATCATATTTTTTATAAAATTCTGCTGCAATGTCTAAATAGTTTGCTCCTGGTTGAGGCACTATCGCTGTAGCAACCATTGGTTTTCCACCAGATCTTAATACCGTTTCTTCGTTCTCTGGACCTAGCTTAGCATATCCAACATCTTTAAACCTAATGATATTGGTGCCGTCATTTTTAATTATTAAATCGTTAAACTGATCTACTGTGGTTAGGTTTCCTTTAGTTTTAACAGAGAGTTCAGTATTGTCACCAGATATTTTCCCTGATGGTAAATCCACATTTTGTCTATCTAAAGCATTTCTAACATCCAAAGGAGTTAACCTATAGGATGAAAGCTTATCAGGGTCTAACCATAATCGCATAGCGAAAGTTTTCTGTCCCCAAATTTGAACTGATGAAACACCAGGGATAGTTTGTAAACGTTGCGCAATCACATTTTCCGCATAATCACTTAGTTCTAAAATATCCCTTTTTTCACTTTGGATGGTCATAGAAATAATCGCATCAGAATTGGCGTCTGCTTTAGAAACAATAGGAACGCCATCAATATCTTTAGGTAATTCTCTAATTGCCTGAGAAACTTTATCCCTTACATCACCGGCTGCAACGTCTAAATCTTTACCTAAATTAAACTCTACAGAAATTGAACTAGACCCTTGATTACTACTTGAGGAAATATTCCTTATCCCATCTATCTGATTGATATATTTTTCTAAAGGTTCTGTAATTTGAGATTCAATAATATCGGAGTTTGCACCAGGATAAGATGTTCTAACAGAAATAACAGCTGGGTCTATGGATGGATATTCTCTTACTCCCAAAAAAGTAAAACCAATAATTCCAAATAGTAATAAAATTAAATTCATTACTATAGCTAAAACAGGCCTTTTAATACTTAACGTGGAAATATTCATTATTTAATAAGCTTTTATTTTAACTTTTACCGGAGCGTTATCTTTTATTGCCATTATTCCTGTTGTGATAACGGTATCTCCAACTTGTAATCCTTCAGTAACTAAAATATTCTCATCAGTCCTGATATCAGATTTAATAACAATGGCCTTTGCTTTACCATCTCTAAATACGTAAATCTGTTTTCCTTTTAAAACTGGAATAACAGCACCTGTTGGTATTAAAATAGCATTTTTTAAATTTTGTAGTGTTAAATTGATATTTGCAAAAGAACCTGGTATCAATTCATTATTGCTATTATCTGATTTTGCTTTTAAGACTAGTGTTCTTGTAGCTACATCTATTGCAGGCTCTTTAGCGTAAACTTGCGCATTAAATATTTTAGTGTTACCAGAAATGGTAAATTGAATACTACTTCCAACAGCAACCATTTGTGCATATTTCTCTGGGACAGAAAAAGCGATTTTTATTGGATTGATACTTATTAAATTGGCAATATCTGTTGTTGGATTAACATAAGCGCCATTAGAAATATTCCTTAAGCCAATTTTACCTCCAAATGGAGCCCTAATTTCTGTTCTAGAAATTTGTGCTCTAATTAGTTGGGTTTGCGCTTTCAGTGATTTTAATTCGGCACTCACGTTATCATACTCCTCAATACTGATTGCCTCAACTTTCAATAACTTTTTTGCTCTAGCTTCTACTTCTGAGGCTAACTTTTCTTTTGTATTAGCTTGCGAGAGTTGAGCAACCAACTCCTTATCGTCTATTTTAACTAATAAATCTCCGGCAGAAACGTTGCTTCCCTCTGTAAAGTAAATTTGTCTTACTAAACCAGAAACTTCACTTCTCACTTGAATTTGTTCATTTGCTCCTAAAGTGCCAGAAAGACTTACGTTATTTGCAAAGTCTTGCTCTTTAACTATTAAAGCATCCACTAATATATCTACTTGGGCATATGCTTCTTTTTTAGACACATTATCTTTTTTACCGCTGTTTAGTCTGTTATAAATTAAATAGGCAAACAATAAAAACAATACGGTATATACAAAGTATTTGATTTTCATTCTAAATAAAAAAAGTAAAATTAACTCCAATGCTTCAAAAGTAAAATAGGAGTAATTGGATAAAATATATGAAATTTATTAATGCAAAAATATTAGTATGTTCTAATAATTTGTTAACAGTAGCAACTATATTACACGATGACTACAAAGATTTTTTAATTATTTTAGAGGATATTTTACATTTGTCACAAAAAATATCCATACATGAAAAAATTGCACTTTAAATCATTAGTTATTTTTGCCCTACTTATTATGACGGTTGCTACAAAAGCCCAAAACAAAGCTATCATTCATTTTACGGTCTCATTTTCAGAACCTCAAGCACATTATGCAGATGTTAAAATGGATATCTCTAATATCAAATCAGAAAGCATTTTAGTTAAGATGCCTGTTTGGACGCCTGGTTCTTACTTAATTAGAGAATTCGAAAAAAATGTTGAGTCATTTGTCGCTATGGGAAATGGCAAAGAAATAACAAGTGAGAAAACCAGCAAAAACACTTGGAAAGTCAATACAATAGGATTGAACAAGATTACTGTTACCTACCGCGTTTACTGTTTTGAAGTATCTGTAAGAACCAGTTTTGTAGATGAGAGCCATGCTTTTTTATCTTCTACAGGTATTTTTATGTTTGTTGATGGTAGATTAAATGAATCTAGTTTAGTCACCATTGTTCCACATAAAAATTGGTCTAAAGTTTCAACAGGTTTAAATAAAGTTGATGGTGAAAAATTCACTTATTATGCTCAAAACTTTGATTGGTTATATGATTCTCCAATAGAAGTAGGGAACCAAGACGTTTTCGAATTTAATGCTGCAGGCGTTAAACATGAAGTTGCCATGGTAGGTGGTGGAAACTACGATAAAGACCGCCTGAAGATAGACATGGCTAAAATTATCGAAAAAGAAACAGCCATATTTAGGGAAAATCCTAATCAGTATTATTTATTTATTGTTCATAATTATCAAACTGGTGGTGGTGGTTTAGAGCACCAAAACTCTACCGTATTGGGTGCTAGCAGAAATGGTTACGATAACGAAAAATCGTATAAAGGCTTTCTATCTTTAGTAGCTCATGAGTATTTTCATTTATGGAACGTAAAGAGATTAAGACCAATTGCTTTAGGTCCCTTCAATTACAACGAAGAAAATTATACAACTAATTTATGGATTGCCGAAGGCTTTACTGCTTATTATGATAATGTTATAATACAAAGAATAGGAGTTATCTCTCCAGATGATTTACTAAATATTATACAAACAGATTTAAATGCGGTAGATAATGCTAAAGGAAGCAAAATACAATCAGTAAGTATGTCAAGTTTTGACGCTTGGGTTAAATACTACCGCCCTGATGAGAATAGTGGAAATAATACAATTTCTTATTATAACAAAGGTTCTTTAATTGCTTGCTTATTAGATTTAGCCATTATCAATAACTCTAATGGTGACCAATCTTTAGACGATGCCATGAAATACGCCTATAACGAGTTTTATAAAAACAAAGGAAGAGGTTATAAAGACACAGAAATGAAGGCTGTTTTTGAGAAATTTACGGGCAAAAATCTAGATCAATTTTACAAGGACTATATTTATGGAACCGTTAGTTTAGATTTTAACACTTACTTAAATTACGCTGGTTTAAAGTTAGTTGATAAAACCAAAAATAGCAATCAAGCTTATTTAGGGGCTACTTTTTCTAAGTCTAACAAAACCGAAATAGCAACTGTGTCTAGAGGCTCCTCTGCTTGGGAAGCTGGATTAAACGTAAAAGACGAAGTTTTAGCAATTAACGGTAACAGAGTTACAGATGTTATTGTGGCTGTAGCCGATTTAGAAGCTAACAAAGAAGCTGACTTTTTAATTAGTAGAGATGGAATGTTAAAAACCATCAAAGTGAAGTTTATACCATCTAAGAGTAAATCTATGCAAATACAACAAGTAGAAAATGCAACATCAGAACAAAAGACCGTTCTTAAAAAATGGTTACGTTTATAATTAATCTTTAACCAACAAAAAAATCCTGCTAAAAATTATTTAGCAGGATTTTTTTTTAATTATCTTTTTTTAAAAAGTAAACTTAATAGTTGCTGCGGTTTCAAATCCTAAATACGGACCGTTTGCAAACTCTAAACGCGGGTGTAAATCTGCCGAAAGGGCAAAAGGAATTTCTGGAATTTTCCATTCTAGACCTAAAATACCATCCGCTCCCAACAAAATTGCTTTATCTGCATAAAATCTATCATTACCATAATACCTGTATCTTCTACCAGATTCTATACTACCAATGTGTCCACCTGCGCCATAATACCAGTTTAAAGATGGCTCAGAAAAAGCAACAGCATGTTTCTCATATAAACCAGTTAAAATAAACACACCTGGCCTTAAGCCCAAAATACCTTCAATTGCAGTACTAGAATTTGTAAAGTGCTTAACAGATAAACCATTTTCATAACCACCCACTCTAACACCCACAGCAGTTTTGTAATTTGATTGTGCCATAGTTCCTAAACTTAGCATCAAGAAAAGTGCAATAGCACTATATTTAAATTTGATCATCATAATTTTAAATTATTTGAATACAATAGACAATTAAAATGCCACATTGTAAAAAATGGAGGTATACATGATATATATTTATACACATAGTAAAAATAATTTATAGAAAAAAAGGCTCTTGTAATTTAACCATCATGTTTTTATACCATTTCACAAAATGGTATAAAAATTGAATTTTTTTTTTAGTTTTGAAAATTAGCTCTCAATAAAAATTGAGTTGGCAGGCCAATTAACCAATTTTAAATTATTAAACCATAAATATTATGAGTACTATAAATAGAGTATTTGATTTGCTTTTACATTCTAAAAATAAATATCAGGTAAACGATATTTTAGCGTCTAAGGTAAATGGAGAGTGGGTAAAATATAGTATTGATGATTTTATAAATACAGCAAATGAGATAAGTAGAGGTTTAATATCATTAGATATAAAGAAGGACGATAAAGTGGCTATCATGTCGCCAAACCGGCCAGAATGGAACTTCTGCGATTTTGGTATCATGCAAATCGGCGCAACACAAGTTCCAATGTACCCTACTCTAGCAGAAAACGACATCAGGTTTATCTTAAACGACGCTGAAATAAAAATAATTTTTGTTTCTGATTTAGAACTTTATCAAAAGGTGAATGTAATAAAAACAGAAGCTAATTTAAACTTAAAAATATACACTTTTGATGAGGTTGATGGAGTTGAGCATTGGTCTGTTGTACAGAAATTAGGACAACAACATTCAGAAATTGACCTAGAACCTTTAAAAGCAGCCATTACGTCTGATGATTTATTAACATTGATTTATACATCTGGCACAACAGGAACACCAAAAGGCGTAATGTTGACCCATGGAAACTTGATTAGCAACGTAATGCTGTCTTCTAACCTTTACCCTAGCGAAGTTAGAAGAGCATTAAGCTTTCTCCCATTATCTCATATTTTTGAGCGAATGGTTATTTATATGTATTTATACTTGGGCATTTCTACTTATTATGCAGAAAGCATGGAAACCATTGTAGATAATTTAAAAGAGGTAAAGCCACACTGCTTTACCACCGTCCCTCGCTTACTAGAAAAAATTTATGATAGAATTGTTTCTAAAGGACACGAATTAACTGGCGTTAAAAAATCTTTATTTTTTTGGGCGCTTAAATTAGCGCACAACTACGAAATGGATGGTGCAAATGGTGCATTTTATGAATTCCAACTTAAAATTGCCCGAAAATTAATTTTCATAAAATGGCGTGAAGCTTTAGGTGGCGAAATCTTAACTATAATATCTGGAGGTGCTGCATTACAAGAGCGTTTAGCTCGTGTATTTTGGGGTGCAGATATTAAAGTTTTAGAAGGCTATGGCTTAACAGAAACTTCTCCAGTAATTGCGGTTAATGGTCCTTACCCAGGTCAAACCAAATTTGGAACAGTAGGAAAAGTTTTAGCAAACCTAGAAGTTAAAATTGCACAAGACGGCGAGATTTTAGTTAAAGGACCAAGTGTAATGAAAGGTTATTACAAACGCCCAGATGCCACAGAAGAAGCTTTTACAGAAGGCTGGTTTCATACTGGAGATATTGGCGAATTTAAAAGTGGGTTTTTAGCCATTACAGATAGAAAAAAAGAAGTATTTAAAACTGCAGGAGGTAAATATGTAGCCCCACAAGTTTTAGAAAACAAATTCAAAGAATCTATTTATATAGAACAAATAATGATTGTAGGAGAAAATAAAAAATTCCCATCGGCTTTATTAGTTCCAAATTTTGAGAAACTGGCCGATTGGGCAACTAAAAATGGAATTGAAGAAACAAGCCCACAAGCCTTAATTATCAATAAAGCAGTTTGTGATAAGATTTGGATAGAAATAGACAAACTAAATGCAGCATTTGGTAATTGGGAAAGGGTTAAGAAATTTGCATTATTAGCTCAAGAATTTACAATAGATGGTGGCGAGTTAACACCAAAATTAAGTCTAAAAAGAAAAGTAATACTCGCAAAAAATGCAGATATAATTGAAAGAATTTACGCAAATTCTGATGCATTAACACATCATATAAACTAGTTTAAACTATATAGAAATACAAAACACGGTTTCAAAGACATGGCCGTGTTTTAATTTCTGAATTCCTTCTTTTTGGGTAAAATCTTTTTGCTCGCCCTCACTATCAGCAATACCCAACCATGGCTCTATACAAACAAAAGGTGCATTTTCTTTGGTCCAAATCCCTAAATATTCAAAATGTGGATATTCTAACTTTATAAATTTAGAACTCTTATTGCTTTTTAACGTCACAGATTTTGCCTCTATATGTTTAAAAACCAAAGCATCTTTTTTAAACAGATTGTAATCTAAATCTAGCTGACTATTTTTTAACGGAACAGCAGCAGTCTCCCCATTAAATAAACCATCGTCAGACAGTTGATGCGTAAACAATTCTTCTTTTTGTCCATCAAAAGAAATACTATAATCTTCAAATTTCTCACCAGAAACCATCGGAACATTAAATGCCGGGTGGGCACCTACAGAAAAATAAATATCACCCGTATCCATATTAATTACCTTGTACAAAATCTCTAAAGTGCGTCCTTTTAAATGGTATATAACCTGAAACTCGAATTTATAGGGATAACTTTTTAGCGTCTCCTCATCAAATCTTAATCTAAATATGGCTTGTTGTGGCGCTGCTTCTATTTTTCTAAAACTTGCTGTACGGGCAAATCCGTGTCTTTTCAGGCTGTAGCTATTACCGTTTACCAAAAGGCTATCGTTTTTTAAACCACCAACTATTGGAAATAAATGCGGCGCATGGTATCCCCAAAATTTAGGGTCGCCATGCCAAATAAATTCGGTACCGTCTTGTTTATCAATTAGAGAAATTAACTCTGCACCTTTAGCACTTAAAGTTGCCTTTACAAAAGAATTTTCTAAAACTACCATTTTACAGTTTCTTAAATTTATCTGCCAATTGCTTTAGCATGTCTTCATTTGCTGGCGAATTATCTTTGGCTTTAAAAGGCTTTTGAAAAGGTTTTGCTGCCGGCCGCTGTTGCGTATTATTAGGTTTTGAAGCAACTTTTGGTTGCTCTGCTTTTGGTTGTTCTGCTTTTGGTTGTTCTGCTTTTGGCGTTAAATCTGGTTTATTTAAGGCCTTTTCTGCTTCAAGTGGAGCTGCTTTTGAAGTATTTTCAGCTCTTTGCATATTTTTTTGTTCTTGCTTTTGGTCTCTATGCTGCTTCCAAAATTTCTCTAACCTATTTTTGGTGTATAATGGAAAATCGCCATTCATTATCCAAGCGTAGTAACTTGGTTCGGTATCAAAAATCTGATAAACCGTTTTTCCTTTATGCTTTCCAAAATTAAAGACAGGCAAATCATCATCATTATAAACCATTCTACCTGCAAAATCTACCGGCTTATTTAAGTTTGTGAAACTATGCAAAGCCTCCACATCATTAATTACAGGTTTAGACACATTGCCTTTTTTATCTTGAAAATCTACACCATTATAACGATCTAATTGAGCAAGTAAAACTTCATAAGTAGCTTTAATATCTGCCTCTGCCGAGTGTGCGTTTATAATTTCCTGACCACAATAAAATTTATAGGCGGCTTTTAAAGTACGCTGCTCCATTTGGTGAAAAATATTTTGTACATCAACAAATTTACGGTCGTCAATGTCAAAAGTAATTCCAGCTCTTAAAAACTCTTCAACAAGCATCGGGATATCAAATTTATTAGAGTTGTAACCTGCTAAATCAGCATCGCCTAAAAAGTCAATAATTTCTTGCGCTGCTTGCTTAAACGTTTTTTCATCTTTTATGTCCTCATCATAAATTCCATGAATTAAAGAAGTCTCTAAAGGAATAGGAATAGTAGGATTGATTTTTAATGTTTTAACCTCTTCTGTACCATCTGGCATTGCTTTTAAAATAGAAATTTCTACAATTCTGTCAGACGCCACATTAATACCAGTAGCTTCTAAATCAAAAAATGCTAGTGGACGTTTTAAATTAAGTTTCATGTATTTATTAGAGGTTATATTTTAAAATGAAATAAGATTTAAATGAATATGAGAATCCCCAAAATGATACCAATAATCATAATGGCATACAGCATCAACTCGTTACCAGCAAATTGCTTGTATTTACTCCAAAACGAATAATCTGATTTACCCTTAGACATTAAATAATATTTATGAGAAGCAACAAGGTCGTAAAATAAATAGCAGGATGAAAGAAAAATAGGAAATTAATCTAAATTATATTTTGAACAAACAAGATAATTTGGGCGCAACACCAAAAGAAAAATTTGGTGTCAGGCTTTTACGGGGTTCCGTAATTTATTAAGCCAAAAAAGAGGCTTAAAAAATGTACCAAGCCCTATAAATCCTTTGCGCAAACTTATAATACTTGAAAATATGTTGTAAAATAATTTTCTATTGGTAGCTTAAAATGATTTTTCTTCTCTTCTTAAGATTAAACCACATAGAATTCAAAATCTAGAAAAATGACGAATTAAATTTATTACTTTTGTACCACAATGGTACACAAAATTTAAATATATGTTAGTTATAAGCACTAGAGAATTTAGACAAAATCAGAAAGAATACTTTGATAGAGCAGATAATGGGGAACAAATAATTGTTCAAAGAGGAAAAGACAAATCTTATGTTTTGATGCCCGTAAGTGAAGATGATATATATTTTAATCCAAAAATGATGGAAAGAATAAAGAAAAGCATTTTGGAAGCTAAGGATGAAAATGTAAAAACTGTTTCTACTTCGGCAGAGATTAAAGATTTACTTGGTTTATGAAATATAAGTTAAAATTCACAAAAACTGCATTGCATGATATCGAAAAACACAAAAAATCTGGAGATAAACCTACACTTAACAAACTAAGTAAATTATTAAATGAATTAATTTTAAATCCTAAAACTGGCGCTGGACAACCAGAAATGCTAAAAAACGAGTTAAATGGTTATTATTCCAGAAGAATTAATAAAAAGCACAGGTTAATTTACGCAATCAAAGACGATGAGGTAATTGTTTTAATTTTAAATGCTTATTCTCATTATGGTGATAAATAGAATTTAATTGGAATTAAAGTAGAAAAATTCTATTAATCTTGCAAAATAATAACCGAAAATAAAGGTTTGTATAATTATTTTTATCATTTATCTACCAATTTCTCATATTACCTGAAGTTAAGCTATACATATTACCAAGTTGTTTTTTAGTGAATTTAGCTTTAAATGTAGTTAACCTATCCATTATTCTATAAAGAACTACACTAGACTTTTTATCATAATACTCAGCATTTAGTATTTCTGTAACTATAAAAAATCCTTCCTCTGGCAGTCTAATATTATATTTTGAGATATCTACTTTAAACTTGTGTTCTCTTTTTGAGTTCACAACTATCAAATCATCAATAAGAGTACTTTTGGAAGATATTTACCCTCTTTGCTTTTAGACCAAACATTTGCTCTAAATGGTTTATCATTACCGTATTGTGTATTACTTAAACAAAATATTAACTCTTTAATTTGTCCATTCAATTTCTCGTCATTAGGAACATATAATGTATATTTTGGGATTGGTATATTTAAATACTCTCCAAATAAAAAGTAAGAATAAGTGTTTCCTGATATAACTTCTCCTGGGGTATTATTTTGATTTGCAATAACTTCGTTAAGTTTTTGGATATTGGGAAATAGGTTAATTGTAAAGCTATTTGCCAATATACTGTTTGAATAAAGTTTTTTAGAAATATAACCTAAAGCGGATATTGTTAAAGTATCACTATTTTCAATTTGATTAGATGCTATTGAAACTTTACATTGACTGTTAGCTGAAAAGAAATTCAGTTAATTAATAGAAATAGATGACGATTCTATCGGTTGGTGACTTATCGGGACTAATATTGTAAAAGTTTGAGTTTGGCTATCACCAAAGGTGGAAACAAAGGACAATAATAGCAGTATTTTAAATTTCACAGGAAAGAGTTATGATAAATATCTAGGTTAAATTAGAAATAATTTAGAACATATTATTAGTGTAATCTCTGCGATTTTTTTTTGCGATAAGGATTTGTAGGGCTTGGTACATTTAATGGTTTGCTTTTAAACGCAAACCATTAAATTACGGAACCCCGGAAAAGCATGACCTGTGATTTGGGATTGTGGCTTAGGAAAAGAGAGCGCCATTATTTAGATTAATAACTACTTCTTAACCTCTACACTAAATAAGCTATCAGCCTGAATTTCTGTTCTTAAACCTTTAGCCCAATCTATTAAAATTTTCTTCTGACTACCACTCAAATTAGCATCACTATGTATAAAAGTGTAAGATTCTAAAGGCATCCATCCTTCCTCTTGAGATTCTATTACCTCTTCTAATTTATGGTCTTGTCTTTTTAAAGAATAGGAAGTGAATTCGTCTAAATTAAAATGTTTTTTTCCGTCTGTAACGTGGTCATTTAAATACCAAGCAACAGGCTGAACCTCACTATACCAAGGGTATTTAGTGTTGTTAGAATGGCAATCTCTACAGGCAACATCTAGTAAACTTGCCACTGTATCTGGCACCGTATATTTGGTTGTAATAGCATTTGGTTGCTCGCCGGCAGTAACGTTTTTGTCGGGCTTAATAAACTGAATAATAACTAAGACTACTATAAGCGCTAATAAAACTTTTTTTATCATTTTTAATTTTTAAAATATTTGTTAATTATACTGTTTAACTCGGCAGATACCTTTCCATTTGTGGCTACAATATCACAAGTTTCGAGGGCATTTTTTCCACCATCAAAATCAAAATATTCTCCTCCGGCCCTTTCTAATATCAATAGGCCTGCTGCAATATCCCAAGGTTTTAAATTGTATTCAAAATAAGCCTCAAACCTACCGCAAGCGGTATATGCTAAATCTACAGATGCTGCCCCAATTCTTCTCAAGCCATGGCACTTTTGCATTACATCTGAAAATAATTCCATATAGGCATTCTGTCTCTTAAAATCGTAATAAGGAAACCCTGTGGCTACTAAGCTTGAAGCTAAATCTGGCTTGTCTGATACGCTGATTTCTTTACCATTTAAATAGGCTTTGCTATCTTTCCAAGCATAAAAACATTCGTCTTGGTTAATTTCATAAATAACACCAATAACTAATTCTTTGTTTTGTTTTAGTGCAATACTAACGGCAAAAGCGGGTATTCCGTGAATAAAATTAGTTGTACCATCTAATGGATCTATAATCCAATTAAATTCTTTACCAATTTTATTAGATGTTCCTTCCTCGGCAATAAAGCCAGCATCGGGAATTAAGATAGACAAAGATTTAACAATCATTTCTTCGGCAGTTTTATCTACATAAGAAACCATGTCATTAACGCCTTTATATTCTATATTTTCAGTTTTAAAAGATTTGCCCTCTTTTAAAATAAAACCACCAACCTCTTTAGCAATTTTAATTACTTCGTTAGTGAGATTTTGATAATTCATGTTTTAGCAGGTTTCATTTTAAAAGTAAAAAACTTATGTACAAAAAAACTAACAATACCTAAACATAATGCCGAAGCAATTCTTGATGGTGTAGGATAAAAATCTAAGTACTCTATGAAATATCTTAACAAGGCATAATTAGCAAAAAAGCCTAAAGCAGCGACACCAATAAACCTTAAAAATTGCTTTCTTCCTTTAAGTTTAGATTCGGCAAAAACAGCATATTTGGTAATAAAAAAATTAACTAACACACCTAGACTGTAAGAAATAGCTAAAGATATATTATTTGGACTGTGAGGTTTGCCAAGGAAATAAACTTTATCGTCGCCAAAAATAAAATTTACAAAAATGTAATAAACTGTAACATCTACCAAAAAAGCGATGCCAGCAGAAAGGAAGAACTTAGCTACCGTATTATTGGCAAGCTTTTCAGCAATTGAAGTAGGTTCCGTAATTGTTGACACTAGACGCTAACCTTTCTTTTATTTTCTGCCTTGTAGGCAAAAAAGATTCCTATTAATCCCCCCAAAACTAGTACAGAAGAAATTAATTCAGCTTGAGTGAAAGCAAAAGAACCAATATGGTATTTAGAATTTACTCTAATTAACTCGATAAAGAAACGTTCTAATCCATTTAATATTAAATAAATACAAAATAAAACTCCGGGCGTTTTAATCTTCTTTCTGATAGACCATAGGAAAGCAAACAATAAAATACAAATTACGGCCTCGTAAAATGGAGTTGGGTAAACGCCTACAGCAAGCTCGTGACAATATTTTCCTTTACAGCCCTCAATTAAAACTTCTCCCTCGTCTAAAACATTATGAGGAAATTTATAAGACCACATCCAATCTGGTGCCCAGCTTAACCAATTGGGCTTAGGGTTTACATTATTTATTCCCCAATCGCCATCACCAGATAACTGGCAGCCAATGCGACCTACTCCGTAGGCTAACATTAAACCTGGACCAGAAACATCTGCCATGTGGACAGATTTTATTCCGTTTTTTCTAGAAATATAGAGTACCGCAATAGCACCACAAATTAACCCTCCGTAAAAGGTTAAACCACTAAAAGAAAGCAAACTTTCTATTGGGTTTTGGATAAATCTGTCCCAATATTCTAAATTATCAAAAACTTTTGCGCCAATAATTCCTGCAATAGCTGCATAGGCAATAAAAGTCCCCATCATTTGGTACGGGTGAACGATAATTGTTTCTTTTCTTGGTTTTGGTACTTGATCTTTTTTCTTATCTCTATAAGCCAAATAAGCAAATATGCCTCCTAATGCAATTCCAGCTAAGAAATTCCCTTTGGTAGAGAGTAAAAATTCTTGAGGATTATCTACAAAAGCCGTATAATTTAATAAGCCATAAACTATTTTATAACCCACCAAAAATCCAAATAAACCGTTTAGAACTAGTTCTGTAATAGAGGCTGGTTTGCCTACAATAATGTCTTGTTTAACAGGATGTACCTGAGCTAATTTTTCTCTTCTTTTTAACTCTTCAGAAAATCCCCAATAACCGGCAATAAAGGCCATCGCTACAAAAAATCCAAAAGTTTGAATGGGCAACGGTATATAAATACCCGTTAGATATTCTATAAGATGGGACAAGGTTGGAAACATGTATTTAAGGTCTTAATGGTGTATTAAAATTTCTTCGGCTTCGGCAATACTTACTTCACCTTCTGGTAAAATATCTAACAGTTTAATTGTCTTTAGCTCGTTCACTAAAACGGGATCGTATTTTACTTTTACTTTCACGTAATTAGGTGTAAAGCCATGCATAAAACCTTCTTTATGGTCGGCTTCAAATAAAACAGGATAAGAATTACCTAATTGAGTTTTGTAAAAAGCTCTTCTTTTTTTGTCCGATAAAATATGGAGCATTTTACTTCTATCTGCTCTTTGCGAACCAGGAACAGAACCATCCATTTCTGCAGCAGGTGTATTTTCCCTTTCAGAATAAGTAAAAACGTGTAAATAAGATATGGGTAATTCGTTTAAGAAATTGTAAGTATCTAAAAAGTCTTCTCTTGTTTCTCCAGGAAAACCTACAATAACATCAACACCAATACAAGCGTTTGGCATGATAGCCTTGATTGCGCTTACACGATTTACGTATAGATCATTTTTATACCTTCTGCGCATTAAACTTAATATTTTATTGGAGCCAGATTGCAGTGGAATATGAAAGTGAGGAACAAATCTTTTGGAAATTGCAACAAACTCGATAATCTCGTTAGTTAATAAATTAGGCTCTATAGAAGAAATTCTAAAACGCTCTATCCCTCCAACCTCATCTAAGGCTTTAACTAGATCAATAAATTTATCTTCTCTAACTCCGTTTCTTAAACCAAAATCACCGATATTTACACCTGTTAAAACTATTTCTTTAACACCAGAAGCAGCAATTTCTTGTGCTTGCTGTACAATATTTGGAATTAAATCGCTTCTGCTTTTCCCTCTTGCTAATGGGATGGTGCAAAAGGTGCAAGAATAATCGCAGCCGTCTTGTACTTTTAAAAAGGTACGCGTTCTGTCTCCGTAAGAGTATGATGCAATAAATTGATTGGTTTCTTCTATTGGACTGTTATGAATTACCGCTTTTGGGTTTTTGGTTAAATCTGCTATAAATTCAACAATTCTAAACTTTTCGGCAGCACCTAAAACCATGTCTACGCCTTCTATCTCAGAAATTTCTTGTGGCTTTAGCTGAGCATAACAACCGACTATGGTTACATACGCATTGGGCGAGTGCTTTAAAGCTTCTTTTACAACTTTCCTACATTTCTTATCTGCGTTTTCTGTTACAGAACAAGTGTTGATAATGTAAACATCAGCAGCATCGGTAAAGTTAACCGTCTCAAAACCAGCATCATTAAACATACGTCCAATGGTTGAGGTCTCGGAATAGTTTAGCTTGCAACCTAGCGTGTAAAAAGCAACTTTTTTATTCATAATTTAATAAGTTGCGAAGATAAACATTTTAAGTAAAAAAGCTTATTATTCTTCCCCCCATTGGTAAGAATCGGTATTAAAGCCTGCTAGGTCTAGCACACGATTTACCACAGTAGCTGCTACTTCTTCAAGAGTTTTTGGTTTACTGTAAAAGGAAGGTACTGCCGGACAAATTATTCCTCCTGCCTCTGTAATGGTTTTCATGTTATTGATATGGATAAGATTTAAAGGCGTATCTCTAGCTACCAAGATCAATTTTCTACGTTCTTTTAAGATTACATCTGCCGCTCTAGTAGTTAAATCATTAGAAATTCCTGCCGCTATACGTCCCATAGTACCCATAGAACATGGGATAATAATCATGGTATCAAATTGTGCCGAGCCAGACGCAAATGGCGCCATAAAATTATTTTTGTCGTAAAATTTAAAATCAAAGTCTTGATAAGAAGATTCATCTAACTCGTAACGCCAAACATCTTTAGCATTATCGGACATCACTACCCCTACTTCTTTAATTTGTGCAGAAAGTTCTTTTAACTTATTTAATAAAACCTTTGCATAAATAGCTCCGCTTGCTCCAGTAACTGCAACCACCACTTTTTTCTTCATGATATGATAACACTCAATTTCTATAAAAGTTGTAAGCAAAAAAAAGGGCCGAATATAAATATTCGACCCTACATCTACCTATGAAAAACATGCCCTTTGGGAGGGCGATGCAAATATAGAAACATTTTCTAGACTTGTGCAAACATGTAGTACATATAATTTGTTTTTCTCAAAATAATTAAACTTTTCTAAATTTTAAAATTTATTTAGAAGTCGAAAACTAAATGATTTTTTATGTTTTTTACTGATTATAAGCTTAATACATATATTTAGTGTCGAAAATTTTAAGTAATGGTTTTATGTTAAAAAATTAAATAATCATTAACTTTTATTTAAAAACACAATTAAGTAACAACATTTATTGAAGTGTCAATATTTTAAAACATTACACATTGACGGAATTTACATAAAAACTAATAAAACTTAGTTGCGATGTTGCTAAAAAAATTCTACAGCAAAGTTGATAAAAAAAAGGGCCGAATATAAATATTCGACCCTACATCTACCTATGAAAAACATGCCCTTTGAGAGGGCCTTACAAATATAGAAACATTTTATATGTTTAAACAAATTATTTTAAAAAAAAGTAATAAGATTATTTATAAGGTGTTAGTTAAACAAAAATAATTCTCTCAATAAGAAATTAAATTAACTAATATACCATACTTTTTAATAAAAAACTAATTAATTAGTTATTTAATTAAGCTTTTACGATATATCAAATCTGCAGCAGTTTTACCATTTAACATGGCTGCATTTAAAGACCCATTTGTAAGGTAATCTCCACATATATAAATATTTGTATCTATTACTAAACTTTCTGGCTTCGGCTTATAAATAATTGAGTCTTGATTGGGTAAAGCGTAATTTATTTCAAATTTATCTACATATTCCCAATCGCTTACATCAAACCAAAAAGATAACTCATCTTTGCTTTTATTAATAATTTCTTCTAAAGAAACATTAAAAATATTATCTATAATAGATAATGAGATCAAAAATTGATCTCCGGTGTTGTAACTTGGATTTACATTATCTAAAACAGCAATATTATTTACCATACAATTGGGTTTTGCAACCAATCCTATCAAGGCATCGGTAAAGGGTTTTGTCTTAGTTTTGAAATATATATTTAAAACTTTTCTAAAATTACCAGGCTCCTTAACTTTAAAAGTTGGCAGGTTTAACTCGTTTGTAGCAATTAAAATATAATCAGCCTCGTAAAGAGAACCATTATCTAAAGTAATTTCATTTTTATTAATATGAGCTACTCTAGTATTTAAAAATAACTCGTCTACTTGCAAACCTTCTGCTAATTGATTTGGAATTGCTTGTATCCCTTCTTCTGGCAATAGTGCTTCCCCTTCGCCAAACATTTTAAATACAAAATTAAACATGCGGCTAGAGGTAGTTAACTCCTTTTCTAAAAAAATACCTCCTAAAAATGGAACAAAGAAATTAGTAATCATTTTTTCACTAAAACCGTACTGAATTAAAAATGCTTTGGTGCTTTGTTCTTCTTCTTCAAATATTTGCTCAACGTTTTTTGTATACAAAACCAATTTTAGCTTGAGCATTAATAATTTGTCTTTTAAATTACCAATTGGAGAAAATATGGTTTCAAACAAACCACTTGGTTGTCTTAGAGGGTCAACAACGTTTGATATTCCGTTATGATGTAAAACTTTTGCGCCAGATAAAAATGGTTTTAATTTAAGTGCTTTAAAATCTAAGATTTCTTTAGCCACAGGATAAGCGCCTAATAAAACCTGAAAACCTTTATCTAATAAAAATCCATCCTTTTTAAAAGTTCTAACTCTACCGCCTACACCATCACTAGCTTCAAAAATTTTAATGCTGAAGCCAAATTGTTTCAAAAATTTTGCAGCTGTTAAACCAGCTATTCCTGCACCTATAATAATGACAGATTTATCTATTTTAGACATATTAACTTTACAGGTATTTATTTAAATTGTTTGCCAATTAGTTTTATAAACTTTATTTTGAACCAAAAATAGTAAACTGCTTAAATTTATAGGCTAAGTTTTTATTTGATTGAATTATTGAATTCAGTTTGCCATTTGCTAGGAAGCGTTAACGATAGTCCCGGATAGCTATCGGGACGGCATCCTTTTTTGCTTATTATCTCTAAAGCAAGTTGCAAAAAAGATATAGTGACTAGCGTGTTATTACGATAGCTATCGGAACGCCCAAAAGATTTTTGAAAAATTGTTTAATACAGTATAAATTAGCCCTCAGAAAAATTAAAATGTTAAACACAAAGCAAAACATGAATTTTCATACCCGCAAATGGGTAAAACCAGAAGATTTGAACCCTAACGGAACCTTATTTGGAGGTAGTTTATTAAAGTGGATAGACGAAGAAGCTGCCATTTACGCCATTTGCCAACTAAATAACCATAGAGTGGTAACCAAATATATGTCGGAGATTAATTTCTTAAGCTCGGCGGTGCAAGGCGATATTATAGAGATGGGTATTGTTGCTACACAATTTGGCACAACCTCTATTACCTTGTATTGCGAAGTGCGAAATAAAATCACTCGCCAAAGTATATTAACTATAGATAAAATTGTGTTTGTGAATATAGATCAAGATTTTAACCCAGTACCACACGGTAAAACACATATTATCTACTCGGCTGATAGGTTTAAGGATTAGGTTTTTTAAATGGCTTTTTCTTTTTCCAGTTACTGTTTCCGCTAAACTTTTTCTTGAACCTAACAGAAGGTTTATATTCTGGCCCTGCTGTAAAACCTTCTGGTAATGGCAATTTTGGGACTTCGTTACCAATAAGTTCCTCTATTTTACCAAAACCGAATTGGTCTTTGTCGTTAATAAAAGTTATGGCCGTTCCTGTTGTTTCTGCTCTGGCGGTTCTACCAATGCGGTGGATATAATCTTCGGGATCTGGCGGAACATCAAAATTTACAACCAAACTAATTGCTTCTACATCAATACCTCTAGAAATCACATCGGTACCAATTAAAACAGCTAGTTTTTTTCCTTTAAAACGAACCATTATATCTTCCCTACTTTCTTGGTCTAAATCCGAGTGGAAAGCCTCGCTCAAAATTCCCTGTCTGTTTAAAGCAGTATTTAGTTTTTTAACCGTTTCCTTTCTAGACGCAAAAACAATCACACTTTTAAACTCGGCGTTGGTAAAAATACTCTTTAACAAATCTATCTTTTGCTCGTCGTAAACCAAATAAGCCTGCTGTAATATCCCTGCCGATGGTTTTGACATGGCAATATTTATCTCTACCGGGTTGTGCAAAATCTTTTTAGAAAGCGACCTAATTTTAGGCGGCATAGTTGCAGAGAACAATAAGTTCTGACGCTCTTTTGGTAAATAACTTATAATTCTTACAATATCTTCGTAAAAACCCATGTCCATCATCCTATCGGCTTCGTCTAAAACCAAATGCTTTAAATGGTCTAAATTTATGGCTTTAGAAGTTAAATGAGCAATTAAACGCCCCGGCGTAGCTACAATTATATTTACACCTTCTGTTAAGGACCGCTTTTGTTGCTCGTAACTGAAACCATCGCCACCACCATAAACAGCTATAGAAGTGCAACCTGTAAAATAGGCCAAACCCATAATTTGTTGGTCTATTTGCAAGGCCAATTCTCTGGTGGGCGATAATATTAAAGTATCTATATGGCTTTTGTCGTCTTGCTCTATCTTATGTAAAAGTGGCAAAAGGTAAGACGCCGTTTTTCCTGTACCTGTTTGGGCGCAAGCAATTAAATCTTTTCCTTCTAAAATAACCGGAATAGCCTCTTGTTGTATGGGTGTAGGCTTGGTAAAACCCATGGTATCTAGCCCTTCTTGCAAAGAACTAACAAAGTTAAAATCCTGAAAATTCAATAATTAATTTTTAAAATATAGATAATTACAAATATAGCTTATTTTTCAATAAACAATCTAGAACTAAAAGTATGTCTTTTTAGTAAGTTGAAAGTAGAGAGACAATAAAAAAACCAATAAAATGTTCTAAATATTTTAATTAGGGCGTTCCGATAGCTATCGGAACGAAGAATTAATGAATTTTTGTAGATGATGATTGACTGAAATGACACAACTGTTTGGGCAAAAAACTTTTTATCCCTTTTAATAGGAATAAAAAATAATGTTAAGCTATAAAAGCCCATAATACTCTTTGGCGAAGTCACTTTAAAGCGTATTATTCAGAAAGCTAATGGACGCCCAAATAAATAATTTTAAAAATGGGGTAAGATCTAATTTTGTTTAATTAACAGGGTATAAAGTGGCAAACATTACTTTTTGCCTTCTGAAATATTTAGTTAAATTGGACTAAAATTTTGTGTTATGAGAGAAATTTTTGTCAAATCTTTACCCTTGAAAGATGTATTAGCTAACTTAGCAGAAGCTTTTGATACTGTATACTTTAACAATTGTAACGAGTACCGACTTAATATTCCAGAAGAGTTTGGAACTGGTTTTATTAGAGGTATTAATTTTATAAGTGGCTTTGGCTTAGTGGAATATTCTTGTTCCTTTAAAGAGAGCTTAGCTATCCATTTTTCTGTTAACAACGTACATCCACTTAAATTTATTTACTGCTCTAAAGGAAATATAAAACATAAGTTTGAAGAGAGCGAGAGCATGAATGTTATCGATCAGTTTCAAAATATCATAGTTGCCAGTACTGCAAAAAATGGACATGTTTTGGTTTTTCCACCAAACCAAGAAATACAAATGAACAGTTTAGAAATTAGTCGTAAAGATTTTAAAACTAAAATAGATTGTTCTTTAACCATGTTGATATAAAGTTGAGAAAACTTTTTAAAGACCTAAATGCTCGTAGTTTATTCTTTTATCGTGGCAATTATAGCTTGGCCATGGCCGACTGTATAGATCAAATTAAATCAAATCCTTTTAAAGATTTTGCCCGAAGAATATTTTTGGAAGGAAAGTCTAATGAAATATTAAGTATTCAGATTAATGACTACGAAGATGATTTAAAGGATGAGCCTAAACGTAGCATCCTTAGAAAATCTGAAATAGAAAAGATTCAAGTGGCAGCACAACTACTAAAAAACAAGTTAGATAAGCCAATAACAATAAAAGAATTGGCTATAGAAATTGGCACTAACCCCTCAAAGTTACAAGAAGGTTTTAGGGTTATTTTTGGTGCAACTATAAATAACTACTTAAATAAGTTGAGATTAGATTATGCTAAAGAACAGCTTTTAATAAGAGATTTAAATATTACTGAAATTGCAGAAAATATTGGTATCTCTAATAAAAGCTATTTTTCTAGATTATTTAAAGCCTCTTTTCATTTAAATCCAAAAGAATTCTCGCAGCAAATCAGTAAAAACCATCGTGTAAAAGAGAAAGAATAATCTAAATAGATTTAAAAATAGTCTATTAAGCTTATAAATGGATTATTGAAGTTGCTAAGGTTATTTTCGTTAAAAATATTTTTAATGAAATCTATTTACACCACAGCATTTCTTTCTGTTTTTGCATTAATATTTACAAGTTTTAATATTGAGAACACTTTTGCATACATTGGCTTAGGTATAGTTTGGGTGCTGTTTATTATCTTATTTGCTCAGATTTTTTCATTATTGAAGAAGAGAAAAAACGATTTAACTTAAGTTATTAAGTTGCTAGTTTAAATGTAATTAGCCTAGTTTTCTTAGGTTAGATCATAAACATGTTTATTTACATCGCCAGTAACCTCGTGACAATTACAATTACCACCCCATTTTTTGGTTCCATCTTTAAAAAACTCACATTTCCATAAAGGAAGTTCGTGTTTAATTTTTTCTATAATGTATCGGTTAGCTTCATAAGCTTCTTTACGGTGTGGCGTTGCCGTTATTACTAGCACTGCGCTCTCCCCTATTTTAACTTCTCCAATTCTGTGAATGGCAAAAACGCTTGATAAATTCCATTTGTCTTTAGCTTCGGTAATAATCTCCGACATCATTTTTTCAGCCATATCTTCGGCAGCTTCGTAAAACAAATGAGTCACCTCTTTACCCAAACTTTGTCTACGTACTGTGCCATTAAAAACAACTACAGCCCCAGCTTCATCATCTCGATATTGCGTCATCAAATCATAAACATCAATAGCTTTATTGCTAATGTATTGCATATTAACCTCCGCTACTAGGTGGAATAATAGATATAATTTCAGTCCCGTTAATGGCCATATCTAAATCTACAAAAGTATCATCTATGGCAAACCGAGAAATATTTAAGATGGCTTTCGCCGATGGATTTTCAACAATTAACTCTTCCCTTAATTCATTGATGGTTTTGGCACTGCTAACTTTGTCCGCTTGATGCGGAAAATAATCTTTTAATACAGCGTATGTTTTAATTTTCATTTTTCTATCGTAATTGTAAAATTGATATTTCAAACTCGTAATTAACAATCTAAGCTATCCGCCTATCTCCATCATACTTAAATTGCTTCCAGTAAAACTGAGAGATTGTTTTTGTTCTAAAGCTTGCTGTAAACTATCTTCTAAATCTACATCAGTAAATAAATGATGAATACTTATAGGCTCATTTACACTTAAACAACCATAAATATTTCCTTGATGGTCTAATCGCAAACGGTCACAATCGCTACAAAAAGGTGTACTGGTATTAGCAATAATTCCAAATTTTGTCCCACAAGAAGTTTCCCAATAGTTGGCTGTTGCCGATGCTTTGCGAGGTAAAGATTTAAACTCAAAATGTTGAGCAATTTGATGTAAAATCTCCTCTTCACTAAATAAGAAATTCTCTTTTTGCTGATGCAAATGCCCCATTTCCATCACTTCTAAAAAACGTATGGTTAAGTTTTTTGATTTTGCATATTGTAATAAAGGGATAATCTGATCATCATTTTTCCCTTTCATAATAACAGCATTTAACTTTACTTTTAAACCTGCGTTTAAAGCTTCATTAATCCCGTTATCCACTTCTTTAAATTTATCTCTACGGGTAATTTTAAAAAATGAAGCCTCATCTACCGCATCTAAAGAAATATTAATTTCTTTTAAGCCAGCTTGCTTTAAACCTTCAGCTTTTTTAGTAAGCAAAAAGCCATTACTGGTCATTTTAATATCTGGAATACCGATTTCTACTAAACCTGTAATCACTTTTTCTAAGTCTTGGTAAAGTAAAGGCTCGCCGCCTGTTAATCTTACAGATTTTAAATCTAATTTCTGATTAAGTTTTGCTACCGTTTTTAATAAATCTATTACAGAAAGTTGATTTTTAGCGATTTGATGAGTAGTAAAATCTTCATCAGTACAATAAATACAAGCAAAATTACAGGTATCTATCAAACTGATTCTTAAATTTTTAAACGTTCTTCCTAATTGGTCAATAATCATCATTAAAAAAATAATAATTTAATACAAGCTACACTCATTACCGATGCTAAAACATACCTTATTGTTTTATTTTGATATAAATTGCTTCCAAAATAAGCACCAATAAATCCGCCAGAAATGGCAGCAAAAAACCAGATATAGCTAAAATCTTGAGTAAAAAAAGATTGTTCCTTTATGGATAACAAGCCCGCAATAGAATTACAAAAAATAAAAAAAGCTGCCGCAGCAGCAGATTCTTTGGCATTTGCCCATCCCATTAATATCAAAACAGGGCTCAAAAATATTCCACCGCCAATATTTAACAGGCCAGCTGCAAAACCTAATATTGCTCCAGTAATTAAACCAGCAAGTAAGGAAATCTCTTTACTATCTAGAGTTTCTTTTGGGTTTAATTGTAATAAACGAGCAATTGGAAATACTAAAGCTATGCCTAATAAAATATTATAAATCTCTCCTTTTAATGGAAATTTTGCTCCTAAATAAGCGCAGGGAACAGAGGTAATTAAAAATGGTAAAATGAGTTTCCATTTTAAATAACCGGCCCGTTTAAATTGTAAAAATGCAGTTCCAGAAACAATAATATTAAGCAATAAAACCAATGGTTTATATACTCCAGCTGCAATTCCTGTTATAGAAAAAACAGCAATGTATCCACTTGCACCACCATGCCCTACACTAGCATATAAAAAGCCTAATACAAAAAGTGAAATGGCTATTATAATTTCTATTGGCATTTATAAACTCAGGTTTATTTTAAAAGATAAAGATAAAATTTTATTCATCAGCTTTTGATAAAATCAGAAAATGACATAGCAGCAAATACTTGATCAAAAGATGAATTTTACACTTCCAAATTCAATAATCAATCAAATACGCTATCAATTTCACACAATTAATCAATAATTATTATTTAATATTCACAAAACACATAATTTCTTTACTTTAACAACCAATAATTAATATAATATTTTAAAAAGCAAAAAATTGTGAATCTTAAATTAAAATTCATCTGTTTTTAGAGATTATTTTGAATAAATTGTACATTTAAGAAACAATTTTTTATAATAATTATTTAGTACTATTAAATAATCTAGAGTTAAGGTGTAGAATGAAAATCAGTAAAAAAAATTATCCCTTAGAAAATTGCTATCTAAGCAAACATAGTATAAAAGAATGGCTGCCAGCAATAGAAGCTAATAAAAAGGTTTTAGAATTTAAAAAAGGAGATTTACTTTTTAAAGAAGGTGATTTAGTTGAGGGTATTTATTTTGTTTATGAGGGAAATATTAAAGTACATAAAAAATGGGGCGACAAAGAACTTATCTTAAGAATTGCGACAGCGGGTTCAATTTTAGGACATAGAGGTTTAAGTACAACAAATAATATATTCCCTATTTCTGCCACAGCTTTAGAAAACGGAGCAGTAGCCTATATTCCTATAGATTTCTTCAAAAGCACTTTAAAAGTAAATCCAGATTTTACCATAAAGCTTTTAATGTTTTTTGCCGATGAACTGCAAGAGTCGGAAAAGAAAATGAGAAACCTTGCACACATGAGTGTAAAGGGGCGTTTATGCCGAGCTTTACTGTCTTTTAAAACACAATTTGGAATAAACGAAAACCAAGCTTTAAAAATAGAACTTTCTAAGCAAGATATTTCTTCCTATGTGGGCGCTACTTACGAAACTTTATTTAGGATTTTAAACGAATTAATAGAAGATAAGGCCATTGTAGTTGATAAAAGAAGTATTAGATTAATTAACGAAGATAAATTAATTGAGTTTTCTAAGGAAGAAGAATAATTACAACAAAATGTATGGAAGTAATTCGCCTTGTTTAATTTCCTTTCTACTTGCCATTTGCATGGCTAAAGCATTCGCATCAAAACCTAATCTAACATCACCAGAACCGTTAATAGCAATCTTTTCTAAAGTTCCATGAGTTAGCGATACCGGAAAAAACTCATCTAGATTTGAAGGCTTGTTTCTGTTAAAATTTAGACTTCCTTGATTCATTTCATCGGCAGGTTTACCTAAACATAAGTTTAAATAAAATGCTATAAATATTTTAAAGGTAACCAAACAGGAAAAAGGATTGCCTGGTAAAGCAAAAACCATCGTTTGATTTTTGAAAATACCACACCAGATAGGCTTGCCTGGTTTTATGGCAACTTTATGGAACAACTTTACTACTCCTAAATCTTCTAAAATAGCTGGAATATAGTCAGCTTCGCCGGCAGAAACACCACCTGTAATTATTAAAATATCATTATTTAGGTTTGTATTAATTACGTTTTTCAAAGTTTCTATATCATCAAATGCGTGATTGTAATTTGAAACTTGAATATGGTTTTGTTTTAAAAGAGATTTCAGAACGTATTTATTACTGTTGTATATATGATTTGGCGAAACTTCATCGGTTAGTTCCAATACTTCGTTACCTGTAGTTATTAAATTTAGTTTGGGTAGTTTTTCTACCATTAGCTTGGCTTTTCCTAAGGAAGCTAAAAAACCAATAGTTGCTGGTTTAATAAGTAATCCTTTTCTAACGGCAATTTCATCTTTTTTTATATCCTGTCCTTGTTGTGCTATATTTTGGTTGATTCTAAAGTCATTAAATAAAAAAGTAAATAAATCACGTTCAACTTTAACATCTTCTATCTTTATCACCACGTTTGCACTGGGCGGAACCGCAGCTCCGGTCATTATTTTATAACATTCCCCTGTTTTAAGCACTTGATTATAAGAACTTCCTGCAAAAACAGTTTCAACGCATTTAAACTCTTTAATACCACTTTGGAAGTCATCAAAATTTATGGCAATACCATCCATCATAGAGCGATTAAAGGGTGGAAAATCTCTTGAAGCTGAAATATCTTCTGCTAAAACTCGGTCTAATGCATTTTCTAAATCAATTGTTTCTACACCAAAAGATTTAGCCTGGAGTTGAATAATTTGACGAGCTTCTTGAAATGAAATCATAACTATGAATTGATTCTAAATTTTGAATTATTATGTTTGAAATTTAAAATTTACCTTTAAGATATGGAGACAGTAAATTTAACACTTAGTCAATTGATAACCGCTGTAAGTAGATTAAGTTCTCCTGAAAAAAAAGAAATTTTGAATTTATTAGAATCTGAAGAACTTCAACTAAACAATAAACAACAAACAATAATTAGAGAGCGCCAAAAGCATATCTAACAGGAAAAATGGAAAATCATTCTCTGGAAGATATTAAGAAACGTTTCGATTTTAAAGATTAATAATGTATCTAATCTATTTTTTAGATGCCACAAAACAAGATTTAAAGGAATCATCAGAGTGGTACAATAAAAAAAAGCTAATCTTGGTAAGCATTTTTTAAATGAGGTTCTAGCTAAAACCAATATAATTCAGCAATCTCCTTTTTCTTTTCCGATTAAGTTTTCAGGAACATTTCGTTTCGCAAAAATTAACATATTTCCTTTTTTATTGTTTTTGAAGTAATAAATCAAACGGTAATTATAAATGCAATATTTCATCATAGCCGGAATCTGCAAGAATTGTAAAGCAATAACCAACCTAATGCCCTCCACCCTTTATCATTTCACTGGCGTGAAAAATTGCAGGTAAAATAGCTTCTAAACCTTCTTTTACGCCGTTGACGCTACCTGGCAAAGTGACAATTAATGTATTTGCAATAGACCCTGCAACAGACCTACTCATCATGGCTAATGGTGTACGTTGCTGACCAAAACTTCGCATTGCTTCGGCAATACCATCAGCATTACGCTCTAAAATTTCTTCTATGGCTTCTACTGTAACATCTTGCGGACTCAAACCTGTACCGCCAGTTGTAAAAATAAATTGAACATCTTGCTTTACCCAATCTAAAATTTGGACTTGAATTCTAGATTTATCGTCTGGCAAAACTTCAAAAAAATTAACAGCTGCATTTGCCTTTTCTAACATTTGCTTCATCAATACGCCAGACTGATCTACTCTTTTGCCTGCTGCAGTAGAATCTGAACATACCAATACTGCACAAATAGGTGATTTAGATAAAAATTTATCGCGGTCGCTTTTGCCACCTTTTTTTTCTAACAAACGGATGTTTCCAATTTCTAAAGCGGCATCTACCGGTTTTAACATATCGTAAATTTCTAACGCAGCTACAGAAACCGCAGTGAGCATTTCCATTTCTATTCCGGTACGACCAATAGATTTTGCTTCGCCAAAAATCACAATCCCAGTTCTTTCAAAAACATCATTACTGAAAATATTTTGGTGCAATTCTTTACTCAAAAACTCGAAACGCAAATCCATGCCATCAATTTGAACTGGATGGCAATGTGGCAACAATTGAGGCGTTAACTTTGCCCCAATAAAGCCAGCCGCTTTTGCTACACCAAACAAATTACCTTTTGGTAAGACATCGGATTTGATTAAATCTATAGTTTTTGGTAAGCAATAAATTACGCCGACTGCCTTAGCGGTTCTTAAAGTGATTTGCTTGCTGGTTATATCTCTCATGAAATGTGATTATGAAGGCTAAATTAAGATTATTTATTTTTTAGGAAAGCAAAACCTTGTTTAATAAACTAACTAGAGTTAAAACCAATTGTATGGTAGCCGCTGTTAGAAAATTCAGTGGCTAAAGCATTATTAAACTGTATCCATCCACCATCGCCTGATAAAAACACTACCAAAGTATTTTTTTAACCTGACTTTTAGCCTCATAAAATATGACTGGTAAATCAAAATCGTTTTTTACAACTCCGCTATTTTTAACAATTCTGGTTTTAGATAAAATACCGCAGCTACTAAAAATAAAGACTATTAACCATAAAATAATGAGGTTAAAATTTAAGGAAGTAAACTTTAGAGCTTAACATTTTTTAAGACAAAAATTGAATTAATGTACAGCAAAAAACGCTAAATTTTTTAAGATTTAGCGTTTTGATAAAGAATATATTTTGTGCCTACGTAAATCTTGCTTTTATAGCCTTCATGTATTTATTCATTTCTTCTTTCACCTTAGGCGATAAGAAAATTAAACCAATCATGTTTGGAAAAACCATGGCTAAAATCATAGCGTCGGAAAACTTTACAACAGAGTCTAATGTGGCTGCTGCACCTATAACTATAAATAGTAGAAACAAAATCTTATAAGTGATATCTGATGTTTTTGACTTCCCGAAAAGATATTTCCAAGCCTGTAAGCCGTAATAAGACCAAGAAAGCATGGTAGAAAACGCAAATAGAACGATAGCTACTGTTAACACATAAGAGAAATGAGGGATAACCGCATCAAAAGCAAGTGTGGTTAAATCTACCCCACCAGCAGATTGTCCAGTAGCTTTAATAATCACATTTCCGGCAGCATCTGTTAAACCGTAATCAAACAAACCATCTATATTATAAAATATAATAACTAAGGCTGTCATGGTACAAATTACAACAGTGTCTATAAAAGGCTCTAATAAAGAAACAACGCCTTCACTGGCTGGGTATCTTGTTTTTACCGCCGAGTGTGCGATAGAGGCAGAACCTACACCGGCTTCGTTAGAAAAAGCAGCTCTTCTAAAACCTGTAATCAATACGCCAAAGAAACCTCCTAAACCAGCCGAAGGAGAAAAAGCTTCGCTAAAAATTAAACCGAAAGCAGTACCAATATAATTGATGTGCGCAAAAATGATAATTAAACAAGCCAAAACATAAAGACCTGCCATAAATGGAACAATACGCTCGGTCCAAACTGCGATTCTTTTAATACCTCCTAATATAACAATGGCAACAATGGCAGCAATGGCTACACCTAAAAGCGTTTTTATAAAACCCCCATCTAAACCAAAAGTTGATGTTAACTGTGCTACGGCTTGGTTAGATTGGAAAGCATTACCACCCCCAAAAGATGCTCCAACACACAAAATAGCAAAAATAACAGCCAACACCTTACCGGCAGCAGCCATTTTAAGTTCTTTAAAACCTTTTGCTAAATAATACATTGGGCCACCGTGTATGGTTCCGTCCTTATCTACATCTCTATATTTAACGCCAAGCGTACATTCTACAAACTTGGAAGACATCCCTAATAAACCTGCTAAAATCATCCAAAAGGTTGCACCAGGACCACCTACAGCAATTGCAACTGCAACTCCAGCAATATTACCCAAGCCTACAGTTCCAGAAACGGCAGCTGTTAATGCTTGAAAGTGACTTACCTCGCCGTCTCTTTGTTCTTCTTCTGAAGATGGCAGTACAGCATCGTTATCCGGATGTGATTTACTAGGGCCATTTCCTTCTACAAAATCATACTTCCCCTGCACTACTTTTATAGCCATTGGAAACTTTCTGATATTTACAAAAGAAAAGTAAAGCGTGAAAAATAAAGCGCCGCCTATTAAGACAATTAACACAATAGGAATACTCAAAGTATCGGAAATTGGAATAGCAGTAAATACAAAACCTTCCCATGCATCGGCAATTGGAGCAAAAGCTTTGTTAATTTTTTCATCTATCCCTTCGGCTGCAAAAGCACTGTTTGATAAAAATGTGAGTGCAAAAAGCGACAAAAAAATCTTAGTCAATTTAATTTTCATGTATGTAATTATTGGTGAAAGTTGAGAATATATTCATTTAAATGAAAATTAACAAATATTTAAGCTGAATTAAGGCAAACTAATGAATTAACAATTGAAAATAAAATTGATTATGCAATAAAAAAAATACTAAGAATATGCTACAAAATACCTTACTTAGACTTTTTATTTTAAAAATTTTAAAAACAAATTAATTATTATTTAAACAATTTATGAACTATAAAAAACCGTTAGATGTGCTTCTTAGAGAAGCTGCAGAAACTGGGGAAGGAAGCTTAAAAAGAACCTTAACTAGCTTTAATTTAGTTGCCCTTGGAATTGGAGCAATTATTGGAGCGGGTCTTTTTTCATTAACTGGATTAGCCGCAGCAAATAACGCTGGTCCTGCTGTTACCATTTCGTTTATTATTGGCGCCATAGGCTGTGCATTTGCAGGTTTATGTTATGCCGAGTTTGCAAGTATGATTCCTATTGCAGGTTCTGCATACACCTATTCTTACGCTACCATGGGCGAATTTATGGCATGGATTATTGGCTGGGATTTAGTATTAGAATACGCTTTAGGAGCTGCAACGGTTTCCATCAGCTGGTCGCAATACCTTACCAAGTTCCTGCATTATTTTGACGTAACCATACCACATCAGCTCACCATGTCGCCATGGGATACTCCGGTTTTGGTAGATGGCATAATGGTACACGGCTATTTAAATTTACCAGCTGTTTTTATTGTAGTTAGTATATCTTTATTATTAATTAGAGGCACACAAGAATCTGCTTTTATCAATAATTTATTAGTAGTGCTTAAAGTTGCTGTAGTTTTAGTGTTTATAGCAATTGGCTGGCAGTTTATAAACCCAGCAAATCACACTCCTTATATACCTACTAACATTGCCGAAGACGAACTTTCTAGCGGCAGAATTGGTTTATGGCAAATGCTAACCTCCGATAGTTTTGGAACATTTGGCTGGAGCGGAATTATTAGAGGTGCAGGTGTTGTATTTTTTGCCTTTATTGGTTTCGATGCCGTATCTACCGCAGCACAAGAAGCTAAAGACCCTAAAAGAGGAATGCCAATTGGTATTATTGGTTCTTTAATAATATGTACCATTTTATATGTTCTTTTCTCTCACGTAATGACAGGTGTGGCAAACTACACAGAGTTTAAAGGTAGTGCAGCTCCAGTAGCCGTAGCAATTGCCAAAACTCCTTACATCTGGTTACAACAAGCAATTATTGTAGCTATTTTAGCTGGTTATACCTCAGTAATATTAGTGATGTTGATGGGACAATCTAGAGTTTTCTTTACCATGTCTAAAGATGGTTTAGTACCTAAAGTGTTTTCAGAAGTACATCCCAAATTTAAAACTCCATATAAATCTAATTTATTATTTGCCGTTTTTGTGAGTTTATTTGCTGCATTTGTACCGGTTGCAATTGTAGGAGAAATGGTAAGTATTGGGACTTTATTTGCCTTTATTTTAGTTTGTATTGGTATCATTTGGATGCGTAAAACTAATCCAGATACTCCTCGTCCGTTCAGAACACCTTGGGTGCCTTATATTCCAATAGCTGGTGTATTTGTATGCTTCACCATGATGGTGTTTTTACCATTAGACACCTGGTTACGTTTAGGCATTTGGATGCTACTAGGCGTAGTTATATATTATGCTTACGGTAAGAAACACTCTGTAATTAGAAAAAGTATGGAAGGTAAAGCTTAAAAATTCACTATTAAACCAATTCAATTGATTAAATTTTAATTGAATTGGTTTATATTTTGGTTTAAATTATAAAATGAAAAATTTAATACAAAAAATGAAGAGTATTAAATTTATTTAAAAGTTCCCAAACTAACACGGTGCGAAACCAAATCATCAAGTTTAATTAATATCACATTTTAGTTAAAATTTTCTTTATTAGACTACTCCTATTTTTTACATTAAGTTTTACATAAATGCTTTTAAGATGATGGTTAACAGTATGAAATTTTATGCCTAAATAAGTTGCAGACTGTTGTTGGGTTAATCCATCAACTATACATTTTACAACCTCATTTTCCCTTTTAGTTAGCATTACTAAAACCTCTTTTTCTAATACCTTAGCTTGTCTAAATTCTTCTACTAACTGTTTTGCTACTTCAGGTGAAATAGAATATCCTTGCTTATTATAGTTTTCTAAAGATTTTTTAATCTCATTTAAAGAAACACCTTTTATAAGGTAACCATTTGCCCCGTTCTCTAAAGCTTTTAGTATATACTCCCTTTGACTATAAGCTGATAAAACAACAATAGTAACGTTTGGAAATTTTTTCTTTAAGTAGTGTATCCCATCTATACCAGAGATTCCTGGCATATTTATGTCTAATAAAATTATTTGTGGGATAACTTTAATATTATCTTGATTTTCTAAAAATTCATTAATACTTGAATATGAAAAGGAAACCTCATAATCTTCTTGATATAAAAAGTATTCGGTATAATTTTTAAGCAATTCAATATTGTCTTCAATTAATCCAATATTAATACTTACTCCCAAGTTTTTCATCATTGTAAAAAATTACTCAAGCTTTAATTTGACATAAAAAGTAATGGTACTTTCAGAAGAATAAAAATAAAAATCTATCCCATTTAAATCGCACATTTTTTGAATAAAAAGCAAACCTAAACCAAATCCTTGACGACCCGATAATGATCTTTTCTCGCACAAAAAATTTTTAAAATTGTCAAAATTCTCAAAATTGTCAGAATCAGTTTCATTTGAAACCGCAATTTCAAATACTTTTGTTTCATTATTAATTAACGTTTTAACTTCAATTTTACTTTTTTTGATGCTGTGAACCAAACTATTCTCAAGCAACTCCTTTAAAATATCTAAGAGATGGTGAGAATTGACTTGTAGTTTAAAACTTTGATTGATAAAACTATTGTCAAAAGAATAATTAATTCTATTTTCCTCGTCATTTAGCTCTTTAAACTTGTTAATAAATAAATCAACAGATAAGATTATGGCCCGTAAAAATATTTTAGGGGAATGCATTTCCTGAGGTTTATTTAACAATTCGAAAAAATGAAAGAATTTTTCTTGTGTTTTTTGTAGCCTTTTACAAGAAATAATAATTGATTTTAAAGATGTTTTAAAATCGTTTTCTGAAAAAGTATCATAATTATCATGCATTAAAGTAGATAAACCCAATATCCCATTCATGGGAGTATTAAACTCATGACTTAATATTTTAGGGAATTCATCTAGTTTAATTTTTAAATCTTCTATTAATCTATTTTTTGAAATCGCCCGTTTATTTAGTCTGGAGTTTATGGTGTTTAACAATTCTACCATACTAAATGGCTTTATTAAATAATCATCTGCACCTAAATCCATTCCTGCTCTAATGTCAGATTTATCTGACTTTGCACTTAAATAAATAAATGGTATGTTATCACCTAATAAAATAACTTTAGTAAGTTCAAAAATCTCTGCTCCAGTTAATCCTGGAAGTAACATGTCGCACAAAATAAGGTCAAAATCTTTATGAGCAGTTATAAGCTCTACTGCCTTTAGCCCATCAGACACTCTAGTTACTTTAAAATTTTTGAGTGTTAAAAATTCGTTTAAATTTTCTGCTAGATTGTAATCATCTTCAATCAATAAAATATGTTTAGCCATTTATTTATGGGATTTAGAAAAATCTTTATTGAGTAAACGTTTTATAAAATTATTTTTTTTGATAATATGGTTCCGAATCCTATTTATTAGGTATTCTGTAGCTATTGGTTTAATTAGTTTTTCGCTTATATTTAGTTCCTTAAATTTTAATTCATCAAAATCAGAATCTCCAGTGAGTATTATTAATGGAATATATTTCATTGTTTTATGACTTCTAATTTTAAGTAATTCACTTAAACAATTCCCATCAAAAATATGAATATCTGCAAGTATTAAGTCTGGTAGATAATTATAGATAGACTTTTTGGCATCCTTACTACTTCTATAAAGTTGAACTTCAAAATTAAAAATTTGTAGTATTTCCATTATATTCTTACCTAAAGAATAGTTGTCCTCAATAACTGCAATTTTAATTTTCTCCATTTAATATTTTAAAGTTATTTCAATATTTGTACCTTGCTCAAGTTCAGACATTAAATGAATTGTACCATTATGCATCTCAACAAAATATTTTACCAAAACCAAGCCTAAACCAGTTCCATTTATACCAGCTACATTAGACCCCCTTATAAAAGGAACAAAAAGTGTGTTTATATCTTTTTTAGGAATTCCTATTCCATAATCTTTTATAAAAATACTTAAATCATCTTTTCTAAAAATTAATTCTATCTCTGGATCTGGTTTACCTACAGAATATTTTAATGCATTACTAATCAAATTTGTAAATACATGATACATCAATTTCCAGTCTAAGCTTATATTTTTATTTTGACCTTTAACTTTAAACACTATTTTTCTATTGCTAGATTCAGGATCAAAATTTTCATTTAAAAAGTCTTTTATCTTGGTAACCAAATTAATCTCTACAAGTTTTACTTCTACAGTACCAGACTCTATTTTCCCTAATAAAAGCACATCGTTCATTAGTTCTCCAATTTTTGAAATCTGGTCTTTAATTCTACCAAAATGGCGATTATTCTTTTCTTTTAATTCATGTAAAGTATTATGATTAATAATTTCTAGAAGTTCTACGCTAGAAAGTATCCCTGCTAAAGGAGTTCTAACCTCATGAGAAACCATATTAACAAACCTAGATTTAAGTTCATTTAATTCCTTTTCCTTAATAATTTGATTAACCAAGTTTTCTTCACTCCTTATCTTATCATCAATATCATTTAGTATACCCCAAACAAAAGAGTTATCATATACATTAGGATAATGTCTAAAAATAAAGCCTTCTACCCATCTTAAATTGCTTTTTGCTACCTTAAATTGAAAGCGGACTTGAAGTTCGGTCTTTAATGAGTCTGTTAAAAATAGCTGTATTTGACTTTTTATTTCTTCATCTCCAATATAATCTAAAATTTTGGTTTTTTTATTAACAAGGAACTTGTACCCTGTAACAGTTTGCCAAGCAGGATTTACATTTGTAATAATTAAATTTTTATCTGCAGAGAAAACGATGCCTTTCATATAGCCTTGCAAATACATATTTTTGTTAACCTGTTCTTTTAGCTGTAAAGTCTTGGCCTTAAATTCGGTTACGTTTAATCCATACCCCACTACAAATTCTACCTCATCATTTTTATCTAAGTAAGGTTGCATTACTCTTAAAACAAAGTCGTCTTTACCCTCTTGATTGGGAATATGATCTTCCCATTCCACACTTTTTTTTGTTATTATAGCTTCATTAAACTTAGTCCTTCTTTCCTTTGCAATACTTACAGGTTTGTTTTTATAAAAGCAATAGTCTTCATCCTTTTTACCAATCATCCATTCTCTTAGTTCTGGATTTTTAATGGCCATTTTATTGATAAATAAATACTCGTGTTTTGGACTAAAAAGTGCAATATCAGCTGGGATTGCATCAAGAATATTGCGGAAAAACTTAGTCTGATTTTCAAATTTTATTTCAGTTTCTTTTAGGCTTGTAATGTTAGTATAGCACCAACTATGGCCAAAAAAAACATTATTGGCATTAAAATACGGGATGTAGGTAAGTTCTACATGCTTACCGCTATGTAAAGCGAATGGAAAAGGACCTTGCTTTGTTTTTTGTCCAATGCATTGTTGTATTACTTCAAAAAAGAATTCTTTATTTATGAAAGCATTCCCAACTTCATTTGCCAATAATTCACAATCAAAACCTTTTAAATCTTGTGGCTTTAAATTAAGGTCAAAAATATCTATTAGGGCATTATTAACAGAGTGAATTTTTCTTTCAGAATTTTCTATCAACAATCCGTAAGGTAGTTGTTCTACCACAAAGCTAATTTGATCGAAAATTGCGTCTTTAATGATCATAGTAAATCATTCAATAAATTTTTTAATTTATAAATATCAACAGGCTTATTTACAAGATAGTCAATTCCAAACTCTATTTTTAAAGTATTTGCTCTTAAATCAGCGGCAGTTACGGCTATTATTGGTATATTATCTGATATTAATCTAATTCTTTTGGAGGCCTCTAAGCCATCCATTATTGGCATATAAATGTCCATTAAAACAGCATCAAAAGTTTCTTCTTTGAATTTATCTACCGCAATTTGTCCATTCTCGGCAATAGTTAAATCAAACTTTAATGGTTCTAAAATTCTTTTTAATAAAAAAACATTGATAGCATCATCTTCTGCAATCAAAATTTTTCTTGGACGTTCCTCATTTTTCTTAATTAACTCTTGGTCTATCAAATAACTCATAATCATGGTTTTACTTCTTTTTTATTTACAAATAATAGTAATTAATAAGTATTACAAATTTTTATAAAAAAAATAAATGTTGTATCCCTCAAATGCGGGATAAACTAAAAAAAAGGGATTATAATAATCAATCATAGTAAGGTATAATTGTAAATGTCTTTTTAATGTGGTAATTTCTATTTATTACGGATAAAAAAGGTCTAAGTTTCATGTTTAAGAAAATATTTTTACTGTAAAAAAAATATCCTTTAACCATTATTATAAAACAAAAATATTTCACCCGTTATAACCGCAAAAATGTGAAAATTTAGTAATTAAAAAATTATATAAAATGTTCAAAAAAACGTAAAAATAGTCCGTTTTAACAACAATGCCCACAGCTATATTTTCTCTCTATAAATTTATATTTAATAGAATTATTACTAATCTAAAAGTTTAATCAGTTTGCTTATCGATTAACTGTTATAAAGAAAATAATTTCTGAAACTACATCCCTTAATCGAGGTATAAAACCACCTGCTTTTTTTTATTAATTAGCATAAAATAGCAATTAAAATTTATCGGTGTTGCTAATCAAAATCGGTGGCAAATAGCACAACAAAACTAGCGCAACCAAACATTAAAAGTAATGAAAAATAACTTCTACTTAATAATTTTATATATAGTCACATTAGCTATATCATGTAACAATAAACAGTTACCAGGTGTATCGCCGTACTCGGCAGAAAAAGAACTTTTTGAATTTGTTTTCTTAAAGGCAAACAATCCAAGTTTAAACAAAGATTATCTTGCTAAAATTGAAGGTGTAAATATATTTTTAGAAATCCCTAAAGGAATTAAATTAAACAACCTTGTACCTAGCTATAAAATATCCGAAAAAGCTACACTTAAAATTGGTAATCAGTTGATAGAAAGTGGCAAAACAGAAATTGATGTTGCGAACTTTAAATCTTTATCTATAACAGCTGAAAACTTAAAAGTTAACATTTACTACGCTAGTTTATTGTTAATTGGCTTAATGCCTAACCTAGACCTAAATTCTAATACTTCTTACACCACCTATTTAAAAAATAACTTATACATCGATTTATCTTTTGCCATTCCAAATACAATATTAAATAAGGCTTATCAAACAGATTCTTATACCGCTAGAGCTTATGGAGACTTTGATAAGGATGGCGATATGGACATTATTGCAGTAGCTTCTAACGGCAACGGAACCACAGGTGTTGATGTAGAGTATTTTAAAAATAATACTTTCCAATTTAACAAAGATCAAACAGTTTTTGTAGCTGGAGCACCAAAAATGCTAAACGGAAAAAAAGCCATTATAGGCGATTTTGATAAAAATGGCTGGTTAGATGTGGTAATAGTAGGTACTGGTTTTGATAGAAGCCCGTTCTCTGGCGAAAAAGTTAAAATTTTATTAAACACTAACGGGACTTTCACTACCAAAGAATTGAACTTAAATAGCGAGTATTACGGCTCTGTAACAGCCGGTGATGTAGATAACGACGGTAACTTAGATTTATTTATTACTACTAACCAATCTATCAGTAAGTTTATGATTAATGATGGTAAAGCTAATTTTACTTACGATAAAGATCTTTATACAAACACTTTATATAACAAAGGCTTCTTCGCTTCCGAACTTTACGACATGGACAACGATGGTTACTTAGACTTAGTAACTGCCGGGCATGAACATAACGGCGCTGCAAGTACGGTATTTTTTGGTAACGCAAGCGGAACTTATTTAACCACTAAAATGGCAACTTTAGCCGATGTAGCTGATTTTGGAATAATTGTAGACATAGATTTTATTGATTACGACAAGGACGGCAAAAAAGATATATTAATTACCAGAACAGGTGATGGCAAAGAAAAGCAAGGTTACTACGTTGGATATTACCTTCAATTATTGAAAAATAATGGAAATTCTTTTACTGATGTTACCAAAATTGCACTACTAAATAATAGCAGCATTAGCGCTAAATGGATAAATTGGATTAGAATACTTGATATTGATAACGATGGCGATTTAGACATTACTACTGATGATAAAATATATAGGTTACTTTGGGAAAATAATAATGGTATTTTCTCTTCAAAATAACCCCTAAAAAAAACTATTTAAAAAGCAGAGTAATAATTTCAATTTTCTTTTCTTGTTTGCTTAATTATTATCACAAAAATTACCACAGTAATCACCATTTTAAATGGCATTATAAAAAAGTTAGCACATTAATTTTCTTTCCTATGGTTGTTATTTTATGTGTATCTAAAACCATTCATTATTTGGCCAACTAAGGTCAATTCCATATGTATCGTCCTGAAAATACAGGGTCCTTGCGTACTGCATGATAACCCGTTTAGACATTGCACTCATTAAGAAACCCAGCTTTCTGTATGTACTTATAAACGCAACGGTAAAAAACTTTCCTAATTAAAATTAACCCGCAAGTGGTGTTATCACCTCAATACACCACCTAAATATGCTCCATAAAATAACATGGTAATTAACGCAAGATCTTCTAAAAAAAGAGAAGCCTTACTTGTACGTTTTGATATATAAATATCTTGACGGTTCTTTTATAATAAATATTTGTAGTTCAATCTTATTTTTTAGCTAAAATAATAGCTATTTACTTTAAAATAAGGTATATATAGCTAATATAATAGCCAAAATGAAAAGTTATTTGTTAAATAAAGTTCCAAGTCAAATTTAAAACGAACTCACCAAAAGTTTCAAAATACTGCGGAAAAGTAAAAAATTAGCACAATTGGAATTGGCAAAGAAATCTGGCGTTTCGTTAGGAAGTATTAAACGTTTTGAACAAACGGACCAAATTTCATTGGCATCCTTATTGAAATTGGCGCATCTTTTAGAACGACTAGAAGATTTTGACATGCTATTTAAAATCAGTGAAGACTTTAAAGAAATAGAAAAATTATTTAAAAAGTAATTATGGAAAGCATATCAAAAGTAAAAGCTTTTTTAAATCTCGATAACGGTAAAACCGAAATCGGGGATTTGGTGCAAAATCAAAACAAAATCTATTTCAAGTATAATACTGATTTTGTTGAACGTTGTTTAGAAATTTCACCTTTTAAAATGAAATTATCTAAGGACATTTTGATACCGAAAGAACTTCATCTGGACGGACTTTTGGTGTTTTCTCTGATTCCATACCCGATGGCTGGTGAAGATTACTGTTAGATAGAAAGCTACTCTCCTTAGGCGTAAACCCGAATGATATTAATCCATTAGATCGCCCAGCTTTTATAGACAGAAATGGTATGGGCGCAATTTCTTATGAACCCGTTTATGAGTCCACAAATGATGCTTTAACCCACATTGATCTAGATCTTGTTGCTAACGAAATTGAAACCGTTTTAAGCGGATAAGCAGTGGAAATGATTGATGAGCTGTTTCAACTTGGCGGTTCAGCTGGTAGAGCAAGGCCTAAAATTTTAGTGGGTTATAACCCCGATACCAAAGAATTGCTTTATGGAAAATCTGATTTGCCAGATGGTTTTGAGCATTGGATTATAAAATTTCCTTAGTCTAATGATTTACTAGACATTGCTCTAATTGAATTTGCATATAATGAAATGGCTAGAAATGCCGGAATTGAAGTCAACGAATTCCGTTTTATTCAAAAGCAGAAAAGGTGATTTTTTCTTTGGCAGTAAGCGTTTTGATAGAATAAAGAATGAAAAAGTGCATCTACATTCCGCTGCGGGATTATTACATGATAATTTTAGAATGAGTACCCTAGATTATGGACACTTGATGGATTGCGCTTTTACATTAGAAAAAGATTTTAATGCTTACAGTAAAATTTTAAAGTTAGCGACTTTTAACGTTCTGGCCCAAAATAGAGATGACCATAGTAAAAATTTTTCTTTTTTGATGGATAAAAATGGAAAATGGAAATTTGCACCCGCTTATGATTTAACTTTTTCTAATTCCTCTTATGGAATTCATAGTACTACAGTTGCCGGAGAAAGTAAGAACCCTAATTTGAACCATTTAGGTGAATTAGCTAAACATTTTTGAGTAAAAAATGCAAAGCAAATATTTGATGAGGTTAGCGATGCAGTTGCTCAATTTGATAAAATTACATCTTCTTTAGACCTAGCTAAGCGTACTAGAAACCTAATCAAAAGCAGTTTGATGGTAAAATAAAAACTGCACTTTGCAAGATTTACAGTTTTCTGAAATTTTGCAGATTTCGACCAAGATTAGCCCGACGCAGATGCCTTCTATTAAAATTCAAAAATGTATCCTTTTAAAATAACTTTATATTTTTCGTCTCTAAAACCCTAAGTTAATGTGCCGTTTATGTTTATGCAATGCTCCATTTAGATACTCCGCAAAATCTTAGTAAGGTTATCTTAAACGGAAAGCTAATCCTTTCTTTCGATACTATAAAAATTGAAATTGAAGAGGTTATGGTTAAATACTGCGTGGATCTAGAAAATAAAAACCGTAAGTTTCCGCTACCAAAGACCCTGCCTATACGTAAAATATTTATGTGCGACATTTAGCTTTTTTGCATCGAAAGCAAAAGACATTTCAGGACCGCACAATATTTTACTAAATAATTTTACAGAAGCTAAGTTCCCTATCACCACCACTAGCGTTAAGCAGCATATAGCCTCCGCCAGTCATATCTGCATAAATTTGAAATGGGGTATTGCTATTTATATTGGTGTTCTTAATCCAGTATAATCCATCAGTTGAGCTTGGGAAATCTTGTTTGATTTGAAAAGCACTACTGCCAGCATTTGCTTTGCTTCTCCCATCACCAAAAACTGAGGTTGCCCTACCTTGAAAAAACTCATAGGCATAACCTGTGCAATACCTAAAATTGGGGTTAATAAAAAAAGAAAGATGATGATTGATTTTGAATGTTTCATATTGTTATGATATTTATAAGCCAAAACTTGATTTTTGCGCATTAAAATCAGTGGCAATGTCGTTATCAGATAACCCCACATTATAAATTAATACCTTATCAAGCCAAAAATTTGCCCCCTCTGTTGCATATTGTCTTTAGCCTAAAACAATACTATCGCCCTCATTTAGCCAAAAGGGGCCGTATGCACATTTTTACCATTTAAATAAATTTTGAGAGAGCCTGCCACTTTTACAAATACTAACTGGCTCCATTTATTACTGCTCAAAGTTGCTTTTTTTTGTTGCCAGCCTACATTTTTTGTGTAATAACTAATTTTATTATTGTTGTTAATGGAAATTTCAAAATTATCGGCGTTGGTGCTTAACACACGAGAAAACTTACCACCTGGCGCACCTACCGGATAAACCCAAAAAATACAAGTGAAATTATTTGGCCATACAAAATTTAAGTTTGCATTATTGCTTCCACTAAATGCAAAATATGCCGGGCTTTTGGCAAAATATGCCGGATTGTTAACCATGTTAGCAGAATTATTATTTCCGCTTAAATCAGCCCATGTTTTTGTTAATCCTGCATTAGAGGCTTTGTAATCGGCATCTAAATTTAAAACTAAGCCAATAATAAGTCCATTATCTGCACTGATTAGTACATGTTGCTTAATAAAACTTATCAGCTCTACTTTGACCATAGTTAAAACTGGTGCCACCAGTATAACTAACAATAAAATAGACTTTACTTTTTTCAAGTTAATAGCTTGTTAATTTTTTTGTATTACTCATAAAATTACCTTTCCCAATACCAAATGAAATCTGGGCTTTGCAGCCCACCTTCAATCCAAGGTGCTGTATCCCAGCCACTTTTTGCAGTAACTAATGCTCCCCACCATGGACTGTAATTATCTGCATCGGTTGTTAAAAAAGCTTGATTTGAATCATTAACATAATAAGGCATCCTTGGACCTATGCTTCTCCCAGCATCAGCTTCTGCCCAGGTACCGTATTTTAAATTTCTGGTAATAACACCTAATGCCAAAGTACTTGCGTTTGAGGCTGAAGTAAAACTTATATTGTTATTTACTGTCCAAATACCACCTCAACGCCCTCTTCTGGTTGCATCGATAATGTAATTAAAACCGCTAGTATTCTTTTTAAGATAATTAGCATACACTATGATACAAAACTGCCCATTAATTGTAGGTACTGATTCATTTCTTAAAATTGCATTGCTTCCAGTCCAACCTGAATTATTGTTATTACACAATATTAATTTCCAACCGCCACAATCTATTTGTTTTGCATTAAAACAATTCTTTTGGTAGAGAACGACTCTTAGTAATTTATTCCAATATCTATTAAAATAAATATATTTTGACATTCAGCATTATACTACGAGATATTTGAGTGGATTGGCATTAAATAGTAACTATACACAAAAAAGAGGACATAAATTAGTATACTCTTCCTTGTCTTTTTTTAATTCATAGTTTTAAAAAGAACTTAACTCGTCAGTATAAATGTTCCACCCAGAACTAGAAATTTCTGATGGTTTTCTCCACAGGACTCGAAGTCCCTCAAAATCGTCATTATCTTGCATTCTAGCTCTAAAAGTATATTTAGTTCCCTTTACTAAATTTATTGTACCAGTATTAGTGCCTAAAGGGGCAACTGGGTGCCCTCCATAATGATTGGCTACATTTATACCATCAATAAACAAATCAACCGCATCATCACCTTCACAAGTAAAGGTATAAGTTCCGTTTTCGCTAGGTATAAAAAAACCAGAAACTTGAATAGCAAACCGGTCTCCTCCATTTGGAATTGAGATACCAGCACTAGTTAATGTACTTACACCTACCCAATCTAAAAGTAATGTTGCATTATGAGTTCCTGAAGCAGTTTGGTTGGATGGATTTGTATAATTAGAGAAGTTAATTGCATTAATTGCAAACGAGGCAGGTGCGGAAAAAACAGCATAATTTAAGTTACCATCTGCCACTGACGAGGCACTTTTCCCGTGTTTATTTACATAAATTTCGGCATTTATAGTTCCGTTTTTATTTACTTTTTCTGTTACGTTATTAATTAATTGTCCGAACTTATTAATTCCTAATTTATTAACCACGACATTTACGTTAGTTGTACTAGAGCAACCTGTCGTATTTGTTACTGTCAAACTATAGCTTCCACTTCTGGTAAAATAATTGACCGCATCAGTTGGAGAATACCCACCAGACCATAAATAACTGCCAACTCCTGTAGCTGTTAATTTTACAAAATCATTACCCGTTGTATCTCCTGAAATTGCCGCAACTGGAGTATCGATTGCACTTACTGTTACAGGAGTTCTATTAGAACTTAAATTACAAAAAAATCCTTCAACATAATATGTCGTTTCAGTAGCTAATATAGGAGTAGTAAAATTATTTCCAGTAGCAAGTAAATTTCCATTCATTGGTGCATCGTACCATCTTAATTTACCAATTCCATTAGCTGTTAAATTAGTAGTATTTCCCGTACAAATAGAATTATCTGTTGTAGTCGGAGCATTCGGCGAGAAACATACATAATTAGGATTTGTAACTATCATAATTTGTTGTCTAAAGTTATTAGTATAACCTTTATAAAATAAATTACCTTCATTATCTGAAATAAGGTTGTTTGCATAATTTAAATTCGGATCATTACTAACGTAATCTACAATCGATCCATCTGGTAAAACTTTCTTTATAGACATTGTTGGCCAATTCACTTCTTCTAAGAAATACAAATTTCCTGAATTGTCACAGGTCATACTATGTATATAATTATTATTATTATTATTATTGACTAATGTTGAAACTGTTCCGTCAGTGGAAACTTTTCGAATAGTTGTAGTCCCATTTGATTGGTCTGTAAAGAATATATTGCCAGAATTATCACTTGTAATTATACTGATAGAATAACTACTTCCATCGACATAAAGAGAAACAGATCCATCAGGTGTTACTTTATAAATAGAGGAAGGCCGGTTCATATTATCTAGAAAAAATAAATTTCCCAAATTATCACAGGTTATACTTACTGGAAAGAAATTGCTATCACTTACAAAAGGAGTAACAGTGCCATCTTGGCTAACTTTCTGAATTGCGTAAGGCCAATTCATTGCGTCTATAAAATATAGATTTCCCGAATTATCATACTGCAGTGATAGTGGATAATAATTCCCACTAACAACAGTAGAAATAGTTCCATTTCGATCAAGAGTCTTAATAGCAGGTGGCCAATTTGATCTGTCACCAAAAGTTAAATTACCGTTAAAATTAGTTGCAAGCCCAGAAACATATTGATCTTGATTAAATTCGAAATAAGTGGTTACTGTTTGTGCATTTAAGCCAAAACTATTAAGAAAAATAAAGAATAGAAATTTATATATTTTAAGATTAATATTCATAATATGTTGTTTTATACTATTTAAAAATTGAGTGTCCCTAATAAAATTACTTTATCAAGGACACTTTTAGGAACATTAATAAAAATAATCAAACTGGATTCTATCACTATCAGTTAACACATATGCACCGTTATTAGCTGGATTATACGTTAAAATAGAATCAGTGACACTATACGCAAAATTACTAATGCGAATACCGTTGATGTACATTTTTACTTTGCTATTCACTGATGGCGTTTGTGCTAAGGTAAAGGCAGCTTGAGCCGCCGTTGCTGTAAATTCTTCGGCTTCTTCTCTAACACTAGTAGCAGCTACCCAGGTAGCTGTACCAATCCCGTCTGTTGTTAGTACTTGTCCAACTGTTCCGCGAATTTTAGGGTAGGTTACCTCTCCAGTTGTTAAGGCACCACTGGTATTTACACTTAAAACGCTTGCATTTCCAATTTGTACTTTATCACTTGCATTCACAACAGCGCCAAAACCAATAGCAGTTGCGTTAGTTAAAGCGCCTGTACTTACATCAGCGCCCTGGCCTAAGGCTGTATTGAAACTTCCTGTAGTGTTATTAAAAAGAGCAAAACCTCCATTGGCAGTATTGTTATCTCCTGTGGTGTTGGATAAAAGTGCATTAAACCCATTGGCAGTATTGTTATCTCCTGTGGTGTTTCCTCCAAGTGCAAATATTCCATTGGCAGTATTGTTATCTCCTGTTGTGTTAATTTGAAGTGCATATGACCCGTTTGCTGTATTTCTAAATCCTTCTGTGTTCCTGAGAAGTGCAGCTGACCCATTGGCAGTATTGTCAAACCCTGTTGTGTTGGCTTCAAGTGCAGCATACCCATTGGCAGTATTACCATTTCCTGAGGTGTTTAAAACGAGTGCGTTATATCCAATGGCCGTATTGTGGTTGCCTATGGTGTTATTAATAAGAGTAGAACTTCCAATAGCTGTATTGGTTTCCCCTGTTGTGTTTTGTGAAAGTGCGCCACTTCCAATGGCAGTATTAAATCTGCCTGTTGTGTTAGAGCTAAGTGCAGATTCACCAATAGCTGTATTGACATCCCCTGATGTGTTTTGTGCAAGTGCGTTTCTTCCAATGGCCGTATTATTTATAATATCACCTGCTCCTTTACCCACAGTCAATCCGTTTACAATTGCATCTAAACTAAAGGTTTTAACACCTCCTATGGTTTGCGGTGTTGTTAAATCTACAAAAGAACCACCACCAGCAGCATTTTCCCAGGTAGCTGTACCAATCCCGTCTGTTGTTAGTACTTGTCCAACTGTTCCGCGAATTTTAGGGTAGGTTACCTCTCCAGTTGTTAAGGCACCACTGGTATTTACACTTAAAACGCTTGCATTTCCAATTTGTACTTTATCACTTGCATTCACAACAGCGCCAAAACCAATAGCAGTTGCGTTAGTTAAATTATCCGCACTTACATTCGCATTGGCCCCCAAGGCTGTATTGTTATTTCCTTCAGTGTTGGCCATAAGTGCTTGCCTACCATTTGCAGTATTTCCATTTCCTGTTGTGTTACTAAAAAGTGCAAAAAGCCCATTTGCGGTGTTAAAATTACCTGTTGTGTTGCTTTGAAGTGCAGCTAATCCATTTGCAGTATTGCTATTTCCTGTTGTATTTCTCAAAAGTGCAAATGTTCCATTCGCAGTATTATCACTACCCATTGTGTTTTCATTAAGTGCACCCATTCCACTGGCAGTATTATTATTTCCTGTTGTGTTGCTTTGAAGTGCAACTGACCCAATGGCTGTATTGAAGACCCCTACTGTGTTTTCTCCAAGTGCAAAATACCCATTTGCTGCATTGTTAAATCCTGTTGTGTTGGATTGAAGTGCAGATTGTCCATTGGCTGTATTACTAGGAATATCACCTGCTCCTTTACCCACAGTCAATCCGTTTACAATTGCATCTAAACTAAAGGTTTTAACACCTCCTATGGTTTGCGGTGTTGTTAAATCTACAAAAGAACCACCACCAGCAGCATTTTCCCAGGTTGCTGTACCAATGCCGTCTGTTGTTAGTACTTGTCCAACTGTTCCGCGAATTTTAGGGTAGGTTACCTCTCCAGTTGTTAAGGCACCACTAGTATTTACACTTAAAACGCTTGCATTTCCAATTTGTACTTTATCACTTGCATTCACAACAGCGCCAAAACCAATAGCAGTTGCGTTAGTTAAATTATCTGCACTTACATTAGCATTGGCCCCCAAAGCTGTATTGTTAGTTCCTATGGTGTTGGCTTGAAGCGTATTTAGCCCGACTGCTGTGTTCGCAAATCCTGTTGTGTTGTTTGGTAGTTCAGCGACTCCATTGGCATTATTGCTATTTACCGTTGTATTGGCATAAAACGCTTAAAAACTAAAAAGCGCAAAGCAGGCAGAATTATAAAATCGCTGTAGCTGAAATATTCAAAAATGAGAACTTTTAATTCAAAAAAAATCAATTTTCAGTCCGTTGAAAATCTATTTTTTTTACATAGAGTCCATTAATTAATTTCACAAATAATTTGGTTAATATTATGTTATTTAGGTTTTTAGCTTTAAGCTTTATGCCTGCCAGGAAGCAGACCGGCATTTTGCTTTTAGCCTTAATATAATGTATTATCGATTAAATAAATGTTTTGACCACTTAACCCGCCAGCTAAACCGTAGAAATCAAATATCTGCTCTTTAAGTTCTAGTAGTAATTAAAATTCCTACGTTACTAACATTATAGTTATTTAAAGCAGAAATATCACGTTCAACCGTATTGAGGAATGTTGTTCCTAAATTTTTAACTGAACTTACTGTTGCGCTGCCACGTACGTTAATGTTTCCGTTAACAGATAAATTACCTAAAGTTGGATTGCCTGCCCTAACTACCTCACCACTTCCTGTTGATGTTTCTACTTTTCCGTTTTTATTTAAAGATTGCGCCAATAAAACTGGTGAAATTTACAGGATGAGGAATAAAGTGATTAATGTTTTCATTTTGTTTTTTTTAAGAATTTATTTTTGCCCTGTGGGTAATGTAATACATAACCGCCTAAAGTGCGGTTGGCGGTAACACCAACCGAAAGAGGAAATAGGTAGAATAATTTTATTGTTCATAAAAATTTATCAGTAATTAGTATGAATAATCAAATTGAACCCTATCGGTTGCTGGTAGAACAAAACTTCCATTATTTGCTGGCAAATACGTTAAAATATCATTTGAACAAGAATAGGCAGTATTACTTATACGAATTCCATTGATGTACATTTTTACTTTACTGCGAGTTGCTGGTGTTTGCGTTGGGGTAAAACTAGTTTGAGTTGCTGTAGCTATAAACTCATCGGCTACTTCTGTAACCGTTGGGGTAACGTTTGCCCAAGACGCTAAGCCATAGGCATTTATAGTTAAAACTTGGGTAGCTACTGCATCCTTTTTATGGTATGTTTACGATTTTGAAGAATGAAACCGATCATCATCAATAGATAAAAGTGTACGGTAATCACTGCACACTCTTTTTAGTGTTTTTTTTACATCTTGAAATACTATTTTTTATTAAATATTTCGCACCCTTGTTCGTTGCTTCAGCAGTTCGAGCAGAGCTCCCATATCCGGATGAATCTCAACCCATTTTATCTTTTCCGCAGGAATTACAACAATTGCATTGTAATTCCTGCGTCTGTATCTGCTAGCTGGATATGGGTTGAAAACCCACTATAAGCGTTAGTAGCGCTAAATAACTTTAAAATATTAAGCAATTAATTTAACTGGTATGCTTTAAAAACTTTTATCTATACCCGAAGCATAGTTAAATTGGAAAGCTTTATTTTTATATATAATTGACACTCCTATTTTTTACTTATTTAATAATATACATTCCGCTAATGGCTATTTTGGGATTCTCTACCCTCGCCGTCATGTAGTCATTAGCGATAAGGTAAACCCTCAATTTATTTACAGAATTGTTAGCTTTTATATATCCAGAAACAGGGATTGAACTATAACCACCTTCTCCAAGGCCAGAAACACTGCCACTTGCATCATTTAAATTAGTGAAATTACTTGCTACAGGTAAGCCAATTTCAATGTATAAATTATTTCCACTTCCATATCCTGAATATGAATATCCATCTCCACTAAATTCTAAAGACCCTGAAAAGCTAACAATATTACCAATGACATTATAAAAGCCTGATGCAGAAATTAAGGAGGTACCAAAGAAATCTAGACCATAATTGATAGCAGTGATAGGCCATATTCCAGCACTAGCAACACTACTTGATGATGTTGCCCAAGATGTTACGCCATTGGCATCTGTAATCAAAACTTGGTTAGCTGTACCTTTTGTACTAGTATAGGTAACTGCGCCAGCGGTTAACGTACCGCTTGTTTTTACATTGGTTACAGCTGTACTACCTAGTTGAATGCTGTTGCTTGCGGTAACTATTGCTTCGTTACCTATTGCTGTTGCATTGATTAAATCATTTGATGAAACATCTGCAAAGGCCCCAAGGGCTGTATTTCGGCTTCCTGTTGTATTTGAAACTAAAGCATTTGTACCAATAGCTGTGTTAGTTCCAATATTTCCTGCGCCTCTACCAACTGTAATGCCGTTTATGTTGGCATCACTGCTAAATGTTTTTACACCTGCTATAGTTTGTGCGGTAGTTAAATCTACAAACTTTCCTTCTATTGCATTACTAACAAATGTGGTTGTTGCCAATTGGGTATTATTTGTCCCTGGTATTACACTAGCAAATGTTAAAAGTTGTCCAGATCGATTATTGATAATATCCTGATCAGAATCTACATTTAATTCTGTTATGGGCCCAGCAAATTCTATAATTCCGTTACCAAAACCTGACACCACAGTTAAAGTGTTTGATGATTTCGTAAGGCCTGTACCTGAAACAATAGTAAATGGTTGATCAAATACATAGTTTCCTGGTCTCCAAAATTTACAAAAGATTTTTAAATTCGCTATTTCAGACAAAAAAACCACTTTCCAGTCATCACTCACTGCATAAGCTATCATTGGTTGTGATATACTTAGTTTTTGCGAAAAAGCTGAGGTTGTTAAATCCCAAGGATCCGGTGGAGAAGATACTAAATTACTTAGTGTAAAACCAATCCCATTTAATGTGCCAGTTGTTGCACTATTCCATATTGCGCCTGCAAACCCATCTACAACCGAAGCTTTACTTAAAACAGCATTTACATAAGCTGTTGTTGCAATTTGATCTGTATTTGTTTCTGTAGTAGCAGTTGGAGCTGTTGGTATTCCTGTGAATAAAGGTGAAGTGGTAGTGGCAAAACTAGTTAAGTCTTGATCGCCAGTGTTTGAACCTGATAAAGTAGTAACACCCAACTTTGTTCTAATTCCTGATGCTGTTTCGTCTCCTGTGTTAGTTCCCGAAGTGTTACCAACAACTGCTAACTGTGCATCCGTCACATATTTTTTATCCGTACTAGCAACTATATCTGCTGTGGTTGCATCTGCACCTGCGGTTACCAAACCTTTTGCATCATAGGTGACTTTGGTTTTTGTTGCACCTGTAATGGCTGTGTTTTCTGCAACAGCACCTAATCCTGATAAGGTTTGATCGCCTGTGTTTGAGCCTGATAAAGTAGTAACACCCAACTTTGTTCTAATTCCTGATGCTGTTTCATCTCCTGTGTTAGTTCCCGAAGTGTTACCAACAACTGCTAACTGTGCATCCGTCACATATTTTTTATCCGTACTAGCCACTATATCTGCTGTGGTTGCATCTGTTCCCGCGGTTACTAAACCTTTTGCATCATAGGTAACTTTAGTTTTTGTTGCTCCTGTGATGGCTGTGTTTTCTGCAACAGCACCTAAACCTGATAAGGTTTGATCGCCTGTGTTTGAGCCTGAAATTGCACCTAACTTCGTCTTTTCAGTTGTTGTATAATCATTAGTGGATAAGCTTTTATCATTCACCTTATCTACTTTATTTGCTAAAGCAGTGGTAGTGGCAAAACTACTTGCAAGCATTGCATCCGTTACCTTTCCATTTCCAATGGTGGTCACATTACCTGTACTTGTTATATCGCCTGTTAAGTTTGCATTGGTGGTTACCGTGGCGGCATTGCCGGATACGCTTCCTGAAATTGTAGAAACAAATGTTTTTACACCTGCAATAGTTTGAGCGCCATTTGTTAGTATACCGCCATTTGTTGCATCAGCAGGAGATAAAGTTAAAACTCCGTCTGTAATTATTGCTCCATTTGCATTAGCTGCTCCAACTGATCCAATAATGATAGAAGCGTTTGAACCTGCTGCTCCAGTATCTCCTTTTGCTCCGTCAACTCCGTTTGTTCCTGCGGAACCTGTTGATCCAGTATCTCCTTTTGCTCCGTCAACTCCGATTGAACCATTTGTTCCTGCTGAACCTGTTGCTCCGGTATCTCCTTTTGCTCCGTCAACACCGTTTGAACCATTTGCTCCAGTATCTCCTTTTGCTCCGTCAACTCCGATTGAACCATTTGCTCCAGTATCTCCTTTTGCTCCGTCAACTCCGATTGAACCATTTGTTCCTGCTGAACCTGTTGCTCCGGTATTACCTTTTGCGCCGTCAACTCCGATTGAACCATTTGTTCCTGCTGAACCTGTTGCTCCGGTATCTCCTTTTGCTCCGTCAACACCGTTTGAACCATTTGCTCCAGTATCTCCTTTTGCTCCGTCAACTCCGATTGAACCATTTGCTCCAGTATCTCCTTTTGCTCCGTCAACTCCGATTGAACCATTTGTTCCTGCTGAACCTGTTGCTCCGGTATTACCTTTTGCGCCGTCAACTCCGTTTAAACCATTTGTTCCTGCTGAACCTGTTGCTCCAGTATCTCCTTTTGCTCCGTCAACACCGTTTAAACCGTTTGTTCCTGCTACTCCAGTATTTCCAATATCTCCTTTTGCGCCAGCTATACCTTGTGGGCCTGTAAATACTTTAGAATCTACATAAGCTTTTACCGCATTTTGGGTCGGAAACAATACATCGCTTGTTCCTAAACTGGTTGCTGTTGATTTGTTTATTGAATTTTCTTTCTTATTTAATTCTGACTGCGTAGCTGTACTTACTGGCTTATTGGCATCGCTCGTATTGTTTACATTGCCTAAACCTACTTTTGAAGCACTTATTCCTGTTCCTATCTTTGCATCAGTAATGGCACCGTCTGCCAATTTTGGAGTAGTGATGTTTCCATCACTCACATCCGCATTTTCTGCAAATAAAGCATAGGGTGCATACATAAATGCTTGGTCGCTAATTTTAATGTATGAAGAGCATAGTCCGTTAGTATTTATACTTACTACTAACCTTTTATTCCCTAAAGCCCAGCCAATCTTATTAAAACTTGTTGCATAACCGCCTGTTTTGCTTCCACTACCTATTATTAAATTTACCATTCCAAACTGATCTGTACTGGTTTGAACAGATTCTTGGTATTCTACTTGTGATGCCCCATCAACAATCTCAAATAACATACATACGTTTTTACTTGATAAAGGTGAGTTTGCTAAATCTATCCCTGGTGCTGATGCTCCTTTGGGATTTAATATAACTGCTTGGTAGCTGATGCCCTTTTGTTGTGCGTAAACATTTATGGTAATAAATGTTAATAAGCTGAGGAATATTCTTTTCATGATAATTTAGAATTAATTAATGTTGACACTAAAGCCTAAGCTTAGGCTGTGGTTGATGAATGATAGTTTTTGATCGCTATTGCTATTTGTTACGCCAAATTGATTGGCATAATCATAGTCTAAATGAAGATTGATAATATTGTTGATGGATAAACTATAGGCTAATCCTACTTGTGGACTTACAAATAAACCTTTAAACTCGTCTTGATTTAATAAATCATAACGGGTGCCGTTAATTTCTTGGCGGCCATGAATTAAAGTCGCTAAACCCAAACCTCCTTTGATTGCAATTTGGTTTCTTTTAGCGGTAAATATTTTATAATATCCTAAGCCTTTTAAAATGGCATAATTGGTTTCCCATGTTAGATTGTTAGGCGAATAATATCCACCGATGGCATTATACTGCTCTAGACCTAAACTTATACCATAATAAAAACGCTTTTTCTCTGGCTGCTTGCTTAAATAACCAAACTCATAGTTTTGACCTATTTCGTTTTGTAAAAAAACAGACTCGTTTGTACTGCTAGAAAATTTGTAATTGGTTAGGTTCCTACCCGATTTTATAAAAATTGATTGCGCTTTTAATATTTGGATGCTTAGCATCAATAGGAGACTCAATAGAATTGTTTTTTTCATTATTGTTTGATTAAAGTTTTAGAATAGGAATAATTATTTGCCGTGATATTTATTATATAACTACCCGCTGGTAAGTAACCAAAGTTAAAACCGATAGTTAAAGGAGCGTCTTGCTTCTCCTCTTTAAAAATTTGGAAACCAAATAAATTATACAAACTAATACTCATATTGCCTGCTATCTTTTGGCTAAAATTAAAATTGACTACATCTCTAAATGGGTTCGGGTAAACCGTAGTTTCAATAATATTTAGATTAAATACAGGGAAAATTTTTGAAACCAGGCTTTGTTGAAAGCCCTGTTGTACAGCTAAATTAGAAACAGAGGCATTTCCTGTCACGCTCTGTTGGCCTACTGTTTGTAAAAATATCAAACCTGTTGTAGAGGTGGTAGTACTACCCATTGAAGAAAGCATTTGATGGTGAAGCTGCTGTCCGCTCACATTTTTTATTAACAAAATAAAAAGTAATAAAATTGGTAATCTGAGTACCTTTTTTTGAATCATAGAATCACATTAAAAAAATTTACATTAAAGTATTGCAAACCAATTGTTAAAATAAGAGGGGAAAAATGAATTAAAAAGAACCCCTCTTATTGAATCAATTTTTTTAATAGTTGTATTTTCTATTAAAATGGATGATTGTTATTTATTGCAATTGAGTTCAAAAATAGAGGGTGTTGACATGTTTATTAAAATTTAAGGAGTAACAACAGCCATAACGTAGTTAACTTTTATGAAACCTTGGTATTGAGTTATTTATGAACTTAAAAAAAAGGAAGAAAAAAGTAAATAATATTTCAAAATTGAAATATCGACACTTGAATACAAAATTTAGAAAAGTTTGAAGACCACAAGCCATATGAAATAGGCTAAACTGGATTGTAATTTATTTTGGTTTTAAATTTGAATAATAGATGGTGAACATTATCAAATTTTATACAAATATATTTTACAATAAAACTTGAATAATATTAAAATAAAACCTCTTAAATTTATTGATAAAGGATATTACGATACCTTATTTCTTACAGTTTAATTAATTTTTGAGCAATGTTTATGCATAATTTAAAATAAAAAAAACCTTTGGCTAAAGTGTATAAAATTATTTTAAGTTTTATGGATAATAGAATGGATATAAACCTTATTAAATAAAATGAAATATGGATCTTATAAACGTAATAACATATAACAAATAGAGGAAAAGCCTCGGTACGTTTAAAATTAAAAAGCAGATGGAGATCATGTACACTCTATTAGCATCAATACTGTTGATCACCCAAGGATTTTAGATAATTTAACTTCTATAATACTGAATAAATATGTTTATTTCAGTAAACCCTGTAATAAAATGTTTATGAATTCATTTTATAACCTTTAAAAATTTGATACCCAGCTAAAACTATGGAAATCCAAAAAATGTAACCAATTTTAGCTAAGGCAGCAATTAAAGCTGCTACGCATAAAATAATACCGTAAAATATTAACTTTTTCGACTTTTCTTTATTTTCTATTCTGATGCTGTTGTATAAATTTTTCAAGATTATTTTTACAAATTCAGTATCTAAACCTTTATCGGTTAGAATTTTTTCAACCTCACTCTCACTCTTATTCTTATTTAAAATTAAATCTGAAGCGTAATCATAAATCTCATTGACGGCATTTTGTTCGATATTTTGATTGGTTACCATATTTTATTTTTTGATATTATAGCTGATTTTAAAAAACATATTGTTTTTAAAAAAAACCATTACATTATCTTATAATTTACAATGTAAGGCAACAAATGCAAAACACATACTTATATAAGTAACCAGAACTAAAACATCGTTAATTTTTATGACGCCTTAATATTGAGTATATTATAAATATATTTATGTGTTAAATATTATAGATAATGGCTTTTTAATAAAAAAATAGAATATAAATATGTTGTAAATTAATCAATAGCATAAACCACACACACATTAAATATCGTTAAATAATTAATTACACATTCAGACAGTATAATATGCGTCAATACAGGATTTTAACTTTATACCTATTGTGGCATGTAGACTAGCATTATGCTTTTCTACGCTAATAAATAAAACCCTCTCCACTACCTTGAAAGCAATGAAAACGATAATGCCATGAATAATTTTAGATGCTATTTATTTAAAATTGGAGGTATGAGAGATGAATAAATAAAAAATATACTTGATAATTGCCTCTCATTAGCATAGGAAAAGCATAAATTGATTAGTTGTTTTTATTGCTGATGTAATTTGTTAATGTGGGCAAAGATTGTTTAACTGAAATTTAAACCAAAAGAGTGAATCTTATTTATTTTTAAAGTAAAGAACAGCAAATATTATTTGCATTATCAACAACTTAAATGAAGTAATCATAGATTTTATAAACTACGCAAAGTCTAAGGTTTTCATGAATTCAGATGGAACACCACCATGAAACTTTTTAAAAGGCTTATATAAATGATGCCTAGAGCTAAAACCTGCCATTTGAGATAAAGCATCAATAGTATAGTTGTTATACTTTTTACTTTTAACAACCTCAATAAAATAGTTAACTCTGTTTTCATTAACTAAATCATTAAAACCAGAGCTGTAACTGTTATAAATAAAACGATATAAATCTTCTGCCGAGATTCCATTTTTTTTGCTAAAGTCTTCTATAGAGGCATCGGGATTAAGAAAGTATAATTGAGTAAAAAATGCCTCATTAAAAACCTCTGGTTTTATACCATTAATACTGTATTTATTAAATTGATTGCTTAATGTTAGAGAAAGAATAGACTTATTTAAAAATTTTGGCCTAAACAGAAATGAAATTACAATAATAAACAAAACCGATGTACCCAAGTATTTGCTCAACGGATTGTCATAACCGAAAAAGAATTTAACAATTGCTACAAAAATTAAGAAAATAAGACAAGTAACACTTATTGAGACCCATTTTTTTACAGCGTTATAATAAATATTATCGGCTTTAAATTTCTTTAAAATGTTAAAATATAAAATAATTGTTATGAATATGGAACTAAGTACAAGAAGAAGCTTAGCAAAAAGAAAAAACATACTTGGTCTCTCATAATTAATTTGAGATGTATTTATGTTTAAATCTAGTTTAAAAACATCATACAACACAAAACACAAATAAATGAGGATCATTAACGTAAAATAAATAACCAAATATTTTTTAACCTCTCCATAGCAAAGCAGAGAAAGAAGAGAGAGATAACAAATAGAAATAACTGGGAATGGTGCCTCCAACCAATATTTGTTAAACCCATAATATGAACAGTAAATGTTTACAGCACAATAATACATTACCCCAAAGCAGAAAGCTATTAAAACTAATTTAATAGAATTATTTCTTTTGAATTGATAAAATAATTCGGCAACAACTATAAAGGTAAATACAAAAAGTGCTGAATAAACGTGATTTAAAAGATTAAAAATCATTTAATTATAAATTTACTTAAACAATTCTGAAAAATTTTAAAACTTAAACTCTTGAACTTCAATTTTACAAATAAAATAAGCTGATTTTATCCCTCGAATTAGGGATGGCAGATAAGCTTTCGGAAAATGATTTGAGTATAATATTTAAAAAGTGGCGATAATCGTTTATATGATATTAAATTTTTAAACCAAACTTTCCATTTAACATGCTTACAATAAGTAGTAAATCTTTATAAATATATAGCTTAGTCTTTTGAAATTGCTACTTAAAATACCTTCCCAAATCCAAAAAGAAATCCCTTGAAAAAAATCCGATTAATAAACTGAATTAAAGTGCATTTTATTCAATCATATAATCTAAGCTGTACATATTTATAGCTACATGGCAAGTAATAAGCTAAGAAACTGTGATAAAACAAAATCAGTTTAAGCTTATTAATTTTAAAAATTAATAAGCAAAATAGATGTAGTCAGAAATATAAAAGACAAGATTACTTGCAGTACACTTGAAAAACAAAGCGCCTTAAATGGGTAACAAAAAAATTCTAATAAATGCAGTTTTAATAATTTAGATGTTGTTTAGGCTTTCTTTAAAAAAAGGGTAACTCATCTGATTTGCATTAAAATTTTAAAGCAAAGTCAAAAAAAATATACCTAAAATGACAGAATTATTAAATAATTAGTGAAGTTTTTACAAAAAAATTATTTCGTTTCTTAGAATTAATAATGTAGAGTATCCCTCTTTTAAGGGATGAAACATTCAATAAAACAATTTATTTTTGATTAACAGTAATTTAAGTTTTTAAATTTTGTTAAGTCCTTTTACAAAAAGATAGCTTAGGAAGGTTTTAAACTATACAATTAAGATATGCTTAAGATTTTATTTATTTTATCAACTAATTCAGAAATTTTAAACGGTTTTTTCAGGAAGTCGTCGGCACCTAAAAACAAACCTGCTTCTACATCTTCTGAATCTACTTTTGCAGACAATAAAATTACAGGGATACTTTTTCTTTGCTCATCTTTTTTTAGGCGAATGAGAAAATCTAAACCATTAATAACAGGCATCATTACATCACAAAGTATAATGTCTGGTGTAAATAAATCTAAATGATGGAGACCAGCTAACCCATTATCAGCTGTAGTGACTTGATGGTCATGAAGCTCCAGTAATTCAGAGATATTCTCTCTAAGTCTGGCCTCGTCTTCAATTAATAATATACTACACAAATTCTTAAATTATAATAAAAATACAAAGCATTAAGCAATAATCACACCAAAAAATTGAATATGAAAAATCAATTATTATACCAATTATGTATATAAAACGGTCTAATTTAGTTGAAGAAATAGCTAAATCCGCATAGGCTCATGATAAACTCTTTAGTGACAAGACTTTTTACAATTATCTCTAATTCCATCTTCAGCTCTTCC
>Ga0209702_10000538_pt1 | contig 79800 bp, 73 predicted proteins | sample FRY01_FD_187210 | JGI IMG/M metagenome (GOLD analysis project Ga0209702, IMG submission 187210) | Freshwater microbial communities from Lake Fryxell liftoff mats and glacier meltwater in Antarctica - FRY-01 (SPAdes) (version 2) | ecosystem: Environmental > Aquatic > Freshwater > Ice > Glacier...
AGTGCCACAACAAAGTGGCACTACACTAGATGAACTTCAATACAAAGAATCGCACAAAGTCCTCTTTCCGTTGTAACAAAACTAAAAAAAATATAATATATTTTACTTGCTTTTTAAGACAGTACCTTTTCACTATATCTTTTTTTCTGAAAAAGAAAAAAAGGATACCGTTTCAATCGTTAACGCACTTGTAATAATGGCAAATAAAATCTAAAAATCCTTTATTATTATGCCTGATGGTACCAATCTTGTGATAATACGAGATGTTCTCTCGGGGTACAGTCAAAATCTAAAGTATGTGGGAAATTAGTCTCATATTGATTAGAGATCCCTCTATCGTTCCTTAAAAAAGTAAATTCTGCTAACCTTGCAGTTTCAATTCCTTTTTTCTTGTCAACCCCGCAGCAATTATTTGGATGAATATGTACACAAGTATGTGTTTGTAATATTTTTTCTAAAGCTGCAGAAGCCAAATAAAAAAAACCTTCATCCCAAAGTTTATGTAAGCTGTGTAATTCTATAATTATTATCCTAAACCTTTTTTGCAGGTTAAGCGTCATGTTTATAAATGTGAAATATTCAAATCCCTCAATATCCATTTGTAGTAATAAATCAGAATCTGGCTTTAAATTGGCTGTATTTACCCATTCGTCCATCGTGACGTAATCATCATTTTGAGTGAATCCTATAAACTTTTTAATGAAGTTGAATTTTTCTTTAGGTAAGTTTATTGGAGGAAAATCAACCGATTTATCAGCCAAAAAAAGTTTCATTGCAGCATTAGAACAATCTTCCTCAAAACCACTAATCTGATCTACTCCTGGCGAAAAACAAGCTTCAATATTTTCAATATCGTCTGGAATCAGATAACCCCCGTCACCATTAGGGCCCATTCGTATTAAAGGTTTGATGGTTTTTTTAGGATGAAGTTTTTTGATTAAATCCAAAACATCAGATTTAGGAGTTTTCTCCTGAATCAGAATATCAGTTTTAGCTAAAACTTTATTAATGGCTCTTTTTATTTTCATGCTATTCTATTCTAAACCTCCATTCTAAATTAATAATTGGAAGGGATTAAACTATAAACCAATTTTCTTTTTAAACTTCCTCAATTTATATCTAATTACGATACTTTTATTAAAATTTTCCTCAACAATTTTGTCCTTATCTAATTCAAATTGTATGTCTTTTTGGGTGCCTGAAACTCCACCAGCTGTAAAAACAGAAACTATTATGGGTACAAACTTAAATGTATAAGCTCCATCACTAAAACATTTTATGTTCAAATAATAATCGGCTAATATTGAGTATTTTAATTCGTATTTGAACTTACAGAAAACACTTTTTGGGTAAAAAATACTTTGATGAACAATGTTTCTTTTACTTAAATTATAAGGTTTAAATGTTTTTCCTTCAATCCTTTTCTTAAACTTACTTTGTGCGTAATAAATGGTGTTTTTATCAATACACAGAGGAATTATTCCACTAAAATCAGGCAGTAAAAAATCATCTGCACCTAAAAAGAAAAGTCTATCTCCTTTTACATAGTTTAATGCTTTATTCATTGCATCATAAATACCTTCATCTTTTTCCGATTGCCAAAAAGTGATTTTAGCATCATTAGCTTTTAAAATATCTACAGTTTGATCAGTACTTAAACCATCAATAATAATAGTCTCAATATGTGGATATTGCTGTTCAAAAATAGAATCTAAAGCTTTTTGTAAAGTTTTTTCGGCGTTAAAAGTTACAATAATGATAGAAATTAAAGGTTGCTTAATCATTTTAACTACTAAAACTTTGCATGGTAATTAATTTCTGGTATAAACCTTCTTGGGCTACCAATTCTTGGTGATTACCTTGTTCTACCACTTTGCCATTTTCTATCACGATAATTAAATCGGCGTTTTGTATGGTAGTTAATCGGTGTGCAACAACAACTGTAGTTCTGTTTTGCATTAAATGGTCTAACGCTTCTTGTACTAACTTTTCAGATTCTGTATCTAATGCAGATGTTGCTTCGTCTAACAACATAATTGGAGGATTACCCAAAACAGCTCGGGCAATACAAATTCTCTGCTTTTGACCTCCCGATAATTTAATGCCTCTATCGCCAATATTGTTTGCATAACCTTCTTCTGCTTTTAAGATAAACTCATGTGCGTTAGCAATTTTTGCTGCGTGTTCCACATCATCTTTAGAAAATCCTTCTCTGCCAAAAACAATGTTATTATAAATGGTATCGTTAAAAAGAATAGATTCCTGATTAACTATTCCCATCAAATTTCTTAGAGAAGATTGACTAATATTCTTGATGTTTTCATCATCCAATAATATTTCTCCAGCACTTGCATCAGAAAAACGAGGAATTAAATCTAATAAAGTTGATTTTCCTCCGCCAGACGGGCCAACTAAGGCTACTGTTTTGCCTTTTAGAATGGTAAAGTTAATAGCGTTCAATATTTGCTTATTTCCATAATAAAAATCCACACCCTTAAAGGTGATGTCTTGCTTAAATTCAGTGATGGTTTTAGGATTATCGATATCATTCACAACCGACGGAGTATCTATTAACTGTAAAACACGTTCACCAGCTGCTAAACCTTGGTTTATATTGCTAAAAGAATCGGAAATGGCTTTTGCTGGTCGCAATAACTGAGAGAATGCACCAATGTAAGTGATAAAGCCAGCGGCAGTAATGCTTGTATCTTTATCTAAAACTAAAGAACCTCCATAAATTAAAATACCCGCTAAAGTTAAAACCCCTAAAAATTCAGAAACTGGCGAAGCTAGCTGTTGCCTTCTGGCCATTGCTCTGTTAATAGTAGAGTATTTGGTATTTTCTAAATTGAATTTTTCCTGAATATAACCTATTGCATTAAACGCTTTTACAATTCGCATTCCGCTAATCGCTTCATCTACATAGCTAACCATTACACCAAAAGAGTTTTGCGAAGCTAATGCTTGTGCTTTTAAACTTTTTACTATTCTGCCAATTACAAAACCAGATACGGGTAATAAAATTAACGTAAACAAGGTGAGTTGTGCCGAAATAGAAAAAAGCAAATACATATATCCAATGATTAATAAAGGCTCTTTAATAATAACTTGAAGGGTATTTGTTACCGAGAATTGAACTACCTGCACATCCGAAGTGATTTTGGCTATAATATCTCCCTTACGTTCACTATTAAAAAATTGTAAATGTAATTGCGTTACATTATCAAAAACAGATTTCCTTAAATTCAGCAAAGTATAAATTCGCAAATTCTCCATGATCCTTTGCGATAAATACCTAAATAAGTTACTTAAGAATACACAAATAACTAAAGAAATAGCCACAAAAACTAAGGCTCCTTTTTGTCCGTTTTGGATGGTGTAAGAATTTAGAAAGTAGTTGAAAACATCAGAAAAATATTCAAAATTTGGGGTAAATCGTGGTAATTCTGTAATTTTTACTGTGTCAGTTTTAGCCGTTTGATCAAACAAGACTGTCAATACAGGCCTCAATAAAGAAAAAACGATGGTATTAAAAACGGCATATAGCAATGTGAAAATAAAGTATGGATAGGCAAATGTGCCTATGGGTTTTGCGAAAGATAATAGTCTGAAGTAGGTTTTCATTAAACATTTAAAAGGGCAAATGTACCGTTTTAAATTAAAATTTGCGATTTTGCTTTTTGTCGATTTTATACAATGGCACAAAGCATTTAATTAGGAATATTCTTAAAAGCTATATATTAGCAATCGAAATTTAATGTCTTTAATGATTAAACAACCTGTATCTATAGTTATTCCTAATTACAACGGGGCTAAATTGTTACCCATTGTATTGTCGTCCGTTGTAGATGCAGTGAATTTTAGTAAAATAGACTATCAAATTTTAGTTATTGATGATTGTTCTAAAGATGCATCTAAAGAAATTATTAATACGCTATTTGCGGGTGTTGAGTTTATTGTAAACGAGGTCAACTTGGGTTTTTCTGAGACCGTAAATAAAGGAGTTAATTTAGCAAAACACGAATTGGTTTTAATTTTGAATAACGATGTGAAGTTAAATCCCGATTATTTTGAAGATCAGTTTAAATTTTTCGAACTGGAAAATACATTTGGTGTAAACGGCACAATTGTAAACTGGGACGATGACAATTTACAAGGAGGAGGGAAATTATTAAGAGCACAAGGATTTAAAATAAAAACTAATACCAATTTTTACATTCAAAATCCAAATGCGAAAATAAACTATAAAACATCCTTTTTAACAGGAACTAATGCATTGGTAAGCAAGAGTAAATTTCTCGAAATTGGTGGATTTTGTTATTTATTTTCACCCTATTATGTAGAAGATGTTGAGCTCTCTGTAAGAGCAAATAGGTACGGGTATCATTGTTATTACAGTATATCATCTGTTTGTAGGCATCAAATTTCGGCAACTATTAAAAAACATGCTAGTCAAAATAAAATTTTACAAACTAATATCAGAAACAAATACTTTTTGCATGCGCTACATTTAAATGGTTTAAATTTATTAGGATGGACTTTACAACTTTTATTTGAATTATTGTTTAGGTTAGTTACTGGCAAAACGGTTTTTATTAAAGCTTTTTTAGCTTTTATTAAAAAGTATGATGCAATTATTGAGTATAGAAAAACAATTGAAAAGCAATTATCTTCAAAAAAAATAAAAAATGATGGGCTAAAGGTTATTAAAACGCTAGAACAAGAAATTTTGAATTACCAAAGCATAAGCACTCAATCATAATGTATTTAAGCGCAGTAGTAATCACAAAAAATGCAGCTAAAACTTTGCAAACTTGCCTTAAAAGTTTGGGAAAGGTTGCCGATGAGCTTATAATTATCGATTCTGGAAGTGATGATGATACTATATCTATTGCCAATGATTTTAAATGTATAGTTATTAAAACCGAATGGTTAGGTTACGGTGAAACAAAAAATTTGGGACATCAAAATGCGTTATTTCCATATATTATATCTCTAGACGCAGATGAAGAGCTTTCTGAAGGGCTAATTGAAGAGATTTTAACAATCAAAAATAGTTTAGAAAACGTTTATTCCTTTAAAAGACTAAATAATTTTTGCGGAACATGGATAAAATATGGCGCTTGGTATCCTGATGTAAAAATTAGAATTTATCCTAAAACGATTATGTGGAATAGTGCCCACAGCCACGAAGAATTAATAATCCCTAAAAATATTGAAGTAAATCGTCTTTCTTACCCCTTGTTACATTATGCTTATCAAAATTTAAATCAGCTTAAAGTAAAAACCAATTTGTATGCAAATTTGGGGGCATTAGAAAAGCAAAATAAATCTTTAATAAGTCTTTTTATTAAATTAATGTTTAGTCCGTTTTTTGGGTTTTTAAGCTCCTTCATTTTTAAATTGGGTTTTTTGGACGGATACAATGGTTTATTAATTAGTTATTATAAGGCTAAAGGAACTTTATTCAAGTATTATGTGGCGTTAACATTAAAACTCAAATGATTTATCTAACAGGATACGGGCAAATGTGTAATAATATGTTGCAGTTTGGCCATACTTATGCTATTTGTAAAGAACATAACCTTAAAGTTATTGGGTTAAGATTTTGCTACAAATACCTGTACTTTGAAATCAGTACAACGAAGCATTATAATTGGATCACCTATGTTTTAGTGAAATATGCAGCTAAGATTGGCTTAATTAAAACAATAATTTTTGATGATGAAGAAAGTTTAACTTTCAAAAAAAATGAAATGCTAAGTGCTAAAACGACTTTTGTTAATGGATGGTTTTTGCGAGATTACGAATTGTTTTTAAAACATCAGGAAGAAATAAAAAACCTATTTGCGTTTAAAAAGTCCATTACTCAAAAATTAGATTATCAGTTAAAAAGTCACCAAAATTTAAAAATTGGTGTGCACATAAGAAGGGGCGATTATGTGAGATGGCATAGTGGCAAGTATTTTTTTACCGATGAAGAGTATTTGAAAATTTTAAAATCTTTTATAAGCAACACACATCAAAAAGTTGATGTCATTATTTTTACAAATGACAATCGTTTAAACAAAAGTATTTACACTCAAAACTTAAATAATATTGAAGTTACGTTTGCAAACGGTAATCAAGCACAAGATTTATACTACCTTTCTAATTGCGATTATATTATAGGGCCTCCAAGTACCTTTTCTTTAATGGCTAGTTTTTACAATCATAAACCACTATACTGGATTTATGATAAAGATTTGCCTACAGATCTTAAATCTTTTAATTTTTTTGAGCATCATTTTAGAAATATTATTTAATAATTTCATTTAGATAAATTCTGTTTTTTTGCTTTAACGATAGTTCAAAGAACTCTCAGAAAGAGTTCTTTGGGCCTTTAGAGAAACGGCAGCCACGTAAGTAGTCGGGCGCTTTTTTGCTACTAAGACTTAGCAAATGCAAAAAAAAAAACTATATTCAATAGCGTGTTAAAAGCCCAAAAATTGGTTTAAAATTAATAATTCTTTAACTATATATTTTGTCATTTTTGGCACTAAACCCAAGCATTAAAATCAAAAAGAGGTAACTTGGAATTTGTATTTCTAAACTATTTTCAATTAACATCTGAGCTAAAAATACAGTTAAAATAGCCAAACCTAAGAACTGTTTATGGCTGAAAAGTCTATTGATTAAAAACCCTAAAAACCCTAAAAAACATAATAATCCCAATAAACCAAAAGAGGCAGCGTAATAAAAGAATTGGTTATGAATAAAAATTCTGTTTTCTGGAATGAGTAGGTAAGAATTTTGCTCATATTGTTTTTCCATCTCTAATGGCAAATCTGCTGCTCCAACACCAATAAATGGATTTTTTTTGATTATTTCTGTAGAACATTTTATAGCCGCCCAACGTTGCCCTAAAGATTTATAGTTAGGATTTACATCTCCATAAATTGATTTTAAATCATACATGGTAGTTCTAAATCTATTGACTAACGGTATATAAAATAAGGCTAAACTGAAAATTAAAATTAAAACAATTGATTTAAAAATTAATTGCTTACTGAAATTTAGATAACTGATAAAAACTATAAATCCACTAAGCATAAAAATAATGAGAGCAAACCGATACGACAAAATTGTTATGCAAATGCCTAAAATTAGAAAAGCACTTAAATTGAGATAGTTTAATTTTTTATATTTTATTAATTGATAGCTTAGATAGACAATTGTTATGGCATAAATTAAAGAAATATCATGAAAATTACTACCTATTAATGGGTTTAAAGTTTTACTGTTTAATGCCAGATTACTAATTAAATTATAATTGATAAGGGCATAAATTGAGTTTATAACCGCCGTGGTTAAAGTTAAACCCAAAAATATGTTTAAGGCACTAAGTATGATTTTGTCTTTAATCTTGTTTAAAAAGAAAAAAGCTAATGGAAGTATTAAAAATATAGAATTTTTAAATGTGAGATTTAACCAGTAATTGTAGTTTGTAGAATTCCAGTGACTTAGTAATAGGATAAGATAAAACGGAATAAAAGCTAATGAAAAGTAGTTTAATCTTTTTTCTTTACTAATATATAATGAATGTACGCTTGCTGCCAAAATTAAAATTATGCTAATTGATAAAAGAGCTCTAGAAAAGAATAGTCCAAAAAAAAAGCACACAAAACTTAAATATATTGGTGATTTATAAATGTCTTTATCAAAAAAATAGTTTCTTAATTTAGCCAATGTTTAATATTTAGTGTTTAAATATGTATAAAAATTATAGCTTGGACAATAAAATTAATTACACCTTATTAAAAAGCGTTTGCCAAGGCGATATAAAATCGCTTGCTAGGCTATTAACAGTTGTAGAAAATAATTTGGCTTTCGCCGATGATTACCTAAAAGCTTTAAAAATAAACGACACACCTGTTATTGGAATTACTGGTCCACCCGGAGCGGGAAAAAGCACTTTAATTAATGCCATTTTAACAGAATTAGCCAAAACAAATAAAATTGCTGTTTTAGCGGTTGATCCTACTTCGCCATTCAATTTTGGATCTTTATTAGGCGATAGGATTAGAATGAGTAGCCATTTTAATAACTCAAATGTATATATCAGATCTATTGCAACTAGAGGTTCTTTAGGCGGGTTATCAGCTAAAACCATAGAAATGGTAGATGTGCTTAAATCATCAAACTTCGATTATATTTTTATAGAAACAGTAGGAGTAGGGCAATCAGAAATAGAAATTGTAGGCTTAGCCGATATTAGCGTTGTGGTTTTAGTGCCAGAAGCCGGTGACGACATACAAAGCATAAAGTCTGGCTTAATGGAGATTGCCGATATTTTTGTTGTAAACAAAGCCGATAGAGATGGAGCTAAATCTTTTGCTAACCATTTGAAAAAGTTAAGTCATCATCAAGAAAAAAACATTGCTGTCTTAGAAACCGTAGCACATAAAAATATTGGAATTGATGTTTTATTAAATGCAATAAATGATAATAAAGCTAATAAAAATTCTAAAAAACCTTATTTATATGCACAAAAAGCTTATAAACTGATTCAAGAAGATAGAATGAAAAATTTGGACAAAGAAAAGCTCCAGCAAGAAATTACCGAAGCTCTTCAATCATCAGATTTTAATCTATATCAGTTTATAGAAAGATTTAAGCATTCATAAGTGACTCAATCTCCTCAATTTCTATCGGGATGTTTGCCATTAAATCTACCGGACCATTTTCTGTAATTAAGATATCATTCTCTAACCTAATCCCTAACTCTTCCGCTAAAATATAAATGCCAGGTTCGCATGTTAAAATATTTCCTGCTGCAAAAGGTTCGTATCTACTTGCAAAATCATGAACATCTAAACCCAAATGATGTGAAGTACCATGCATAAAGTATTTCTTGTAGGCAGGCATTTTAGGGTTTTGCTTTTCTACATCATGTTTATCTAATAACCCAAGTTTCAGCAATTCAACAGTCATTAGTTTACCTACCTCTTCATGATACTCGTTCCAAATAGTTCCGGGAATAAGCATTTTAACAGATTCTTTCATTACATGTAACACAGAAGAGTAAACATCTTTTTGTCTTTGAGTAAACTTACCACTAACCGGGATACTTCTACTTAAATCAGCATTATAATTACCATATTCTGCTCCAAAATCAAAAAGAATCATTTCACCATCTTTACAAATTTTGTTGTTGTCGTTATAATGAAGTACACAAGCATCTCTTCCAGAAGCTATAATAGGAGAATAGGCATGCCCTGTTGATTGCTGTTTTATAAATTCATGAATTATTTCAGCTTCAATCTCATATTCATAAACTCCTGGTTTCACAAAATTTAAAACCCTTCTGAATGCATCATTTGTTATGTCACAAGCTTTTTGAGTATATAGAATTTCTGCATCAACTTTTAAAGGCCTCAAAGCTCTAAAAACATGAGCAGCTCTCTCGTAATGGTGCAATGGGTATTTAGATTTTATTTCTTCAATAAATCTTATATCCCTGTAAGGTAAGGTATGTGCATAGCGATCGTTTTCATTAGTGTTTAGGTAAACACGATCACAATAGTGAATTATACTATGTAAAATATTCCAAAATTCATCTATCCAATAGATGTTTTCTATTCCAGAAATAGCTTTTGCCTCTTTAATAGAATACTTGTGGCCTTCCCAAATGGCAATATTTTCGTTAGTCTGTCTTAAAAATAGGACTTCTTTGTATAGCGGATTAGGACAGTTTGGAAATAAAAGCAAAATAGTTTGCTCTTGATCTATCCCGGATAGATAAAATAAGTCAGAGTTTTGTTTAAAATTATAAATTTGATCACCGCTTCTAGGGAACTCATCATTCGCATTAATCACTGCTAAAGCATTGGATTTGAGCATTGATGAAAAGTTGCTTCTATTTTTTATAAATAATTCACTGTTTTTTATCTGATATTTCATTTTAATTAAGTTTTATTTCTTAAATAATTGTTTTTAAACTATTTTTGTTTCGAAATTAATTATGGAATGATGTTTGAATATTTGCCGATGTCAAACTTATGACTAATTTTACAAATAATTACGCAATTAAAAATTACACAATTAAGAATTGTTAACCTTAAAAAAAAAAAAATGAATTATTCTACATTAAAAAAAACAGTTGCTTTGTCATTAGCTACTGCATTTGCAGTTGTAGCCAATGCACAAGAGACAGCAACTACAAGTAGTGCCAAAACCTTTGGAGGTAGAGCACAGTACAGAACTTGGACAATAAGTTTAAATGGAGGTGGATCTATACCCTCTGTAATTACTGGTGGTACAAACGATTTTAACAAAGAAGTCAAATTTGGAGAGAACACACTTGGAGCTTATTATGGTATTGGTTTAAGAAAGCAATTATCTCATGTTTTTGGGTTACAAGGTAATCTTTACAGAGGTCATGTTGTAGCTTACAATAAAAATGCTGCTGTTAATAGAACTTTTGCAAATAATGGTAGATTAGTTAGTACTGCTAAAACAGAAGTACAATATGATGCTAATTTAAGCGCTGTATTTAACTTTGCAACAATAGACTTTTTAAATAAAGTTAATTCAGTTAATTTTTATGCTTCTGTTGGTTATGGTTTAATTGCTTTTAATCCTGAAGTATATACTAGTTTTGCATCTGGTACTAGATTACCTAATTATTATGTAAAAGGTACATTTGGTGACCCAGGTGATAACAATGATTACATTAGACAAGCATATATTCCAGTAGGTTTAGGAGCTCGTTTTAAATTAAACGACAGAGTAGCTATTGATTTAGGTTATGACATGAAGTTTATTGATGGCGATAACTTTGATGGTATTTACGCTGGTGGAACTTCTAAAGATAAATTTTCGGTTATTAGAGCTGGTTTAGAGTTTTCTTTAGGATCTAAATCTAAGTCTGACCTAAATTGGGTTAATCCAATTGCTACAATGTATGATGAATTAAAAGATAACACTTTACGTCAAGAAGTTGAAGCATTAAAGAGTCGTGTTGCTAAGAATGAGCAAGACATTATAGACCTGAAAAAAGATTCTGATGGTGACAGTGTTGCTGATCATTTAGACAAATGTCCAAACTCTCCAGCTGGTGCTAAAGTTGATGGTTCTGGTTGTGAATTAGATACTGATGGTGATGGTATTCCAGATTGGAAAGATAAGTGTCCGACAGAAAAAGGAACTGCTGCATTAAACGGTTGTCCAGAAATGACAACTCCAACGATGACAGGTGTGAGTAACATTCAGTTTGAATATAATTCATCTGTACTAAGAACTTCTTCTTACGCAACTTTAGACGGTGTCTCATCTACTTTAAGAGGTGATAATTCTAAGAATTTACAATTAGACGGTCACGCTTCTGCAGAAGGAACTGATGCTTATAACGTTCAATTATCTTTAGATAGAGCTAACGCTGTTAAAACTTACTTAGTAAACTCTGGTGTAGATGCCAAAAGAGTATCTACTGCAGGTTACGGAGAAACTCGTCCAATTGCTTCTAATGCAACTGAAGAAGGACGTATTGCTAACCGTAGAGTTGAATTTAGATTAAATTAAATTAAGATTTTAATTATAGTAAAGGGAGTTCTTTCGGACTCCCTTTTTTTATTTTAAATTTTCCCAAATGTATTTTTTTAGAAAGAAAGACCCCAATAGACCAGATAATTTTAATTTGAGGGCAATGCATACGATCAATAAAATTGCAATTATTGTTTTTTTAGCAGGAATTATTTATAAACTTATTGATATATTCCTTTTGAATAAATAGAAATGAAGAAAATAATTTACACGTCTAATGCTCCAGAACCAATAGGGCCTTATAGCCAGGCAGTTTTAATATACGACACATTATATGTTTCTGGACAAATTGCCATTAACCCTACCAATAATTTATTAATTGTTTCATCAATAAAAGAAGAAACAAAACAAGTTTTAGATAATTTAACACAAGTTTTAATTGCTGCAGAAATGAACTTAAGTAATGTTGTGAAAACTTCCATTTTTTTAAAAAGTATGGATGATTTCGCTCTAGTAAATCAAATTTATGGTGAATATTTTACTGTAGATTTTCCAGCAAGAGAAACAGTAGCCGTAAGAACTCTGCCCAAAGGTGTTAATGTAGAAATTTCTGCAATTGCTATTAAGTTTTAATGAGTAAAAAGCTTGTTGGTTTAATTTGCGCTTTAAGTGCTAATATTATTTGGGGTTTTATTTCAATTTCATTAAGATTTTTAAAATCATATGATGCAGATCAAATTCTATACTATAGAATCTTAACTTCGTTTATAATATGTTTGTTGTATATATTATTTGCAAACCAGAATAAATTAAAGGAAGATTTCAAAGTTTTTAAAAATAGTAGCAGACGTAGTTTTTACCAATTAGCTATTCTTATCTTTCTATCAGGAATATTTATCACACTCAATTGGTTTGCATTTATTTATGTAATTAACAATGTGAGCCTTAAATCTGCGGCATTTGCCTATATGGTTTGTCCATTAATCACAGCCTTAGGTGGTTTTTTACTATTAAAGGAAGAACTTACAAAGTATAAAATTACGGGAGTTTTTATAGCCATTATTTCTATAGTTATACTTGCAAGGGGTTCATTTTATGAAGTAATGTGGTCTGTAGCTATAGCCTTATGCTACGCTATATTTTTAATTATTCAACGAGTTATTGTAAATATTAATAAGGTAAATATGTTAGGTTATCAGCTGTTAATTGCACTATTTATTATTACCCCACTATTCTTTATCTATCCTCAACCCATCCCTACTTCATTTAGTTTTTGGTTTGATATTGTTATCATTTCAGTTCTTTTTACAATTATTCCTTTACTTTTAAGTCTTTATGCTTTAGAGCAATTACCTTCGTCTACTGTAGGCATATTAATTTATATTAATCCTGTAGTTGCTTTTACTGTAGCTTTTTTTTATTTTAATGAACGAATTGATATAAATCAATTTTTTGCATATTCATTATTAGTTATTGCTGTAATTGTTTTCAATTTTAGAATTCTTTGCGATAGCTTTATCAAATTAAAGAGTCCAAAAGTTTTTAACCCAAATTAAAATTTTGAACAATAAAATTTCTCATACTACAATAGAATATCTTAAAGGTGTTGGAAGCGCCAGAGCAGAAATTTTAAAAAAAGAATTATCAATTTTCAGGTACATTGATTTATTACAATACTACCCTTTTCGCTACATAGATAAAACCAAATTTTATAAGATTACTGAGATTGATACGGAGCTACCATACATCCAAATATTAGTACGACTTAAGTCATTTGAAATTTTAGGCGAGAAGCATACCAAGCGGTTAGTTGCCCAAGTTGTTGATGATACTGGGGTTTTAGAGTTAGTGTGGTTTAAAGGTATTACTTGGGTACAGAAATATTTACAGGTTAACACCGCGTACATTATTTTCGGAAAAGTCACAGAGTTTAGTCAAAAGTTTCAAATGGCTCATCCAGAAATGGAAGTTTACAATAAAAATATTGTTCAAAAAGGGAACCTCCAATTACAGCCGGTTTATCATACTACAGAAAAATTAAAGCAATATAATTTGGATAGTAAAGGTATTCTTAAGTTGGTTAATAATGTTTTAGAGCTTATACCGCAAAATGAAATTTCCGAAATTATCCCTCCATACCTATCGGAAAAGTATAAATTAATACTTAAATACGTTGCATTAAATCAAATCCATTTTCCTGCTAACCATCAAGAATTAAAATCGGCTATAAACACGCTAAAATTTGAAGAGCTTTTTCTTATTCAATTTAAAATGTTAAAGGCTAAGTTATTGAGGACGGAGAAATTTAAGGGAAACTTTTTTAATAATGTAGGAGATAAGTTTAATTATTTTTATCAACATTTATTACCTTTTGAATTAACCAATGCACAGAAAAGAGTGATTAAAGAAATTAGGTTTGATACTCAAAACGGTGTTCAAATGAATAGATTGGTGCAAGGAGATGTTGGCTCTGGTAAAACAGTTGTAGCTTTAATGACCATGATTTTAGCTATTGATAATGGTTTTCAAGCCTGTCTAATGGCTCCAACAGAAATTTTAGCAACTCAACATTATCATTCACTAAAAGAGCTTTTAAAAGATGATTTTATTTCTATTGCACTTTTAACAGGCTCTACTAAAAAAAAGGATAGAAGGATAATTGCAGAGAAATTAGAAAATGGAGAGTTAGATATTCTACTTGGCACTCATGCCTTAATCGAAGACCCAGTTAAATTTAAGAATTTGGGTTTTGCCGTTATTGATGAGCAACATCGATTTGGTGTGGAGCAAAGAGCAAAACTTTGGAGAAAAAATGTTGTTCCGCCACATATTTTAGTGATGACAGCAACTCCAATACCTCGTACTTTAGCAATGACATTGTATGGCGATTTAGACGTTTCTGTAATTGATGAATTGCCAGCAGGCAGAAAACCAATTGAAACTGTTCATTTATCAGAAAGCCAGAGATTAAGAATGTTTGGCCTTATGAAACAAGAAATAGCAAAAGGAAGGCAGATTTATATGGTTTACCCATTAATTCAAGAAAGTGCAAAGTTAGACCTCAAAAATTTAATGTATGGGGTAGAGGTAATGAGTATTGAGTTTCCTTTGCCTCAATATAAAATAAGTATAGTTCATGGACAGCTTAAACCTGCTGAAAAGGAGTTTGAAATGCAACGTTTTATTAGAGGAGAAACGCAGATAATGGTTGCAACTACAGTTATAGAAGTTGGCGTAAATGTGCCCAATGCTTCTGTTATGGTTATTGAAAATGCAGAAAGATTTGGACTTTCTCAATTGCATCAATTACGAGGTAGAGTAGGGCGTGGTGCCGAGCAATCCTATTGTGTGTTAATGTCGGGACAGAAACTAAGCAGAGAAGGTAAAATCAGGTTGGAAACGATGGTTCGTACAAATGATGGTTTTGAGATTGCAGAAATAGATTTACAGTTAAGAGGTCCAGGTAATATTGAGGGGAAACAACAAAGTGGTGTTTTAGATTTGAAATTAGCAGATTTAAGTACCGACCAACAAATGTTAAGTGAGGCAAGGCAATCTGTGATTGAAATATTTGAAAATGATCCTCACTTAGAAAATCAAAAGCATGCCAATTTGAAGAATCTATATTTAAAATCAGATTCTGGAATTGCACTCAATAAAATATCCTAAATTAAAATTTATATATACATTTACCCATCAAAATAATAATTATGAAACATTATAAAATATTTATTCTACCTATATTTTTATTGGTAAGCTTTTTCGGATATGCTCAGCAAGATTCGTTAACAATAAGGAAAATTTATGATCAAGCATTAGTAAATGGAGAGAGTTACCAAAATTTAAAATACTTATGTAAAAATATAGGACCAAGATTAAGTGGGTCTCCAAAAGCACAACTTTCTGTAGAGTGGGGAAAAAAGTTAATGGAAGATTATGGTTTTGATAAAGTATTTCTGCAAGAATGTATGGTGCCGCATTGGGTTAGAGGAGTTAAAGAGGTTGGTAAAATAATTGATGGCTCAAAAGAAATTAATGTAGCAATTTGTGCTTTAGGAATGTCGCCTGCAACACCTGAAAACGGTTTAAAAGCAAAAGTCATAGAAGTTAAAAGTCTTAAAGAATTAGAACAATTAGGGGTAGAAAAAATAAAAGGTAAAATAGTTTTTTTTAATAGGTCATTTGATCCCAGTTTTATAGAAACAGGTAAGGCTTATGGAGCAGCAGGAGATCAAAGATTTGCTGGACCAGCAGAAGCTGCGAAGTTTGGAGCAGTTGGAGCTATTGTAAGATCATTAACAGAAAGTTTAGATAATTTCCCGCATACTGGTACCACGAGATTTGCCGATGGGGAGAAAAAAATACCGGCAGCAGCTATTTCTACAATTGCTGCAAATCAATTAAGTAATTTATTGAAACAGAAAAATGGTGAATTGTATTTTTATTTTAAACAAAATTGCCAGTTATTACCTGATGCTAAATCTTATAATGTAGTTGGCGAAATTACTGGTTCAGATAAACCAAATGAATTTATTACAGTGGGTGGGCATTTAGATTCTTGGGATTTAGCAGAGGGTGCGCATGATGATGGGACAGGTATTGTGCAATCTATTGAAGTTTTGAGAATTTTTAAAGCTTTAGGTATTAAACCAAAGCACTCTATAAGAGCTGTTTTATTTATGAATGAAGAGAATGGTGGAAGAGGGGGCGAAAAGTATTTGGAACTGGCATTAAAAAATAAGGAAATGCATATTGCCGCAATCGAGTCTGATGGAGGAGGTTTTACTCCACGAGGTTTTACATTTGAAGGAGTAACTGCTAAAGGATTGGCAAAAATAAATAACGATTGGAAAAACCTTTTTGTTCCATATTTATCAGAAAGATTGATGGCTGGAGGAAGTGGCAGCGACATAGAACCACTTTCTGAATATAAAGAAATTGTATTAATTGGTTTTAAAGCAGACTCTCAAAGATATTTCGACATACACCACACTCCAAATGATATTTTTGAAAATGTTAACAAACGTGAACTAGAGTTAGGGGCGGCGTCTATGGCCTCTTTAGTTTATCTGATTGATCATTACGGTATTTCACGTTAGTTAATTCATTAGTTTGGAAAATACAGAAGACCCGTACATAGCGCTTAGGTTTAAAGAGTTTAGAACTTTCCTTTTAATGAGATTTTTTCTCACTATAGGCTACCAAGTACAAGGGGTAATCATAGGCTGGTATGTATACACCTTAACAAACGACCCTTTATCATTGGGTTTGATAGGTTTAGCTGAAGCCATACCAGCTATTGGAATAGCCTTGTATGGTGGATATGTTGCAGATAAATCAAACAAAAAATATCTTTTAATTAAAGTAGTAGGACTCATTTTATTATCATCGTCTGTATTGTTTGTAGTTACTTTACCAAGTGTGACGTTACAATTAGGGCAAAAGTTATTAATAACAATTATCTACTTAATGATTTTTGTGAACGGCATAGCTAGAGGCTTTTATGCTCCTACTGCTTTTTCAATAATGGCCATGATTATTCCAAGAGAACATTATCCAAATTCATCTACATGGAATAGCTCAGTATGGCAAACAGCCTCCATTTTAGGCCCAGCTGTTGGAGGTCTATTGTATGGTTTTGCAGGTATAAATCACTCCTTTTTCTTTATTTTAATTTGTTTGATTATTTCTTTTGCGGCAACATTTTTCTTAAAAAGTAGACCAGCAACTTACGTGAGAATGAACAGTATGTTGCAAAGTTTATCTGAAGGATTAAAGTTTGTATTTAAAACTAAAATGCTTCTTGGAGCGCTAAGTTTAGATTTATTTTCTGTTTTTTTTGGTGGAGCGGTAGCATTAATACCTATAATAGCTGTTGAAGTTTTACATGTTGGAGCAACAGAATTCGGATTTTTAAGAGCTGCACCGGCAGTTGGCGCTGTACTTACCATGTTATTAATGACTAGGTTTTCACCGATGGGTAAACCTTGGCGTAACTTATTATTGGCAGTAACTGGTTTTGGTGTTTCTATAATATGCTATGGTTTATCTACAAATTTTTATTTAACCTTATTCTTTTTGTTTTTAGAAGGCGCTTTTGACAGTGTAAGTGTAATTATCCGTTCTACTATTTTGCAACTATTAACACCAGACGATATGAGAGGGAGGGTGTCAGCCGTAAATTCTATGTTTATAGGTTCTTCTAATGAAATTGGTCAGTTCGAATCAGGATTAACCGCAAAATTAATGCGTACAGTTCCCGCTATTGTTTTTGGTGGTACCATGACTTTAATAGTATCTGGCATAACTTATTTAAAGACCAAAAAGTTAGTCCATTTAACATTAGAAGACATTAGTAAATTATAATTACAGATGGTTGATGAAAAGGAATTTAAAGTAAAATTGCCTGTTTTTGAAGGACCTTTTGATTTATTGTTGTTTTTTATAGAAAAAGATGAGTTAGATATTTATAATATCCCAATAGCCAAAATAACAGATGATTTCCTTGATTATATCCATCAATTTAATTCACTCAATATAGAAATAGCTAGTGAGTTTATTTTGGTTGCTGCTACTTTAATGAGGATTAAAGCGAAAAATCTTTTACCAAGACCAGACCTAAATGCCGAAGGCGAAGAAATTGACCTTCAAAAAGATTTGATTGAACGTTTAATCGCTTATAAGAGATATAAAGCATTAGTCGCAGGTTTTCAAATGTTAGAAGAGAAAAGATTTATAAAGTGTAAAAGAGGAAATATTTTATCAGATGTTAAACAACTGTTAGAAAATGCAAATCATAGTGTAGAAGAGCTATCTTCATTTGACTTATACAAACTTTTAAAATGTTATTTAAAAGTAAATCATTCTTATTTAATTAAATCGACAGAAGTTACTCATACTGTTGTCCAATATCCATATAACATAGAAGAACAAAAATCTAAGATAGCAACCTTAATAGTTATTAATAAACAATTAGATTTTAATAATTTAAGGGCTATGTCAAAAGATAAAGTGCATTTTGTTTACAATTTTTTAGCAATGCTAGAATTATTGCAACAGCAAATTATTCAAATACAGGTAGGTTTAGGGTTTAATACTTTTTTACTTCAGCAAAAGTTGTAGCTTGCTCTATAAATCGAATTACATTAAGTTCATCTTCTAATCCAATTTCTGGAGCATCACCATTTTTTAAGCATTCAATTACTTTTTGCAAAAACACATCGTGTTTATCAGCAGAACCTTTATAATATGCGTATTGATTAGCTTGGGTAACTTTATCAAAAACTGGAATTTCGAATTCATTTGCCATGTTTACAAACTCGAGCTTTTCCATGTATTGTCCGCCAACTTTAATATTACCCTTAGTTCCTATAATGGTTAGGCTACTTTCTACATTATTTTCAAACGTAGCATTTGTAAAATTAAATACTCCTCTACCGCCATTTTCAAACTCAAAGTTTAAAGTTCCGCTATCTTTAAATTCGGTTTTTATGCTTTGGTTTAAATTAAAAAGGTCACTTTTTATTTTAATAGGTTTACTACAAATCCATATCATTAAATCTATAAAATGGCTAAATTGAGTATATAGTGGGCCGCCACCAAGTTTTTGAGTTCCTCGCCAAGGTGAATCATTATAATATTGTTGATTTCTATTCCAAAAACAATTTATTTGAAGAAACAGAAGCTCGCCTATCATTTTTTGAGACATTATCTTCTTTAACCAAATTGCTACCGGACTGTATCTATTTTGCATTACAGCAAAAACTTTCTTACCGGTGTTTTTTTCGGCAGTCATCATTTCATAAACCTCACTTTCTTTCAATGCTACTGGCTTTTCGCATATAACATGATAACCTTGGTTTAAGCATTTAATGGTATGAGTAGGATGTAGGCCATTTGGAGTGCATACACAAATAATGTCGGCAGGTATTTTTGCAGCCAAAAAATCGTCAATATTGGTAAAGAATGGAATTAATTTATTTATAGATTTTCTCTTAAAAAAATCTGTATCAACAGCAGCTACTAATTCAGCTTCATTTATATCTTCAATTAATCTTACGTATTTAGAACCTATGTTACCTACACCAATTATTACAAATGAAAGTTTATTCATATTTACTTTAGTACAAAAAAATGGTGTAAAATCTTTAATTTAGGGCAATTATTTTGTGAAGCTGTAAAGAACCTATTACTTGATTCAGTATCATACCGTAAATATTATTAAAATTATTTTAAATACATGGAAAAAGACAAAATTATTTTTGATTTAATTAATAAAGAATTACAAAGACAAGAAAACGGTATTGAATTAATTGCATCAGAAAACTTTGTTAGTAAACAGGTTATGGAAGCAGCTGGTTCTGTTTTAACCAATAAATATGCAGAAGGACTGCCTCATAAAAGATATTATGGTGGTTGTGAAGTAGTAGATGAAATTGAAATAATAGCAATTGAAAGGGCAAAAGAGCTTTTTGGTGCGGTTTGGGCAAATGTTCAGCCACATTCTGGAGCCCAAGCAAATGCTGCTGTATTTTTAGCGACTTTAAACCCAGGTGATAGAATATTGGGTTTTGATTTATCACATGGGGGTCATTTAACTCATGGTTCCCCTGTTAATTTTTCCGGTAAAATATATCAACCATTCTTTTACGGTGTAGTAGAAGAAACTGGGTTAATTAATTATAAACAACTAGAAGAAGTTGCTTTAAGAGAAAAACCTAAAATGATTATTTGTGGTGCTTCTGCTTATTCTAGAGATTGGGATTATGAATTTATTAGAAGTGTAGCAGACAAAATTGGCGCTTTACTTTTAGCCGATATTTCTCATCCTTCTGGTTTAATAGCAAGAGGTTTATTAAATGATCCGCTGCCTCATTGTCATATTGTAACTACAACCACCCATAAAACATTAAGAGGTCCAAGAGGTGGCTTAATTATGATGGGTAAAGATTTTGAGAATCCATTTGGAATAAAAACTCCAAAAGGAGAACTAAAAATGATGTCGGCTTTATTAGACGGTGGTGTTTTTCCTGGAACACAAGGCGGACCTTTAGAACACATTATTGCAGCAAAAGCAATTGCTTTTAAAGAAGCCTTAAGCGACGAATACTTAATCTATGTAAAGCAAGTAAAAAAGAATGCAGCCGCTATGGCAGAAGCATTTGTGGCTAGAGGTTACCATTTAATTTCAAATGGTACTGACAATCATTCCATGTTAATAGATTTAACAAATAAAAGCATTAGTGGTAAACTAGCAGAAGAGGTTTTAGGTAAAGCAGAGATAACGGTTAACAAAAACATGGTCCCTTTTGATAAAAGATCACCATTTGTTACCTCAGGAATTAGAGTAGGAACTGCAGCTATAACCACTAGAGGGCTCAAAGAAGAAAACATGCAAGAAATAGTATCATTTATTGATGACGTTTTAATAAATCATACAGATGAACCTTTTTTAGAAAATATTCGTATTAAGGTTAATGGTTTAATGAAAAAATTCCCATTATATTCTTAATTTGATTTTAATTGGAAGATAATATTTATATAGAATACTCAGGTAATACCATTAAAACAATGGTAGAACATGAGCTATATCTAAAATCTTCCGATGATGATTTTCTTCAAATTTTAAAACTTGCTTCTTATATAACAAACTGTAAAGCATCGGCCATCTCTTTTATAGAAGGTGATAGGCAGTTTATGAGGTATGTTTTTGGGCCCAATCTAAAATCTGTAGAACTTTCTGTAAGAGATTCCTTATGCCAGTTCTTAACTGATAACTGCGGTTTTGTAGAAATACCAGATTTAAGTGAGGACAAGCGGACTTCAGATTTATATAACAACGGTTCAATCCCATTTAAATATTTTGGTGGATTACCATTTTATAATCAAAAAAATGAAATTATTGGCTCTGTTTGCGTCTTTAACGATGAGCCTAAACAACTTGCAGAGAATCAAATATTGGCCTTCAATGCTATAGAAGAACAATTAACTAAAGTTTTACAACTAAGGAAAAGAAACATCCAAAACGAATTAAACAAAACTAGAGAAGATGAATTTCAAACCCTTTTTAATTCTTCTTCTGATTTAATTTGTATCCTTAATGATAAGCTTGAAATTATAACTGTTAACGAGTCTTCCATAAATATTCTTGGGTATATACCTCAAGAATGTATAGGGATTAATATTTCTAATTTTATACATACTCAAGACAGAAGACATGTTCTAGAAATTGCCACAAATTCCTTAATTAATAAGGTAAAATCTTTTGAAATTGAAACTAGAGTATTTGCCAAAGATAAATCTCTAAAATGGCTAAGCTGGAATGCTGTAACTAAAAATAGAAAGTGGTTTATTATTGGAAGAGACATTACAAAAAATAAAGAAGATCTTAAAAATTTAAATCAATTATCTACCGTTGCTAGCAAAATTAACAACGGAGTTGTAATAAGTGACGCCAATAGTAAAGTGGTGTGGGTAAATAATGCTTTTACTACCATTACTGGATATCAACTTGAAGATTTGACGAATCATAAACTTGGAGATGTTATTATTGGTCGAGAAAGTGATATAGATATTGTAGAAAATGCTAGGAAGGCAACAGAAGATAAAAAATCTTTTGCTGTTGAACTATTAGCTTATACTAAAGACGGAAATCCTATGTGGCTTTCTATTTTTAATACTATTATACTTGATGGCGATGGTACAATTGAAAATTTAATAGAAATTGTTGTAGATATTACTGAGCGTAAAAAATCTGAAGAACAATTAGAGCTACTTTCATTAGTTGCAAGTAAAACTAATATTGGGGTTTCTATTTGTGATAACTATGGAAGAGTAAGTTGGATTAACGATTCACTTAACAAAATATTGGGTTATTCTTTATCAGAAGTCAAAGGAAAAAGAATTGGCGATGTTGTAAAAGGGAATGACACTGATTTAGAAGTTTTAAAAGGAGCTAGAAACTCGGCTATTAAATTACAGCCGTATAATATAGAGCTTAAAGTTTATAGAAAAGATGGGTCAGAAGCTTGGTTGTCCATCTCCAATACCCCTATACGTAATGATAAAAACAACACCATTCAGCAAGTAGAAATTATAGCAGATATTACAAAGAAAAAAGAAGTAGAATTTAGTTTAGTAGAAGCAAAAGAACAAGCTTTACAATTGAGCAAAGCAAAAGAAATGTTCTTATCTGTAATGAGTCATGAGATTAGAACCCCTTTAAATGCTATCATTGGGTTATCAAATATTTTAGTAGACGAAGAAATGCTACCTGCACAGGAACAAACAATTAATTTATTAAAGTTCTCTTCAGACAATCTTTTAGCCTTAATAAACGATATTTTAGATTTCTCTAAGATTGAGGTAGGGAAAATGGAGCTTGAAAATAAGCGTTTAAATATTAATGAGTTAATTAGAGATATAACTAATTCACTTTCATTTAAAATTAAAGAAAAAAATATAGAATTAAAATATAATGTAAGTTCAGAAATTCCAGTATTCGTTAGAGGGGATAAAACAAGACTGTATCAAATCTTAATTAATTTAATTAATAATGCAATTAAGTTTACAGAAAAGGGTAGTGTTGAAATTATTGTTGAATTGGTTAAAAAAGATCAAGAATATACCTTTATAAAGTTTAAAATTGAAGATACAGGTATAGGCATTTCTGAAGATAAATTTGATACTATTTTCGAGTCCTTTACACAGGCTTCTAATAACACAGCAAGAAAATACGGGGGTTCTGGATTAGGCTTAACGATAACTAAAAAATTAATTGAATTATACCACGGAGATATTAGGCTAGAAAGTGAATTAGGTAAAGGCTCTACTTTTATATTCAATTTACGATTCAATAATTTTATAGAAGAAAACATAATTAAAAATCAATCTCCTGTTAGTGAGGTAGTCTCAGAAGGTAAAATCTTGATAGTCGATGATAATGAAATTAATATCATGCTAGCAAAAAGGATATTAATTAATTATGGTTTTGACATAGTTAGTACAGATAATGGTTTTGAGGCGATTGAGCTATTACAGAAAAAAGATATAGATTTAGTATTAATGGATATTCACATGCCAGAAATTAACGGGTATGAGACCACAATGAAATTACGCGAAATTAATGACGAGTATTTTAAAAATTTACCCATTATAGCTTTAACGGCATCTATTTTTAAAGAAGATATGAGCGAAATTTATAAAAGTGGGATGACTGATTATCACGTAAAACCATTCAAACCCGATGAGCTTTTTCAGAAAATATCCAAATACTTAAAAATGTCTAAAGCTTAAAAATGTTTATTTTTTCAAAGATTTAACTCCTCCAATATTATATTTTAAAAAGAAAGCTTGCTGATTATCTGTTTTCCCATCGGCAAAGTGATAGCTAAATATAAATTTACCTTCTAAGTTTTTATATCTAATAGGAGTATATCCTAAGTCTATTCTATCGTAATTTTTTGCTGTATAAAACTGATCACCAAATAAGATATTATGGCTTTGACCAGCGTAAAATGTATTTTGAATGCTGAACTTTTTATAAGCTGCGTAAAGATTTGAGATAAAACCTAAAGGCGTACTAAACTTTGAAGAAACAGCCCGAGTCCTATCTATTGACATTAATACTCCACCAGAAAAAGTAAGAGAGTCTAACTTAACTTTTTTACCTAAATCTAAACCAATTTCTCCCATAACAGCACCATTATCTTGTAAAAAATCTCCTGGAATTGGAATTGCAGCGCCAGCATTATGATACATATAAGCATAATGCGATAAAAAGAAAATACCTGGCTGGTACTTGCCAGAAAAGCCAAATAAAAAAGTTTCTTTAGCCGTGTTTGTCTGCCTGCTTGTCCAATCTAGCCAAACCGTTTCTTTAAATTTCGAGGTTTCATATTTAACCAACATCCCTTCAATATTTGGTCTATAATAATTTAAAGTATCTTTTAATAAGGCCCTAGGGTAGTTATCCAATAAATTTAACCTCGGAAAAGCTCCAATAAAAAAATTCCAATTGTTTTTTTGATGCTCATAATATATAGTTGCTTGTATCTGATCAGCAAATGTATTTTTCTGAGAACCAAATTCGTAAAGGGCATTAAAACCTACCCTAAAACGATTAAAGCTATCTAGTTTTATACCTGCTTCTGTTGCTAGCCTATTGCCAAAGATAGTTTGAGAATTTCTCCCAGAGCGTATATACTCTCGGTTATCCATAAAACCAAAGTAATTTAAGTTACCCTCTAAAACTTGTGACTTTACTGTATTGGATAAACACAAAGTGATGGCAATTAAACTGGCAATTTTCTTAATTTTTATCATTTTTTACACTAAGGGAAATCATTTTACTATTTCTTGTGCCGGCAAATGGCTCTGTTTTGATCGATAAAAATAGCTTATAATCTCCACTATCTTTTGGAGACTTAATTTTCAAACTGATCAATTTACTTTCTTTTGCATTTAAATTAGGGATTTCTATTGCTATTTTTTCAACCTTAATCAATTCGCCATCAAGCATAATTCCATACTGAAAACTGCATTTCCATCTTTCATTTAGATTAGAAAAGTCAATAAATTTTTGATAGGGATTTCTAAGTTTAAACATAATCGTTTTTTCTTCATTAGGAAGCCACTCTTTGGGAAAATCCACAGGTTCAAAATTTATTTTAGGATAAAACCTCACACTGTCAATCCAAGTTCCATTATAAATCCCTTTTATAGTATTTATATTAAACGATTCTTGGTCTTTAGCTTTACCTTCTCCAATTATTAATACTTTTTTGCCTTGGATTTCATTCTCTAAAGGCCATAAATCATATTGTGTTTGACGGTAATTGATAGAGTTATAAGCGACACCATTTAAAGATTGAGTATAAAAATTGAAATAGGAAGCTTCCTGAAAACCATCCAGAAACAATATTTCGTTTCCTTTAGCAGCGCTATCAATTTGTATAGCCCATTTATCATAATTTTGAAAACCAGCAACAAATTTAATTTGATTAGCCAAGGGTATGATACCCATTACAATAAATCTAGCCAATAATAGCAGGAAAATATTTATTCCAAATAGCCATTTATACTTTATAAAATGATGGATGTTTTTACCTGCATAAATATAAGCCATAATGAATAATGCAATAAACTCTATCAATGGCCACTGCGCCTGTACGCGACTTTTAAAAGTGCTTAAAAAGAAAAATATAAACACACCATAAAACACAAACTTTAATCCGCGAAGAAATAAATCTTCTTTTGCTTTCAATTTAATGCCATAATAAAATAAAAGCCATCCTACTAAAGGACCCATCATTAAAACCTGGTCTAAAAAGTATTGTGCAGTATAATCTAAAAGGTAAGGGGTTGCAGACCGATCTACTAAATGATAGTAGAAAGAAGGGTAACCATTTAAATATTGCCAGTATAAGTGTGGTAAGCATAAAACTACTGCTAAACCAATTACTAAATAAAAGTTTTTTCTTTTGAATAAATTAAGGTTAGAAAGTAGAATAAAAAATATCAATAAAATCCCATGATATTTACTGTACATTAAACCAGCACATATTATACCTAATACTATCGCCCATTTTACTTTATTTTCTTTTAAATATATTTGGTAGCTGTATAAAAAAAGTACGCTAAAGAAGAAAAGTGGAACATCTGGTGTAGTGATAAAACTATAAACATGAAAAAGTAATATAGAGCTTATGGTGAGTATAAATAGTGGAACATTAGCCACATATTTTTTTACGATAAGCCATAGCAAATAAATACTTGTTGCATAACTTAATACAGTAATTAGTCTTAATCCTAACGTGTTATGAACAATAGAAATACCTGCTTTTATGAACAAAGCTACAAATGGTGGATGGTCAAAATATCCCCAATCTAAAAATTGAGCGTAAACCCAATAATATGCCTCATCTGGATGTAGGCCTGTTAAATATGCTTGTAGAATATTTAATACTGTAACTATTGCTATAAAACCATAAAGCAACTTTTTAGAATTTACATTTTGAGATATTAAACTACCCATTATCCTGTAAAAGTATAAATATAATTAGCAAAGAAATTCCATATCGAAACGGCTATTATTGCAAATACCTTAGATAGATAAAAGTTGATCTTAAGCTTGTCATTCAGAATATAGATAATAAAGTTGCTAAATAATAAACCTATTAATGCAATGGCAAAGAATTTTCCAAACTGTTCAAAGGCTTTGGGGTCGTGGCTTTGGAAAGTCCAATATCTATTTAAAAAATAGTTACTCACTGTTGCCAATAAAAAACCACAAGAATTTGCAACATATTTGTGGATTTTTAAACGCTCTTTAAAAAACCAAGTAATACCAAAATCAATAAAAATACCAGAAAAACCTACTGCTCCAAATTTTAAAAATTTGAAAACTAAGCTTTCTGAAACCCCAATATTTTTAAACATGATAACAACTTTTTTTAAAATAAAAAACCCCTGATTACTCAGAGGTTTTAATATTTGTTTTAGATTTATACCCCTAGCAACAATCTGGTAGGGTCTTCTAATAATTGTTTCACTCTAACCAAAAATCCTACCGACTCGCGTCCGTCAATCACTCTATGGTCGTAGGATAGCGCAACATACATAATTGGTCTAATCACAACCTGACCATTTTCTGCAACCGGACGCTCCACAATGTTATGCATTCCTAAAATGGCAGATTGTGGTGCATTTATAATTGGTGTAGACAGCATAGAACCAAAAACCCCACCATTGGTGATGGTAAAAGTTCCGCCTGTCATTTCTTCAATACTTAATTTACCATCTCTAGCTTTTAGGGCTAATCTGATCACTTCCTTTTCAATTTCGGCTAAGCTCAAACTTTCTGCGTTTCGTATCACAGGTACAACTAATCCTTTTGGAGCAGATACCGCTATGGAAACATCGGCAAAATTACTATAAACAAATTCTTCACCATCTATTCTTGCACCAACCGCAGGGAAATCTTTTAAAGCTTCTGTAACCGCTTTGGTAAAGAAAGACATAAAACCTAAACCTACACCATGCTTTTCTTTAAATTGATCTTTATATTTTTTACGTAATTCCATTATTGGCGCCATATTAACCTCATTAAAAGTGGTCAACATTGCAGTCTCATTCTTTACAGAAACTAAACGTTTAGCAATAGTTTTTCGTAACGAAGTCATCTTCTCACGTCTTTCTTCTCTTGTCCCTGTTTCAGAAGAAGTAGTAACCGCAATATGTTTAGCAGGAGTACTGCTTTCAACTTTCAACTTAGAATTTTCTGCTTTCATTGCGTCGTCTTTGGTAATTCTACCTTCAACGCCAGTTCCATTTACATTTTTAGCCTCAATACCTTTTTCAGCTAAGATTTTAGCTGCAGCAGGAGAAGGAGATTTATCTGCATAAGAAACACCAGATTTCTCAGTTTTAACTGTTGCGCTTTCTGTTTTTGCACTTTCACTTTTAGGTTCAACAGTACCGCCACTTGTAATAGTAGCTACTATTGCACCAATCTCAAGTGTGTCACCTTCATTGGCAACAGTATTCAATATACCAGCGCTTTCTGCAGGTAATTCAAATGTAGCTTTGTCAGATTCTAATTCTGCAATTACCTCATCCATTGCAACGCTCTCACCATCTTGTTTTAACCATTTAGTTAAAGTTACTTCGGTAATAGATTCTCCTACAGATGGTACTTTTATTTCTTTTTTCTCCGCTTTCGCCGATGGTGGAGCAGGAGCAGATTCAGTTTTATCTGCAGATGATGTGCTTTCCGCTTTTGGCTCTTCGCTTTCCGCTTTTTCAGATCCACCATCTTCAATTTTACAAACCAAAGCTCCAATTTCTAAAGTGTCACCTTCGTTAACAACTGTTTTTAATGTTCCCGCTGCTTCTGCAGTCAATTCAAAAGTTGCTTTATCAGATTCTAATTCTGCAATCACCTCATCCATTTCTACGTGGTCGCCATCATTCTTAACCCATTTAGCTAAAATTACTTCTGTTATAGATTCTCCTACTGCCGGTACTTTTATTTCTAAGCTCATAAATTTTAAAATGTTGATGATTGCATTAATTTACCTTAGCTGTTTTTGCTGCGGATGTTTTTTTTACTATTTCTTTAACTTTTTCTGTGTTTTTGATGTGGAACGCTTTAGCTACAATTTCTGCTTGTTCTGCCAAATGCTGTTTCATAAAACCTGTAGCTGGGCTGCTTGCTGGTTTTCTAGAAATTACTTCAAAATCAAAATCAGATTTTCTAAAAATTCTTGATATAAAAGGCCAAGCCCCCATATTTTCTGGTTCTTCTTGTACCCAATAAAACTCGGCTTTGCTGTATTTTTTATTAATCTTTTCTAACTGAACAAAAGGAGTAGGGTACATTTGTTCTAAACGCACTACAGCTACATCTTTTCTATTATCCTTTTCTTGTTTCTCTAATAAATCGTAATATACTTTCCCACTACAAATCAAAACACGTTTTACGTCTGCTGCTTTAACATTAGCATCGTCTATTACTTCTTGGAATTTTCCATCCGTAAAATCGGCTAAAGGCGATACACATTTTGGTGAACGTAATAAGCTTTTTGGGGAGAAATTTATTAATGGCTTACGAATTTTGCGAGCCAATTGACGACGTAAAGCATGGAAGAATTGTGCTGGTGTTGTACAATTGGTAACCTGCATATTAAACTCAGCGCAAAGTTCTAAGAAACGCTCTATCCTTGCAGATGAATGCTCAGGACCTTGCCCTTCGTAACCATGTGGTAACAATAAGACTAAGCCATTTGCTCTTTGCCATTTTGTTTCGGCTGCAGAGATATATTGGTCAACTATAATTTGTGCACCATTAAAGAAATCTCCAAATTGGGCTTCCCATATTGTTAAGGCATAAGGATTTACCATAGCATAACCGTATTCAAAACCTAAAACACCATATTCAGATAGGTGAGAGTTATAAATTTCGAACTGGCCTTGTTTTTCTGAAACATGTTGTAATGGAGTGTATTCTTCTTCAGAATCTTCCATTTTAAGAACCGCATGGCGGTGAGAAAACGTACCACGTTCTATATCTTGTCCACTAAACCTAACTCTATTACCTTCGTTCACAATTGATGCATAAGCTAAAAGTTCGCCCATTGCCCAATCAAAAACTAAAGTTTCGCTGGCCATTTTGTAACGTTCTTTAAAGAGCCTATCAATTTTAGATAGGAAGTTTTTGTCTTTTGGTAGACTAGAGATATTTTTCGCTAACGCTATTAATGTTTTTTCATCAACAGAGGTATCTGGCGAATAGTCAAAATCTTCGGGTTTAGAAAATCCCATTTCTTTCCATGCGCCAGAGAAACTTGGATTAGATGTCGCCCCTTTATCTTCTTTAGATTCGTTTAAACGCTCTTGTAATAACGCTTTAAACTCTTTCTCCATTTGTTTAGCCAAATCATTATCTACTGCACCAGCAGAAAGTAACTTCTCTACATAAATTTCTCTAGGATTTTGATGTTTTTCTATCGCTTTATAAAGCAAAGGTTGCGTAAAACGAGGCTCATCAGCTTCGTTATGTCCGTACCTTCGATAACATAAAATATCAATAAAAACATCGTTATGGAAACGCTGACGATATTCCATCGACATATTAATGGCATAAACTAAAGCTTCTACATCGTCACCATTTACATGGAAAACTGGAGATAAGGTAACTTTAGCTATATCTGTACAATAGGTTGATGACCTAGCATCTTTATAATTGGTAGTAAAGCCAATTTGATTATTAATCACTAAATGGATGGTTCCACCGGTGCTATAAGCGTCTAGTTTAGACATTTGTAAAACCTCGTAAACCAAACCTTGACCTGCTACAGACGCATCTCCATGCAATAGGATTGGAGCTATACGCTTGTAATCACCGTCGTATTTCATGTCCATTTTAGAACGCGTGATCCCTTCTACAACTGCTGCAACTGTTTCTAGGTGAGATGGGTTAGGGCATAAACTTAAATGTACTTTTTGGTTCATTGATGTCTCAACATCAGTAGAAAAACCCAAGTGATATTTTACATCGCCACCAAAAGGAAGGTCTTTGTTATATTTTCCTTCAAATTCTGAAAAGATATCTTTATAAGTTTTACCCATGATGTTGGCTAAAACATTTAGCCTACCTCGGTGTGCCATTCCTAGCACAAACTCTTCTATACCTAATTCTGCGCCTTTTTCTATGACTGAGTCTAAAGCTGGGATTAAAGCTTCTGCACCTTCCAAAGAAAATCTTTTTTGCCCTAAAAATTTAGTACCTAAAAAGCTCTCGAACGCTACTGCTTGATTTAATTTTAAAAGAATTCTTTTCTTTTTATCGATATCAAAATGGGGTGTATTACGCCCTTTTTCCATGCGCTCTTCAAACCATTTTAATTTGATAGGGTTACGCATATATCTATACTCTACACCAATAGATTGGCAGTAGGTATCTTCTAATAATTTGTGAATTTCTCTCAGCTTTGTAGGACCTAATCCTACCTCTATGCCGGCGTTAAATACAGTATCGAGATCGGCTTCTGTAAAGCCAAAAGTTTCTAAATCTTTTCCAGGAAAATATTGTCTACGTTCCCTAACTGGGTTAGTTTTGGTAAATAGGTGACCGCGTGTGCGATACCCATTAATCATGTTTAAAACATTAATTTCTTTTAAAACATGATCCGGGGTACTGTTTGCCGCATTGCTAGTTGTAGAAACTCCTTCGCTTTGTAGTCCAAAATCAAACCCCTCGAAAAATTTTTTCCAGCCAAATTCAACCGACTGAGGATCTTCTTTGTAAGATTGATATAAAGAGTCTATATAACCAGAATCTGCGTTACTGAGATAAGATAAGCTATCCATTAGTAAAATAAATATTTTGCATGCAAAAGTAAAGAAATTGCATTGTAAACCATCAAATTAATATCATTTAATCAATTAATTTTTGATGGATAGTGTATTTATGATGCTATGGGCAAACTCGTTTTGTTAATATGGCTGATAAATTCGGAAATATTATTGATGAAAATTAAGTTGTCTCTATTGGTTAGATTGTTAATCGTTATTTGACCGCCAGCTAAAATCAAGCTAGTGTTTCCAACACTTTTTGCCAAATTATTAATAATGGCTTCTATAGATTGATCTCCACTAATTGTGGTTAATACAGTAAAAGCATAATCAGGTTCATAATAACATACTACTTCTTCTAAACTATCATAAGGTAAATTTTGACCTAGGTAAAGGGCATGGTGACCGTTTATTTTAATTAAATATTGAGCAAAAAGAAGACCAATTTCATGGTTTTCGTCTGGAGGGAGAAATAACAAGTATCGTTTGCCATTAGCATCAGGCTTTTTGGCACATAAGTAGGTAGAATGAATAATTATTTGCTCTATTTTCTGGGTTACAAAATGCTCATGAGCTGCGTTTATAGTTCCTACTTGCCACATAAAACCTACTTTACGCATAAACGGGAAAATAATTTCTTTCATGGCTTTTTCCATCCCCATATCTGCAATACAAGCTGTTAATATTTCGTCAAATTCAAAGTCGTCCATTTTAAGCATGGCATTAGACAACATTTGAACTTGCACATTAACATTGTAATGATCTTCTTTAAGAGATTTAACCAAATGGTTTATCTCTTCAATATTCATTTTAGATATTTTGCTGATTTTATAGCCGTTTTCATTCAAGGTTGCAATGTTTAAAAACATGCATAAATCATCATCGTCATAATACCTGATGTTGCTATCAGATCTTTTAGGAGTAAAAAAATCATAGCGATGTTCCCAAACTCTAATAGTGTGTGCTTTAATCCCTGTTAAATTCTCAATATCACTTATAGAAAACTTTTTCAAAACTTTTATCTTTCCCCCTCATTTAACTGATTCTCTTCTTAACAAATTTATTTAAGCTTTGTTTAAGTAAAAAATTATAATTGATTGATGTTTTTTAGATAAGTGGATGCCTGATTAATAATATTTTGTTTTTCTGTGTCGTCCATTTTTTTAATTAATTGATACATCATCCCAATTCGAGGGTTTTTTGCTAATAAATCTTCGTGTTTGATATAAAAATTCCAGTATAAGCTATTAAAAGGACAAGCCTTCTCTCCGTGTCTTAACTCTTTTTTGTAATGACAACCTTCGCAATAATTACTCATTTTATTGATATAATTTGCCGATGCTACATAAGGCTTAGAGCCAACTAAACCACCATCCGCAAACTGACTCATGCCGTGGGTATTGGTTATTTGTACCCATTCAATGGCATCAATGTAAACACCTAAATACCATTCGTCAACTTGGTTTGGGTCGCAGCCAGCCAATAAAGCAAAATTACCAATCACCATTAATCTTTGGATATGATGCGCATAAGCATGGTCTAAAGAGTTATTGATGCTATATTTTAGACAGTTCATTTTTACTTTACCATCCCAAAACCAAGAAGGCAATTCGCCCTTATGATTTAAGAAATTAGTATTTGCAAAGCTAGGCATCTCTGCCCAGTAAAGCCCTCGCATATATTCTCTCCAGCCTACTACTTGGCGCACAAAACCTTCTACCTGGGCAATGTCTATTTTATTTTCTGATTGATGGTAAGCTTTTAATACTTCGTTAACTACCTCTTTTGGCGATATTAATTTAATGTTTAACCCAAAAGATAAACAAGAATGAAAAAGCGTTTGATGTTCTTTAACCATGGCATCCTCATACCTGCCAAAATTTGGAAGTAACTCCTTGCAGAAATAATCCAATACTTCTAAAGCTTCTTTTCGGGTTGTAGGATAGCCAAACTCTTTGGTATTGATATTTCCAAAATAGTTTACCTTTTGTTGTTGAATTAACTCAACCAGTTCAGACACATCTTTTTTGAAAGTTAGTGAATCTTTTAATGGGTATTTGCCATCATATTTTTTTCTGTTCTCGTGGTCGTAATTCCATTTCCCACCCTCAGGATCTCCATTTTCATCCATCAAAAGCGCATGTTTTTTACGCATATCTCTATAGAAGTTTTCCATTAGATACTGCTTTTTACCTTTAAAGAAGTTTTTTATATCGTCTTTTTTGGTATAAAAATGTTCGCTTTCAAACACTGCAGATTCTATTTTTAAACTTTTGCAGATTTTCGTCAATTCTTCCGTTAATCGATATTCGTCCGGTTCTTGATATTCGAACTTATTGATGCTTATTTCTTCTAAAAGACTTTTGATATTACCCTCAAAGTTTTGCTGGTTTTGAGCAACGTTTAATTTAATATATTTTACTTGGTGTCCCAAATTTTCTAATTCTTGAGCAAAAGAACGCATGGCTGTAAAAAAGCCCACGATCTTTTGGATATGATGCCTAACATATTCTTGCTCCTGCATCACTTCCATTAATACATAAGTAATATTAGAATCTGTTTCTTTAAACCAAGAATGGTTGATGTTAAGTTGATCGCCAAGAATTAGGCGGAGTGTTTTTGCCATTTTAGACAAACAGCTAAGAGTAAAATTATGTTTTAAAAATATCTTTAATAATTGAATTTAAATCACTTTTCCTTCCTGATATATAGTGTAAGGGTCAAAGTCTATTATAGCATCTTTACCCCATACAACTGTTCCATATTTTGCAATAACGTTGTTAAAGAAAGCAATATTTTCTAACGGTTTATAAACCGTATATTTAAAGTATGGTGCTACAGAAAAAGCTCTCTTTTCCGCATTATCAAAAATAACTTCTAAAATATAATTTGGTTTTGCCTTAACATTTATGATTTTGGGTAACATAATTTTTATTTTAAAGGGTCGATTCTAAATATAGGTTCTCCAATAATAGCAAGACTCCAATTAGTCATTAAATCTTCTTGCCTTAGTTCAATCCAAGCCCTAATTAATTTAATTTTATATTTGGTATAGATCCAGTAAGTAAATTTCCCTCTGGGATTGAAAACACTGCTTCATCATCATTATATTTAACATGAATATGAGGTAAATTGTGCTGCTTGTTATCCAGATAATACATAGAAATCAGCAATCCATAAAACATACTAATTACAGGCATATTTGATTATTTTTTATACAAAAATAAAATTTATTTATGCAGGTAAATATATTGAGTTTTTTTAATTCTTTAGAAATTACAAAAAAGCCAACAATCTTTTAAATATGATGCTTCACATATTCTTGCTCTTGCATCATTTCCATCAATACATACGTAATGTTTGAATCTTTTTTTTGAAACCAAGAATGGTTGATGTTAAGTTGATCGCCAAGGATTAGACGTAAGGTTTTACTCATGTTCAGTGAATAATGGTTTTAAAGGAAGTGTTTTTGTTAAGCTTAAAATTAAGTAAATTATAAGAGCAAAACTGTAGTCCTTAAATTATAGTACTTCTTGAAACAATTTTAATTAAATTAATTGATGGATAGTTTAGAAAACATTAAAGTAAAATTAAAAAACATAAAGAGCGTTTGATGGCTAAATATCCAATGAAGTCTATCGTAATTTTTGATTCTTACGCAATAGAAGAACAAAAAGTATCTAGTGATTGAGACCTAATGATAGCGTTTAGTGGTAAAATAGGAATGATTTTGCCGATGAGTGAGAAAATTTAATTGGGTTTGAGGTCGATTTGGTTTCAAAAAACGGCATTAAGCCTAACTATTTTTATCAAAACAAGTCTGAATTAATCTATCTGCAGAATTATATAGAGTCCATTAATTAATTTCACAAATAGTCTATATAACGTTCTGTTAGGTAAGTTTTTAGCTTTAAACTTTTTACCTGCCAAAAAGCAGACTGGCATTTTGCTTTTAGCCTTTATATAACACCTACTTTTTTAACCACAAATCAACATATTCCCCCTTTGGGTCGTAATCCTTAGCTTGTTTTTCAATATTATAGTGGCGGTTTTCTCTAGGGTCGTTACCTACTCCAGCCACATAAGCCCAATTGCCCCAATTACTAGCCGGGTTATAATCAATTAGTTTTTCTTCAAAATAAGCTGCTCCCCAAGTCCAGTTCACTTTTAAATCTTTAACTAAATAAGAAGCTACATTTTGGCGGCCACGGTTGCTCATAAAACCAGTTAAGTTTAACTCCTTCATGTTTGCATCTATAAACGGAAGGCCAGTTTCTGCATTTTTCCATTTTTCGAACAGTTCTTCTTGGTTAGCTGCATGTTCGTTTTCTTTACCTTTAAAGCCCTCTTCCATAAAATAGCTGGTACCATGTTTTTTAAACATGAAACGGAAATAATCTCTCCACAGTAATTCGAAAATTAACCAATAAGTAGAGTCGTTTGCCCCACGTTCTTTTTCGTATTTTCTAATTTCCCAATAAACTTCGCGGGCACTCAAGCAACCTGCCGAAAGCCAAGCAGAAAATTTGGAGCTGTAATCTGATCCAATTAATCCGTTACGCGTTTTTTTATAGGTCTGCAATAAATCTGTATCCCATAAGTAATATTTTAATCGCTGCAAGCCTACAGTTTCCCCTCCCTTATAAGTCAATACACTTCTTTGATCGTAAATTGGTTTTTCTACACCCAAAGTTTCTAAATCAGGAATTTCCGACTTTTCTAAATCTTTAGGAACCGAGATTGACTTTGGAGTTTCGAAAGAAGGACGAATAATTCCCTCCTTTTCGGCTTTTTTACGAAAATTGGTAAAAACATCTGGAATATCTTTAATAGGGAACGGTAAATCTTCTTTATGGTAAAGGGTGTGCCCTATAAAATGCTTTAAATTTATTTGTTGTTTCCACAAAGCATCTTCTACTGCTATAGAAATGTCTGTTTCTTCTGAGGCAACTTCACGGTGATGATAAACTTCGTCTACACCATATTTTTGACATAATTGTGGGATTAATTCTTCTGGCGAACCTTGAACGATTAGCAAATCGCCACCTAGCTTTTGCAAAGAGTTTTTTAAATCTTGAACGCTTTCATTAATAAATTGAGCTCTAAAATTTCCAGTTTTTAGATTGCCTAAGTCAGATTTAACATAATAATGTGGGTCGAAACAAAAAACAGGAATAATTTGAATTGCCTTTTGTGTAGCCTCAATCAAGATTTCATTGTCGTGAATACGTAAATCATTTCTAAACCAAACTAGTATTGTTTTTTCGCTCATTTTTTGTTTTATCGTCCTCATTTAAAATTAATACTGCAATATTGCTTATTATTTGATATTTCGGCAATTATTTGAGCAATATTTTACTTCTAACCAACATTTTTCCCACTTTTTTCGCCAGCTGAAAGGTTTTTTGCAAGTGATGCAAATTTTTTGTGGCAAATTTTCTTTTGATACGGTTTTACCTTTTGTGTTTTGCATTTCTTTTTTTTGAATTAGGAATCATCCAAAGGTCTCCTTCGGAGGAATGACAGCTCCCGATATTTAATCGGGACTATAATGGATATCCCGACCCGTGTGAAGCCCTAGAGCGTTTGCCATTGGGTAATTCCCCAATTTAAGATTTATTATTAAACAAAATGTTTGAATAGATGTTTTGAAATCAATGAAAAGTGATTTTACAAACTTGACCGAGCGAGATATTGACCGCATTATAGAAATGGCTTGGGAAGACCGAACCCCTTTTGAAGCTATTGAGTTGCAATTTGGGTTGCCCGAGAAAGATGTAATTAAATTAATGCGACGAGAACTTAAGCCCAGTAGCTGGCGATTGTGGAGAGAGCGGGCGCAACAGGTTTCGCACAAGCATTTGAAAAAAAGAAGTGGAGATATGGATAGATTTAAATCTACCCTGCAAAGACAAGTGACCATGAACAAGATTTCTAAACGTTAAGGCAAGCAATCAATAGTCAGCGATGGGTAGGGAATATCCTATGATGAAAAGGAAAAAAGGGGATAGGAATTTAGGTGCGAGGTTGACGAACAAACAATTAAATCAAAAGATTAATTAAGTTTTAGGTTCACGATTTTCGGTTTACCATTTTGACTTGCAAAAAGTATAAACCTTAATAGTTGACCTAAGTATTTTGATATTTTTTTCTCTCCTAACAAAGGCAAAAAAACAATATTGGGATCATGCTCAGCTACATCTTAAATCGAAATTCTGAAATCTAAAATCACATCAACATTGTATGGGGAATTGTCAGAAAATAGTACTTTTAAATGGAGGATGATTTTAAAACATTGCAGTTGCTTATCTTAAATTAGGTTTTAGCTTTTATCACTTTTCTATTTTCGTGTTTTGTTTACCTTTTTTATTAAATGTTTAAACAATAATTACCTTAATTACGTTTAACATTTTACATGAGTTTAAAAAAGAAAGTCGCGGTCTTTAGAAAAGAACATTTTAATGCTGCTCACAGGCTTAACATTCCAGTTTGGAGCGAGCAAAAAAATAAAGAAGTGTTTGGAAAATGTAACTATCCAAATTACCACGGTCACAATTACGATCTGATTGTTAAGGTAACAGGTTTTGTAGACGAGGAAACTGGCTATTTGATGGATATGAAAATACTATCAGATGTTGTTAAAAATAAAGTCTTAAACAGGTTTGACCACATGAATTTAAATATTGATGTAGAAGAATTTGCTAACTTAAACCCAACAGCAGAGAACATTGCAATGGTAATTTACAATTTGATACAACCCGAAATTGACCCCGCATTAGAATTAAAAATATTATTATACGAAACTGAAAGAAACTATGTTGAATACCCCGCTTAACACTTATCCTAATGAGGATATTTTAATTGACGCCCTTGGTGATGAACATGTAGGAACTTCTTATGATACCCCTTTGCGTGAAGACGCATTTGTATTAGACGATACCACTAAAATTGAAATGATTGAAAAGCATTTTAAAGGTATTATGGAAATTATGGGTTTAGATTTAAACGATGATAGCCTAAAAGGTACTCCAAAAAGAGTAGCTAAAATGTACATTAAAGAAATTTTTAGTGGTTTAAATCCGGCTAATAAGCCAGATGTTAAACTATTTGATAACAAGTACAATTACAACCAAATGCTGGTTGAAAAAAACATTACCCTTTTTAGCAACTGCGAGCATCATTTTGTGCCCATCATAGGCAAAGCACATGTTGCTTATATCAGCAGTGGCAAGGTTATTGGGCTATCTAAATTAAACCGCATAGTGCAATACTATTCGCAACGCCCACAAGTACAGGAACGTTTAAACATTCAGATTGCCAACGATTTAAAAGAGATTTTACAAACTGAAGATGTTGCTGTGGTTATAGAAGCTACCCATTTATGTGTAAGTTCTAGAGGTATTAAAGATACGCAAAGCGCTACGGTTACTGCCGAATATGGTGGTAAATTTTTAGAGGCAGATACTCGCAATGAATTTTTAAAATTTATTAGTTAATTATGAATTATTTAGTAATTGGTGGAAGCTCTGGCATTGGTTTAGAGTTAGTGAACAAATTAGTAGAAGAAGGTCATCAAGTCTATTCGGCTTCTCGCCAAAAAGGAGAATTACCTGTCGGAGTAAACTTTATAGAACTTGACGTAACAGGTGATGTTTCTGCTTTGAAAGAAGCTTTACCAGAAGTTATTGATGGTTTAGCTTATTGTCCAGGGACTATTAATTTAAAACCATTTGCTAGATTGTCTGAGGAAGATTTTGAAAATGATTTTAAAATAAATTTTTTAGGCGCTGTAAAAGTAATTCAAGCGGTAACGGGACACTTAAAAAAATCTGAGAGTGCTGCAATTGTGTTATTTAGCACAGTAGCAGTACAAACTGGAATGGGTTTTCATGCTAGTATTGCTGCAAGTAAAGGCGCAATAGAAGGTTTAACACGCTCTTTAGCCGCCGAGTTTTCTGGTATTAAAATAAGAGTGAACGCTTTGGCGCCCTCACTTACAGCCACTCCTCTAGCAAAGTCTTTAATTTCTAGTCCAGAGCGTAAGGAAGCATCAGACAAAAGACACCCATTAGGTAGAATTGGTACAGCAAAAGAATTGGCAGATGCCGCTTTTTTCTTAATTTCACCCCAAAGTTCGTGGATAACCGGACAAATATTGGGTATTGATGGCGGAATGTCATCAGTTAGAAATTTTTAAATGAAGCAATATAGCTTAGAAGATATTTTAGGAATGGAGCAACGCTTCAGAACCACATTTATCAATAGCATTTCTGGGTTTAAAAGCTTACAAATGGTAGGTACGGTAAATGATTTAGGAGTTTCTAACTTAGCACTTTTCAGCTCTATTTTTCATGTAGGTGCAAATCCACCTTATTTGGGTTTTGTAGTAAGGCCTGATGGTAATCAGCATGAAACCATGTCTAATATCTTAAGTAAAAAACATTATACTTTAAATAATGTGCTAGAGAGTAACTTTGTAGCCGCACACCAAACCAGTGCAAGGTATATAGCTGGCGAGTCTGAATTTAAGGCATGTGGATTCACCGAAGAATATATAGAAGATTTTAAGGCTCCTTTTGTAAAAGAAGCAAATATTAAAATAGGCTTAGCGTTTAAAGAGTTTTTACCTTTTTCACTCAATAAAACCAAGATTGTAATAGGTGAAGTAAAGCATATTTTGATAGACGAAGATTTGGTTTCTGATGATGGATTTGTAGACATGCAAAAGGCAGGGTCGTTAACGTCAGCTGGTTTAGATGCTTATTATAGCGCTAATTTTTTAGGGCGACTATCTTATGCTAAACCAGAGAAACAACCCGAGTTTTTAGAAGATAATAAATATTAGAATTTTAACTTGGGCGTTTTAACAGGCTTTGCACTCATACGCACACGAGGCATTATTCACGAGGCCGGTATCCGTTTCAATCCCTAACGCAAAAAAAATAATTTATTGATTAATGAATAAATACTAATCAACTAGTAACTAATCACCAATCAATTAATAACTAAGAACAAATTATTATTGACTATTGACTATTGACCAATCAACTAATGAACTAAAAATATTTTAAACCATGGCAACAAAACAAAAAATTCAGAATGCATATATAGATTATGTACTAACCGAGGGTAAAAAACCAGCATCGGTTTTCTTTTTTGCCAAAAAAAATAAATTTGCCGAAGAAGAATTTTACAAACACTTTGGCTCATTCAACAGTATTGATGGCGCCATTTGGGCCGATTTATTTACCGAAACCATCAAAGAAGTAAAAGAACAAGAGGTTTGGGCAGGTTATTCTTCCAGAGAAAAAGCACTTTCTTTTTACTATAGTTTTTTCGAGCTTTTAAAAGCTAAAAGAAGCTTCGTAACCTATAGTATGGCGCATTTTAAGAAAGGCCTCAAAACACCAGAACAACTGAAAGAAAGTAAGCAAATTTTTGAAGAGTTTAGCATCGAGTTGATTCAAGAAGGTTTGGAAAGTGGAGAAATTAGCGATCGTAAATTTATCAGCGACCGCTACAAAGATGCACTTTGGATACAAGTGGCTTTTTTATTAAACTTCTGGATTAAAGATTACTCGTTAGGATTCGAGAAAACAGATGAAGCCATAGAAAAAGGAGTAAACGTAACTTTCGATCTATTTCAGCGCACTCCAATAGATAACTTGTTAGACTATGGAAAATTTCTAGCCCAAAATGCTGGGTTCAAAATGAACTATTAGAAGATAGAGGCCGGAGAACAGAGTCAATATGTTAGCGCCAAGTATCAATGGGCCACTGCCAAGATTTAAGAATGAACATTTATTTTGAATACGAATTATAATATGGTCAACTAAATAATTCTCATATCTAAAATCTCATCCCGATAGCTATCGGGACTCATATACAACATCACATTTCAACATAAAATGAAAGAACAAAACAGTATCCCCGCAAGTAAAGTAGCCCGCTCTGCAAAGTTTGTAGGAACTGGTTTTAAAATAGGTGGTAATTACATCAAGCATTATTCTAAAAAGATTTTCAACCCAGATTTATCTAGAGACGAGTTAAACGAAGATAATGCAACAGATATTTATGATTCGCTGAGTCAGCTTAAGGGAGGTGCTTTAAAGGTGGCACAAATGCTAAGTATGGACAAAAACATACTTCCTAAAGCTTATGTAGATAAATTTTCATTATCTCAATATAGTGCGCCGCCACTCAGTGGACCACTAATTATGCAAACCTTTAAAAAGCAGTTTGGCACAACGCCTGATAAAATTTTCGATAAGTTCGATTTAAAATCAACCAATGCAGCATCAATAGGGCAGGTGCATAAAGCCGAATTGAATGGAGAGAAATTAGCCGTAAAAATTCAATATCCAGGCGTAGGGAACTCAATCTCGTCAGATTTAAAACTGATCAAACCTTTTGCATTCCGTTTGTTAGGCATGAGCGAAAAAGAACTCGATATCTACATGAACGAAGTAGAAGAGCGCTTAGTAGAAGAAACAGATTATGAGCTAGAAGTTCAAAATTCTCTAAAAATATCTGCAGCCTGCGCTCAGCTAGATAATATTGTTTTTCCAACTTATTACAAAGAATTTTCTGGCCCTAGAATCATCACCATGAGCTGGTTAGAAGGTCTGCACCTCAAAGAGTTTTTACAAACCAATCCATCGCAAGAATTAAAGAATAAAATTGGTCAGGCCATGTGGGATTTTTATAATTTCCAGCAACACGAACTTAGAGCCGTTCATGCCGACCCACACCCAGGCAACTTTTTAATTACTCCAGAAGGAAAGCTTGGAATTATAGATTTTGGTTGCATCAAACAATTACCAGACGATTTTTATTATCCGTTTTTCTCTACCACCTCTACAGAAGTACTGAATGATAGGGAGCTAACCATCAAAGCTTTTAGGGAATTAGAAATGATTTTACCTAGAGACAACGAAAAACAAGTAGAGTTTTATTACTCAAACTATAAAGAAATGATTGTCTTGTTCGCTCAACCTTACATGAAAGGCGAATTTGATTTTAGTCATACCGCGTTCTTCGAGTCCTTATACTCTTTTGGTGAAAAAATAGCAAAAATGCCAGAGTTTAAACAAGCTCGTGGGGTAAAACATTTTATCTATGTAAACAGAACAAACTTTGGTTTATATAATATCTTGCATGAGCTTGGTGCAAAAGTAAAAACAGATACTTTCAGACCGTATGTTAAATTGGATTATTAAGTAGGTTTGGATCCCAAAGATTTATTAAACACATTAGCCCTTTTTGAAAGTGTGACCAATCTCGAATAGCTTTCAATTTTGCATGTACAATTGTTATATGTTATAGGGATAATCGGTATTTATTCGATTATCCTATAGAAAAAACACATCATTCAAGCTATTTTCTAGTTCGACACACAAAAAATTAATTTCAGAGCGTTCCAATTCTTCCGTTCATTTTACGCTTTTGGATAAAAAATAGCCAAAATGACAGAGTTTAAACAAGCTGAAAGGGAAAACATTTTATTTAAGTTAATAGAGCCAATTCAGACTTTATCATATTTTCTAGGAACTCCGGGTTAATTAAAAACAGATAATTCAAGCCGCATTTGAAGACTGAATTTTAAACTTTTAGGTTTATCAATAGAGCAAATTTCCACTATTTCAACATTGACCATTGACCATTGACCATTCAATATTAAACTATTAACTAATGAACCAATGACAACTATCTAATAACAATTAACCGTGGACTATTCACTATTAAACTCTGCTCACCACAATATCACCCATCACTAACATATCCATTTGAGTTCTTAAATAACAGGCTAAAGCTTAATTATAGCTTATTATTTTCAAATTTATTTGATTTTAAGATTCGCTGTTAAATCAATAAAATATTTTACAGACCATAAATCTAATACATCCGTATTTGCAATAAATCTGCTGATGTCAGCTTTAACCCTAATTATATTTACCGTATTTATTTTTTCATGAAGTAATGTTATAAATTCTTGTCCACTTATTTTTTCTTCATTCCAGTCGCCACTTTCAATCGCTCTAACTAAAAAGTGATTGATATTTAAAGTTACTCCCTTTTTTATACACCATTCCATATCATACCAATCTCTTCCTTTTACATTTGTTCCCCATTTGCGAAATAATAAGGCATGCATTTTCCCCGCAAATAAATTAGGAAGAGTAAAACATTTAACATAAAATGAAAAAGGTTGCAGAAGTAATTTTTCTTCTGTTTCGAATTTTAACGGCGGAAACTTATCTACCTCTAATTTAATTTTAATAGATATGGTATTATTTATACCATTCTGTGGGATTATATTTTCTAACACAAGTTCTTTCCAGATTGTTTCTGATTTTAGAAATGCAGATTCAATGGAACTTACATGAGTTTTTGTCTTTTCTCTTACAGAAACATGTAAACCTAACGATTCAAATTCTGCAAGTAAACCAGGTAAGTAATTTTCAAAAGAAAAATGCTCATCTGGTTGCAGCAAAGAAAAATCTAAATCTTCAGAAAACCGATCTAATTGGTAAAAAATACGGAGTGCTGTTCCTCCATAAAAAGCAGCCTTTTCAAAAAAACCCATTCTATATAGCCCGGCTAAAGCTATTTGCTGCATAATCTCTCTCAATGCTTGTGTTGCTTGCTCCCTATTTGTAGGTTTATAGCTTGCTAACCACGTTTTTATCATAAGCTTTCTATCATTTTGATAACAATTTTTAGGCTTGTATTTTTAGGCGCATCTGCTATCCAAAGTTTCATTTCTTCTAAATTTAACTTTTTTAACCCTTCCTCATCCACCCTTAAATTTTGTAATAGATATTGATGTGCCTGATATATACTTCTAAACACTACACCCTTTGTAGTCACAATCTTATCAAATATGGCCTTCTCTGGCGAAGCTAACATCACAGATTGATTTCCGTTGAATACCACATTATTGATTCCAAATGAATAATAGGGCAATGGTAATTGAATATAATGATAATTTCCTGTCGCGTTGCTAAATTTCCGACTTTGCTTTATCGTAACACAGGAGATTTCAAAAACCTTTTCGGGAATTAAACCATAATAAGAAAGTGCCGAATCTATGGATACATAACTTGGTCCCATCAAATGATTGGCTATTAAAAAAGGCTCTGGCTGTACAACACTAAATAAAGGATCTGCCATATATAAACCTCTCCTAAGAACTTGCAAATCCCCTTTTTTAATTAAATCATGGATTTTATCATTCGGTCTTTTATAATCAGCTAATAAACTCAATACCATTTGATGAGTAATAGGCTGTGAGGAATAAGTTTGAATAGCTTGCAATATTTTCATTTACAAATGTAATATATTATATACATAATCGGTATTTATTCGATTATCCTATAGAAAAAACACATCATTCAAGCTATTTTCTAGTTCAACTCCCGAAAATTAATTTCAGAGCTTTCCAATTCTTCGGTTCAATTTTTGCTTTTGGATAAAAAATAGCCAAAATGCCAGAGTTCAAACAAACTGAAGGGGAAAACATTTTATTTAAGTTAATAGAGCCAATTCAGACTTTATCATATTTTCTAGGAACTCCGGGTTAATTAAAAACAGTTAATTCAAGCCGTATTTGAAGACTGAATTTTAAACTTTTAGGTTTATCAATAGAGCAAATTTCCACTATTTCAACATTCACCATCAACCATTCACTATTGAACCATTTACTAATGAACCAATGACTACTATCTAATAACTATTAACCATAACTATTAATCATGGCCTATTCACTATTAAACCCTGCTCACCACAATATCACCCATCACCAACATATCCATTTGAGTTCTTAAATAACAGGCTAAAGCTTCTTGGGGAGTATTTACAATAGGTTCGTTCTCGTTAAAAGAGGTGTTTAATAAAATAGGAACTCCCGTTTTTTCTCTAAAATTATCTATTAAATCGTAATATTTTACTTCTACCAAACGATCTACCGTTTGTAAGCGTCCGGTGCCATCAACATGAGTTACCGCTGGAATCTCTGCATGTTTTTCTTTTTTGATAGGAAAAACCTTTTCCATAAAAGGGACTTCATCTACTACTTCAAAATAATCTTTTACATATTCTTTTAAAATTGAAGGGGCAAAAGGTCTAAAAGATTCTCTACGCTTAATTTTAGCATTCAAAATATCTTTGGCATCAGCTCTTCTAGGGTCGGCCATAATAGAACGATGTCCTAATGCTCTTGGACCAAACTCGGCTCTGCCCTGAAACCAGCCTACAACACCCGCGTTGATCAAACAATCAGTTACTTTATCGTATAAATCTTTACCCTCTAGTTTTTCATAATTGATATGTTGACTTTCCAAAACTTCAATGATTTCTTCGTTAGAAAACTGACTTCCAAAATAACCATGATTGGTAATTGGTAAGCGTGGGTTTTTCAATACTTGGTTATAAATCCATAATGCTGCACCAAGGCAAGTTCCTGCATCATGACCAGCCGGTGGAATGTAAATATGTTCAAATGTGGTGTTGGCTAATATTTTACCATTGGCTACCGAGTTCTGCGCTACGCCACCAGCAATACAAATCCTTTTTAAACCCGTACTCTTTTGTAAATGGTTTAAAATATGAAATATTAATTCTTCTGTAATTCGCTGAATAGAAGCAGCTAAATCTTTATGGTATTGCGATAAGGGTTCGTCTTTCTGACGGAGCGGACCAAACTGATCAATCAAATGTTGCGTGTATAAAATATCCATGTGCGGCACTCCACCTTCCCAAGCCATTTGCACACCATCTTTTGAGTGATTAAAATAAGCTAAGTTTAACTCAAAGAGACCATTATCTTTAAACAAAAGCACATCACGTAGCTGATCTACATATTTGGGTTCGCCATACGGCGCTAAGCCCATTATTTTATATTCATCACCATAATGCGGAAAACCCAAATATTGGGTAAAGGTGGTATAAAATACACCAGCAGAATGGGGGTAAGAAACCGTATCTAAAACTTTAATTTGATTACCTTTTCCAGTGGCAATCATGGTTGAGGAGTAATCGCCAAAGCCATCAATAGATAATATGGCGGATTCTTCAAAAGAAGAAGCAAAAAAAGCACTCGCTAAATGACTTCTATGATGCTCTACATTAATGATTTGAGCCTTTAAAGCAGATTTTTCAATTTTAAAATGGTTTAAAATTTCATCTTCAATGCTTGCTGCTTTCTTTAAGTTTTTGGCTCTGTTAAGCATATTACTCACGCTTAATCTATTTTTGATGGCCGTAAAAACCTTTTTACCAAAATTAGCTTTTGGATCTCTAGAAATACCAATATAATCTACATCAGAAATGCTAATGCCAGCCTCTTTCAAACAAAATTCAATAGCAATGGTGGGGAAACCAGCCCAATGTTTGATGCGTCTAAATCTTTCTTCCTCTGCCGCAGCAATTAACTCACCGTTATGATAGATACAAGCCGACGCATCAGCATGATAAGCGTTTATTCCTAGGATATACATTTTAAAAAAGCTTTTTTCACAAAATTATCGCTAATATAAGATATAATTTGTTTTTGATTAACGATTTATTGGGTAGAATAATTAGAAATTACCTTAAACTTTAACCAGTTTAACGCTGATGTTATGATAAAAGAACATAAAAATAGCTCAAGGTCATCCTGTTCCGGTAGCCATCGGAATTGTTTAGGATCCTACAAGCACTTAAAACAGTTTTATTGGTAATATTTTCCTTAAAAATCTAATTTAAATTAATATATCTAAAGAGCATAAATATATTTCAAGTTCAATTTAATGTATTTCAAAACTCCAAATTCTTCAGCAACAATGGAGGTAACATAAATAATTTTGAAAACATTTTTTAAATTTGTAAACGCCCAATTTTGTGCAGGATGATTAAACAACTTGTATCAGCTGTAATAATATTTTGCATTTTCAAAATCTTGTTCTAAATCTTCTGCTGGATAATTGAATACGGAAACTTTATAAATAGTTAATAATTCCATAAAGATTGATTTGGAATAACCAGCTAAATGAGCAGCTTGACCTATTGTTAATTTGCCTATATCATACAGTTGAGCAGCCAAAGCAGTGGTTAAGTTTTTAGTACTTAAGTCTAAACTATCTGGTAAAGTAATATTGACCGTCCTCATATATCAAATTATTAATTCTTTTGTTTATTTGTTAATTGTATACAATTTTGGTTTAAAATAAATTATTTCTATTGAATTTTTAAAATCATTCAAAATCTTTTTTTCTTTTTCAGCTCATAAATTTTCGCATCAACTAAAAAACGAAACCAAAAACCTTGCAAAAAATGAAAAACCAAACCTTTTTTTCCATCTAAAAACCCCAATTTTAAAAAATATCTAACAAAGAAATAGATAAACGGACGAACAAACAAAGGAAACTTTTCATAAATAGATTTAGCATATCTTCTACGTTGTTGCGCATTACCTAATGCTTTTGCTTTTACTAAACCCGTTTTATTTTTTAAAGTATATTTATAAAATTGATCTTCTGCTTCTAAGGTCGACCATCTATTATGTCTTTCTGTAAAGGATTGAAGTGAATCGGTAAGTGTATCAATCATGTCAGATTTTAAAGTTTCACAATGTCCATTTACTACAAAATGCTGGTCGTATAATTTATCTTCACAATGACCAAAATCTTTTTTAAATAATATGGCATGGTAAACTGGATAATGTCCACCATGTTTCATCCACTGGCCTAAGAAAATAGTTCTTCTACTAATCAGAAATCCTTTAGTGTTTTCTTCAATGGGTTTGATAAGAACTTGGTTTATTTCTGATGCCAATTCGGGCGTCATCCTATGGTCGGCATCCATATTTAAAACCCAAGGTGTTGCTATGGGTAAATTTTTTAGAGCCCAGTTTCTTTGCTGACCATAGTTTTCAAAAGGGTGATGGCTTACCTGAACAGGGAATTCTTCAACTACTTTTAGGGTATTATCCGTAGAACCAGAATCTACCAAAAAAATGGGGCAGTTTAAGTCTAAAACACTCTTCAAACAAGCTTCAATATTTTTTTCCTCGTTGTGGGTAAGAATGATAATAGATAGCAAATTGCTCATGCTTTATTTGTTGCTTAACCGCTAAATTATAAAAAAGGAATGGATAGCCTATTTTAATAAATTAAATTCAATAGGTTTAATGTTTTAATTGTGATTGGTACATTTCCAAATACTTCAAGGTTAAGTTATCTGAAATCATTTGCTTCTTAAAATAGAACGCTGATTGATTAGCCAATAATAAAGATTGTATTTTTTCTAGAATTAATTTAATTTCATCTAATTTAAAAACCAAGCCAAAATTGTTTTCTGCTACATAATCCTTCAATCCAACATGCTCTGATAATAAAACAGGAGTATTTACGGCAATGGCTTCGATAACTACATTTGCAAAATTCTCGTTGTAGGAAGGTAAAATAAAAGCATCATGATCAGCTAGCAATTGATACTTTTCTTCCCCGTAAACTGCTCCAAGCCAATTTATATATTGATCTATTTTTAAGTTTTTCGCCTTTTGTTTTAAACTTCCAACACATTCTATTTCTCCTTCGCCTACTATACTTAATTGAAAGGGAAAATTAATTGAGGACAAAGTGTCTAAAAGTAACTCGATGCCTTTTTTATGATGGATTCGGGATAGAAAAATTAACTTTAAAGTACCATCAAAAGCTCTGGTTTTTATAGGTAACATGTTCGGTAACTTGACAATATTATGAATCACAAATATTTTTTCTCTTTCTTCTTGCTTCTTACCTCTTTCTTCTTTCTTCTTTCTTCTTACTTCTTTCTTCTTACCTCTTGAATCTTTATACTTTCCACTCTCGATTTTTGTCCTCTCATCTCTTGTGTCTTGTATCTTGCATCTTGTATCTTGCTTCTTTTCTCCCTCCCACATCAAATCAATTATATACATTTTATCCCCAAAAACCTGAACAGCAATCTCTTCGGCCTCCATTTTTGTTGTTGCGTGAAAAATGCATTTTTTTAGCAGGTGTTGACCAATCAGTTTGTGAAAAATTAATTTAGTTTTATTGAAGGTATAATTCCCTAACATTCCTCTGGGCGAAACAATGGGTTTAATTCCTTTTAGCAAACATATCAATACCCCACCCATACTAACCAAATTCCACCAAGAGTGAATATGAATCACATCAAACTGACGAACATTTTGCCATAAATGAGATAGGAGAGAAGGAGAAAAATGACTATGGTCTTTGGTTATTCTTTTGAAATATTTAACCTTTACTCCTTCCACAGTTTTTGTCTCCCCATTTTGATAAGGAAGTTCTTCATTTCCGTTTGCTAATGTGGTGTAAACGGTAACACCTACTGCGGACTTCGAATTTCCTTTTTCGATCTTCCTACCTTCATCTTCTACTTTTTGCTCTTTACCTTCTGTCGCTCTTTTTCGGTCTTCTGTCTTCTGTCTTCCGTCTTCTGTCTTCTGTCCTCCGTCTTCAGTCTTCTGTCTTCCGTCTTCTGTCTTCTGTCCTCCGTCCTCCAACTTCCGACCTCTGTCCTCCGACCTCGAGCCCCCGTCTTCCAACCTCCTACTTTCGTCCTCCGTCTTCTGTCTTCCGTCTTCCGTCTCCCCACTACAAAGCTCCTCACACAAAGCTGCAACTGAGTATATTGGACCCCCATAAATATAGGCAGGTTTATAAGATGCGGTAACGTGGAGGATTTTCAAAATGATTATACTTTAAGATTCTCGAAGCTATTTTTGGGATGCTGACGAGTATCAAAGAATGTTAATAGGATAATTTTATCTTTTGTGATTTTATATATTAAAAGATTATGTTTAGTAACAACAGCCTCTTTGATGTTATACATATTTGTTATAGACCGATGAATTTTAGGATGAATAATTAAATTTTTTAATAATTGATCGGTCCTTTGAACAAAATCTTTAACAACTGTTTCTCCCCAATTTTTTTCAAGATATTTGATGACATCGTGAAATTTCTGCAAAGCCTTAGGAGACCACACAATATCTAAAGCCATTTTTTATAAGTTTCTCTAGCTTCTAGATGGCTAATTTGATGTCCATTTTCAATTTCTTCTAGCGCATCTTTAATGTCAGTAATTACAACCTCGTGAAGGTCTCCCCAATCTTCAGCACCTTGAGTAGATATTTTAAGAATGGACTTGATACTATTGATAATCTTAATATCTTGAGTGTCTAATAAAGCTTTAATTAATTCAATTTTTTCTGCTTGAATATCCATTACGTAAATTTATAAAATTTATTACGATAATAAAATTTTCAGAAACAAAGATCACTCTGAATTTTTTAAATTTTAAATCACAAGAAACAGCCTATTTTGGTTTTTTAATGGAAATGCATGAAATGGTTTTTAACAAATAAAAGATCTCCATCGAAAACATCACATGAATTGATAATTTCATTTGGCAAATATTGGGGACCAACGGTTGATTTAACAGCACCATTTGACCCCGTAATGATGTATAAAGAAGGCACAAATACTATGCTTAAATAAGGTGATAATTTTTCCTTATTTGGGTTGCCTCGTCACTGCTTAATACTGAAATTACTGTGAAGTCTCTTTGATTAGCCGATATCCCAACTAATTTAATAGAATGGTCCGGAAACTCGAGATAGGATTGATTTGAAGGAAGATTTTTAGCGTTTATCATAAAGTGTTTACCAGCCGCCAATTTATTTATTCTCAATTTTCTAACAACATCAGAATTTAGCTTTTGTATATGTTCTACTTTTATCATGGCGATTAAATTTAGTTAGATTTAACAAAAAATTATAATTTTCACAACGCATCATAAATATCATTAGGTTGTCGATTTGATTTATAAAGCGACTAAAGATTATAAAGCGTTTAATAATTAATTACAAAGTTGTTTGAAGTAATATCCTTTCATGTAGGTTTTTAGCTTTAATCTCTAATTTAAAAATGGTTCAAATTGCAATTTAGCTTTAAGCATTTATATATTAATAACCCCAACAATTTTTGTTTCTCCATTTTGATAAGGGAGCTCTTCTTTCCCATTTGCCAAGGTGGTGTAAACGGTAATACTTACTGCGCACTTCGGACTTCCTTTTTCGATCTTCCTACTTTCATCTTCTACTTTTTGCGCTTTACCTTCTGTCTCTCGTCTTCGGTTAACGGTCTTCAGTCTTTCATCTCCCGACTTTTAACTTTAACATTTCTTCACCTCATACTTTTTGCCTTTCAACTTCCGTCTAACGTATTCGGTTATAGGTCTTCTGTCTCCCGTATTCGGTCTTCAGACTTCCGTCAATAAACAGGTTTGTAAGATACAGTAATGTAGGATTTGCAAGATGAATTAGCGTTATAAAATCAAATCAATTGGAGAGTCATTAGAAAATATGAAACTACTATCTTTGAAAAAAAATGAAGTTCCTTGCCTTAAAACAACCCCAGGAGAGAATCCATGAAAATCTACCCGACTAAATCCAGTATTTTTAAATGCTCTCTGAAAATTATAACCCGTACCCTCTGAATTATCCGCTATTATCACTCCGCCCTCTGCAAGGTTATTAATTGCTACCTCGCACAATTCATATCTGTAAAGGCCATCAATTATAATAATGTCATATTTTTGATCATTAACCAAGTTATCATTTATAACTTTTAAACAGTTTTCAAAAGGCTCTAAATTTGCATATACTAACTCAATATTAGTTGTAATTTTTGTTTTTAATTGAGTATACCAAGTTAAGTCCTCTTCAAAAGACTTAATATATTTTGCTTTCTTACCCCACCATAACGAAGATTGTCCTGCTCCAAATTCTAAAACTCTTTTATCTGAAAAATCTTTATTGATAATAAAATCAATCGCTGGATAAGAGTACCAAGGGATAAATTCTCCATTTTTGTTAACTGAAACATTTTTAATTGAACTTCTGAAATGCCCAGTTGCGTAACTGAATCTTATTGGTGTAATTACAGCAGTACTTACGCTTCTTAACCAGCGTGATAAAACAGGAGGCAGTGCCTTTTTTAATGGTGAGTATGCTTTCTGAAGATAGGTTCTGCTCATTTTTATTTTTTTAATTAGATTTTAAATGTTAAACAATAGAACTAAAGTAATCAAATCAATTTGTGAATTGTCTATGAAATCTTTACGGTATTAATTTCTTGCCACATTTGAGTGTAACCCCATTTATTCAATAAAAGTTCATTCTTATGGTTGTTCTTAACTTTATCGAGTTGAAAAGATTGCTTAATTTTTGAAGCAAGTATCTCAATATTACTAAAAGGATAAGTAAATCCATTTTCTCCTTCTACTATTAAGTCTTTACTAGAGCCTACTTTATCTGAAGTAATTACAGCACAACCACAAGCTAATGCCTCTTGTACAGAAACGCCCCAAGGCTCATTTTTTGCTGCATGAATAAAAATAGCACTAATACCATAATAGGTTGGTAATTCTTGGTATGGGATGTAACCTACAAATTTAATATTTAATTGTGAATTCTGTTTGGCATAATTTTTCAAATCCAATCTTTCTTCACCATCTCCAACCAGGACTAAAACTAGATTTTTGTCATTCAAAAGTTTAAAGGCTTTTAAGATATCCCAAGGAGATTCGCGAGGAATGAATTTAGCAACACTTAAAAGCACTCTTTCGTTTTTAACTTGCAATTTTTCTTTTAAAGCGGATACCTTTTCTTGATTACTGGATTGATTTCTAAACCATTTTTCATCTACCGAATAAGAAAAATAACTAATTCTTTCATTTGCAACACCCAGCCAGTTTAAATACTTTCTGGTTTCTGATCCTACCGCAAAAAAATGTTTAAATCTGCGATAAGCAAATGGCAAGTATATTCTTTTTAAAATCTTTTTTAGTGGGCTTAAATTGTAAAGCACAGCATCTATTCTTAATGCAATAGGAATATTCTTCTGTTTGCACAATTCTATCAAGCCTGCGTAAGAATTTTTGTAACCATTCAAAATGATGTAATCGTATTTTTCTTTCTCCAGTATCATAGAAATAGAATTTACAATATCATTTTGATCTGCAATAAAATAAGTATAACCCTCATATAAATTAAAACCCCAGCCTACTTTCTTTCCCAATTCAGAATCGTGATAATCTTCTTGATTGGTATTGTTATAAATTACATGAAAATCTATGCCAGACTGAGCAACGTCTTCCTGAAAAGCAGCCTGTCCTGATTTAATATCAGGAGAGGCGGAGGAGGAGTCGAAGTCCTGAGCAACCTGTCCCTTTTTTTCATCGAGAGAATCAAAGGAGTTTTCAGCGTACTTACTTTCTGGTGCTTTCAGCTTTAAGCTTTCAGCTTTAAGCCCTTTACCTTCTACCTTCAGCATTTCATTCACATACTGATAAAAAGGAACTTCAAATTGGGTAGGAAACTCTACGATAAATGCAATCTTCATGAAATATCATTTAAAATTTCTTTAAATACTTTACCTAAATTGGTATAATAATTTCTCCAAACCATATTTTGTGAACTATTTAAAACTTGTTTCTTCAATTCATTTCTTTGTTGAATACCTAATGCAATATATTTTTGAAGAATTTCATTTAAATTGTTGCTACTCAATTCTCCCATAATAAAGCCATCTATCCCGTCCTGTATCATTTCCCCAGCGCCAACATAAGGGGAAACTATATTGGGTATTCCTTGCATCATGGTCTCTGGCACCACCATGGCAAAGGAATCAAAACGACTTGTTTGCACATTTAAATCAAAATCTTCTTGCTGTAAATATTTAAATAAATGAGCTTGACTCATTGCAGGCTGATAAACTAATTTAACATTTTGATTGAGAATGTTTTTAGGCAAATGTGCTGCAACCCATTCTTCTCTAATTCTACCTATTAAATGGACTTCTAAAATTACTGGATATTCATAAGCATAAATACCCTCTAAAAATATATCTAAACCCTTCCGGTATTCTAAATTAGCAATAAAAGATAGTTTAATGCTATTTAGTGGCTTATTATTTTCGTTGCGATTATTAGGCTTCTGACTTTTGAGCTCCGACACCGGACTGCTTAAAGCCTCCGCCCCCAAATACAACACAAATTCTCGTTGCGCACTAGTTAATCCTTCAAAACTATCTCTGCAAAATTTAGAACAATAAAAGCCATAATCGATTAAAGCTCTTTCCTTCTTCTTAAGCTTAATTCCATTAGAAGTTTCATTGATTCCTAATTTTTTTGCTTTTTCGTGACTAATAGAGGCAAAATCCATAATCACAAGGATATTCCATTTTTTACAATAGTTGACTATTGGCCATCCGGCAGTTTCAAAACAGATTACCATTAAGTTTTTTCGATTGATATAAATACGAGGTAAGCATAAATAACCAAATATTTGCTGCCAAAAATAAATAGGATTGTTATGGCTTTGGTTGTGCGGGTTAACTATTATTTTGTTGTATAGAAATTTACTAATGCTATACAATACGCTATATAAATAATGATTGATGATTTTAATCTCCTGATCTATAGGTTTAATCCTTTTTTTGAATTTCCAAAAAAGTTTTTGCTGTGGTTTAAAAAGAATACTTGTAAATAAAGTAATTTGATCAAATAGTTGAGACCTATTTGCTGCATTGGCTAAATGAGGCGAATGTTGTATGCCAGGATGAATGATAAAGAGTTTCATTATAAATCTTTGGTACTTTCTAACCTAAATACCCGGTCTAATAATATCATTCCCAGCATAAAGTAGAATGTGTTGTAAGTATTATAAATAATCGTAAAAACGAATAAAGAAAGTACAAATACAGAAAGTTTAAAAATCATACTCCCCCTTAATAAATAAAGCAAATAAAAATACATCACAAAGCGTAGGATCAACAAAATATATCCACCTTCTAAAACAATTCTTTTAAATTCAGTTTCAAATACTTGTCCATTTAAGTTTCTATTGTATCCAAATAACGCATTAGCACCTTGATAGGTAGATCCTAAGCCTACTCCAATGATATCATGTTCAAATTCTAAGTCAATTAATTCATCCAATGAGCCCGTTACCCGGTTTTTTGTATTATCAGAAGCTCCACTTTCACGTTCCTCAAAATTATCAGCACTAGAAGAGAATTTTTCATAAATATTTAATGGATCTTGTAATACAAAATTGAAAAAACCAGCTACCAAAATAACTAAAAATGCTCCTCCAATTAATTTTGCATTAGCTTTAATATTTACTGAAGTGATTACAAACATCCCTAAAATAATTAAATAAGAATAGGTTGTACCTCTAGAACCTGAGATTAAACATCCATAATATCCTAATGCTATAAAAGGAATTAGCACAAATGGTTGATACCTTATTTTGATTAGTACGCATATTAAAAGTGTATAAAATAACATAAATGAACCATAGCCACTAATATAACTAAATGTGCCTGATACTCTCACTGCATCTCCTACTAATGCATCAGCTACTCCCGCTCCTTCTGTTGTTGCATATTTATTTAACCATGCCTCAGGTGGTAATGCAGATTGTATTGATCCTAAAATCACCTGTGCAAAGCAAATAATAATAAGCAGAGGAATTAATTTTTCTATTTTAAATGCTTCCGGGTCTTTAACATAGATAAACATAGGGAGCCAAAAACCTAAATGAACAACAACACCTAAAATCCCGTGGCCTAATGTTGCACCTAACGGATTTGCAGCTAACAGTAATAAGATGAATATATATGAAAGTATTACTATAAATGTATTACGCTGGTTATAATCAAAATGGAAAGCATTTTTAAAAAAAACAAAGCTCAAGGGAATCGTAAGCTGAATACCTAAAATTGCGTTTGAGATAACAGCACTAGTTACCCCCCATTTTCTTACTGCACCAGACAGTGTAGTAAAAAGAAAAAGATATAAGATTATCCTTAATCGTTTTTCCTTGCCTAAAGAGCGCCAAGTATTTATGATAACGTCAAACACGTATTATTTTTTGTAATTGAATTAAATAATTATCGTAAGTATAATTTTGGGCTAAGATAAGAGTTTGTTTTACGACTTCATCGTAAACTTTTTTTTCTAATAATGCGTTTAATTTATAAGTTAAATCTTCTAAATCACAGTTTTTAAAAATCAAACTTTCATGGTTTACTGATGCTGCCATAGCTGGCTGCGAAGAAACTAAAACTGGCGTCCCCATTGTTAAAGATTCTGCCATTACTAATGGCGAACCTTCAATATGTGATGTGGATGGTATTATTGTTAAATCTGATGATTGATACCATATACTTAATTCTTTTGGATCTGTTGGGGCATGTAAAAAGATGAAACCTAAATGCAACTTCTTTTTAATGTATTCTTCCTCTGGGCCTTCCCCTATAATATGAAGATTGAAAGGAAGTTTTTCTAATCTTAAAATTTCAATAGCCTTTATAAGTAGCCTAATCCCCTTTCCTTCAATGAGTCTTCCTGCAAACAAACAATCAAAATTTAATTTATTTTGCTCTTTAGGTTCATTATTATTAAAAATTGGATTTGCAGGATTAATTAATATTTGAGATTTTTTTTCTCCAAAATTATGTTTTAACTCTTGATAACTGTAATGACTAACTGCAATATTTAACCTAGCTTTTTTTGCTAACCATTTTCTAATCCAATTCGTCAGTTTTATTTTTAAACTATTAAAATGAATCTGTTTAAATAGACTCGCCATTTGATAAATAACTAAATAGGGTCTATTTAAAATTAGACTTGGTATAATAACTTTAAAAGCGATGCCACCGTTTACAATAACCAAATCATTTGCTTTTATGTAGTGAAAATATTGATTGTAGTTTTTGCTTTCTATCACTGCATATTCTAAACTTTCTAATGCCTGTTTTTGTGGAGTTAATAATGTGACTAGATAGCCTAATTTTGTAAGTGTCGAACAAAGTAAAACCGTATTATTTTCTAAACCACCAACAGACGGCAAATAATTTTCCGTAAAAACTAAGATTCTTTTTTTATCCATAATTGATTCCTAAACCCACTATTCTCTAATTGATCAATTTTTAATTCGAAACTAGCTTGTTTAAGCTGATGAAGATTTAAATCTAATTGTGCGCCTTCATAATGAAATTCAATGATGATTGCTCTGGCATGTTTAATCCAATCAAAATAATTTTCAAAAAGTAACTCTTCGGCACCTTCAATATCAATTTTCAATAAATCTGGTTTCTTCAATAAGTCAAAGTCAATATGTGGCACTTCAATTCCGTCACTAGAAATTTTACTCGCTAGTAAATTACTGTTATCTTTTTTAAATGAGATACTTTTGGTAGGTCCGGCTGCTCCGTATAATATGCTTATAGATTTATTTGAATTTAATTCTGCTGAATTTTTTTTTAAAACTAAGATCAGATTTTTATTGGCTTCAACAAGAGTATAATTAGCTTTATGGTTAGCAGGGTATTTATATTCAAACACTTGCTCACATAATTTGGTAAATAAACCAAAGTTTGCCCCTAAATCGAAAACATTTTTAGGGTTAAATTTTAGATATAATAAAGCTTCCCAGTAAAATGGATTTAAAAATACATCTTGAAAGGAAGAAATAGAATGTTTATCACACAATTTGATATGATCATTCTTAGAAAGCCTTAAAAAACAGGGTATGATAAATCCAATTCGTCTAAATATAAATCCTTTATTCATTTTCTTTTTTTGTCAGAATCAACTTCAGATTTTCAACATATTGTGCCCAGCTAAAATTATTTTGATAAAGTTTTTTCCCATTTTTCCCAATTTTTTTTAACATATTATTGTTATTAATAGAATTGAATATAATTTCAGTAGATTTTTCAACATCCTCATGGTTTAAACAGATGTAAGTTTCATTCTCTACAAAAACTTCTTCATTTGTAAAATCTCCTTTGGTAGAAAAAATGGGAATACCCATACACAAAGCGGTAGCACTGGCACCACTTTTAGTGTTCAATCCGCCACCACCATCCTCTCTCACAGGTTCTAGCAATATGAAAGCATCTAATTTTGCTAAATGCTGCACAATGTTAGCATCTGTAAGTTTGCCACTTCTTCCTATTTGAATATGATTTAGTTTTTTTGTAGCGCTCTTAATTTCTCTAATATATTTAGGTTGGTAATTTCCAATAAATTGAAAATTGCACCTCAATCCTTTTACTTCTAAGCCAGCAATGACTTGTAATAAAAATTCCGGATCTCTATTTCCAAATGTACCTATGGTTAAAATTTTATCATTTCGTTGTTTGTATTCTAGATTTTTAATATAATTCTCAAAGTTGGAAGGAGTAAAAAATACTTCGCTTTTTCTACCCATTTCCTGCAGTTGTTGCTGGTATAAATGGGTTGTAGTTAATATCAAATCAGCATATTTACTAGCTGAACGTAGGGTTCTTTTTTGTAAATGGCGATATATTCTCAATTTTATACTTTTTTCTTCCCTGATATAGGTCTCATGCACTATTAAACAAAGTTTAGCGGTAGTATACTCGCTTATTTTTTTATATAATTTAGCTAACCAACCAGGTGCGCCAAACCGATTATAGCTATATCCATTATATTGAAATATAACCCAATCAGATTTTTGTCTCTTAATTTTATTAATTAAAATCCCAATTTCATTTTCTTCTAAAGAAATAATGCCATCATCATAAATGACTTGAACAGAATGACCTGCTGCAACCAAATATTGGTTTAAATAGCCACTATGATGACCAATTCCGTCTGGTGTAGGGTGGTAGTATCTTGTTATTATGGTAAATTTCAAATCAAATTTCTTATTTATTTAGCTTTTATAATCATTAAATTTTTTTTTCTAAAATATTCTAGAAGCTATTTGAGTTATAAATATATCAATCTTTTTAAATAATGTTTTGGTTTTACCTAGGTTATTGTAAGGCTTTGTTAAAAAGTCTAAGTATTTTTTTTCTCTGGCAGCTATTGGATATCCCTTTTTTATGAAATCCACCAGAAATAACTTCTCCCATGGTTTCTCTGGTTTAGTACAATGTACCATTAAATAACAAGGCTCAGTAAAACCCATCCCTTCTTTGCCTATGATAGAAACCTGATGCGTTTCTTTAGTCATTAAAGCCATATTCAAAATTTCTTGATCACCTTGAATAGGCAAAAGAGGGCTTTTGTTGAGCTTTTTTGTATCAAATCCTTCATTTTCTAATGCAATGGTGATACTTTTCCAAATTGTGATGATGTCAAAATTTATTTTTGACAGCCCAATAAATCCGCTGTTAATATATGGATGATTTAATTCTAATAGGGGTAAACGGTATTCATTTAATTTATTTTTCCAATAAATTTTCCATGGATGATTCATGTGAATTGAACTATAACACTCGTCCATACACAATCCAATATGCTGTTTACACCAAGTAAGGTAAAAGTCAAAATCACAAACCGAAACACAATCTATGTCGAAGTAAAATATAAAATCTAAAGGGGCCCTATTAATTATTTTTTCAATGAAGAAGGGCTTCTCAAAGCCAAGATGTCTTTGTGAATCAATCTCAACTAATTTTAACTGTATATTATGATTTATTAAATAGTTTTGTTTATCGTCAATTTGTTCAAATTTATCTATCCATTTTGGTATTTTCCCTCTATAACCAATATATATATAGCCCATGAAATTGTTCCTTATGGCAGAGTTGATAATGGCGGTAACTCCAGCCCAATAACTATCTTCTACTAAACAAATAATAGCATTCATATCTAATTTAATAAGCTTTTTTTGAATAATGATAAAAGCTGCATTACAGTGTTATCCCAATTTAATCTTTCGCAATATTCTTGATGAGTAGAATTACGAAGTTTTTGATAAGCTTGATTATCATCAATATAAATGAGTAATTTTTCTACAAATAAGTCTGCTTCACATGCTAAAGGTAATTTAATACCGTTGATGTTATTTTTTATAATCTCATCTGTACCGCCAACTGAATGAGTGATAGAAGGAACAGCCAAAGACGCAGCCTCACAAAATACTATGCCAAATGCTTCAACTTGTGTAGGTAGAATCAAAAAATGGGCGTCATCGTAAGCGTTTAATAATTTCAAACAGTTTTTTGGGTCTTTTTTATCAATTTTCCCAATAAAATTAACTTTATCTACTTGGTATTGTTTTGGTAATTCATCTGGACCTATAATGGTTAGCTTACTGTTTACACCCGATAACATTAATTTTTGGTGAATTTCTATCGCTTTGCTTAACCCCTTACGTTCATGATCATAACCCACAAAAATCATAGAAAAATTATCTCTACCAATTTCTTTTTGCAATTTCAATTGATAATTAATGGGTAATGCTAAGTTAGACCCAAAAGGTAAAATATTAATTTTATCAGGTTTTACCTTATAATCTATAATGGCCGAATTTTTAGCCCAGTTTGATGAAAAAATAACACCATTTGCTTTTTCAAAGGCTGTTTTTTCAACTGTCTCTGCTTGCACTACAGAAGATTTGCAATAGCGCATATAATCAGTATAGTGGGTGTTTAAAAGCTTAAATGTAGCGTCAGTAAAAATATAAATAGGCTTATTGGTTTTAATCTGATTAATTTGATAAGCTGTACAACATAATATCACATCAGGGTTAAAAGCTTTTAATTCATTGTTAATGTATTTGGTGTTTATATTAATGCACCAATTTTCCCTGTCAAACCGATATACTCCAAACTTGTAAGAGAGTAACTTATTGTAAAAAAAACGCTTTAGTAATACAGATATTGGAAATTGTATATTAATGTGATGAGAGCTAATTGCCTTAATATTAACGTTTAAATTAGATTTAAATTTACTGTATAAGGTAAAAGGGATACCAGACCATAAAAATGGGTCCTCAATATTCTCAAAGCCAATAAATGCAATTTTCATTTAAAATAGTATTTAATCAACAAAAATACACTTTTAAAATGAGGTGTTTTTCCGTGGCGTAAGCAACTTTTTAAATGTTGATAAATGTTGTTGTAAATCCATTTTTCATAAATTTTACCTTGCTGTTTTTTAAGTGAATTATGATGCTTTAACACCTCTTCTGTGCCAGAAAACTCTGCATTATGGATGTAAGAATTATTAGATAAGTGTTTTCTGTATTTTCCAAATATTTTATTGGTATGGGAGCCTTTAAAACCAGCAATACCCATCCTCATCCAAAGTTCGTAATCACATACCTGATGTAAAATAAATAAATCTTGGTTTGGTAATAAAAGCTTTTCAAGTGAACTTCTCCTATGCAAGGTAAACACATGCGAAAAAGGATGTCCCGTTAATAATAATGCATTAATATTTGATACAGTTCCATCTGGGGTTTTGTTAAATGTGGTTTCAAAACGGTATTCTTGGTCTTCGCCTAGTATCCAATACTTAAAAGCACAACTTGCGAAATCTAAAGTTAAGTCTTTTTCTAAAAGCGGAAGCAAAGTCTCTATAAAATTATTGGGTATTAGATCATCACCATTAAAAATAACTACAAATTGTCCATTAGCTTTTGCATAGCATTCGTTCCAGTTTTTGCCAATACCGTAATTTTTGGGGTTCTTGTACACACTGACTCTTTGATCTTTTTTGGATAATTCTGTTGCAATTTTAAAGGTCTCGTCCGTAGAGCAATCATCTTGAATTATGATCTCCAAATTTTGATAGTTTTGATTTTGCCAACAGGAAATTGTTTCTGCTATGTATAGCGAAACATGATAAGAGGGGATACAAATAGAGATTAAAGGAGAGGTCATTTTTTACCAAATACTTTTCTAAGGATTTTATTATTTTTGAGAAGATGAATAAATGTATGTAATTTTTTAGCAGATTTTAAACCTATAACGTATTTCACTTTTTCTACTATTGATATTCCAGTATCATATTCTATCAATCCTTTAGAAAGTTTTAAAGTACAAACCGTAGTTAAATCATCGTGTTTATTCAAGCATGAAAAGGCAATTTTAAAGTATAAATTTTCTATAGCTATTTGTGCTTCATTGGTTTTGTTGTTTGCTTGAACTTTTTCATAAGACTCTGCAGATTTAATCCAAGAGAGCATAGCTAACCTGTCATTACGGCTAGAAAGATTTGAACTTTGAAACGATCTATAAAAAACAATATTATCAGACAATACTACCCCAGCAGACTTTGCTATTACTCTATAAAAAAACTCGCCATCGTCGTTTAAAGTCAGCGTTTCATCCCAAAAACCAACCAATTCAATTAATTTGCTAGAGACCAACCACGTATGCGGTATCATCATTGGTGCTTTTGTTAACCAATCTTTAGAATTTTGAATTTCTTTACTCTTTATACCTTGAGGATGTTTTACACCTATTGTCTCGTTAATATTATCCTTAAACCTTGTCCAATAACAGCCAATTAATATGGTTTCTCCAAATTGTTTATTAAGCTCAATTTGTGCGGCAATTTTATTTTTGGGTAAAATATCATCTGCATCTAAAAACTGAATAAAATGGCCTTTAGCTTTTTTAATACCAATGTTTCTGCAAGCAGAAGCACCAATATTAGTTTTTTGATGAAATACACTCAAGTTATCACTCTTGAATTTATTTAAGATAGTTAATGAAGCATCGGTTGAAGCATCGTCTATTAGAATAATTTCAATAGCAGAATAAGTCTGATTTAATACAGACTTAATGGTTTCCTCCACAAATTTTTCTGCATTATAAACAGGAATAATTACACTTACCAGCACTTTATCTTTCATAACCTAAAATCGCTTTCAAAAACGTTTTTAATTTTAGTGCTATAGATAAATGGCTATTCGAAATTTCATAAAGCCCAATTTCTTTCTTTTTAAAACTACTTAATAAATTCTGCGAGATTTTCTGGTTCTCTATCTCTAAATTTGTTAACCGCAATTTTAATTGATTTTCAGTCTTAATGTATTTAAGGTAAATACTATTTAAACCGTTTAATTCTTGATCTAAAACATGACTTATCGTATGGGTTTTTGATAAAGAATGTTGCCTAAATAAAGAGAGGTTTTCATTAATACGTACAATTTTATAATTATTTAATATTAATTGCAACCAAAACTCGTGGTCCATACAAAAACGCAGTTGTTCATAAAACTTAACATCAACATTTTTTTTTGTCCAAAACATAGAAGCCTGTGGTGCTAAACCTCTTTTATATAATGCCTTTTCTAAACTGTCTGGGAAATTTGGTTCGTCTAAAAACCCTTTATTATCAATAAAGCTTTCACCCCAAAAGCAATCACCAATAAATAAAAAGTTAGCATTTTCCTTTTGTTTAAAGTAGGTCTCCGCTATTATTTTAAAGGTATTTTTATGGTAACAATCATCACTATTTAAATATGCAAAAACTTCACCAGTTGCTCTTTCAAACCCTTTGTTTAAAGCATGTGCTTGCCCTCTATCTACCACACTTTCCCAATAGAAAATCTGGCTTTCATATTTTTTGATAATTTCTACACTAGCATCTGTACTTCCTCCATCTATAATGATAAATTCTAAATTAGGATAACCTTGATCTAGTATAGACAAAATGGTTTCTTCTAAATAATCTGCCTGGTTATAACTTGGGGTAACAACAGATATTTTTGGAAAATTAGAATCACTAATCATTAATTATAAATTTTTTCGAAAGTCTTTCAAAATGAATTTGAGCAGGAAAATTGTTTAACCACAAATTTACTTTTTCATATCCAAACCATTTAAATAATAATTTACTATTTATCCTTAAAAGATATTTATAAGTTAAGGTATTAGATTTTTTTAAAAAATCAACTTCTTGTTTACTGCGTGGTAAATTATCTAATATATAAATTGCCTCTTGGTCGTATAGATCCATTAAAGTTAAAGTTTTTTGATTAGACAATCTTAATCTAAAACTTCCAAGAAAACCAGGGAAAACGTACAATGGGGCTAATAAGAAAAAACGAGACCATAACTCTAAATCGCTGGCCATTAAATAATCTGTAGAAATTTTACTGCCAGCTTTAACCCAAATATTTCTACTCCAAAACATACCTTCTTGCTGTATATACTTAAATTCCTTTTTTAAGTATTTGGCTTTATTCCATTTATTATGTGCACCAACAAAAACACTTCTATCATCTTCATCTATCATGTGGGCAATGCCACCAAGCCATTCAACCTGTTTATAATCGTTAAAAATTTGAGCAACAGAAAACAAGGAATTGCTACTTAGTAAATCATCGGAATTGAGGTAACTCATGATATCACCTGTGCTTTTTAAAAAGCCTTTATTCACAGCGTCATATTGTCCCTTATCTTTTTCACTTATCCAGTATGCTAAGTTGTGGGCATATTTTTCAATAATCTTTCCACTATCATCTGTACTTCCACCATCAATAATGATATATTCTAAGTTTGGATAATTTTGGCTTAAAACCGAAAGTATCGTTTTTTCCAAAAACGCTCCCTGATTAAAATTGGGAGTAACGATAGTTATTTTAGGGTAATTAATACTCAAAATTTAATATGTTTAGACCAGAAATCTTTACCATGTTTATACCAGCCATGACAGCCAAATGGTAAGCTTTCGTTTTGTTTAAAAAGTTTTGGCGCATTCATTTCCATTGAGAATTGAGATGCAATTTCTTTACCAGGTACCTTAAACCATTTGAAATTTTGATTACATATACTCCCCCAAAAGGTATCCTCATTGTAATTAAAATTATTAAACAGATAATAAGTATTGTTTTTTATTGTAAAATTATAAATAATTTCCAATAGATTTCTGGGGTGTTTTAAATGTTTCCATTCATAATTGAGCATTAATTTAAACGGAGACTGAATATAAGAAAAGCTATTAAGCGCTTTTAAATGAGCTTTAACATTTCTTAAAGAAAAACCACCATTTCCTACACCAATAAAGGATGATTGCTCATTAGCGTTATGGTATCCATCATACCAAGGTGCTCCAATATAATCATATCCTTTGTCGCACCAATAAGCTAAATCATCTTTAAATACCCAGGCGTCTAATTCGTAAAATAATATATATTCATATTCCTGATATCTCTTATATAAGAAAGGAAGTATTTTTAAGCGGTTAAACATGGCATAACTAGATTGCCATTTTGGGTCAATAAAGTCAAATTCTATTACAGGTATATTGTCTTTATAGGCGTTAATATTTAAGCCTTCGGGAGATAAAATTACAATTTTATAATTACCTAAAATTTTATAGCATTGCTTTAGCGAAGCTTCCTCTTCTATGGTAAGTTTTTCTTTATGTACAATAATAAGAATTACAGCTTGTTTGCTTTTTTCGCTTTCTAACTTATCCATAGGTTAGTTTCCTAATTATTTTAATGGTGTTTTTAAAAGCATGTAAATAACCAATTTTTTTAGTTTTAAAGTACCAGTTTCTTATAAAATTTATTTTTTCTTTAAAAGTTAAATGCGTTTTAGCAAAATCTACTTTATAAATTAATGCTAAACTCTCTTGGTAAGTTAAGCCAGAAGCAACGGCATTATTGGAAGTGTTTTGATGATACCACCTAAAGTTATTTAGCTGTTGTGCTATGTACTGTAAATTACTTTTCTGAAGTATTCTAATGTAAAGCAACCAATCTCCACAAGCTTTAAATTGATTTAAATCTTTAAAAAGATTTTCAATACTATTTTTCCTAAACAAGCAGGCACTTGCATTTTGAATAGTGTTGTAATAAAGTAGTTTCTCTTTAATTTCTTGCGCTCCTTTTTTGATGAAACTATCTTTATAAAGTGATAAGCTTTTGCCTATAACGCCCTTATCATTTACCCAATTAGAATCTGTAAAAACAATACCTAAGTCATTATTGGCTTCCATTGCTGATACTACCGTTTCTAAAAAGTTTTTCTCTGCCCAATCATCACTTTCCGCAATCCAAATGAAATCTCCTTTAGCCAATTTAATGCCTTTTTGCCATTGTTTAAATGGGTTACCGCCATTAAATTCATTATAAACTATATGGCTAATTTCAGGATGATTACCATAACTTTCAATAACAGTTTTACTATTATCAGAAGAACAATCATCTAGTATAATTAGCTCAAAATCTTGGTAAGTTTGATTTAAGACAGAGTCTATTCGCTGTTTTAAAAACCGCTCATGATTGTAATTTGGTATAATTACTGAAACAATAGGCATTATAAAAGAAACTTAGGTAAGCTTATTAAAATAAACACAAAATTATCAATACTCCGATATGAAATTGCCCTCCTTAACTCCGTTTGTAGAATATTTAATTTTTGCGCAAATGAAATTTCCGATTTTCTTAAAAAAGCAATTTTGAAGGTTTTAATTTGTGCAAATGAATGATCTCCATGATAAGAACTAAAACCTCCATCTGCATAGTTTGCAATAATTAGATCTACATAAGTATTTTTTATTTTTTCTGAAAAAAACCATCTTAGGTTATGGTCCCAGTCGGCATGAGAAATGTACTTAATATTAAAATTACCTATTTTATTAAAAACCTTTTTATTCAAAAATATGGCTTGGTGACAGATATTTTTATGTTCTATTTTTTTATCATCAAATTGCCCATCATATTTTCCATCAAAACGCGAGCTTAAAACGTTTCCATACACAATATCATTATCTAATAAAGTTTTGCTAACTAAAGCAAGAGTTTGGTTACTATAAAAGCTATCATCACTCCCTAAAAAATACAACCAATCTCCTTTTGCCAACTTAATCCCTTTATTCATAGCGTCATAAATGCCATTATCTTTTTCTGACAATATTTTAATCCTTTTATCTTCAAAGAAGTTACAAACCTTTATGGTGTTGTCTGTAGAAAGACCATCTATAATTATTATTTCAAAGTTTTCAAATGTTTGAGAAATTAGACTTAATAAACAAGCCTTAATATATTCAGAAGAATTATATGTTGGGATAATAATCGAAAACGTTGGTTTAAACATATATTTTAAATAAACCAAAAATCTTTAAGTATCATAATTGCATTAAGATTGGTATTTGCATATTCATAGTACCCTTGCGAAACTAAAAAATCGATTAATTCATTTCTCCGCTTACCTGCTCCAATTGGTGAATATTCTGCAGCTTCAACACAAATAATTTTTGGAGAATATTTTTTATAATCAATTGATTTTAATATCTCTAAATCTAATCCCTCTACATCTATACTTAATAAATCTGGCGCTTCGTTAGGGAAATATTTCAGAAAAATATCTTCTATCGGAATTAATTGAACTTTTATAATTTTACTCAGTATGTGTCCATAGGCGACCATAGAGTCTGCTTCCGCTCTCGAAAAGCTACTAAGTGTGTGATCTTCCATAACATAAAAGTCGAGTTCTTCTTTTGAAAGACCAATCCCTATATTTAAATTAATGTCTGTGGGTCTTTGTGTTTTAAAAGCATTAATTAAATTAGGGTTTGCTTCAATATTAACACCAATATTCTTTGCATTATAAAATAATGCAGTATTACTTAAATGAAAAGGATTATTGGCGCCAATATCTAAATAACTTGGGTTATAAACTTTCCTCAAATTAAAAACATATTTAATAATTAAATCTTCCCCGCATTGTGAATAAGATTTTTCAAATAGGATAGGTTCTTTTGTTGAAATCTTATTCTTGATTTTATGTAAAAGTTTGAAAATATTTTCAACATTTATATTTTTTAGTTTATTTAAAATTTTAGAATTAATATTTAAAGTAGCTAAACCATAAAGACAGATGCTTTTAATGTCTTTTTTCACTTTTAACCTATATCTAAACCATATCCTCCAGTTAATATAATTATTAGAATAAAATTTAATTAAACAAGAATCAAAATAATTTAAAAAGTGACTTTTAGTAGCTTCATTATATTCATAGAAGGGGAGTAATGATTGAATATTACATTCTAATCCATATATACCAATATTGTTAAGCAATGAATTTGAATGAACTCTATATTTAGCTGATATTTCAGAACTATAATAAAACTTATATCTTTCAGCAATCCTTAAATACATATCTATATCTTCAACAAATAATTCTTCATTAAATAAACCTACTCTATCAAAAACTGATTTTCTTATTAATGCTGCTGTTCCGTGTATAAAGTTTCCCTTAAATAATTCTTCAAATATATTACCACTTGGTCCTATTTCAAAGTTTTTATACCTTTGAAATAAAGTCCCATTATTATCACCACTTTCTTCAATAAGAATAGCGTCAGAATAGACTACACCAAAATCCTCATTAAGATTTTCAAATAATTGCACTTGGTTAAATAGTTTGTTCTCGCAAAACAAATCATCAGAAATAAAAGTAACATATTTCCCCTTAGTTATTTTCAATCCTTCATTCAATGATTTGCAAATCCCTTGATTTACTAAATGCTGTATGAAATGGCATTTATAATTATTTTCTTTAATCCATTTCTCAACAACTTCAATAGAGTCATCAGCTGAAAAATCATCTATTAATACGTGTTGTATATTAGGATAATTTTGATTTTTTACCGATTGTAAAGCTTCTACCACATAGTTGCCAGTATTATAAATTAATGTTACAATTGTTACTAAAGGAAAATTTCTACTCTCCATCAAAAAAAAATTTAATAGATTCACAAACTACTAAAACTTCCTCTTTTTGTATGCCGGGCCAGATTGGTAGACTCAAACAAGTATCTGCAATTTCTTCAGCTATTGGGAAATCATTTTTTTTATGCCCCAAGTTCACATATGCTTTTTGTAAGTGGGGCGGGATTGGGTAATGAATTAAAGTTCCAATTCCTATATTATTCAGATAATGCTGTAAAGCATCTCTTTTTTTTGTTCTCACTACATATAGGTGATAGACATGAGTTGCCTTTTCGGCAACTTGTGGTAAAATTAAATCCTTTACGTCTTTTAACTCCTCATTATACCATGAAGCGATTTCCTGTCTTTGCTTTATCCATTCTGGTAAGTGGTTTAGCTTAACAGATAAAAAACTAGCTTGGCATTCATCCAACCGCATATTATAACCAATACTTTCATTATGGTATTTCTTTTCAGAACCGTAGTTTCTTAAAACTTTAGCTTTATCCGCTAATTCTAAGTTGTTGGTCGTTACCGCACCAGCATCTCCTAAAGCTCCTAAGTTTTTGCCTGGATAAAAGCTTGTACCATTTATATCCCCCCAGGTAGCGGTTAATCGATTTTTATAACTCGCCCCTTGCGATTGCGCATTATCCTCAATAACAAATAAATTATACTTTTTTGCTATTAACATAATTTCTTCCATCTCACAGGCTTGGCCATACAAATGAACAGGCATTATAGCTTTTGTCTTACTTGTTATTGCGCTTTCAATTTTAGAAGTATCAATATTGTAAGTGTCATATTTTGGCTCTACAAATATAGGAGTTGCACCAACATAGGTTACTGCCAAAACAGTGGCTATATAAGTATTAGATGGCACTATTACTTCATCCCCTTCTCCAATTCCTAAAGTTCTTAGTGAGATATGCAAAGCATCTAAACCATTACTTAATCCCACGGCATAATTAGTCTGATTAAAAGTGGCATATTCTTTTTCAAACTGTGCAACACGCTCCCCAAGTACATACCATTTGCTGTCAAAAAACGACTCGAAAGCTTTTAATATTTCTGGCTTTATTTCTTTATTTACTTCTTCAAAAGAGAGAAAAGGTATATTCATGTTTTAAACAACTATGTTTATTATTAAGTAATAACTACGCCAAAACGATTTCTAAATTAGTGTAATTTTTTGTTTCAACTGCATAAAATCGATGTGCGTAAGATCTTCCACCGAAACCTTCTTTCCAATCTAATAAACCTTTATTAATTTGCTTACCCTGCTGTTCGTTAACAATACCAAAATCAAAGTATGCTTTGTCGGCAAAATAAATACTGATTAACTTATCAAAAAGTAGATCTAAAGAACCGTTTTTTCTTCCTTCTTCGCTTGCACTGATATATTGTGCATGTGCTACCAATTGTGTTTCGAAAATTGTTGCACCTGCCATTATTTTGCCATCTAAATAAGCATTAAATTGTTTTATACTCGGACTGTTTTTCTCCATTAAAGAGGTCATTTCTTCTAGCGAATGTACAGGCTTAACTCCAAAACGATTCATTAAATTAGGCTCTAATATTTCATTCCAAAAATTAACACAATCAACAGATCCCTTTATTTCTACATTTAACTTCGTTGCTTTTTTAATACTTCTTTTTCTTCTCTCCTGATACTCTAATTTGTGATGCAAATTAATAGCTGAAGCAAAATCCATTCTGTATAAAGTAGCATTCATTAAAAACAAAGCATAATCAACTTCATCACCTTGTATTTGATTATAAAATGCTGGTATTTGCTTTAGATTAAAGATTTCTATACCACTATTGTGCAAAAAAAGCATAATGTTGTACATGTACTCGATTGTCTTTATTGAACGAATATCGTTTGCCACCGCTATTCCACCATAGGTAAGACCATTATGGGACGTTATGGTATCTTGAGTATTATGCAAATTAGCAGGAACCAAAGCAACCAACTTATCATCTTCATATACCATTAAAGAATAATCAGTAAATCTATCCGCGTGATAATCCATAAAGGTTCTAGAAAATATAAAAGACTGATTTTTACCTCTTGTCAAAAATGAATTCCATTCTATGGATTTTTCTATTGAATACTTTTGTACAGTAATCATGTATTTACTTAAATTTTTTATCCATTAACTAATTCTGCATAACCAAAGCCCGTTTCGCCGTTATTATTTCCATTATAGAACAAATAAGTTTTGTTTTTTATGGTTATTACTGATGGGTAGCATATCATCTCAGAATCCCAGCCTTCCTTAGAAACATTAATACCTACTTCATTGTCTTTTCTTATCCAATTTATGCCATCTTCTGATTCAGCATAACCTAGTCTATAGGACACGTTCTTTCTTCTGATGGAATAAAACATTTTATAAGTACCATTATCGTCTAGAATTACATAGGGTCTGCCGAAACCAAACTCATCTCCTGTGGGAGTTAAAGCTTCATCTTTATCAACAATCCAATGAATCCCATCTTCAGATATACCGTGTTTAATACAATAAAGCGGCATCATTTTATTATCGAAAATTACTGTGTTAATGATTTCCCAAGAAAAACTAGAAACATACCACATGTGGTAATTATTATCATTTTTATTAAATATAATACAAGGAGCAGACCGCAAACTAGTTTCTTTATCATTCCGTTCTAAAATGGGACTTATATTTTTTCTTGTAAAATTTTCCCCATCATCAGAAGTAGCTAACCCGGTAAAAATGGAATAAGGAGTTCTAAAATGTCTTTGATACCCTGCATAATACATAAACCAAATGTCTTCAATGCGTATAACATAAGATACATTTACTCCGCAATCGTCAAATGAGCCTAATTCACCAATATCAAGTGAAATGTTTTTAGGTTGGTTATTTATTTTTGACGGGTTTTGAGGATCAACATCTATAAAAGTTATCCTACCGTATTTTTTTTTACAAGTAGTTGCAAAATATATTCTGAGTATATTTTCTGTCTCTAAAAAAACAGGAGTTGGTAGTATTGCATAATGTTGTTGCCACCAAATTGAGTTGTCAGGTTTATATATTAAACCTTTCTTTTCCCAAATCATAAACTAGGTATCCCAAGTTTATCCCAGGTTTTTTTTTCATCCGCAATATTTGGGGTCCCTTTAATTAGTATGCCATCACCAACATTTTTCACAATATGAACAAAAGAGCCGATCAAGCAATCTGAGCCAATTTTTAAATTATTTCCTATAGTGGCGTTTACACCCATAAAATTAGAATCTCTAATTTCGCAAAAACCAGAAATCACCACATGTGATGAAATAAAATTATGATCGCCAATTTTGCTGTGATGCCCTACATGATTACCACTCCAAAAGACATTGTTAGAGCCAATTTTAACAAATGGTTGTATAGTATTGTCTTCAAAAATAAATATATTATCTCCCATGGTTACGTTGTGCCAGATAAAGCTGCGGCTAGAAATATAATTCGCTAATTTATAGCCTTTAATTTTTGCTTCAAGATATTTAGCTCTTCTCACTCTATTTAATTTGTTGTAAACAAGAGCAATATGCATATCATAATCTTTAGGACTAAATGCAGATTCTATATTTTCAAAGGGAACAATTGGTATCCCAAAAAGAGTGCTCTTTTCGATATAATTTTCATTGACAGTAAAAGCAACTACTTCATATTCGGAATCATGAGTAAAATACTCATAAGCTATTTCAGCAAATGCACTATCTCCAAAAATTATTATTTTTTTTGATTTCATCTTTTTATAATTAAAATATCTTCTCTTCTATTGGCAAATGGTAATGAATTTGGTTGCGGTAGTAAATATGTTTCACAATTAAAACTTCGGAATCTTTGCATGATCGAGAAAATGATAGCATCATCAATACGTTCCTCTGCATCATGATTCATAATCACAGAAGTATTTAGATTTAGCTTATTTTTTTTGAATTTTTCTCCTTCAGATGATTTCAAAAAGCGTTCTCTTTTGGATACATTAGGTATGTCCCCAATTAATAGTTTACCACCAGGAACTAACAAATTGATACAACTATGTAAGAAGCTGTAAATATTAGATTCTATGTAAGGATACTGAATAACACTATAAACGATAATAGCATCAAATGACAACGTATTATTTTTAAAATCTTCTGGAAATTTTCCTGGCATTAAATCTCCATTAAGGGTTTTAATGACTTCAGATGGTATATTACAAAGCATTTCCTTAGAATCATTTAGAAATAATAAATGATTATACTCATTACAATGCTTAATAAGCATTTTTACCAAATTACTACACCCACAGCCTATATCTAAAACTTTTAAACCAGGTTTGCTAACATCTTTGATACTTAGTTTATGAAGTATATCCTTTAATATTAGTTCTTCACTGTCTTTTCTATAACTATCTGGGAATCCAATTTTTTCCCATTGGGTCAAATTTGGATCATTAGCTCTTGATTTAAAATCATCAAATGTTAATTCCATTTTTTATATTTTTAAAATCTTCATAACCCCTAATGTAATCTTTTTCAGAATAATCTAATGATGCTAAGCACAGTAAGACCGCGTTATGAGAAAATTTCATCTCTCTCCAACAAAGTGGTGGAATGAAAAGGCCTAAATTGGGCTGGTCTAATTTAAAATTAAAATGTTCACCATTTCTATTTTCTATCTTAAATTCAATAATTCCACTAATGGCAATTATTAATTGATAAAGATTTTTATGGGCATGTTGTCCTCTTATCACATCATGTGGTGCATAATAGGTCCAGTAAACTCTTTTGATTTCAAAGGGCAAACTTTCTGCGATTGAAATGTATCCCAACTTACTATCTCCAACCTTTCCGAAACTAATAAGTTCAGGATCCTGAGCCATCAAAATATCTTTTCTAATCATTTTTTAATTTCTCTGTAGTCCAAGTTCCTATAGGATGAATAACTCCAGGTAGTTTAACAAAATTATTCCCACGGGTTAAAATTCCATCTTCAATATCTATTACTAAAACGTCATTTTTTTTTATTAAAACCTCCCTTTGATTAAGACCAAATGAAATATTAAATGAATATCTTGTGGTGTTTAATAAATTTTTTGGTAAAATTCCTATAGTTTTATAAATATTTGAATCTAAACCAATATTTAGTGAACAAATAGTGCCAATATGACAAACGTGGACACCAGTAGAATCATACATATCTAAGGTAATATCTATGTTAGAACCTGTAACTTTATTCTCAAATTCAATCCCAATTACAAGGTCATCGTTAGTCCTAATGATATCATTAACAGCTTTGCCTTTTGCAAATATTTCAACCTTTCTCAAAAAGATATAAGCGTTCATTTCTATATCCTCTTCCCATACTTTCTGATTAAGCTTTGTTATTCCTGTTTGTAAATATTGTTCTGTGACAGAATCAATGTCTTGGTAAAGTGCTAAGGAACCATTATTTAAAAGTATACCTTTTTTACATAAGTTTTTAACACTTGTCATATTATGACTTACAAATAATACTGTTCTTCCTTCTCCTTTACTTAAATCACCCATTTTTCCCAAACATTTCTTCTGAAATTCAGCATCCCCTACGGCCAACACTTCATCCACCACTAAAATTTCAGACTCTAAATGTGCTGCAACAGCAAAAGCCAGCCTCACATACATGCCAGAAGAATAACGCTTAACTGGGGTATCTATATAACGTTCTACCCCGGCAAAATCTACAATGGCATCAAAATGTTTTTTAATTTCGGCTTTGCGCATCCCTAAAATAGCACCGTTTAAAAAAATGTTTTCGCGGCCAGAAAGCTCTGGATGGAAACCTGTACCTACCTCTAATAAACTGGCTACCCTGCCTTTTACTTTTACAGAACCTGTGGTAGGGGAGGTTACCCGGCTTAATATTTTTAATAAGGTGCTTTTACCAGCGCCGTTACGGCCAATAATGCCTACAGCATCCCCTTGTTTAATCTCAAAGTTAATGTCTTTTAAGCTCCAAACAATGTCACTTTCGCCTTTGATGGTACGGTCATTGGTTTCGCCAATTTTTAAAAAAGGATCTTCTTTGCCTTGTATTTTATAAGCCCAGCGTTTTAAATCGTTAGAGAGCGTACCTGTTCCAATTTCACCGAGTTGGTAAGCTTTGGATAGGTTTTCTACTTTTATGGCTATGGACATTTTTTATAATAATTCTAATACAAAGATAAGTAAATCCTCTCCCCATTTGGCGAGACAGGAGTGGGGCTTCTCAACTTTAATAGCAATTCCCATATAAACTATAATGCTAACTTAAAGATGAATAAAATTGGTCCCTCCCAATAGTTCCGATAGCTAACGGGATTGAGAGTTGGAGATTAGAGAGGGGATTTTCCGCTTTTTTGGCTATGCTCATTTATGATACTGCGGCTTTCAAAGGTTCTTCATTTTTTATTTTTAAATTCATTTATGTTTTATTTACTAGATTTAAAATGTCAGAGACTTAGTTCAGAATAACAAATATATTTGTCAAATTTTAGCCTCAAAGATAATTAAATTCTATTCTCAAGGAAAAGATAAGAAAGTAGGATTTCTGCTTTGTTAGCCATGATATTTTATAAAATTGTTTTTAAATATATAAGTTAAATTTACTTTAAACATTTTTGATTTTTTATTAAAATCTAAAATGTCTAATACAAATATCAAAACAATTTTTTTTGTAATTTCGTTTAGTCTAACTTGTCTTCGACTCCGCTAAGCCTAATATTTCTTTTACTACGCTTAGGATGACATCAAATTTTAATACATCCAAGGTTACCAAGCGAATTTTTTACCTTTACTAATACCAAATAAATTATGCCCTATCACTAAAATAGACACTGAAATAATGAAATAGGTAATATTTTAGTGGTATCTAAGTAAGTTTTTAAAAATTACCCTTAAGAACACTTTTAATAAATATTTTAATTGCTCCAAAAACTGGTAATTTTCCTTGTAATATATCTGATAATTTTTGTTTCTCATGTGCATAAGCCAGATACCTAGCAGGATGGTAGTAATCTAATATAGGTTCTTGTTCTTGGTCTGATCTCACAACTAGAAATAAATTTTGTTTATACCACCAGTCGATATTTGAATTATCCCATATTTTTTCTCTAAAATAATCTTTCATTACAAAGCCTTTGTCATTAAACTTTTGCACCCAATAGGCAAAAGGTTGTTCATTTACATGATTTTGCCCACCTTGTAATGGTAGTGCCGCCGAAAAAAGTATAGTGTCGGAGGCGTTAATCAAGGTATCTATCAACACTTCGGCTTTATCTTCTGGCAGGTGTTCTGCTACTTCAGAACAAATGGCCAAATCGTATTTTTTATCCAGCCTTAAAGTACAAGTTAAATCATGCAATAGGAAATACTCTTCCTTTATACAAAGTTTACTTTTATCGATGTAATTTCCATCTACACCTAATATTTCATTGCAACCATCATCAACAAAAACTTTTAACCAAGTACCTAAACCACAGCCTACATCAATTACAGATTGTGGGTTAATATATTCCTTTAAGAAAGGGAGAAATGCATCTGCCGATTTTGTGTTGTGAATCTCTTCTGTATGTATATAATTATTCTTGGCAATCATTAATTATTAGTAATAGGTTTTTTTGATAAACTTACTTGTTTTTTTATTCTTTACGTTTGAAGTACTTATCTACTTTAAACAGTTCGCTTTTTTTGTAGCCTCCCGCAAGGTAACTGGCAATTGTTTTGAGAGCTCTGCTCTATGTTTAATTTCACTCTTTCCTGAAATGATAAATTGTGTTTCAATTGTTAAATTAATGTTTCTAACAAATCCATTATTCAGAATAATACCCTTTAAGTGAAAGGATATTAAAAATTATAATTTCGTTCTTTTCACTAATCTCATGAACTAAACGATGTTTGCGTGTTATTCTTCTAGACTAAGCTCCAGATAAATGATGTTTTAAAGGTTCTGGCTTTCCGGGTCATCAAATGGATTATCTTTTATAGCTATCAAAAGATGTTCGATTTTCTTTTATACCTAAAGATTACTTGATTTTTTCCAAAACAAAAAATCAACTACAGCTCCTAGACCGAAGATTATTTCCATAAGTCTTAGATTTCAAGTTTTACACCTTTACCATTTTTGATGTCTTCCCTGCCTTCTAATATTTTATCTGAAAATTCTTTACTGTAATTTGCATTAAGATTTTCTTTTTTCTCGTAATTAATTTTCAAGGCTTTTAAAACAACTTTAACTGTTTGTAGTTGCTGCTTATTCTCTGGATGTATAATTAATGTTTCCACATTGCTAAATTAGAGAAAATTTGTCTAAAATTAATTTTGATTTTCATTTACAAAGTAATTATTTTTATTCATTATTGACTACTCATTACACCGTATCAACAAATGTTTTATCAACTTTATTGAATATCACCAAACCTACAAAAGTTAATGCCAAGGAAACCAAACTTGCATAACCTAAACTAGTCCATGTAAGACTACCTTCCCCTAAAGAACCCAGTCTAAAGCCTTCTATAATAGGTGTCATGGGGGTTGTATTCAATTATCCAAGAATATTCTGGATATTTAGTGATAGCGGTACTTAAGGGGTTAATTACTTTAGTGGCATACATTAATAGCTGTACACCAAAGTCAACTAAAAAAAGTTAAATCTAGGTATTTGGTAGTCATGGAGGTGATGATCATTCCTATGCCTAAACCTTGTAAAGCCATAAGCATCACTAAAATGGGAAATAATATTATATATATATACTTGGCGAAAAGTTGGGCTTGCTAAAATAATAATACGATAATAATATGATGAACATAATCATTTGAACACCAAAGCGTACTAAATTAGAGACTACAATACTTAAGGGCATAATTAACCTTGGGAAATAAACTTTACCAAAAACTCCGGCATTGTCTCTAAAAACGGCACTAGTTTTGGTTAAACAATCGGCAAAATACCCCCAAGCATTGATTCCTGTTATGTAAAAAGGGGCTGTGGTAAGCCATCGGTAGAAATACCAGCTAAATTTCCAAAAATAAAGGTGTAAATAACAGTCGTAAATAGCGGTTTTATAAAAAAAAAGCGGGCCTAAAATGGTTTGTTTGTGAAAACTTACAAAATCTCTTCTAACCAAACAAATAACGCTCAACAAGCAAATCTATAATTGCGTTCTACCCCAGCAAAATCTACAATGGGCTCAAAATGTTTTTTATTTTCGGCTTTGCACATATCTAAAATGACGGCGTTTAAATAGATATTTTTACTACCATTTAACTCAGGGTGGGAACCTATACCCACTTCTAATAAATTAGCAACCTGAATTTTAATTTTACAGAACCTATAGTTGAAGTTACACGGCTATATATTTTTAATAAAATACTTTTACAAGTGCCATTGTGGCCAATAATAACTACAGCATCCCCCTGTTCCATCTCAAAGTTAATGTATTTTCAGCTCCATACCAAATCGCTCCATCTGTTTTGATCCTGTGCTGAGCTTGTCGAAGCATTAGTTTCGCCTATTTTTGAATAAGGTTTTTCTTTACCACGTATGGTATGTCACAAACGATTTAAATGGTGACTAAGGGAACTTATTCCAATAGCTCCTAAACAATATTGTTTGCTCAGGTTTTCTGCTTTAATAACGCTACCCAAAAACAAACTAAATTAAAATTAAATAAAATTCAAACTTTTCTTTTAGATCTTAGATTCAAGTAATAAATGCAACAGCATTTATTACTTGAATCTAACAATGTACCAAAGATATTCTTTTAGAACTAGATATGATTAGAGAGATTAGAGAGGGTTTTATTTCTATGCATTAATTACGCTAATTTTTTTTTAATACCAAAAGCTAAAACCCAATACTTTAGTAGCTCAGATTTTTTTACTTGTGGCCCTTGGTGAAAAAAAATAAGTTTACTCGTAAATCGACCTGCATATTATTTTTTCTCGATCCAAAGGTTTCCGCCAGTATTTTTGTAAGCCAAGGGCATTTTTTTAAAAACTTCTTGATGATGTTGATGGATATAGTGAGAAAATAATTTTATTTCAAATTCACTGTTATACATTAAAAAAGCTTTTAAAAAATAATCTTCGTTCCAATTTCTACCTTCGTATACCCATTCTTTAGGATATTCAAATGGATAAAAAATATCGTGGAAGTGAATTAAAACTCCACTTTTTAAGCGAGGCAGAATTTCAAATAATATTTGATTAACATCACTTCCTGTTTTAACTACATGAGAACTATCGATAAACAAAATATCATTTGCTTCTAACTTTTCAAAGATCTCTAAATTTATAGTTTGTATTTCTTTTACAATGATTTGAGTCGATTGCTCATCAGACTTATTTATTAGGGAATATAACCTATCGGGATGTGGTTCTATAAATGTTAACTGAATTTGATTCTCAAAAAAGAGTTCATTAGTGTCTAACATTACAGCAGATGAAAAACCAGAGCCAATTTCAATGATTTTTTTAGGCTTAAAAGACCTCATCATTGCGTAAAGTACAATGCCATCTGTGTAGGTATAGTAATTATTATTAAAATAATACCTAAGTCCTTCTTGTTTTTCTGTTAAAAAAGGCAGTTCATCATAAAATTGACTTAAATCATTTTCAACTAGTTTAATCTGACTCTCGGTATTTAAATTAATACCAGCTACCCCATCGACATTTGCTCTACTCCAAATTTGTATTGCATTTTTCTTGATCTCTTCTACCTCAGTAATAGGTGAGTAATAGTGCGCAACGGGATAATAAGAGTTTTTTTTAAATTTTGAACCTTCTTTATACGATTCTTTAATATAACGTAGTTTATTAAGCAAACGAGTAATAACTTTCTTAATCGGCATTTTTTTCAATTTTATTTATG
>Ga0209702_10000541_pt1 | contig 79613 bp, 75 predicted proteins | sample FRY01_FD_187210 | JGI IMG/M metagenome (GOLD analysis project Ga0209702, IMG submission 187210) | Freshwater microbial communities from Lake Fryxell liftoff mats and glacier meltwater in Antarctica - FRY-01 (SPAdes) (version 2) | ecosystem: Environmental > Aquatic > Freshwater > Ice > Glacier...
CAAGGAAAATCGACGGACAAATGCCCCAAATGCGGAATGGATTTGACTAAAATGGTAGTTAAAAAATAATAATTCCAACAGAGAGTAAAATAAAATAATATCAAAAAGATGCTATTAACAACAGCATCTTTTGATTAACCTAAAAATTTAAACACAATGAAAAAAATAGCTATTATCGCAATCCTTGCCATCACATTTGCATCTTGCAATCAGAAAAAATCAGAAAATGATGTTCATAATATGGAAGGAATGACAGAAAATGAAATGACAACTACAGATGAAACTGTTGAAAATGAATCAGAAGCAACAACCAAAACAGTTGTCAAGTCTTCTTTTTCAATTAATGAAATCGTAAGTAATTATTTAAAAATAAAAAATGCTTTTACTAAAGATGATTCTAATAGTGCTGCCGATGCAGGTAAAAATCTTGTTGAGACATTGACTAAATTAGATATGAAAAGTTTGTCTGGAGAACAGATGAAAAGCTATATGGAAGTTGCTGATGATGCTAAAGAGCACGCCGAACATATAGCTGCTAATGCAGGAAAAATTGAACACCAAAGAGAACATTTTGCTATGTTGAGTAAAGATGTAAACGATTTAATTAAAACCTTTGGAACAACTCAAAAACTGTATCAGGACTATTGTCCAATGTACGATCAAGGAAAAAGTGGGTATTGGATAAGCGAAACTAAAGATATTAAAAATCCTTATTTTGGTTCCAAAATGCTCACTTGTGGATCGATAAAAAAAGAATGGTAAAATGAAGAAAATCTTCAAAAAAATTGTTGTTGTTATTTTAATTCTTTTTTTGTTGATGCAATTATATCAGCCTTCCCCAAATCTTGATTATGGGAAGGTTTTACCTGAAAATTTCACCAAATTATATTATGTTCCTATGAATGTGCAAACTATTTTAAAAACTTCGTGTTATGATTGCCATAGTAATAATACAAATTATCCGTGGTATTCAAATTTGCAACCAATTCGGTTTTTTATGGATGGACATATAAATGAAGGAAAAGAAAATTTAAATTTCAGCGAGTTCGGTAATTATTCTAGACGTAAAAAAGAGAATAAATTAGACCGAATTATCAAACAAATAAAATCAGATGAAATGCCTTTGAATTCCTATACTTTAATTCATAAAAATGCTAAACTTTCAGATGAAAATAAAATAGTATTGATACATTGGATGCAAGAAATAAAAGATAGTATTTCGGTAAAAAATTAAAAATTATGGTAGAAAAATTAATATCATTTTCACTTAAAAACAGGCTTGTCGTCTTGCTCATTTCCGCTTGTTTGTTTGCCTGGGGAATATATAGTGTACAACAAAATCCTATAGACGCTATTCCTGATTTGTCTGAAAATCAAGTTATTGTTTTCACCGAATGGATGGGAAGAAGTCCACAAGTTATAGAAGATCAAGTCACCTATCCATTGGTTTCAAACCTTCAAGGAATTCCAAAAATCAAGAATATTCGTGCTGCATCAATGTTCGGGATGAGTTTTGTGTATATTATTTTTGAAGATAATGTTGACCCATATTGGGCTAGAACCCGAGTCTTAGAAAGATTAAATTATGCGCAGCGATTGTTGCCTCAAAATGTCGTTCCAACTCTTGGACCTGACGGAACAGGTGTTGGTCATATTTTTTGGTATCATTTAGATGCTAAGGGTATGGATTTAGGCGAGCAAAGAGCGATACAAGATTGGTATGTAAAATTTGCATTGCAAACCGTTCCTGGTGTTGCTGAAGTGGCTTCTTTTGGTGGATTTGAAAAACAATACCAATTGGTTTTGGATCCTCTAAAAATGCAATACTTCAACGTAAGTATAATGGAAGTGATGGATGCCGTGAAATCGAGCAATAATGATGTGGGTGGTCGAAAGTTTGAAATGAGCAATATGTCCTATATTGTTAGAGGATTAGGCTACATAAAAAATATAAAAGATGTTGAAGAAATTTCCATTAAAAACTACAATTCGGTTCCTGTAAAAGTCAGCGATATTGGTTCGGTTCAAATGGGAGGCGATTTACGTTTGGGTATTTTTGATGAAAATGGAACTGGTGAAGTTGTGGGTGGAATTGTGGTGATGCGCTATGGTGAAAATGCCGATAATGTCATCAAAGCAGTCAAACTAAAAATGAAAGAAGTCGAAAAAGGGCTTCCTGAAGGCGTTTCTTTTAAAACTTCCTATGACAGAAGCGAGCTAATAGAGCAAGCTATCGAATCAGTAAAAGGAACGTTGATAGAAGTAATTATAACCGTTTCTATCGTTATTCTTATTTTTCTTTTTCATTGGCGAAGCGCCCTAATTATCCTCATACAATTACCAATATCCGTTGCCATTGGGTTCATATTGTTAGAAGCCTTTGGGATTTCGTCCAATATTATGTCGTTGACCGGAATTGCACTTGCAATAGGCGTTGTGGTTGATGACGGTATTGTAATGGTCGAAAATGCCTATAGGAGTATTTCGGAAAAACAAGAAGAAATGGATAGTAATCAACAATCGACTGAAAAATGAAAAATTCATTAAAAAAAATATTCAAAAAAGAAAAGGATCCATTATCGTCTGAGGAAAAACTCAAAATTATAGAAGAATCTTCTAAACTGGTTGGACCAGGTGTCTTTTATTCAACTATAATTGTGATTGCTTCATTTCTGCCTGTTTTTCTACTTACAGGAATGGAAGGTAAACTTTTCAGTCCATTAGCTTGGACAAAATCGTTTATACTAATAGTCGATGCATTTTTAGCTATCACCCTTACGCCAGTTTTAATAAGCTTTTTACTTAAAGGGAGGCTTCGTCCAGAAAACAAAAATCCAATTAACAAAAAACTGGAAAGTATTTATACGCCCATTTTGACCTATTGTTTAAAATGGAGAAAATCAGTGTTGGGAATTAATATTCTCGCATTATTAATTGGAATTTTGATGTTTACACGTTTAGGTTCAGAATTTATGCCTCCATTAGATGAAGGTTCTATTTTGTTTATGCCAGTAACTTTGCCCGATGTATCCAATTCTGAAGCCAAAAGAATTTTGCAAGTCCAGGACAAATTGATAAAATCAATTCCCGAAGTAGATCACGTTTTAGGAAAAGCGGGCAGAGCCAATACAGCCACTGACAACAGCCCGATTAGTATGATTGAAACGATAATTTTGCTAAAACCCCAAAATGAATGGGGAGATGGAAAAACAAAAAATGATATCGTAAACGAAATCAATAATAAACTCCAAATTCCGGGTGTAACTAATGGTTTTACCCAACCTATTATCAATCGAATCAATATGCTTTCGACAGGGATTCGAACGGATGTTGGTATTAAAATCTACGGAGCAAGTCTAGACACGATAAACGTATTGTCCCAAAAAATAAAGAAAGCTCTCGAGGGCACTTCAGGTATTAAGGATTTGTATTCAGAACCCATTACCGGCGGAAAATACATAGATATTGTTGCAAAACGAGAAGTTATTGGCAGATACGGGCTCACCGTTGACGACATTAATACTATTGTTGAAGCTGCAATTGGCGGAATGAAACTCACCACAACAATTGAAGGAAGACAACGGTTCTCTGTAAATGCAAGATATGCTCAGGATTACAGAAACAGTATTGAGACATTGAAAAAACTACAAGTGCAAACGATGCAATTTGGCCCAATTCCATTAGAAACTGTTGCTGAAGTTAAAATAAGCAATGGACCACCAATGATAAATAGTGAAAACGCAATGCTTCGCGGCAGTGTTTTGTTTAATGTTCGTGATCGAGATTTGGGAAGTACCGTTAAGGAAGCCCAAGAAAAATTGAATGCGATGATGTCTAAAATGCCAAAAGGATATTATGTGGAATGGAGCGGACAATGGGAAAATCAAATCCGGGCCAATAAAACCCTTAGTATGATTTTACCTATTGTAGTCTTAATTATTTTCCTCATTTTATACTTTACGTATCGTTCAATGAAAGAAGCTTTAATCACAATGATTACGGTTCCGTTTGCCTTAATTGGAGGAATATTTATGGTTTATTTTTATGGCATTAATTTATCCGTAGCTGTGGCAGTAGGATTTATAGCTCTTTTTGGTCTCGCAATTGAAACCGCAATGTTAATGACCATTTATTTGAATGAAGCCATGAATAAAATGGTAGAAAAATATGGCAATAGTAAGGATACTATCACTGAGAATATTTTGCGAGAGTATATTATTGATGGTTCGGCCAAAAGATTGCGACCAAAATTGATGACGGTTTCGGTTTCCTTATTTGGATTAATTCCCATTCTTTGGGCAACTGGAACTGGCGCAGACGTTATGCTACCTATTACAGTTCCTCTTATTGGAGGAACAATTACCTCCACAATTTATGTATTATTAGTAACACCTGTTGTTTTCGAAATGTCAAAACTTCGAGAATTAAGAAAAACAGGCAAAATAGAAATTATAGATGCAAAATAGTAGATATTATATAGTAATAATTTGTTTGATTATAGGCTTCGTAAACGGAAATGCGCAAACACTTTCGTTGGAAGAAGTCTTGGTTTCTGTCAAAGAAAATAATCCGCAATTAAAAATGTTCGATGCTGATATTCAAAGTATGGATGCAGCTGCAAAAGGCGCCAATAGCTGGATGGCGCCACAAGTGAGCACCGGATTTTTTATGACACCTTACAACACCCAACAATGGAAAGCCAGCGATATGGGTTTGGGAATGGGAAATTATATGGTGGGCGTAACTCAAATGATTCCAAATTCGTCTAAATTAAAAGCCGATTTTAATTATATGAATGCGATGTCTTCGGTTGAAACCGAAAACAAAAACTATACGATTAATCAATTGAATGCCTTGGCCAAAACCAATTATTACCAATGGCTAGTGCTCAATAAAAAGTTGAAAATTGCCAAAGATAATTTACTGCTTTTAGACTATATGATTAAAAGTATGGAAATTCGCTATCAATATAATATGGATAAATTGCCAACGTATTACAAAGCAAAATCGCAATACAGTATTCAAGAAAGTATGCTTGTAATGTTGAAAAACGAGATTTCACAAAAACGAATTATGTTGAATACATTGATGTCAAGAGATAAAAACAGTCCTTTTGAAATTGGTGAAAATTATAAACTGATTGACTTTATTACAATGAAATCTGATTCTACTTCGCTTTCTCAAAATCGAAGCGACATCAAAGCTATCAATAAAACAATGGAATTAAATCAATTGAAAATTGAATCCGAAAAGGCTCAGTTTTTACCAGAGTTTGGTATCAAATACGACCACATGTTTGCCTTTGGTCAACAACCACAACAATTTTCTTTGATGGGAATGGTAAATATTCCAATGCCTTGGTCAACCAAAATGAATAAAGCCAATATCAACAGTTTTAAAATTAAAAACGAAAGCCTAAATTGGCAAAAACAAATGATTTTGAATGAAGCAACAGGTATGATTTCTGGTATGAGTGTAGAACTGGGAAATTTAAAAAATCAGTATGATATCGCCGAGAAAAAGATTATTCCAGCTTTGAAAAGAAATTACGATACCTCAATTCTAGCTTGGCAAAACAACACAAGTGATTTATTTGTCGTTCTGGATGCTTGGGAAGCTTTGAATATGGCTCAAATTGAAGCTTTAGATAAATTGCAAATGGTTTTAAAAGCGCAAGTTGAAATAGAAAAACAATTGGAAACCAAATAATTATGAACAAATATTTAAAGTACAGTTTAATTATACTTGTAATTTCCATCGTTGGATTTGCAATTTATTTCTACAAGACAAAATCAGAGAATCATTCTGAAACTTTGCACGAAACCGAAGTGTATACTTGTCCGATGCATCCGGAAATTATTCGTAATAAACCAGGGAATTGCCCTATTTGTGGAATGAATTTGGTAAAAAAAGGTGTCGAAAATCAAGCTTTAGATAGTAAATCAATCGATGATTTATTGAAACCTACAGATAATTTTATTGTTGGAAATTATAAAACGACGACTCCAATTGATTCGACCCTAAGTTCAGCAATAAATTTGCCTGGAATTGTGGCTTACGACCCAAATTCATCTGTGAATATTGCAGCAAGAATTAATGGAAGAATCGAAAAAATGTATGTCAACTATAAATACCAAAAAGTAAATAAAGGTCAAAAACTTTTCGATTTATACAGTCCGGAATTGATGACAGAACAACAAAATTTCCTCTATTTAATTTCGAATGACGCCGAAAATTTGTCAATTATTAAAGCTTCAAAGCAAAAATTATTGCTCTACGGAATGACTACAAATCAAATTAATTCATTGGCTGTAGCCAAAAGAGCAAATTCCGTGATTTCTATTTATAGTCCAGCTTCCGGAATCATTCAAGGAACAGAAAATATGGCAAATACTGCCGCAGTTCCTATGCAAAATTCTAGTGGAACCACCGAAAATTTATCCGTTAAAGAAGGCGATTACATCAAGAAAAGCCAAGTCGTTTTTAAACTAGTGAATACTGATAAAGTTTGGGGAATTTTTAATGTCATTCAAGGTTATAATAGTCTAATTAAAATCAATCAATCCATAAGAATTTCGACAGAATTAGAGGAGAATGAATTCATTGATGCTCGAATAAATTTTATCGAAACCCAATTCAATTCTTCGGATAAAACTAATAGAATACGAGTGTATTTGAATAATAATTCAACAAAATTCCCTATTGGTTTGCGTTTGCAAGGTACCGTCAATACAACTCCCGTGAACGGAATTTGGTTGCGAAAACAAGCATTGGTAAGCATTGGAAACAAGAAAATTGTTTTTGTCAAAATGGGGAATGGCTTCAAGGTAAAAGAAGTAAAAACTGGAATTGAAATTGATGATTTTATTCAAATCATCGAAGGAATTACCGTTCAAGATACAATTGCCGAAAACGGACAATATTTAATTGATAGCGAAAGCTTCATCAAAACTAATTAACAATGAAAAAGTTCAAAATAATAGGTATTTTGGTGTTTTTAATTGCAGCATTTATGGCTTGTAATACTAAAAATAAGGAAGATCATAGCAAACATAAATCCAAAGAAAGCGTTTACTATACTTGCTCAATGGATCCGCAAGTAAAGGAAGATAAACCTGGAAAATGTCCCATTTGCCACATGGATTTAATTCCAATAAAAGTCACTAATTCTGCTTCAAATGAAATCAGTTTGAGTGAACAACAAATTAAACTGGGCAATATAACTACCCAAACAATTTTAGAAACAAAAAGTAGTTTAGACCAATCCTATACAGGCATTCTTGCTATTAATCAGGAAAAAATTAAGACGATTTCATCTCGAGCAATGGGACGAATTGAGAAGCTTTATTTTAAAACTGTTGGTGATTATGTCACTAAAAACCAAGCCGTTTATCAATTGTATAGCGAAGATATTGCCATTGCCAAACAAGATTATTTTACTGCTTTTAAACAACTTTCAATGCCAGGTGATTTCGGAAAAAATGCTCAAAATATGTTGAATGCCGCTAAACAAAAACTTCTGTTTTTTGGTTTATCCAAAACCCAAATCGAGAGTATAAAATCAACCAATGAGGTTTCTCCTTACACCACTTTTTATAGTACTTCGAGTGGTTACGTTTCAGAAATAATCGGCACCGAGGGAAGCTATGCTATGGAAGGTTCGGCAATTATTAAACTAGCTGATTTAAGTAATCTTTGGTTGGAAACTCAAGTAAATGTTAACTATTCAAAAAGTTTAACTATTGGGCAAAATGCTAAAGTTTCCTTTGCTGATTTTCCTAATAAAACCATAAATGCGAGAATTTCATTTATCAATCCTGAAATAAATGCAGACACGAGATTGCTGCTAATCAGGATGGAAATCTCCAATCCAAACTTAGTTCTTAAACCCGGAATGCAGGCAATCGCAAAGCTAAGTCAGTCCAATCTAAAAGGTTTATTTATACCAATTGATGCCGTTATAAGAGAAGAAAATGCTTCCTATATTTGGGTTGAAAAAAGTCCAGGAATTTTTGAAAATCTTATGGTAGAAACTGGTGTTGAATCCAATGGAATGATTGAAATAAAATCAGAATTGGATGCGTCCAAAAAAGTTGTTATTACTGGCGCTTACGCCATAAACAGTGAATATATTTTCCGTAAAGGAAGCGATCCACTGGAAGGAATGAAGATGTAAAATAAATCCTGTGTCGAAATAATTTTATTGTACCTATTCAGCATAACAATGGTATCAATTGCCTTCAGCTTTAGCTGGAGTAATAGAAATCAATATACTATTGGCTTTAGCCAAAATTGTACACTTTTTGGCTAAAGCCATATAAATCTTTTCTATTTTATACCTCCAGCTAAAGCTGGAGACAATTCAAATTTTTGAAAACAGAATGCACTGAATAGTTACATTTTATGGGATAAAAACAACGCGTCTATTCGAAGAATTACGCTACATCCCGGAACAGGATAATTTACTCTTTGAATGACAGGATAAACTTTGAGCCTTTATTAATTTCGCTTTCCACAGTAATCTCGCCACCCAAACTGCTAATATGATTGTGTACTAAATAGAGTCCAATGCCTTTGCTGTCAATATGATTGTGAAACTTTTGGTGCAGGCCAAAAATCTTGCCTTTTACGGCATCCATATCAAAACCAAGACCATTATCAGTAAACACTAATTGATTTTTTCCATTGAATTTTCTGGAAGAAATGGAAATTATTGGCAAAGTGCCTGGTAGGGCATATTTAATCGAATTGGTTATTAAATTCAAAAAAATACTTTTCATATAGGCTTTGTTAAATTTTACTTTTTCAAGTTCCGAAAAATCGACATTAATCGTGGCTTTTGAATTTTGTATTAAAGAATTTATCGAAAGCAACACCTTATTAAGGTTCTTGCTTAAATTTATTTTTTCGATTTTGGCATTTATGTTGTCCCTTTGAATTAAAATATCCAGATAATCATTTAAAGCTTGTCTCAAACTTTCGCTAGTTGATTCCAGCATTTGTATGAATTGAAGTGTTTCAGGATCACTAATGGTGGAAACATCCAAAAGGCTAAAAATGGATAGCAAATTATTTACGGGAGATCTCAAGTCATGCGAGCTGGTATAACTTAGTTTTTTGAGATCTTTATTTATTTTCGCAAAATTAGATAGAAGCACATTACGCTCTTCTTCCAGTATTTTTTTGTGGGTGACGTTTTTTGCAATTGCATAAACTAATTTTTCATCGAATATAGGCATTGAAGTCCAAGCCAACCAAACAATCCCTCCACTTTTTGTTACATATCGGTTTTCAAAATTCTGAAGCAAACTGTCTTTGGTAATTTCATTTCTATGGGCTGCAGTTATATTCCTGTCGTGAATGTAAATAAAATCACTAATCGGTTTAGAAAACAATTCTTCCTCTGTGTAGCCTAATAATTTGGAAACGGCTGGGTTTATTTTTTTAAAATAGCCATCAAATCCAGCTATGCAAAGCAAATCAGGAGATAATTCAAAAAAATGTTTGAAAATGGCATAACTATCTGGATTTGTATTTAGTTTACTTTCTTCAGTCATATTTTGGTATTAAAAATTACTGTTTTTCATTTCTGCTTGTCTTAAACGGAAAATCATTATTGCTAAGATAGTTAGTATAAAATGAATTTGTTTAAAAGAATTTACATTTTGTTTCACTATTCTGAAACGCAATTAGCATCCCACTTTTGAAGGTTTTTTAGATAGCAGTAAATCAGGTTTTTATGTCGATAAACTCCTTTTTATTGTTTTTTAATTTGTAAAGAACCGTGAATTATATAAGTCTCTTCCCTAATTATATAACGCTTTCCAGTAATTCAAAAAGTAACTTTGCAAGTGATTCAACAGCTCATTTTCAAAAGAAACATAAAAACACACACACTATGGAAACCCTAACTAAAGGCTACGATTTGACAGTCAATATAAACGACTTTGATTTATCTTATGATGATATTGGAGAAGGAGACATTCCGGTTGTCTTTTTGCACGGCTTTCCTTTTGATAAAACGATGTGGCAAGGACAAATGGATTATTTACAAGCTACGCATCGTGTAATTGCCTGTGATATTAGAGGATTTGGAAAATCCACTGACGAACAATCGCACCTGAGTATGGATTTGTTTGCCAATGATTTAATACTGTTTATTGACAAGTTGGGTCTTGAAAAAATAATAATTTGTGGCTTGTCTATGGGTGGTTTTGTAACATTGAATGCCGTAAAAAGATTTCCAAGTCGCTTTAAAGCCTTGATTTTATGTGATACCCAATGTGTTGCTGACACGCACGATGTCAAGGTTAATCGCTATAAAACTATCGAAGATATAAAGGAATACGGTGTTACCAATTTTAATCAAGGGTTTATAAAAAATGTTTTCCACGAAGAATCCATAACTAGCAAACCGGAAGTGGTCGAACAATTGCGAAATGTGGTCTTTTCTAATTCACAACATATCATTACCCAAGGATTAATGGCACTTGCCGAGCGTTCTGAAACTTGCTCAACTTTAGCCGAAATTACCATTCCCACTTTGATTATTTGTGGTCGCGAAGATGCCGTAACACCATTGGCCGAATCTAGATTTATGAACAAACACATCAAAGGTTCCGTGCTTCACGTTATTAGTAATGCGGGTCACGTTTCCAATCTTGAAGAACCCACAAAATTCAACAAATTGCTGCGAGATTTCTTGTATGATTTTTGTGATGTTAAAGGTAAATAGTTAGTAGTTTATTCCATTTAGATGGATTAAAAAAGCCCTGATAATTAAATTTTTCAGGGCTTTTTTGTTTGAAATTGTAGCCTTGGATTGTAAATCTACTTTATGGTTTAAAGGTGTATTTCCCTCAACAAAATTCCCTAAATTTATATCCTAAAATTCAAATTTCAAAAAGGACATATTATTATACAATATCCGGAATATCCTGCAAAGGCTGTCGGACCAAATTCGAAAAAGCCTTGAACGAAATAGGTTAAAGAGTAAGCTTTGTGCATCTAATTTTTTATTTTAATCACCGTTAATATGTGAATTTTACAAAATTTTTAAAGAATGTAACAACACTTTTAATGATTGAAGATTCTAACTTTACAAAATTGAAATTAGATGCATAAATTTCATTCGTAAAATTTAAATAAATATATAATGATTCACACTTATAACATTGGCGGAATGAGCTGCGGTAGCTGTCGTTCCACAGTAGAAAAAGCATTAAACACAATTCACGGAATTAAAGCTTCCGTTACACTTGATCCTCCGGTAGCGAAAATTGAAATGGATAAAACCATTCCAACAACCCGATTACAAGAAGCCTTGACAACTGCTGGAGATTATACTATAGAAATGGGATCTTCTACCACTGCAACCCCTAAAAATGAGGAAGGTTCAAAAATAAAATCTTGTTGTTAAAGCACTAAAGAGCACTATAACAATAAAGGATTTTAAGGCTAAAAGTAATTTACTTTTAGCCTTATTATTATAATGGATTTATCTAAAATCGAGTAAATATTAGGATAAATAAGATAATTTCATAATTTTTAGAAAGTAAAGAATTAATTATGACACACAAATATACTATTTCAGGAATGAGTTGCGATGGCTGTCGTACCAAAGTCGAAAAAGCACTAAATACTATTGATGGAGTAGAAGCCACAGTTTCTTTAGTTCCGCCAATTGCAACTATCGCAATGAAAAAACGGATTCAAACGTCTCAATTTCAAGAGGTATTATCAGCAATTGGAAAATATACAATTAGCGTTTTCAATCCCAATGATTTAAAGTTAAAACCAGAAGAAGTAGTTCCTGTAACACTTCCCAAAAATGCTCAGGGAAAATATTATTGTCCAATGTTTTGCGAGGGTGAAAAAGTCTATGACAGGGCGGGAGATTGTCCCGTTTGCGGAATGGATTTAGTTAAAGCTCCCGAATTAAGTTCATCGAAAACAATGTATACTTGCCCAATGCATCCCGAAATAATTCAGGAAGGACCGGGTTCTTGCCCTATTTGTGGTATGGATTTAGTACCAATGAAACCTACCGAAAATGAAGATAACAAGGTGTATGATGATTTGCTAAAGAAAATGAAAATGGCGGTTGTATTCACAGTTCCTATTTTTATAATTGCAATGTCGGATATGATACCCAATAATCCTTTGATGAAAGTAATGAACCATTCAAACTGGAATTGGGTTCAATTTGGGTTGTCACTTCCAGTAGTTTTTTATGCGTGTTGGATGTTTTTTGTACGTGCGTGGAAATCTATTATTAGTTGGAATTTAAATATGTTTACCCTTATCGGAATTGGTTCTGGGGTGGCATTTCTATTTAGTCTATTTGGATTGTTTTTTCCGGAGCTTTTTCCCAATGAATTTAAAACAGAAAACGGAGCAGTTCATTTGTATTTTGAAGCCACAACCGTAATTTTAACCTTGGTTTTGTTAGGTCAATTATTAGAAGCCAAAGCCCATAGTAGAACCAGTGGCGCCATAAAAGAATTATTGAAACTAGCACCCACCGAAGCCACTTTGGTAGTCGATGGGAAAGATAAAGTAATTTCGATTCACGATATCAAAAAGGGAGATTTGTTGCGTGTAAAACCGGGAGATAAAATCCCCGTTGACGGAAAAATTACTGATGGCGAAAGCACCATAGACGAATCAATGATTTCGGGAGAACCTATTCCCGTTGATAAAAAAATTGATGACTCAGTTATTGCAGGGACAATAAATGGCAACAAATCCTTTGTTATGATTGCCGAAAAAATAGGGTCAGAAACCTTGCTTTCACAAATTGTACAAATGGTAAATGATGCCAGTCGTTCCAGAGCACCAATTCAAAAACTTGCCGATAAAATAGCGAAGTATTTCGTGCCAATAGTTGTGGCAGTTTCAATAATCACTTTTTTTGTTTGGGCAAAATTTGGACCTGAACCCGCATTAGTTTATGGATTTATCAATGCCATTGCCGTATTAATTATTGCGTGTCCGTGCGCTTTGGGATTAGCAACACCAATGTCAGTAATGGTTGGAGTAGGCAAGGGCGCACAATCTGGCGTTTTGATAAAAAATGCGGAAGCTTTGGAAAAAATGAATAAAGTAAACGTCCTTATTACAGATAAAACGGGTACGATTACTGAGGGGAAACCTTCTGTTGGAGAAGTTTTTTCTGTTGAAAAGAATAAAAGTGATTTATTGCAAAATATCGCTTCCTTGAATCAATATAGCGAACATCCATTGGCGCAAGCCGTTGTCAATTATGCAAAAACAAAAAATGTTTCCTTAATTGAAGTGAAAGATTTTGAAGCCATTTCGGGAAAAGGAGTTATTGGAACTGTTACCAATAAAAAAGTGGCATTGGGAAACAAGAGTTTAATGGAACAAGTTGGCGCAAGTATTTCAGATGATTTGGAAAACAAAATTATAGCGGAACAAAAACTAGGGAAAACCGTTTCCTATATTTCCATTAATAAAAGTGCTGTTGGGTTTGTATCCATTACAGATGCAATAAAAGCAACAAGCGTCGCAGCAATAAAAGAACTGATAAGTCAAGGCGTTGAAGTGATTATGATGACGGGCGATAATGAAAATACTGCCAAAGCAGTTGCTACCGAATTGCATTTAAGTTCCTATAAAGCGGGTTGTTTACCTCAAGATAAACTCAAAGAAATCAAGCGTTTGCAAGCCGAAGGGAAAATTGTGGCAATGGCAGGCGACGGAATCAATGACGCCCCAGCATTGGCGCAAGCCGACATCGGAATTGCAATGGGAACCGGAACTGACGTTGCTATTGAAAGCGCTAAAATAACTTTGGTAAAAGGCGATTTACAAGGTATTGTTAAAGCCAAAAACTTAAGCCACGCGGTAATGAGAAACATCAAACAAAACTTATTTTTTGCTTTCTTTTATAATGTATTAGGAATTCCAATTGCTGCGGGAGTTTTGTATCCTGTTTTTGGGGTTTTGCTTTCGCCAATGATAGCAGCTTTGGCAATGAGTTTTAGCTCGGTTTCTGTAATTGCAAATGCGTTGCGATTAAGGAATTTAAAACTATAAATAACAAAAATAACAGTACTAGTTCGGTTACAAAATAATGGAATGCTAATCAGGAATAAATTTTTTTAAACAGCACAATTTAAAACAAAAAATTATGGAAACACATACAACTTCTGAAATGAATATGGAGAAAATGCATTACAAAAAATTTCTGGTAATGATTCTCCTTTCTTTTGTAGCAATGTATATTTTGATGTATTCAATGGTAGACATATTCGATAACGTAATACCCAATATTAACCAAATCTATATGGCGGGACTGATGACAGCTCCTATGATTATTATTGAAATAATTTTAATGGGAAGTATGTATAAAAACAAGAAACTTAACTATGCTATTTTAGCATTCGGGATGGTTTTATTAGTAGGTTGTTTTCTTTTGATTAGAAATCAAACAACTGTATCTGACAAGCAATTTCTAAAATCAATGATTCCTCATCATGGCGCAGCAATTCTTATGGTAAGAGAAGCAAATATTATAGATCCGGAAATTAAAAAATTAGCCGAAAACATTATTTTATCACAGCAAAAGGAAATAGATTTTATGAAAGCTAAACTAAAAGAAATCGAGGATAGGTAGCTTGAAATTAATGTAGTAAAAGTCGCAAAGTGAAAACTTTAAAACAGTTGAAATTTTAAAAAAAAATATGAAAATAGCACAAAAATTTACGCTAGCGATTGGTTTAATTGGGCTTCTATATTCCTGTTAGTCAAAGCATCAGGCTCTCTCAAAATCAGATAAGAGAATGGAAATTATGAATGAGATTGCAACTGACGATAGTATGTCAAAAGAGATGATGGGAATACTACTGAATAGTAAAAGCGGTAAAATGATGATGCAGGAAAAGGAAATGATGATGGAAAAAGAAAGTCTTGCTAAAATGATGGCAAAGATGAAAGAGGATCCAGAAATTATAAAAAGTATGATGTCAGAAATGATGGAAAAAGCTAAAAATGATGACGCTATGATGTCCGGAATGTGTAAATCCATGATGGATATTCCAGAAATGATGAAAATGATGGAGAAAATGAAGGCAGAAAAAATGGACAAGAATAAAATGAAAGCGATGGATAAAAAAACGGAAAAGAAAGAAGCTCATAAAGCACATCATTAATATTTAACTTTAATAATAGAAATTATGAATGAACATGGAATGAATGGAAATATGCACATGAATGATTACTCATTTATGGGAATGCATCAGTATTGGTGGCTCTCAATATTGGTTATTGTACTTGTAGTATTAGTGGTTGTAAACCAATATAGAAAAAGAAAATAGTCTAATCTAAATGATAAAACACTATGGAATATTATTTCAGCAAAACAATTACCGATAGTTTCGAAAATGCAATTCAAAAAGTTACCGAAGCACTGAAAGCAGAAGGATTTGGAATTTTAACCGAAATAGACTTAAAAGCAACATTAAAGAAAAAACTAGATGTAGATTTTTACAATTATACCATTCTGGGTGCTTGTAATCCGCCATTTGCTTATCAGGCTTTATTGGCAGAAGATAAAATAGGCACGATGTTACCTTGTAATGTGATTGTCCAAGAAAAAGAAAAAGGGCAAGTAGAAGTCTCGGCGGTTGATCCAGCTGCGTCAATGCAAGCAGTAGAAAATGCAGTACTTGGTGAAATCGCAACAGAAATTAGAGATAGACTTAAAAAAGTAATTGATAATTTGTAGTCTCGTTTGAAACTGTTGCACATAGTAAGCAAGTGAAATTGCATTTGAAATTTATAATTAAAATTAATAAAATGAATACTTTTAAATATACAGCCTTGTTAATTTTGATTGTAACCCAATCCGTTTTTAGTCAGGTTATAGATCGCAACGTTGATAATCTTCCTGTAAAAGAATATACACTTACCATTAAGGAGGAAGTTGTTAATAAAGCAGGTGTAGCCGTAAAAGGAATGACCGTAAATGGCAGTATTCCGGGACCAATACTGGATTTTACCGAAGGTGAATATGCTGTTATTTATGTAAAAAATGAAATGAGTGAGGAAACATCCGTTCATTGGCACGGAATAATACTACCTAATTTTTATGATGGTGTTCCTTACTTGACTACACCACCTATTAGACCGGGAGAAACGCTCAAATACGAGTTTCCTTTAAAACAATCGGGAACTTATTGGTATCACTCGCATACTATGTTACAAGAACAAAGCGGTGTTTTTGGGGCTATAGTTATTCATCCAAAAAAAGAAACATTGGTATATGACAACGAATTGGTGTTAATGCTATCGGATTGGACCAATGAAAAACCATTACATGTACTCCGGACTTTAAAACGAGGTTCCGCATGGTATCAAATAAAAAAAGGAACTGCTACTCCGCTCAATAAAGTTATTGCAAGAGGTGCTTTAGGCGCACAATTAAACTTTTGGAAACAACGTATGGGAGGTGCTGATATTGCTGACATTTACTATCCTGCTTTTTTAATTAATGGAAAACAGTCCATCGAATATCCCGATTTTAAACCAGGAGAAAAGATTAGAGTACGAATTATTAATGGTGGAGCTTCAACTTCTTTTTGGATGACTTTTGGCGGCGAAGATCCAATACTTGTTTCGGCAGACGGTCATAACATAGTACCGGTAGTAAAAAACAAAACATTCATTGGCATCGCAGAAACTTATGATTTCATTGTAACTATTCCGCAAGATGGTAAAATTGAATATAGAATTATGGCACAGGATGGTTCAGGTACAGCTTCGGTCTTTCTGGGAAGTGGTAAAATTTTAGCGGCGCAAGTTGTTCCAAAACCCGATAAAATTGGAATGATGAAAATGATGGCCAAAATGAATATGAAAATGGGAGCTCATTCCATAAAGTACCGTCCAAAAAAGGACGAACGCTTCAAAATGAAGGAGGAGTATGGCATGCAAATGGAAATGCCCAAGGATTCTGCAATGGCATCAATGGATCATTCTAAGATGAAAGGGATGAAAATGGAGGATATGAAGCACGAGCAAATGGATATGCCCAAGGATTCTGCAATGGTAGGAATGGATCATTCTAAGATGAAAGGGATGAAAGTGGACGATATGAAGCACGAGCAAATGGATATGCCCAAGGATTCTAAAATGGTAGGAATGGATCATTCGAAAATAAAAATGGAAGGAATGGATATGTTTTCAGAATACAATTATGATTACCTAAAATCACCGGTAAAAACAAGCTATTCTGCTGATGCGTCAGTAAAAGAAATCCTGTTGAACCTAACGGGAAATATGCAGCGCTATATCTGGAGTATGAACGGTGTTCCCTTGGCCGAAACAGATAAAATAAAAATTGAAGAAGGACAAGTCACAAGAATAACATTGAACAACCTGACGATGATGCATCACCCGATGCATTTACACGGACATTTCTTCAGAGTTATCAATAAAAATGGAGCATCCTCGCCATTAAAACATACTGTAAACGTGCCTCCAATGGAAAATGTCACCATAGAATTTTACGGAAGCGAATATGGAGATTGGTTCTTTCACTGTCATATATTATACCACATGATGGGCGGTATGGCAAGAGTCTTTAGTTATGATACACCAAGGGATGAGCGTATGAAAAGCTTTCCCGTTGCTAAGTTAATAGCGGAAACTAATGAATACTATTCTTGGGGAATGGTCAATGCAGCATCTCATTTTACGGGTTTAAAATTAACGACTTCCAATTTTAGAAATCAATTTAACGTGTCTATGGAATATGGATGGAACAAAAATCTGGAGGGTGAAGTTACCTACGAAAGATATTTGCACGATTATTTGAGGGTTTTTGGTGGTGTAAATATAGAAAATGAGAAGAAAAATAGTTTTGATACATTCAACACCACAGCTGTGATTGGTATTCGCTATTTAACTCCGTATTTTTTTAATCTTGATGCGAGAATTGATAATGAACTTAGACCAAGAATTTCATTAGGAAGAAACATAATGATATTCCCTAAATTTTCGGTGTTTGGCTATTATGAATATATACTAGACTTAGGTTTGGTGAATAATCTTCCATTAGCTAAAAACTACATATCAGATACTGTTTGGAGTGCTGGAGTTTCGTATATGTTCTCCAAAAATGTTTCATTAATGGGAAGCTATGATAACCGATTCGGCGCAGGAGGCGGATTGTCTATCCGATTTTAAAACCTGTATTTTACCCGAGGGTAAGCTCAAATTATTGTGGGAGTTTTGTATCCATTTTTTGGTTTTTGCTTTCGCCAATGATAGCAACTCTAGCAATAAATTTTAGTTCTGTTTCTGTATTTGCAAATGCATTTGGATTAAGGAATTTAAAGTTTTAATAAGGATTGTTGAAAGAGTTAAGGAATAATAAATTCAAGTTATTTAAATTTACACACTTTTTAAAATAGTGCCAAAATTAAAAATAAATAACTATTTTTACAAAGTGAAATTCATAAACCTCATATTTTCAATCTATATAATTACAATAACGTGTATGCCTTGTGCAGAAGCGGAAATCAATATTGGTACTAAAGCTACTTCCTATCTCACCGAAGCAAACTCTCCGACTGACCATCATCACGAAGACGCTTGTTCCCCTTTTTGCATTTGTAATTGTTGTCATTGTATTGGATTTTATAAATCGAATGATTACTCAAAAATTACTTTATCTATAAATACTTTTATAGAAAAGCATACAACAGAATATACTTCTTCATTATTCTCCAACTTTCAGAATTCCATCTGGCAACCGCCACAAATTATCTAATTGACATTTTTTGTTTTGATTTCTCGAAACAAATTATTTATGGCGAAAACCGTCCTAATAAATTCTTTTTGTCATTTAACTAATTTTAAACGTTATGCTAAATAAAATCATAGAATTTTCTATAAAAAATAAACTCATTATTGGGTTATTTACGCTTGTGCTTATTGGGTTTGGTGCTTATCAATTTACCAAATTGCCAATCGATGCCGTACCTGATATTACCGATAATCAGGTGCAAGTAATCACTTCCGCTCCCTCATTGGGCGCAACCGATATTGAACGTTTGATTACCTTTCCAATAGAACAAGCCAATAGCAATATTCCAGGATTAAAAGAAATTCGCAGTTTTTCACGTTTCGGATTGTCGGTCGTAACCATTGTTTTTGATGATGCAACCGATGTATATTGGGCAAGACAACAAGTAACCGAAAGATTAAGCGCAGTCAAAGACCAAATTCCAAAAGGTATTGGCTCACCAATTTTAGCTCCTGTTACTACTGGTTTGGGTGAAATTTATCAATATGTAGTAAGAGCAAAACCCGGCTATGAAAAAAAATATGATGTAATAGAATTGCGTACCATTCAAGATTGGATTGTGCGCCGTCAATTGTTAGGTGTTGAAGGCGTTGCGGAAATCAGCAGTTTTGGAGGAAAATTAAAGCAATTTGAAATCGCAATTGACCCCAATAAACTACAATCTCACAATATCACTATTGCCGATGTTTTCACCGCTTTAGAAAAAAACAATCAAAATACGGGTGGTGCTTATATTGAAAAAGGGCCGACTGTTTTATACATCCGAAGCGAAGGATTAATCAGTACTATCGAAAACATAAAAGACATTGCCATTAAAAACACCAATAGCGGAAGTCCTTTATTTATTCGCGATGTTGCCGATGTTCGGATTGGGAGCGCTATTCGTTATGGAGCAATGACCTACAATGGTAAAGGCGAAGTTTCAGGTGCCGTGGTAATGATGCTTAAAGGAGCAAATAGTAATGTTGTAATCGAAAATATTAAAGACCGTATCGAACAAATTCAAAAAACATTACCTCAAGGCGTAATCGTTGAACCGTTTTTAGACCGAACAAAAATGGTTAATAATTCCATTCACACCGTAGGTAAAAACTTAATCGAAGGAGCTTTAATTGTGCTTCTAGTTTTAATTTTCTTTTTAGGAAATATTAGAGCAGGTTTAATCGTAGCTTCCGTTATTCCATTAGCGATGTTGTTTGCCGTGATACTAATGAATGTATTTGGCGTAAGCGGAAATTTAATGAGTTTAGGTGCTTTAGATTTTGGATTGATTGTAGATGGCTCGGTAATTATTGTCGAAGCGTGTTTGTTTAGTTTACACAGTCGGAAGAAAGGAGCAATTACGCAAAATCAAATGGATGGTGTAGTTTTGGAAACTTCAACCCGAATGAGAAATGTAGCCGTTTTTGGGGAGCTGATTATCCTGATTGTTTACATTCCAATTTTTACTTTGCGCGGTATAGAAGGAAAAATGTTTTTACCAATGGCACAAACCATCGCCTTTGCTTTGTTGGGTGCTTTTGTGTTGTCGCTGACTTATATTCCAATGATGACGGCTTTATTTTTAAATAAAACCATCACGCACAAGCAAAATTTTTCAGACAGAATGATGGAAAGATTAGAAAATTTCTACCAACCTCTTTTGAGTAAAGCATTGGCAATTCCCAGAAAAATAATTGGAGCAACATTAGTATTATTTGTAGTAGCCATTGTTACCCTTTCCTTTATGGGTGGCGAATTTATGCCTTCTTTAGAAGAAGGAGATTTTGCAGTAGAAACAAGGGTTTTGCCCGGAAGTAATTTGCAAACCTCAATGACCGCCATTTCGCAAGGCGCAAAAATACTATTAGACAAATTTCCAGAAGTAGAAAAAGTAGTCGGAAAAACAGGAAGTAGCGAAGTGCCAACCGATCCAATGCCGATTGATGCCAGTGATATGATGGTGATTTTGAAAGATAAAAGCGAATGGACATCAGCAAAGACATTCGATGAATTATCAGAAAAAATGGCACGAGAGCTCGAAGCCGTTCCAGGTGTTTCTTATGGTTTTCAATATCCGGTACAAATGCGTTTTAACGAATTAATGACGGGTGCAAGACAAGATGTAGTTTGTAAAATATTTGGAGAAAATTTAGACACTTTGGCATTATACGCTACTAAATTAGGAAAGATTGTAACTACTGTTGAAGGCACTTCAGATCTTTATGTAGAAACAGTTACGGGAATGCCACAAATTGTAATTGAGTACAATCGTCCAGCCATTGCACAGTATGATTTGAATATTGAAGATATTAATCGAATTGTAAATACTGCCTTTGCAGGACAAAGCACTGGATTAATTTATGAAGATGAAAAGCGATTTGATTTGGTAGTTCGCTTGGCTGGAGAAAAAAGACAAGATGTGGCAGATGTTCAAAATTTGTTAATTCCTACTCCAAATGGTTCACAAATTCCATTATCACAATTGGCAAAAGTTGAAATTACCGAAGGTCCAAATCAAATACAAAGAGAAGATGCCAAACGCAGAATTGTAGTTGGTTTTAATGTTCGGGATCGTGATGTGCAAAGCATCGTGAAAGAACTACAAAATAAAGTTGCCACTAAAATTAAGTTTCCAGCGGGTTATTATCCTACTTATGGTGGTGCTTTCGAAAATTTAAATGCCGCAAAAGACCGATTATTAATTGCAGTTCCTATTTCACTAATACTGATATTTATTCTACTTTTCTTTGCTTTCAACTCAGTAAAACAAGGATTGTTGATTTATTCGGCAATTCCGTTGTCAATGATTGGCGGAATATTCTTTTTGGCAATGCGCGGAATGCCTTTTAGTATTAGTGCAGGAGTTGGTTTTATTGCTCTATTTGGTGTAGCGGTTTTGAATGGTTTGGTTTTAATTGCCGAATTCAATCGAATAAAAGCATCAGGCGAAACCGATTTGAAAACTATTGTTTTACAAGGGACAAAAATACGGTTGCGTCCTGTTTTAATGACGGCATTAGTAGCATCACTTGGATTTTTACCAATGGCACTAAGCAATGGTTCGGGTGCTGAAGTACAAAAACCATTAGCAACCGTGGTAATTGGCGGATTGATAATCGCCACATTATTAACCTTATTTGTTTTACCAATTTTATACACTATGTTCGAAAAAGGAATTAAATTAAAACCAAAAAAGATAAAATCAATCACAACGCTACTAGCTATTGGGTTATTTTTTACTTTTGAAAATACTATCGCGCAAGAAAAAATTTCATTAGATAAAGCTCTTGAAACAGCACTTTCCAACAATGTCAATATCAAAAATGGAAAGCTAAATTCAAGCTATTTACAAAAAATGACCAAAACGGGTTATGATGTTCCCAATACAGGAATTATGGCCGAATATGGACAGGTTAATACTAATGTGAATGATATAAAAGTCGGGATTTCTCAAAGCATAAAGTTCCCAACAGTCTACAAACGTCAAAAACTACTTTTACAGGAAGAAGCCAAAATGGGCGAGTGGAATGAAGCTATACAACGAAAAGAAGTAACAAAACAAGTTACAACTGTGTTTTACGAATTGCTTTATCTCAAAGAAAAAGAAAAATTACTGCTAAAGAACGATAGTATATATTCCGAATTTTTAAGAAAATCAACGCTTCGTTTTGACAAAGGTGAAAGCAATATTTTAGAAAAAGCAACTGCCGAAAACCAATCGGGACAAATAAAACTGCAATTACAGGAATTACAAAGCGATTATAAAATGCTTCAATTGCAGTTTAATTATTTATTAAATGCGGATGCCAGTTATACTCCGTTTGCTACTAAATTCAAAATAGATTTTACTGAAAACAGCAACACAAATGCAACCGAAAATCAACCCAATATAAAATTAAAAGAGCAAGAAGTCAACAGTAGTAAAGCAGCAGTGTCATTAGAAAAATCGAAGAAATTACCCGAATTAATTGGTGGAGTTTATTGGCAGACTTTTAATACGAATGCCAATTTTCAAGATAGTTATAACGGTGTCTATGGTCAGTTTGGCGTAGCCTTACCTGTATTTAATTCATCTATAAATAACAAACAAAAAGCGTTAGAAATTAATATGCAGATTGCTGAAAATAATTTGAATAATGAAAAACTAAAACAACAAAATCACTATCAAGAATTACTTCAAGAGTACCACAAATTCAACGAAACCATCGTCTATTATGAAAATCAAGCGTTGAAAAATGTCGATTTGGTAACCCGCGCGGCAAATAAAAAATTCATTAACGGAGATATCAATTATTTAGAATGGGTAATGCTCATCAATCAAAATACCCAAATTCAAAGCAATTACATAGAAGCCGTTAGAAAAGGAAATCAAACCATCATTAGTTTAATGAATTTAACATCAAAATAAAATGAGACAACTATTTATAACAATTACAGCCGTTTTAGTCCTTTCGTCTTGCGGAAATAAAAAAACCGAAAACGAAACCACCGAAACACCATCCATAGAAAACACAACAACACTTACTGATGCCCAACTAAAAAACGCAGGTATTCAAACAGGAAAAATAGAAGAAAGAGAAATTTCCTCAACCTTAAAACTAAACGGAAAAATCGATGTGCCACCACAAAGTTTAGTCTCTATTAGTGTTCCAATGGGCGGTTACTTAAAATACACCAATCTATTAGAAGGAACTCATGTTGTTAAAGGTCAAGTATTGTGCGTGGTCGAAGACCAACAGTACATTCAATTACAAGAAGATTATCTTTTGGCGAAAGCAAAAATTGGTTACGCCAAAGCAGAATTTGAAAGACAAAAAGAACTGAATCAAAGCAAAGCCAGTAGCGACAAAGTTTACCAACAAGCACAAGCCGAATACAATTCACTTTCAGTAATGGTACAATCGTATGGAGAAAAATTAAAATTTGCGGGGATTAATCCAAATAGTGTATCCACAAAATCCATTTCAAAAAGCATTAATATTTATTCGCCAATAAGTGGTTATGTTACTAAAGTCAATGTCAATATTGGAAAATATGTAAGTCCCAGCGACATTCTTTTTGAAATTGTAGATCCAACAGATATCCATTTGGCATTAACTGTTTTCGAAAAGGACATCAATAAATTAGCTATCGGACAATCACTAATCGCTTATACAAATACAGATCCGACCAAGAAATATCCTTGCGAAATCATTTTAATTGGTCAGGATTTTTCCAAAAATAGAAGCACCGAAATGCACTGTCATTTCAACAATTATGACAAAACGCTGTTACCGGGAATGTATATGAATGCAGAAATAGAATTACATATCCAAAAATCAAACGCTTTACCATCAGATGCCATAGTAACTTTTGAAAATAAAAACTTTGTTTTTGTAGCCAACGGAAACAAGCAATTTGAAATGAAAGAGGTAACTTTAGGAAACACCGAAAATGGATTTACCGAAATTATTGTTAGCGATGATCTAAAAGACAAAGAGATTGTTACAAAAGGCGCTTATGCGATTTTAATGAAAATGAAAAATGTAGAAGACTAGCAAATACTGATAAATATAACAGAACTTAGAGAATTATTCTAAATGCCGGCACAACTTTATTAGCGATTTTAAATTCGGTTAGGATACAAAAAATAAAATTTTGAGAGTGGTTTTTTGGTTAACCAATCACTTTTTTTGATCTTTTTAACCTTTGATAATGCGTTTGCCGAATGGTTTTATCACCAGAAATAATACTGATATTGCCGTCAATTTCCAATATTGCTGGCTTTACATCTGAAAAATGTTCGATTCCGTGTTCCCGAATGGCTTCATTTAATTCATCGGAAGTGATGTTCAATTTACTCAAAGCTTTGAAGTCTATTTTTCCGTCGTGGATTAAAATTTCTGGTTTTTCCTGCATAAAATATTGGAACCACTTAGACTTGTACATCAGTTTTTTTAAAGCAAAATTTATTACAAAAAGTACGCTTGCAGCAGATAAACCTCCCAGAAGACTAATGTTTTCCCACCATTGCATTTTGAACCGAGTTGTTTATCAACATAAAATAACATTCGCGGTATTGAGTTGGGACAATTCTTTCTTGCCGAAAATTCGTAAATCAATTAACATAAATAAATATACGGCAGCACTGCGAATTATTATGTCAAAATATGGATTCATTATTTTTTTACTTAAAAGGTTTCAAACTTCAGGCTAAAGTCTCGGTTTTCAGTCTCTCCCAATTTTCAAGTTTTACGTTTCAAGTTCTCAAAAAACCTTAAACTGCGACTGAAAACTGCAAACCGAACTTTATTTCAGTTTAATATTCTTTTCAATGGCGCGTATCATTTCACCTGCAATGTCTTTGTTTGTGGCGCCTTCAATCCCTTCAAGTCCCGGCGAAGAGTTTACTTCCAGCAACAATGGTCCTTTTGAAGATCGAATAATATCAACGCCAGCCACTTTCAAATCCATCGCTTTTGCAGCACGAATGGCAATTTTTTTCTCTTCAGATGTTGGTTTTATTACCGTCGCAGTTCCTCCAAGATGAATGTTGGCTCTGAATTCTCCAGCAGCAGCTTCACGCTGAATTGTAGCTACCACTTTTCCATCAACCACGAACAAACGCAAGTCCTTTCCATTGGCTTCTTTTATGAATTCTTGCACTAAAATATTCGCATTTAAACTTTTAAAAGCATTGATAACACTTTCTGCGGCTTTTTTGGTTTCGGCAAGAACAACTCCTTTTCCTTGTGTTCCTTCTAATAATTTTACAATTAGCGGAGAACCGCCCACCATTTTTATTAAATCATCGGTGTCTAAAGGAGAATTGGCAAAACCCGTAGTTGGAATGTCAATCCCACTTTGTAACAGCAATTGGAGCGAAAATAATTTGTCGCGTGATTGCGTGATTGCCGTTGAAGAATTCAAGCAATATACGTTCAAAGATTCGAATTGTCGAGTTAAAGCACAACCATAAAAGGTAATGCTAGGGCGAATTCTAGGGATTACGGCATCAAATTGATTCAAAATTAAACCACCACGATAATGAATTTCTGGAGTTTTGGCATCCAGTTTCATATAACATTCCTTAATGTTCAAAAAATGCATTTCGTGACCCCGCATTTCGCCCGCTTCCATAATTCGTTTGTTGCTGTATAATTCGGGATTACTGGCCAAAAGCCCAATACGCAAACCGGAACTTGCTTTCTCGGAATTTTTATAAACTTCCTTTAAATTGTCGGTTGTCGGTTGTCCTAAAAGATATTGTTGTTCGGGATCCACTAAAACTCTTCCGCTCATGGCTTCACGTCCGAGCAACATTCGAAAACCCATTGAATCTCGGTTGGTCAACGTCATTTCGATGAGCCAATTTGAATTTCCAATTTCCAAATTAGTTTGGATAACATAGCGTTCCTCCCTAAATCCGCTGGAACTTTTCACGACCCTTTTGTCTACTAAAGGAGCTTCGCAATTGATAACCGTTTTCACGTTGTTTTGGATGGGGTTGATGTCAAATTTGACCCAGTTTTGTCCTTCTTTTTTAAATGGCGCAATGTTTATAGCGTGTAATGCCGAGGTTTTTGCACCAGAATCAACACGTGCCTTGATAGTTGGGATTCCTAATTCAGGGAAGGAACACCATTCCTCACTGCCAAGTATAATTTTGTTTTGTAACATTTAAAAAGAGTATAAAAAAGTTTAGCCACGAATTCACGAATTAAAATAGTAGTAATTCGGAAATTCGCGGCTAAAAATATAAATTTAATTTTAATTAGTAGGTTTTTCTGCTTTATGAACCTCTACTGTCAGTTCTTGTGAAGCTTCATCTAAATCCATAAATATTTCGTCACCCACTGTTACTTTAGAAGTAATTATTTCTTCGGCAAGTGCATCTTCAACATATTTCTGGATGGCTCTTTTTAATGGTCTAGCACCAAATTGTCTATCAAATCCTTTGTCTGCAATAAAAGCTTTTGCTTTATCGGAAAGATTTAAATGATAACCCAAATCGTCGATGCGAGCAAATAATTTTTTTAATTCGATTTCGATAATCAAGTCAATATCATGTTTTTCCAATGCGTTGAACACAATCACGTCATCAATTCTGTTCAAGAATTCAGGAGCAAAGGTTTTCTTCAAGGCATTTTCTATAATGCTTTTCGAGTTGTCGTCGGCTTGGGCAACTTTGGCAGCGGTTCCAAAACCAACACCTTGACCAAAATCCTTCAATTGGCGAGCACCAACATTCGAAGTCATAATAATAATGGTGTTCTTGAAATCTATTTTTCGTCCCAAACTATCGGTCAAGAAACCATCGTCAAGCACTTGAAGCAACATATTAAATACGTCAGGATGTGCTTTTTCAATTTCGTCCAAAAGCACCACGCAATAGGGTTTACGACGCACTTTTTCAGTTAATTGTCCGCCTTCTTCATAGCCAACATATCCCGGAGGTGCTCCAACTAATCTTGAAATGGCGAATTTTTCCATATACTCGCTCATGTCAATTCGAATCAACGCGTCATCAGAATCGAATAATTCTCTAGCTAAAACTTTCGCCAATTGGGTTTTACCAACACCGGTTTGTCCCAAGAAAATAAAGGAACCAATTGGTCGGTTTGGGTCTTTCAATCCAGCACGATTTCTTTGGATGGAACGCGCAATTTTCATTACGGCTTCTTTTTGTCCAATCACTTTTCCTTCGATTAGTTCGGGTAACTTAGCTAGCTTGTTGCTTTCGGTTTGTGCGATACGATTCACGGGAATCCCCGTCATCATCGAAACCACGTCGGCAACATTATCTTCGGTAACTTGAATTCTATTGTTTTTTGAATCTTCGTCCCATTGTTCTTGGGCTACAGCCAATTCTTTTTCGATACGCTTTTCGTCGTCGCGAAGTTTAGCCGCTTCTTCATATTTTTGTTTTTTAACTACTGAATTTTTTAATTCGCGAACCTCTTCCAATTGACGTTCCAATTCCAAAATTTGTTTAGGAACATCAATGTTTATGATATGAACTCTAGAACCAGCCTCGTCCAATGCATCGATGGCTTTGTCTGGCAAGAAACGTTCTGACATGTATCTGTCAGTCAATTTCACGCAGGCTTCAATCGCTTCAGGAGTGTAAGTCACATTGTGGTGATCTTCGTATTTGTCCTTGATGTTATTCAAAATGGTAATGGTTTCCGCAACGGATGTTGGTTCGATAATTACCTTTTGGAAACGTCTTTCTAGAGCTCCATCTTTCTCTATATATTGTCTGTATTCGTCTAGTGTTGTTGCACCAATACATTGGATTTCGCCTCTTGATAAAGCCGGTTTAAACATATTGGAAGCATCAAGCGAACCAGTAGCTCCACCAGCGCCAACGATGGTGTGTATTTCGTCAATGAAAAGAATGATATCGTCGTTTTTTTCTAATTCGTTCATCACGGCTTTCATTCGTTCTTCAAATTGTCCACGGTATTTTGTTCCTGCCACAAGGCTTGCCAAATCGAGTGTTACCACGCGTTTGTTGAACAATATACGGGATACTTTCTTTTGAATAATACGCAAAGCCAAACCTTCGGCGATGGCAGATTTTCCCACTCCAGGTTCTCCAATAAGTAGTGGATTGTTTTTTTTACGGCGGCTTAAAATTTGGGAAACACGTTCGATTTCTTTCTCGCGTCCCACAACCGGATCTAATTTTCCTTCTTCGGCCATTTCTGTTAAATCTCTCCCAAAATTGTCCAAAACCGGAGTCTTGGATTTTTTATTTGATTTATTGGCTGGATTGTTAAAGGTTCCTTCCTTTAGACTGTCATCTTGTCCTGAATCTTCATTGTAAGCGTCGTTTCTTGGCAAGTTTTCGATAAAATCTTCTTCGCTTGGTGTCATATTGAGATATTGTTCTTTAGCTATGTCATAATCAATTTTCATTTTATTCAACAGCTTGGTTGTTGGATCATTTTCATTTCTTAAAATGCACAATAATAAATGTGCTGTGCTAATGGAGGTGCTGTGAAATACTTTTGCTTCCAGAAAAGTGGTTTTTAGGGCACGTTCGGCTTGTCGTGTAAGGTGTAGATTCTTCTTGTCGTTATTGATTTCTACATTAGGACTTGCAGGGCTCAGGATTTCTACTTTTCTTCGAAGATGGTCTAAATCAATGGATAAATTGTTTAATATATTTATAGCTTTACCATTGCCATCCCTTAAAATGCCCAGTATCAAATGCTCGGTTCCTATAAAGTCATGACCTAATCGCAAAGCTTCTTCTTTGCTGTAAGTTATAACATCTTTTACCCTTGGTGAAAAATTATCATCCATAATATTATTGTAATTGTAAACGTAAATTTAGTGAATTTGTAAATGAAAAACAAAAACCATTCCTTTAAAGAACTTCTGTCAGCTAATTGACAAAAAAAGAATCAATAAAACGTTAAATGTTCCTTAATTTATTAACTAAAAAGCGAATAAAATTTGTTAATAAATCATTAAAATTTGTAGTATAAAAAGGCCTTAAAAAATTCAAAAAGGTGTATATTAGCACGTTTTGAAACTAAAATAAATTTATTAAATATAACAACTTATGTCTGAAGGAGAAAAGTTAATTCCCATTAACATTGAAGATGAAATGAAATCAGCTTATATCGATTATTCGATGTCGGTAATTGTATCACGTGCGCTTCCTGATGTTAGAGATGGCTTGAAACCAGTACATCGAAGAGTGCTTTACGGAATGTATGATTTAGGAGTAACTTCAAAATCTGCCCATAAAAAGTCTGCCAGAATTGTCGGAGAGGTTTTAGGAAAGTATCACCCTCATGGAGATACTTCGGTTTATGACGCGATGGTTCGTATGGCCCAAGAATGGAGTTTACGCTATTTATTAGTTGACGGACAAGGTAACTTTGGTTCAGTCGATGGTGATAGTCCGGCTGCAATGCGATATACCGAAGCTAGAATGCGCAAAATTTCGGAAGAAATAATGGCTGACATCGAAAAAGAAACCGTTGATTTTCAATTGAACTTTGACGACACTTTATATGAGCCAAAAGTAATGCCGACTCGTGTTCCAACATTATTAATAAATGGTGCAACGGGAATTGCCGTAGGTATGGCAACTAATATGCCTCCTCACAATCTTACCGAGGTGATCAACGGAACATTAGCTTATATTGACAACACCGAAATTGAAATTGACGAATTGATGACTCATATAAAAGCTCCGGATTTTCCAACTGGAGGTACAATATATGGGTATGAAGGTGTTCGTGAAGCTTTTAAAACAGGTCGTGGACGTATTGTTATTCGAGCCAAAATTGGTTTTGAAGAGGTCGACGGTAGAGAATGCATCATCGTTACTGAAATTCCATACCAAGTCAACAAAGCCGATATGATTAAGCGGACTGCTGATTTGGTTAATGACAAGAAAATCGAAGGTATCGCTAATATTCGTGACGAATCGGATAGAAACGGGATGCGTATCGTTTATATATTGAAACGTGATGCCACACCAAACGTGGTTTTGAACACACTTTACAAGTTTACGCAGTTGCAATCTTCTTTCAGCGTCAACAATATTGCATTGGTAAAAGGACGTCCGCAAATGTTGAATCTAAAAGATATGATTCATTATTTTGTAGAACATCGTCATGATGTCGTTGTTCGTAGAACGCAGTTTGATTTGCGCAAAGCGCGTGAAAGAGCGCACATCTTGGAAGGTTTAATTATTGCATCGGATAATATTGATGAAGTAATTGCCTTAATCAAAGCTTCAAAAAATACGGAAGAAGCCAGAGAAAAATTAATCGAAAGATTCAAATTATCTGATATTCAGTCTCGTGCCATCGTAGAAATGCGTTTGCGTCAATTGACAGGTCTGGAACAAGACAAATTAAGAGCGGAATATGACGAAATAATGAAGTTGATAGATCATTTGCAAGCTTTATTAGACGATGTTAATTTAAGAACTGCCTTAATAAAAGAAGAACTTGTCGAAATTCGAGAAAAATATGGAGATGCCCGTCGTTCACTAATTGAATATTCAGGTGGAGACGTTAGTATCGAAGATTTAATTGCCGATGAAAATGTGGTAATCACCATTTCGCATGCCGGTTATATCAAACGCACAAATTTAACGGAATACAAAACACAAAATAGAGGAGGAGTTGGTCAAAAAAGTGCCGGAACAAGAGATCAAGATTTCTTGGAACACATGTTCGTGGCCACCAATCACCAATATATGATGTTCTTTACCCAAAAAGGAAAATGTTTCTGGATGCGTGTTTATGAAATTCCAGAAGGAAGCAAAACCGCAAAAGGTAGAGCCTTGCAAAACTTGATTAATATCGAAAGTGACGATAAAGTAAAAGCATTTATTTGTACCCAAGATTTAAAAGACAAGGATTATACCAACAGCCATAACCTTATTATGGTAACCAAAAAAGGTCAAGTTAAGAAAACCTCTTTGGAGAAATATTCCAAACCAAGGGTAAATGGTGTTGCCGCCATTACTATTAAGGAAGGAGATGAATTATTGGAAGCCAAATTAACCAATGGTGAAAGTCAAATTATATTGGCCGTGAAATCAGGAAAACTGGTTCGTTTTGAAGAAACTAAAACACGTCCAATGGGAAGAACCGCTTCTGGAGTTCGAGGAATTACACTAAAAGATGACACCGATGAAGTAATTGGCATGGTTACTGTAAATGACATGAATAGCGAGATTCTTGTTGTTGCCGAAAATGGTTACGGAAAACGTTCCAGCCTTGACGAATACAGAATCACGAATCGTGGCGGAAAAGGCGTGAAAACCTTGAACATCACTGAGAAAACTGGTAAATTGATTTCGATAAATGCCGTGACTGACGCTGATGATTTAATGATTATTAACAAATCTGGATTGACCATTAGAATGGCTGTCGAAGATTTAAGAGTTATGGGTCGTGCTACACAAGGTGTCAAATTGATCAACATCAAAGGGAATGATTCGATAGCTGCAGTTACTAAAGTAATGAAAGACGATGTGGTAGAGGTTGTTGTTGACGAGGATGGAAATATCATTGAAACGGAAGCAATCGAAAGAGTGAAACCAGTTCTTGAAGTTCTTGAAGATGAAGGTGCAGAGGATGAAGGTGCAGAGGATGACCAAGACGAAGACGATTCTGAAGAAAGCGACGAAGACGATTCAGACGATGAAAAATAATAAATAATATAACCTAAAACATTTATTATTTATGATAAAAATCATAAATAATAAATGTTTTTCATGCTATTTTTGGCATATAAAATTTAAAACAATAATTATGAAAAGTAAATATGTAATACTAGCGTCAGTATTGTTGATATCAGTAGCTACTTTTGCTCAAAAAGATCAAATAAAAGCTGCTGAAAAAGCATTAAAAGGAGGGAATCCGCAGGAAGCAGTAACTATTTTGCAAGGAGCTGAATCTCTAATTCCTAATGCTGCTGATGCTGAAAAAAGCCACTATTTCTTCGTGAAAGGAAATGCATACTTGGAATTAGCCAATAAAAAAGTAGAAGAAGGTATGAATTTATCATTGGCGGCCAAAGCGTACCAAGATTTATTGGCTGCTGAAAAAGCTTCTGGGAAAGATAAATATTCTGCTCAAGTCGCTACTTCAATTCTTGATATTAAATATAAATTAATGAACAGCGCCATAGCCGACACTAAAGTGGAAAAACATAACGAAGGAGCTAAAAAATTATATGATGCTTATTTATTGGATAAAAAAGACACCATAAATTTATATTATGCAGCCTCAACTTATGTAAATGGAAAAGATTATGCCACGGCTCTTAAAATGTATGAAGAACTAAAGACATTGAACTATTCCGGTAGGGGAACCAGTTATTTGGCCACGAGTAAAATATCCGACCAAGAAGATTTATATGTAACTATTAAGGAAAGAGATTTGGCTGTAAAATTGGGAACCCACGAAAAACCAAGAACAGAAGCCATTCCTTCAAAAAGAGGCGAAATCTATAAAAATATTGCGTTGATTTTAGTTCAAGACGGGAAAACGGAAGAAGCCAAAAAAGCAATTTCTGATGCTAGAAAAGCAAATCCAGAAGATACATCATTGATTTTGACCGAAGCCAACTTGTATTTGGAGACCAAAGATTTTGAAACCTACAAAATATTAGTCGCCGAAGCACTGGAAAAAAATCCAAATGATGTAGACTTGATTTTTAATTTAGGTGTGCTTAGCGCCAATGCAAAAAGCTCTGCAGATGCCGAGAAGTACTATAGAAAAGTAATGGAAATTGATCCTAAATATGTCAATGCTTACATCAACCTTGCGGCATTAAAACTGGAAGACGAGAAGGTTATCATTGATGAAATGAATAAATTAGGAACTTCTGCCAAGGATATGAAACGTTATGAAGTCTTGAAGACTAAAAGAGAAGATTTGTTTAAAAGCGTGATTCCTTATCTTCAGAAAGCGGTTGATATTGATCCAAAAAATATAGATGTGGCAAAAACACTTTTAAACGTCTACCACGCTTTAGAAATGATGCCCGAATCCAAAGCTTTGGAAGTAAAAGTTAAAGCACTAGAAGCACAAAAATAACAGAAAATAAAAATCCCGTTCGCAAAGCTAACGGGATTTTTTTATATTATTTTTTTGATGACTCGAAGTTTATGGGTGTGTTTATTAACCTCAGCATTGTAAATTCCCAAATGATCCAGTCTGTCAATTCTTACTTTTCCGCTGGAGTGAATGATATAATTATCTTCCATAATAATGCCCACGTGAATGATGTTGCCTTCCTCATTATCGAAAAAAGCCAAATCTCCGGGCTCGCTTTCTTCGATGAAACTCAATGCTTCTCCTTGTTTTGACTGCTGTGAAGCATCCCGCATCAGTTCATATCCATTGAGTTTGTAAACCATTTGTGTAAAACCCGAACAATCTACCCCAAAAGGTGTCTTTCCACCCCAAAGATAAGGAGCGTTGAGGTACATAAATGCAGTATTTAGCAAGCAATCCTTTGTTTTTGTTCCGCTAATTTTTGTTCCTTCAAAATTAAAGTTCGAAATGTTGATGTCGCTATGATTCAAAAAAGACAATGAGGAACCCAATGGTATTGGAAGCAATAAATTATTTGGTGCCGTAATATATTCCACTAAATCGGCATTTAAAACAACAACATCCTCGGACAATTGATTGTATTCGGATTCTGAAATGGTTTGGTATTGTTTTGAATCGACCCAGCCTTCATAATCGTCGTATTGCAATTTTATTTTTGACCATTGCTTCAATTGTTCCAGAATTTCAAAATGCTCCCCAAACAAAACTTGGGAGACGATTTCGCTTTTATCGCTGGGTTCAAACCGAAGAGGGATTATGGCTAGATTACAAATTCCGAACATATTTTTTAATTAATAATTACAAATCACGAATTACGGAAATAATATCAGTAATTCGCAATTCTAAATTCATAATTTTTTTAGATTCTTTCAATAACAATTGCCGAAGCTCCGCCGCCGCCATTACAAATTGCCGCAGCGCCAATTTTTGCATTGTTTTGTTCCAAGACATTTAATAAAGTGACAATAATTCGCGCTCCGGAACATCCCAATGGATGACCTAACGAAACCGCTCCACCATTAACATTTATTTTGTCGTCCTTCAATCCAAGAATTTTGGCATTGGCTAAACCAACCACAGCAAAAGCTTCGTTAAATTCGAAATAATCGACATCATTTAATGTTAATCCAGCTTTTTCTAATGCTTTTGGTATTGCCTTTGAAGGTGTTGTTGTGAACCATTTTGGTTCTTGGGCTGCATCGGCGTAACTTCGGATGTAAGCCAAGGGTTTTAATCCCATCGATAGTGCTTTTTCCTCACTCATTAACACCATAGCGGCAGCACCATCATTTATTGTGGAAGCATTTGCCGCAGTCACGGTTCCGTCTTTTGTGAAAACCGCATTCAAAGATGGAATTTTGTCTAATTTTACATTCGTGAATTCTTCGTCCTTCGACACTATTATTGGATCACCTTTTCTTTGTGGAACGGCAACTGGAACTATTTCGTTATTAAATTTTCCTGTTTCCCAGGCTTTCGCAGAACGCTCATAGGATTGAATTGCGAAATTATCTTGATCTTCTCTAGAAAAGTTATATTCAGCAGCACATAAGTCGGCACAAACACCCATTGCATTGTTGTCGTAAGCATCTGTCAGTCCATCTTTCTGCATTCCGTCAATCATAGTGGCAGGACCAAATTTATAGCCATTTCTCAAATGCATATAATGTGGAATCAAACTCATGTTTTCCATTCCGCCGGCAACAACAATTTCAGCATCACCACATTGTACTGCTTGTGCGGCCAACATCACTGATTTCATGCCCGAGGCACAAACTTTGTTAACCGTAGTGCAAGCCACGGAATTTGGCAAACCGGCATAAATTGCGGCTTGTCTGGCAGGAGCTTGGCCTACGCCAGCCTGAACAACATTGCCCATAAAAACTTCATCAACTAAATTCACGTCTAATTGAATTTTATCTAATGCTCCTTTTATGGCCGCTGCTCCTAATCTCGGGGCAGCAACAGTGGATAATCCTCCCATAAAGCTGCCGATAGGAGTTCTTACAGCTGAAACGATGACAACTTTTTTATTCATAATGAGATAGTATCTTTGATTAAGTTGCGAATTTAATCATTTTGTGGAAATACTAAATTACATTTTTGATATTATTATATCATTATTGCTGTTTATTTTGAATTATTGTTATTTTATGTTCAATTATTAATATTGGTTTGCAGGAATATTTAATTGGAACCTTAAAACAAGCTATACATTTGATTGTTAATGTTTTTGAATAGGGTATAAAAAAACATTTAAAAAAAGGAGCTAATAATTTGTGAAATATAGAATAGAAAGTTACATTTGCAACCGCTTAAAAGGATTATAAGTTCTTATATTGGAGAGTTGCCTGAGTGGCCGAAAGGACATGTTTGCTAAACATGCGTATGGGTAACTGTACCAAGGGTTCGAATCCCTTACTCTCCGCTTTTTTTGCACTTCAGGGTATAGCGTAGCTCGGTTATCGCGTCCCGATTGGAAATCGGGAAGACCGCAAGATTTGTTCTTTGATTATATTTATAATAAAAACGAATTATTTTAAAAAATAAATTCGGGTTGTAGCGTAGCTCGGTTATCGCGTCCCGATTGGAAATCGGGAAGACCGCAAGATTTGTTCTTTGATTATATTTACAATAAAAACGAATTATTTTAAAAAATAAATTCGGGGTGTAGCGTAGCTCGGTTATCGCGTCCCGATTTGAAATCGGGAAGACCGCAAGATTTGTTCTTTGATTATATTTACAATAAAAACGAATTATTTTAAAAAATAAATTCGGGGTGTAGCGTAGCTCGGTTATCGCGTCCCGATTTGAAATCGGGAAGACCGCAAGATTTGTTCTTTGATTATATTTACAATAAAAACGAATTATTTTAAAAAATAAATTCGGGGTGTAGCGTAGCTCGGTTATCGCGCCTGCTTTGGGAGCAGGAGGCCGCAGGTTCGAATCCTGCCACCCCGACTAATTATTAAGTTTTTTTGCTTGATGATTAATGGAGGCATAGCTCAGCTGGATAGAGCACCTGCCTTCTAAGCAGGCGGTCGAAGGTTCGAATCCTTCTGCCTTCACTTTTAAACCACTCAAATGAGTGGTTTTTTTGTTTTAATTTATATCAAAAACAGAGATGAATTATTTCTATATTTTATATTCAAAAGTATTGAATCAATATTATATTGGTCATACTTCCGAAAGTTTGCAAGAGCGTTTACGTAAACATTTGTCCAATCATTCGGGGTTTACTGCAAAATCAAAAGACTGGTTAGTGGTTTATTATGAAGAATTTGAAACAAAGTCATTAGCTTACCGAAGAGAATTAGAGGTTAAAGAATGGAAAAGTAGGACAAGGGTCGAAAAATTGATTGAAGAATTAAAGAAGTAGTCAGCTTGATAGTGCATCCCGATTTTTAATCGGGGCGGTCGAAGGTTCGAATCCTTCTGCCTTCACTTTTAAACCACTCAAATGAGTGGTTTTTTTGTTTTAATTTATATCAAAAACAGAGATGAATTATTTCTATATTTTATATTCAAAAGTATTGAATCAATATTATATTGGTCATACTTCCGAAAGTTTGCAAGAGCGTTTACGTAAACATTTGTCCAATCATTCGGGGTTTACTGCAAAATCAAAAGACTGGTTAGTGGTTTATTATGAAGAATTTGAAACAAAGTCATTAGCTTACCGAAGAGAATTAGAGGTTAAAGAATGGAAAAGTAGGACAAGGGTCGAAAAATTGATTGAAGAATTAAAGAAGTAGTCAGCTTGATAGTGCATCCCGATTTTTAATCGGGGCGGTCGAAGGTTCGAATCCTTCTGCCTTCACGGATAAACCACTCAAATGAGTGGTTTTTTTGTTTTAATTTATATCAAAAACGGAGATGAATTATTTCTATATTTTATATTCAAAAGCATTGAATCAATATTATATTGGTCATACTTCCGAAAGTTTGCAAGAGCGTTTACATAAACATTTGTCCAATCATTTGGGGTTTACTGCAAAATCAAAAGACTGGTTGGTGGTTTATTATGAAGAATATGAAACAAAGTCATTAGCTTACCGAAGAGAATTAGAGGTTAAAAAATGGAAAAGTAGAACAAGGGTCGAAAAATTGATTAAAGAATTAAAGAAGTAGTCAGCTTGATAGTGCATCCCGATTTTTAATCGGGGCGGTCGAAGGTTCGAATCCTTCTGCCTTCACGGATAAACCCACTGATTTCAGTGGGTTTATTTTGTAAAAGGCTTATGTAGAATTAATTTATTTATCTTTTTAAAATATAGTGGATATTTTTGTCCACTAATAAAATATATTCCCTATATTTGTATGCAAATAATAGAAAAATGTTTTCAAAAGCTTGTGAATACGGTATAAGAGCATCAATATTTATTGCTGAGCAATCTCTATTGGAACAAAAGGTTAGTTTAAAAGATATTGCGAAAGCCATTGATTCGCCAGAAGCTTACACGTCAAAAATATTGCAACAACTTTCTCGAAACCAGATCATCAATTCAGATAAAGGGCCAACAGGTGGTTTTTCTATGAGCCAACAAGAACTTGATTTGGTTAAACTAAGTACAATTGTAACTGCAATTGACGGTGATACTATTTTTAAGGGTTGTGGTTTAGGATTAAAAAATTGTAATGAAAAAATGCCTTGCCCTGCACACAGCCAATTTAAAATAATTCGGGAGGAACTAAAAAAAATGCTTGAAACAACATTAGTCAAATCCTTAACAATGGACTTTAAAGACGGATTAACATTTTTAAAGCGATAAAAAAAATTTAACTTAATAATGGACATTTTTGTCCAATAACTACAAACAAATTTAAATAATAATAGTAATGAACATTCAAGAAAATCAAATTATCGGTGAATTGGTAGCAAAAGACTATCGTACCGCATCAGTATTTAAAAAATACGGAATAGACTTTTGTTGCCAAGGAAACAGAACTATTAATGAAGCTTGTGAGAAGAAAAACATTGATTCAAAATTAGTAGTAAATGATTTGGATGCCATAATGCAAGCACAGGGCGAAAATTCCACAGACTATAAATCTTGGCCTTTGGATTTATTGGCAGATTATATTGAAAAAAAACACCATCGTTATGTAGCAGAAAAAACGGCAGAGATAAAACCTTATTTGGATAAAATTTGTAGCGTGCATCGAGAGCGTCATCCAGAATTATTCGAAATCAAGGAGCATTTTAATGCAACTGCAGGCGAATTAGCAAAGCACATGAAAAAAGAAGAATTAATTTTATTTCCTTATGTTAGAAAATTAGCAAAAGCAAAACACGAAGGTTCAAAAGTGGATTTACCTTCTTTTGGTTCCATACAAAATCCAATAGAAGCAATGATGCAAGAGCACACCACCGAAGGCGATCGATTTAGAAAAATTGAAGAAGTGAGCAATAATTATACGCCGCCACAAGATGCTTGCAATACCTATGGAGTAACTCTTGGCCTGCTAAAAGAATTTGAACAAGATTTGCATCTTCATATTCATTTAGAAAATAATATTCTATTCCCTAAAGCCATTGAGTTAGAGAAGGAATTGTCATAACGAATCCAAAATAAATCACGCCATTATCTTGAGAAATGTTTTATTGAAAGGATTATGAAAAAGAATAGCAATCACAAAACAGTTGAACCAATCAAACGAAGTGAATTTCTAAAGCCATTAAGCAGAGAACATCATCACGGCTTATTGTTTTGCTGGAAAATAAGAGCCGGAATTAAAAAGAACGTGGAGATTTCCCGCTTAAAAAAGTATTCGGACTGGTTTTACCAAAATTATTTGATTCCTCATTTTGAAGTGGAAGAAAAATATGTTTTTCCAATTCTTGGAAACGAAAATGAATTAATTATAAAAGCCGTTTCGCAACACATAAGGATAAAACAACTGTTTGAATCCACCACGGAAATTCAAAAAAACAGTAGCTTGATTGAAGAAGAATTAGAAAATCATATTCGTTTTGAAGAACGAATTTTGTTTGGTGAAATTCAAAAAATTGCCACAGCGCAGCAATTGCAGTCTATTGAAGTTAATCATTCTGATGAAAAATTCGTAGATAACCTGATGGATCCCTTTTGGGAATAATAGACAACAATACGAATTAATTTTATGGAAATAATTCAAAAACGGGTCATTGAATTTTAAGACCTTTAAACAAGTTCTTTTTTGCCACAAATCGAACCAAAAACCTCTAAAGAAATATAGAGGTTTTTTTTACGGCTTTTTTTTACTAAATTTTCTAGTAAATCCATACATTTTGCAACACTTATTAATCCAGAAATACTTCTGATGCATCGATTTTGTCACATCCAAACTATCTTCTTTTTTTGTAAATGTACGTATCACTTATGCGTCAATATTAATTGATGCATGTTTTGGATATTTTTTTTCAAAATAATTCTAAAATACGTATTATAATAAGTATAAATACTTATATTTGTTCCTTGGTACTTAATTAAAAAGTTATGATTAAAGTAATAGTTGTCGGGAACGGTATGGTGGGTTACAAGTTTTGTGAAAAATTCATCACAAAACCAGGAAGTGAAAAGTATCAAATTACCGTATTTGGCGAAGAGCCAAGACGAGCTTATGATAGAGTTCATTTGAGCGAATACTTTGGTGGCAAAAGCGCTGATGACTTATCTCTTTCTTCTTCGAATTGGTATGAAGAAAACAATATTATTCTGAATACCTCTGAATTAATTACGGATATTGATAGAGAACAAAAAACCATACATACTCATCTAGAAAAAATACACGAGTACGACTACTTAGTTTTAGCTACGGGTTCGGCAGCTTTTGTGCCACCTATCGAAGGAGTGGACAAAGAAGGGGTATTTGTGTACAGAACTATCGAGGATTTAGACGCTATTATGGCTTACGCCAAAAAAATAAAACAAAATGGCGCTACTGAAGCCGCTGTTCTTGGTGGCGGATTGTTGGGACTGGAAGCCGCAAAAGCCGTTTACGATTTAGGATTAAATCCACACGTGGTCGAATTTGCGCCTCGATTAATGCCAAGACAATTAGACAAAGGCGCCAGCAATATGCTGCAATCAAAAATAGAAGAACTTAATATTGGTATTCATTTGAATAAATCGACCCAATACATTGCTGGAGAACATGCTATTACAGGAATGATGTTCGAAGGAGATGATTTACTTAAAGTGGATATGTTGGTTATTTCTGCTGGGATTAAACCTCGGGATGAACTAGGAAGAGTTTCTGGGCTTGAGGTAGGTGTTAGAGGAGGAGTTGTGGTAAACAATAAAATGCAAACTTCTGACCCGAATATTTATGCCATTGGCGAAGTGGCGCTATATAATCACATGATTTATGGTCTTGTAGCTCCTGGATATGAAATGGCCGATGTTGCCGCTGAACAGATTCTTGGTGGCGAAAAAATGATGCGAGAGGCCATCGATATGTCAACCCAGTTAAAGTTGATAGGTGTTGAAGTAGCAAGTTTTGGGGATCCATTTATTGAAAACGAAGAGGTAACTGCTATCGTTTATGAAAATAAATTTAGCGGAATTTACAAAAGAATTAATGTTACCAAAGACGGAAAAACACTTTTAGGTGGAATTCTAGTAGGAGATTCAAGCGCTTATAATGGATTGTTTCAAATTTATAGTAACGCTATGGCATTGCCTCCAAATCCAGAAGATTTGATTTTGGGTTCAAGATGTGGACAAGCTTCTTCTTTTGGAAATGCTGCAGATTTACCAGATTCAGCCGTAATTTGTTCTTGCGAAAATATGACCAAAGGAGCTATCTGCTGTTCAATTATTGATGGAACTGCTGCAACTTTCTCAGATGTAGTAAAATTAACAAAAGCAACTTCAGGTTGTGGCGGTTGTAAACCAATGGTGATCGATTTAGTTAAAGCGGCTCAAAAATCAATAGGCAAAGAAGTCAAAGAAAGCATTTGTGAACACTTTCATTTTACCAGACAAGAATTATTTGATGTTGTGAAAATTAATAAATACACTAACTTCTACGAAGTAATTGATCATTACGGCAATGGAGATGGTTGCGAAATTTGTAAACCAGTTGTCGCGTCTATCTTTTCCAGTATTTATAATGATACGGCGAACAAACACGTCACAACTCAGGATACAAACGACAGATTCCTTGCCAATATTCAAAGAAACGGAACCTATTCTGTTGTTCCAAGAGTTGCCGGTGGAGAAATTACCGCCGAAAAATTAATTGTGATTGGGCAAGTGGCCAAACAGTTCGATTTATATACCAAAATTACCGGTGCTCAACGTGTCGATTTGTTTGGTGCAGAATTAAATGATTTACCTGCCATTTGGAAAATATTGATAGATAATGGTTTTGAAAGTGGACACGCCTACGGAAAATCATTGAGAGCTGTAAAAAGTTGTGTTGGTAATGCTTGGTGCCGATATGGTATGGATGATAGTGCTGGTTTTGCCATTGAGTTGGAAAATCGCTACAAAGGAATTCGTGCTCCACACAAGATCAAAGGTGGCGTATCGGCTTGTATCAGAGAATGTGCCGAAGCCAGAGGAAAAGATTTTGGATTGATTGCTGTTGAAGGCGGTTGGAATCTTTACATCTGTGGAAACGGAGGAGCAAATCCCAAACACGCTGTTTTATTAACAGAACAAATTGACAAAGCAACAGTTATCAAATATTTAGATCGTTTTTTGATGTATTACATCCGCACCGCTGGACCATTAGTTCGCACAGCAACGTGGTTGGATAAATTAGAAGGCGGATTAGACTACTTAAAAGAAGTTATTATTCACGACCGTATCGGTATCTGCGAAGCATTGGAATCTGAAATGGAATCACTTGTAGGAACTTTTGAATGTGAATGGAAACAAGTATTAGAGAAACCAAGATTGATGAAGCGTTTTAATCACTTCGTAAATTCTGACGAAAAGGATGACAACATTGAATACGTGCCTTTAAGAGATCAAAAAATGCCAAAATCTTGGTAAAAATAAGTCCATCCTTTCCTTTAACTCTGCTTCAACAACTTTTATTGTGGTAATTCGCAATCATAATAATCAGGAGTTGCAGTATTGGAAGGCTAATTCTAACTTAAAAAAAACAAAAAAATGGAAACTATTTTAGATAAATATAAAACGGTTGCTGTACAGGAAGTTACCAATTGGTTTAAAGCTGGAACAATCAAAGATTTTCCAAGCAATAGAGGAGGTTGTATCAAATATAAAGACAGGCAAATTGCGGTTTTTAATTTTGAAAGAAGAAACGAATGGTACGCTTGTCAAAATGTTTGTCCTCATAAAATGGAAATGGTTTTGTCTAGAGGAATGACAGGTTCAGCAGATAGTATACCTAAAATTGCGTGCCCTATGCACAAAAAAACTTTTTCGCTTGTAGATGGTTCCAATCTTAATGGTGAAGATTATTCCATAGCGACTTATCCTGTAAAAATTGTAGACGATGAGGTATTTGTTGGCTTTTTGGAATAATTAAGTATCTTTGGATTTAAACATTTCAAATCAAAATGACACCATTTCAGAAAGCCATTACATGGATAGATGCAGAAAATGCACAAGATCCCAATCACGAAACCTACCAATCCGAAACCTATCCAAAGGAGCTTTTATATTCCAATAGAATGTATCAAAGGTTGATGGATTTTCATCCCAATGCATCTGAAGAAGTTCGAATTGCGACCAAGGCACAACACATTTGCCGATGGAAGGTGTCTCGAGAATCCTATCCGATGGATCGTGTGGGCTATTTGAAATGGCGCGAAGACTTGAAAAAATTTCACGCTCAAACCACGGCTGATATTTTAGTAGATGCAAGTTATCCACAGGAATTTATTAACCGAGTTTCTTTTCTTATCGAAAAAAAATTACTCAAAAAAGATGAAGAAACCCAATTACTGGAAGACGTAATTTGTTTAGTATTCTTAGAATATTACTTTGATTCCTTCGTACAAAAACACGATAGAGAGAAAATGAAAAATATCATCCTGAAGACTTGGAATAAAATGTCAGAAACCGGACATCAAGAAGCCTTAAAAATCAATTTCAGTGATGCAAATCTTCAATTAATAAAAGAGGCGCTTGGCTTGTAACACGATTTCGTCATGAAAAACAGCACCGCAGCATCTGCCGATATTTCCTTCAATAACTTAAGACGATTGTATCTATTCGCCTTATTAACCATTGCCATAACGGTATTGCTGAGCCAGCTGCTGATTCAATACAACCTTAACAGCCAGTTGAGCGATTCCAGAATCATCAATATTTCAGGAAAACAAAGAATGCTCAGCCAGAAATTGACCAAAGAAATTTTAATATTGAATTTCCTAACCGATGCAAAAAATCATACGATAGCGATTGATCAGGCAAATGAAATCATCACACTCTGGAAATTTAACCACTTTGCTCTAGAAAAAGGGAATGACAGTCTAGGGTTTCCAAAAGAAAAAAGCAAGGAACTCTCTGATTTATTCTTGGCCATCAAACCTAATTTTGATACTATTATTAATGCCGCAACAGCATTTCTTGACAATAAAAAGTTGGGAATTAAGGAAAAGGAAAATCAGGAATTAGTTCAAATCATTCTCGAAAATCAAGGAGTATTCCTAGTCAAAATGAACCGTATTGTTGGTCAGTATGACAAGGAAGCACTTGAGAAAGTAACTTTGCAAAGCAAAACAGAATACATTATTCTAGGATTTACGATGTTGGTTTTACTGTTGGAATTCATTTTTATTTTCAAGCCAACCAATAAAAAAGTAGAAAAACTTATCTCGAAACTTTTAGTCTCCGAGAAAAAAGCCCTGAAATTAGCACATGATACTGAAGTTATAAGCGAAGCAAAGGAAAACTCCGTCAAGGAATTGAAATCGCTAAATTACGCTATGGAAAATACGCTGCTTTATTGCCGCGTTGCTCCCGATGGCTCTTTGATACATATTGGAGAAAAATTTGCCAAACTGTTGCAATACAATCCTTTTCTTTCTGACAAAACTTTTTCGCAGGTGCTGACTCCAGTAGAAAAAGAGCAACTCGCCATTGACCAAATTATTTCCCAAAGAAAAAAAAGCGGCTGGCAAGGCGAACTCAATATTACCAATAAAAACGGGGATCTGATATGGCTCGATTTATCGATGGTTCCCGTAACCATAAAAAAAGAGGAATCCGAGTTGTTGATAATCTGTTTTGACATCACTGAACGCAAGAAAGCAGAGGAAGAAGTCGAGCGTTTGAACATCGAAAATGTAGCCGATAAAATCAATCAGCAAAAAGTGATTTCGAGTAAAATTGTCGAAAATCAAGAAAACGAACAAAATAGGATTGCTAAAGAAATTCACGACGGCATTGGACAAATGCTTACGGGTTTAAAATTCAGTCTCGAAAGCATAAACCTTGACGACAAAGAGAAATCCATCCAGAAAATAGAATACCTCAAAAAATTGGCTTTAGATATTATAAAAGGCGTGAGAACCGCCACTTTCAATCTGATGCCGCCAGAATTAAGCGATCATGGAATTGTTTCTTCCTTGGTAAAACTGACCCAAGAATTATCAAAATTGACAGGCAAGAACATCCTTTTTTACAACAAATCTAATTTTGACCAACGACTGGATTCATTAATCGAAATTAACATTTACAGACTGACGCAAGAAGCCATAAACAACGCCATAAAATACGCCGATTCCACCCATATTATCGTGCAGCTTTCGCACAGCAATAATATCTTAAGCATCAATATAGACGACAACGGAAAAGGATTTGATGTGATTGAAGCCGAAAAAACAAGAAACAGCGAGTCGGGAATGGGATTGCTTTTTATGAAAGAAAGAATTCAGTACATCAACGGACGTGTTTTTATCAATTCTATCCCTGGCGAAGGAACGCGAATTACCTTCAATATCCCAATTTAAAAAATCAATTTCAATAGTATTGACAGTGAAAAATGAAGAGTAAAGCAATTGATTTTTGATATTGCTATTTAAAAATATTTTGGTAAATTTGTAAATAAAATCACATTCATTATGAAAAATTTAGTACTTCTAATTAGTTTTTTGGTTATAAGTAGTGTTGGTTATGCACAAGCGCCGATGAGTATTAAAAAGGTGCCTTTTAGCGGTTCCGCAATATTTCAAAATGGCAGCAAAATTAGCTTGAATGAAGCCAAAGAAATTGCTAAAACTAATCAAGAAATTGTGAAAAAATTAAACGCTGCGCAATTCAATAGAACACTTGGAGGTATAATTGGATTGCCTGGAGGTTTTGCCTTTGGTTATACTATTGGAAGTTCATTAGGAGGAGAGTATAGTACTGTAAAACCAAATTGGACGGTAGGAGGAATTGGAGCTGCTATGATGGTTATAGGTACTATTATGCAATTTAAAGGGGATAAACAGCTAAAAGAAGCTGTTAGTGAGTACAACACAAGTTTTGAAAATACAACGGCTTTGTTTCATCCAGAATTTTATATGGTTTCTTCTGAAAATGGCATAGGTATGTCTATGCGATTTTAAGGGTAATCTCGAGTTTGTAGCTTCTTGATTATTCAATCTAGTTAATCAAAAAAATACGTATCTTAGCCTTTGTAATAGATGAATATACGTAATATCGGAAATTTAATTAAGTAAATTATGAGTAATCCTATAAGAGTTGTTTTAACAGACGATCACGTTTTTGTAAGAGATGGAATCAAATCTTTATTGGAAAATGAAGAAAACATAATTGTTGTTGGCGAAGCAACTGACGGTTTAGAAGCACTTAAAGTAGTCGAAACTGAAAAACCAGACTTACTTATCTTAGATATTCGGATGCCCAATTTAACAGGCATTGAAGTAGTCGAAAAACTAAGAAGCCAAAACAATCAAGTAAAAATTGTGATGTTATCTATGCATGAATCTGAAGAATACGTTTTAAAATCAATCAGAGCTGGAGCTGACGGCTATTTGCTAAAAGGCTCCAGCAAGGAAGAATTTCTAAAAGCTGTTCATACCGTTGCCAATGGTGGAAAATATTTTAGTGGCGACATTTCCTCCATATTAATTAGTCAACTCAGCAATCCTATTGCTTCTTTGGAAGCCAAACAATCTTTGGATGAAGACATAATGATTACTAAAAGAGAAAAAGAAATCTTGAAATTGCTGTTATCCGGAAAAGGAAACAAAGAAATTGCCGAAGCCTTGGAAATTAGTAAAAGAACTGCCGAAGTGCATCGTTTTAATTTAATGAAAAAATTGAAAGTCAAAAACCTAATGGAACTTTCTAACAAAGCCAATGAATTTTCCTTGATTTAATTTTTATCTTCTAGTTTGTTAAAATTCAAAACTACGTATAGCACTATAATGACTAATAAATACTTAATTATGTAGTAAACCTGCTGGAATTTAGTTTTTATTAGTTACAAGCCATAAAACCATCATTGGAAATCCGTTTAATTCGTTCAAATCTATGGCCAAAAAACAGAAAGTGGATGACACGGATTTAATGATCACAAGGATTAAAACAGAAAATACTCAAAATAATATCATAAGAAAAAATTTTAACATTAATAATGAGAATGCCATTAGATTAAAATGATTTTTTAAAAACTGTAGCTATTATTCATAACCCTCTATGGTTCTGGCTCGAATGTTTTTAGTCTTAATCAAAATATCCCCATAATACCATATCATTACAGGGATATTTAACAAAACAAAATAATTAATTTAAACTAATGTTTATACACTATGCCCATATCTTCAATAGAGAATTTATCGGTTAATAAGTGTAGTAATTTATCTCTTAAATCGATATATTCAGGCATTTTCACGATTTCGATTTTGTTTCTCGGTCTTGGCAAATGAACTTCCACAATTTCTCTAATTGTTGAAGCAGGACCATCATTTAAAACTACAATTCGGTCTGATAAAAACAAGGCTTCTTCGATGTCGTGGGTAATCATAATAATGGTTTTATCCCTATTGTTAAGATTCCATAACTTCAATACTTCCAATTGCATAGCGCTTTTTGTGAAGGCATCCAAAGCGCCAAAAGGTTCGTCCAATAATAAAACTCCTGGATTGATGGCAAAGGCTCTCGCGATAGCCACTCTTTGTTTCATACCTCCTGATAATTGACCTGGTAATTTATCTCTGTGCGAAAGTAAATTAACCATTTTCAGATTGTAGTCTACAATTTTATGTTTTTCTTTCTTAGAACAATTCATAACTGAATCGACTGCTTGAAAAATATTTTCATAAACGGACATCCAAGGTAATAGTGAATAGTTTTGAAAAACGATTCCTCTATCTGGTCCGGGACCTTTTATTATTTTTCCGTCTAATTCTACCATTCCCCCTGTTGGACTAAGCATTCCGGCAATGGCATTCATAATGGTCGATTTTCCGCAACCGGAGTGACCAATAATGGAGATGATTTCCCCTTTTTTTACAGATAAATTTATATCTCTTACTGCAATGTATTTTCCGCTTGGAGTTGGAAACGAGATTTCCAAGCCTTTGATTTCTAAATAACTCATGATATTTTTATTTAAAGATTTAAAATTAAAAAATTAAATCGAGGTTAATTGTGATACTTTAATTAGCTTTCTGCTTTCTGCTTTCTGCTTTCTGCCATCTACAATCTGCCAACTGCCTTTTGGTTTTTTAAGCTTTATAAGCTACTTTGTTTTCAATAAAAGTGAATATTCTGTCGAAAAGTAATCCTACAATTCCAATGATGAGAATGGCCGATATTACTTTTTCGAGACTCAATGCATTCCAACTGTCCCAAACGAAGAAACCTATTCCTGCTCCACCTGACAACATTTCGCCAGCTACAATTACCAACCAAGCAACACTAATACTCAAACGCAATCCTGTAATGATGTGGGGCAAACTATAAGGGATTAATATCTTGGTCAAGTATCTCATTTTAGAAAAACCAAAGGCTTTAGCCACATTTTTATGGTCTTGCGGAATCGATGCCACCCCAAAAGAAGTGTTGATCAGCGTAGACCATAAAGAAGTTATGAAAACAATAAAGATGGTCGCCATTCCAGTGTCTTTAAAAACGACCAATCCAATTGGGAACCAAGCCAAAGGCGAAACGGGTTTCAACAATTGCACAATTGGATAAAAAATTTGTTTGCAAATGGTGCTTGCTCCCATTAAAATCCCAATAGGAATTGCAATTAAGGACCCCAATAAAAAACCAAAAAGCACCGTTTTGATGGAATTGAATAATTGTAAACCAATTCCTTTATCATTTGGTCCATAATCATAGAAAGGATCGCTCAGCATTTCTTTTAAAACAGTTAAGGTAGCTACTGGGCCAGGAAGTGCCTCTTCAGAATAAATACTCAACAAACTCCAAAATCCACCAAAAGCTGCCAAACCAATTAAGGCAAACAAGATTGATTTTGATTTTTCAAGAATAGTGTTTAAAGCAAATTTTAATTTTTCGTTTTCTTCGAGAAAACTTTTTCTGGTCTCTGTAGAAACATTTATGGATGCCTCTAATGTTAACGTGTTTTTATCTGACATGGTAATAAAATTAATTAGTTTTAATCTTTGTTTTGGGTTGAAGATTAATCGCTTTTCCTCCTCTATGTGAAGAGGAATACGATTAATATATTTTAATTCTTATTATTTCTTAACAACTTTCAAGTAAGCTGCTGGATTTGAAGGGTCAAAAACAGTTTTGTCTATGGTAAGTGAAAATGGTTTCATATCATCATTAGGAACTTTTACATTTATGCTCTTGGCCACTTCTTCATATAAATCTTGCAAGATTAATTTGTCGGCAATCGCTTTATAATCTGGAGCTTCTTTCAAATATCCGAATCTTACAAACTGTGCCATTGCCCAAATTGCGTGAGATTTACGAGGAAAGTTGACCATTCCACCTTTGTGAAATAACATATAATCGTTGTCATAAACTTCTGTACCTTGGTTGCAACCCAAATCATAATTCCCCATTAATCTGTTTTCGATTACGTCTGCTGGAGCATTTACATAAGGTGCTTTGCCGATAATTGCAGCTGCTTTTTTTCGATTGGCCGGAACGTCTAGCCATTTGCAGGCTTCCATAACGGCTTTCATTACTTTTACTAAATCCGCTTTGCGTTTGGCACTAAAATCTTTGTTTACTACCAATGCTTTTTCAGGGTGATCTTTCCAAATATCCTGAGTAGCTATTTGTGTAAATCCAACTCCTTGTTTTACGGCAACTCCGCCCCACGGTTCTCCTACGCAGAATCCGTCCATATTTCCCACTTTCATATTGGCTACCATTTGTGGAGGAGGAATAGTAATGATTTTTACCGCTTTTTGATTCAAACCGGCAATTGCCATCCAGTTGCGCAACCATAAATCGTGTGTTCCACCAGGGAAAGTCATAGCAAAGGTTACTTCTTTTTCTGCTTTTAATTTGGCAGCCACCACAGGAGCTACTTTGCTCATCTGTTTGAACCCTACTTTTCCACAGAAATCTTTTGAAAGTGAAATAGCTTGCCCATTTACACTCAACATCATCGCAATTTTCATTTCGGAACCTGCTTTTCCACCAACTCCAGTATACACTGAAAATGGCATAGAATACAAACAATGTGCTCCGTCTAATTCGCCTGTTAAAATCTTGTCGCGAACATTTGCCCAGGAGGATTCTTTGGTTACAATCACTTCGACACCATATTTTTTAAAAAATCCCAGTTCTTTTGCCATAACGATTGGAGAACAATCTGTTAGTGGAATAAAACCTAATCTTACGGGTTCACTTTGAGCACATGCAGATGTAAAAGCTGAACTTATTGCTACCGCCAAAATCAATACCGATTTTGTTATTCTTGTTATTTGTTTTTGCATTGTTTTCATCGTATCAGGTTTAAAAGTTTATTTTTATTATTATTTGGAAGCCATAAAGTTAGGTTTGATATTTAGAGTAATATAAGCCCATTGTGGAGTAAGATTGGCATTAGTGACGTTTTTAACCTGAGCAGACGCCATTGATTTAGTCGCTTGCATATAAGAATATCCCACTTCAATATTGATCATTTTAGTAAAATTGTGGGACATTTTCAAATCTAATTCTGTTCCTAAATAACGTGTTTGAGTTCCTCCAGAACCATTCGATAATGCGTTTGCGGACTGAAAACCGTGCAGTTCTGCAAAGAGTATTAGGTTGTCTTTGGCATTGTATTTTGCTTTGAAGAAATAGTTGGCTAAACCTTGACTTCCAAAACCGCTCGGAGCATAGAAATAATCCATTCCTCCCCAAAATTTGTGTGGTGTTCCATAAAGTGGATCAAAAAGATTGCTTCTTGAATCAGCAGTTACTGCTTTTGTACCATTCGTTCCAGATAAAAAATCAAAGCCAGAACTCAAAAATAATTTGCGACTTACTTGAATTGTCGAAGTGATAGACGCTAAATTGGCACTTAAAATGCGACCGTCTTTATTTCTACCCCCTTGATAGTAATAACTTCCTGTAAAGTTAATTTTTCTGGTGAGGTTGGCGTTGTAATAAAGTCCAGTTGTTGTGCGACTCCAAACTCCTTGTACGGGTGTTTTCAGGGCGGCAACAGTAGTATATTTGTTAAAATCGTCTTTAAAGAATAAAAAGGATAAATCTCCAAAGAACATTTTTTTACCTACATAAGCATATTGAAAGGATTTGTACATCGTGCCAATTCCATTGGTTCCAGCTCCATAAGCAGAAGGGATGCCATTATAAAGTGTTCCAACGGTTTTTTCTGAGTTTTGGTTGAATGCTGCTCCAACGTCAACTGTCCAGCCTTTGTTGGCAAATTTGAAAACTACGGCATCGTGTCTTCTGGCTTGTTGTAACCAATCGAGACTTCCTAAAACTTTTTGATCGTCATAAGCAATTTCTTGACGTCCAATTTTTAAGGAAATATTTTGAAACTTGCTTACCGTGTCATTCAAAATAAGTTCTGTCCAAGCTTCATGTAGCAGAATTCCGTTGTTAGCTTCGGTAGTTGTTTTATTTATGGAAGATTGATCTTGCCCCCAAACTCTAACATCTTGCAGTGCCATAAATACTTTAAAACGATATCCTGTATATCCTACATTCAGTCTGGTTCTTTGAGTAGTGAATAAAGCGGCATCGTCTCCCTTTTTTTGCAAAGTTCCGAATCCTTCTCTAACTTCAGTTCTTGGTCTAATTTGTCCTGTAACGGTTAACTGTGCTTTGGCTTCGTTTTTGCTCAAAAGGGATGTAAATAAAAGACTGAAGAAGATAGCTTTTGAAAGATTTACTTTTGAGGTGGTTTCTTTTTTGAAACTTGGAATGTTCAGTAATTTCGTTTTAACGTTTTGCATAATGAGATTTGTTTTAATTAGTACGCAACAAATCTACGTAAGTAATAATACTTATTTATTATTTATAATACAGATTGGAATAGCTTTTTAATACAAAAAACAGTGTAGTTAAGCCTGATTTTTTTCTGCTTTTTAACAGAAAATTGAAATTAATCCAGTCATAGCAATGATTTTTATAAGCAAAGAGTTTAGCTAAAAATACTTATGAATAAATTTGGATTTCTACGTAAATGGATTTTTTTCATTTTGAATACTTAAAAAAACAAAATTTATTCAAGTAAAAGTGGAAAAAATAGCCTTCAGGTTTGAAGACTAAGTATTTTTAGAGGAAAATGGGAATGAGAAGAGGATTTATTGCAGGAACTACTTGTGTTCCCTGATTTCAGCCTTTAATTTGTCGGTATTAACCAAGCCAATTTTTTTGCCAACCGTTTTAATAAGGGCTTCTTTTTTTAAACTTGAAATCACGCGAATCACCTGCTCATCAGTTGTTCCTGCGAAATCAGCTATTTCTTTTCGGGATAAATCAAGTTCGATAATACCATTTGTTTGTCCAAATTTTCGATGGATGTACAATAAGGTATCAATTACTCGTTCTCTCACATTCATCTGGGCAATTTTTCGAATATTGTTCTCGCTTTTATTCAATTCTTCGGCATAAAAAAGCATTAAATCATAAGTAAACTCGGGAATATTTTGAAGAATTTCTAGCATATCTTCATTACTGAAATTGCATAATATGGTGTCTTCTAATGCATAAGCACCAATTAGGTAACGTTTGCTAGTGCCAAATCCCCTAAAACCAACCGTATCTCCTTCTTTGGTCAATCGAACAATTTGTTCCCTACCGTGAATACCTGTTTTTACCGTTTTTACCTTTCCTTTGTGAATAAAGTATAATCCTTGTATTGGAGCACCTTCGATAATGAATTGTTGTGATTTTTTGCAAACAAAACTGCGCTTTTTATTAATGTAATTTTTCATTTGCTCCAAATGAATATGTCTTTTAATAAAACAATTTTCATTGGTGCAACTGTTGCAAGGGGCTAATTCTTCTTTCATTGGTAAAATTTTAATAATTTGCAAAGTGAAGTACGCCAATTATTTATTTTGAACAAAAATATAAAAAAATATTCATTTAATACGTATTAATACGTAAAAATACTTATTTTTACACTTTCGTAAGAAACGATATAGTATAATAGGCTCCCGTCATTATAAAGAAATTCAACAATGCAAAATTCAGAAATCAAAACTACGTGTTCCTATTGTGGTGTAGGCTGTGGAATTATTGTAACAAATGATTCCAAAAATGGAGTAACGCTGACTGGCGATATAAATCACCCGGTCAATAAAGGAATGCTTTGTTCTAAAGGAATGAATCTGCATTATGTTGTCAATGATATTTCGGATAGAATCTTGTATCCTGAAATGAGATGGAGCAAATCACATCCTATGGAACGAGTGAGTTGGGATGCAGGACTCGATCGTGCAGCTGCCGTTTTTACTTCCATAATAAAGAAATACGGTCCTGATAGTGTAGGTTTTTATATTTCTGGACAATGCCTCACCGAAGAATACTACCTGGTAAACAAATTAGTTAAAGGATTCTTGAAGACAAATAATATAGACACCAACTCTCGTTTGTGCATGAGTTCAGCTGTTGCGGGTTACAAAAAAGCCTTTGGAGAAGATTCCGTGCCTATTGCTTATGACGATATTGAGCTGGCGGATACCTTCTTGATAACCGGAGCTAATCCCGCTTGGTGTCACCCAATTCTTTTTAGAAGATTGGAACAGCACAAGGAAAAAAATCCAAAAGTAAAAATCATTGTTGTTGATCCTCGTAAAACAGATTCCGCTTTGGCTGCTGATTTACATTTGCAAATTATTCCGGGAACGGATATTGTTTTGTACCACGCATTAGCAAAAAGGGTAATCGAAAAAGGATATGCCGATGCCGATTTTATAAAAAATCATACCGAAAACTTTAATTTATATAAAGATTTGGTGATGTCCAGTTCGCTGGAAAAAGCATCCAAACTCTGCGGAATAAACGTAAATGACATCAAATTAGCCGCCGATATTATTGGAAAAGCCAAAGGATTTATTTCGCTTTGGGCAATGGGATTGAATCAAAGTGCCATTGGTGTTGATAAAAATACAGCCTTATTAAATCTTTCTTTATTGACAGGTCAGGTTGGAAAACCAGGTTCTGGTCCTTTTTCTTTAACAGGTCAACCCAATGCTATGGGCGGTCGTGAAGTAGGGGGAATGGCGAATTTGCTTGCCGTTCATAAAGAATTAGCGAACCCAATACATCGTCAGGAAGTAGAAGATTTTTGGGGCGTTGACGGAATTTCCGAAAAACCGGGATTAACGGCTACTGAAATGTTTGAAGCCTTGGAGTCTGGAAAAATGAAAGCCATTTGGATTATTTGTACCAACCCATTAGTAAGTTTGCCGGATTCTAGACGAGTGGAGAAAGCATTGGCGAAAGCCAAATTTGTTGTTGTTCAAGATATTTCTCATACTGCAGATACGTCAAAATTTGCGGATTTATTATTGCCCGCAGCAGGTTGGTTGGAAAAAGAGGGAACGATGACGAATTCCGAAAGACGAATTTCTTATTTGCCAAAAGGCATTAATGCACCGGGAGAAGCCCTTTCGGATGTGGAAATTTTGACTCGGTTTGCCAAAAAAATGAATTTTACGGGATTTAATTTCAATACCACCGAGGATGTTTACAAGGAATATTGCTTGATGACAAAAGATACTAATATCGACATTTCCTTTTTGAATTATAACCGTCTAAAAAATGAAGGAACCTTTCAATGGCCAGTTCCTGATTACGGACATCTTGGAACACCACGTTTATTTACCGACAGGAAATTTTATACGCCATCGCAAAAAGCGATTTTTAATATTCCAACAGCTATTGAAAACACTTCGGAAGCACCGAATAAAGATTTTCCATTTATTTTGACAACGGGACGAATTAGGGATCAATGGCACACGATGACTAAAACAGGGAAAGTGTCCCGACTGATGACGCACATTCCAAGTCCATTGCTCGAAATAAATCCGATTGATGCTTACAAATCATCCATAGAAAACGGTGCTATTGTTGTAATAACCAGCAAAAACGGAACCGTTCGAGTTAAAGCAAATGTTTCGGACACGATCCGCGAAGGAGTTGTTTTCTTACCAATGCATTGGGGAAAACAATTGGAAAATGATTTGAACCGAACCAATAATTTGACCAACACAATAGTTGATCCCATATCAAAAGAACCTGATTTTAAATACACGACGGTTTCCGTAGCTAAATACGTGAAACCTTTCGAGAAAATAGCCGTAGTTGGAGCAGGAGCAGCCGCTTTTCGATTCATACAAAATTACAGGGAAATTAATACCACCGATGAAATTATTGTATTTTCGAACGAAGAGAATCCGTTTTATAATCGGGTATTGCTTCCTGAATATATGACTGGAGAATTTACTTGGGAACAACTTTTAAAAATTAAAGAGGAAGCATTAAGCAAGTTAAATATTACGATGAGATCGAATGTCTCGATTGATACTATCAATACTAAAGACAATACAATTTTAGATAGCCTAGGAGTTTTGCATACTTTCGATTCCTTGATTTTAGCTACAGGAAGTCGCCCATTTGTTCCAGAAAATGCCCAATTGCATTTGCCAGGACGTTTTACAATGAGAAAAAAGAGTGATGCCGATCGATTAAAAGAGTATTTGGACAGCACTAATTTACCAGCCGAAGAGCAACATATAGTTATTGTTGGTGGTGGATTATTGGGTCTAGAATTGGCAGCGGCCTTGAAACATAAAAAAGTAAAAATTACGATTATTCAGCGAGCTTCTAGATTAATGGAGCGTCAATTGGACAGAATTTCTAGTAAATTATTGGCAGAGGAAGTGCAACTTCGTGACATTTCAATTTATTTTGACAATGAAGTGAGCACAGTTTTCGAAATGGACAATTCATACCAATTGGAAATCGCTTTGAAAAGTGGTCGAATTATTACTGCCAATGCCATCGTTTACACTATTGGAACCATTCCAAATATAGAAATAGCCAAAGAATCTGGACTTTCTTGCGGGCGTGGCGTGAAAGTAAACCAGTATCTGCAAACTTCTAATCCGAATATTTTTGCCATTGGAGAAATAGCTGAATTTAACAATCAATTGTTCGGAATTACATCAGCTGCTGAAGAGCAAGCTGATATTTTAGCTAACTTCTTGGCGGGAGACATCAGCAGTTTCTACAAAGGTTCAGTTTTGATGAATATCTTGAAACTGGAAGACATCAATTTATGCAGTATTGGCGAAATTGAAGTGCCAGAGAACGATGATTCATATGAGGAAATTGTCTTTGCCGATTTGAAAAAACGGTATTATAAAAAATGTATCGTCAAGAACGATTTGTTGGTTGGCGCCATTTTAATGGGCGATAAAGCCGAATTTGCCGAATTCAAAACGATGATTGAAAGCAAAATCGAATTGTCTGACAAAAGGAATTATTTATTAAGAGGAAGCTCAACGACCAAACCAGTTTTAGGAAAACTCGTCTGTTCTTGCAGCCAAGTAGGAAGCGGCAATATTGAGGAATGCATCAAAAGTGGCGTGATCAATTTTACCGAATTGTGCAAAACAACCGGAGCAGGATTAGGTTGCGGAAGTTGCAAAACCGAAGTGAAAGAAATTTTATCAAAATGTAAATAGATGCAATTGGCAGATTTTAGTATGCAGTTAGCAATAAATCTGAAATCTATAATCTGAAATCTGAAAATTATGAAATTGACAAGATTAATAGTAAAAGGCGGTGTGATTTCTCCGGGTGAATTGCGAGAAGTTGTAAATATGGCTTTAGAACAAGGACTAAATGCAATCTCTTTTGGGTCTCGTCAGGATATTATATTTCCTAAAGGATTTACTGCAATAGGGAAAGAGAAAGCAGGGAAACATCATTTTGTTTATCCTGATGAAAAAAGTGGCAACAACATCGTTACCTCCTATGTTTCCACTGATATTTTTAGAAATACGCCGTGGCTTACCGGAAATAAATTTCTGTATATCTTAGAGCAATTCAAGGGAAAACCCAAGTTAAAAGTGAATATCACGGATCCAAACCAGCAATTGGTTCCTTTGTTTACGGGCCATATCAACTTTGTGGCTTCGCATCATGAAGATTATTGGTTTGTCTATATTCGTTTACCAAAATGGGACAAAATGGCGGTATATCCCGTGCTCATTTACAGTTGGAACATTGCTGAGGTATATTATGCTATCGAAAAAATATTGGATGAAGAACCGGATTGTGCCGATATGATTTTCCAATTGGTGAACGATGCTTTGGATACCAATAATAGAACCATTGACAAACCATTGAATATTCCTTTTTATCCTTTTCCATATTATGAAGGAATGAATAGATTGGGAATCGACCAATATTGGTTGGGATTGTATTGGAGAAATAACCTTTACGATTTGGACTTTTTGAAGGAAATGTGCGATTTGTGTTTTGATTGCAAAATTGGTAAAATTTGTATCACGCCTTGGAAATCATTCATAATAAAAGGAATTCCAAAAGACCGAAAACTGGATTGGGAAAAATTCCTTGGAAAAAAAGGAATCAATGTGAGACATTCCTTGTTGGAACTCAATTGGCATTTGCCTGTTGCCGAAGAATGGGCGTTGAATTTGAAAACTTTTTTGGTGCGAACTTTAGACCAGTTCGACATTAGCACTTATGGACTTACTTTCGGATTATCTGAATACAATAGAGAAGGGCATTATTTCACTTCGATAGTGGTCGAAAAAAATGATGTTCCCAAAGAGTTGGAATCCATAAAGATTAGGGCTACTTTTAATGTTTTGTATGCCAAAAATTTCGACCCAAACACCAAAGAATATATCGTTCATACTCAAGATGTCGACAAGCTGGAATTGCCCAATATTTTGATTGAATTGAGTAGAAAATATTTTGAAAATCTTGGAAATTCCTCCTTTGAAGTAAGTGCTACCGCTGCCAAAAAAGAACAAAAAGAACAAGACATCCATCAATGTCCAGAATGTTTGACGGTTTACAATGCTGAATATGGTGATCTGACACAAGGAATCGAAAAAGGAGTCTTGTTTGTGGATTTACCTGAAGAATACCGTTGTTCGTTGTGTGAATCGCCAAAAAATAATTTTAAAAGCTATTATGAAAAAGTATAATTTTGCAGGTTTTACATTTTAAAAATTTGGAATAATAGAATTGAAATATGAACACAACTTTCAAAACCGTGCGCTCATCTCACATCAGTATATCTCAATTGATGTTGCCATCATTTACCAACTTTAGTGGAAAAATTCACGGTGGATTCATCTTGTCGTTGCTCGATCAGATTGCATTTGCATGTGCCTCGAAATTCTCGGGCAACTATTGCGTGACGGCCTCTGTCGATACGGTCAATTTTTTGAGGCCTATAGAAGTTGGCCAATTGGTGACTATGAAGGCCAGCGTGAATTATGTAGGCAAAAGCTCTATGGTTATAGGCATTCGCGTGGAAGCAGAAAACATCCAAACTGGTGTGGTCAAACATTGCAATTCCTCCTATTTTACTATGGTTTCTAAAGATAAAGAAGGAAAAAATGCTCTGGTTCCTGGATTAATCTTGACTAATCTCAAAGAAGTGGAGCGTTTTCAAAATTGCGTCAAACAAATTGCGATGAAAAAAGAAAAAGAATATCAAAGAAGTATTGCCACCTTTGGCTGTATAGAATCTATTTTGGATTCCAACCTGTACAATATCAAGGTGGAATTGGAGTAGTCTTTTTCGATTGAAAAGTGAAATCGAAGGAAAGGTCTTTTTATTCCATTAAATTCAAAAGTATAATTTGCAAAAGTTTGCTTCGTTTGTGTGCTAACGCTAGAGTCTTATGCATTTTATTACGCATAGCTATCTAATCTATCGTAAGCAAAACGCTTTTCTATTAAAAAAAACATCATTTTTTCAAATAGTTTAAACTTTTTAATACTAATCGAGTTCAGTTTATAAATAAAAACTTAAATCGATATTTCTACAGGCTATTTATGCGTAAATTAGCATAACTATTGCCACAATTATTAATTAACATTTACTACTATGAAAAATTTAGGCCTATTTTGTTTGCTGTTGGCTTGCATTGGACTCGAAAGCTGTAATAAAAATCCAAAAGCCACTGATGCCGCAGCTTTGACTGAAAAACCGGTAAGCGTCGAGTGTTACGAAGCATTGTATGAAAAAGATACTATTGATTTAAAAATCAACACTTTGTCGACTGGTAAAATAACTGGCGAAATGGTTATGAAAGTTTTTAACAGGGCAGAAAAAGTTGGAAAAATCGCTGGAGAATTCCGTGGTGATACCTTGTTTGCCGATTACTCCTTTACTCAGGTTGAGAATGATAAAGTAATGTACAAAAATCCAATGGCACTTCTAAAAAGAGGGAATGAACTCATTTTAGGCAACGGGAAAATTGAAACTTATTTGGGAGCCTCTTATTTTGTCAAAGGCCAACCCATAGATTTTGATAACGTAAAATATAAATTCACCACAGTTGATTGCGTTGATAAATAAAAAAGTTACTGACTATCCAAGTATTTAAAAACCAAACTCGTTAAATGGGTTTGGTTTTTTTTTAATTTTTAGAAAGTTTAACATTTTCTAGATTAGAGAAGCCGAATATTTTCGGTTAATGCTTGATTTTAAAGTGTAAAAACCATTTTAAAAGAACAAAATTTCTACCATTCGAATTCGTGTGAGAAATCATTTTCTAAAATATAAGTATACTTTGTTGCAAATTTTGACGAATGTTTATTTTATATCTTGCCAAGTCAAAAACCTACCTTTTCTATTTACTGTTTACGAAATAGATAAAAATAGGTATATTTGAATCAAATTTGCACTAAATGACCACCAAAGAAATGCCAACCCAATTAGAACAGTACTTCCAACAGTTTCGCAAGAATATTATAGGAATCAATCAGGAATTTGTATCGCCTTATGGAAATCAAAAAATCATTTATACGGATTGGATAGCGAGTGGTCGTTTGTATCGTCCCATTGAGGAAAAAATGATAAACGAGTTTGGTCCTTTTGTGGCCAATACACATACCGAAACTACGGTTTCAGGAACTGCAATGACAATGGCTTATCACAAAGCCAGAAGCATTATCAAACAGCACGTAAACGCCAGTGAAGATGATGTTCTCATTACCGATGGAACCGGAATGACGGGAGTTGTCAATAAATTTCAGCGTATTCTGGGTTTGAAAATCCCCGAAAACTTGAAAGATTTTATCAACATTCCCATCGAAAAAAAACCAGTTGTTTTTATTTCGCATATGGAACACCATTCCAATCAAACGTCTTGGCTCGAAACCATCGCGGATGTTATCGTGATTCCGTCCTGTGAAGAAGGTTTGTTCAGTGTTGAAAATCTTAAAATTTTATTGGAAAAATACAAGGATAGAACTTTCAAGATTGCGTCCATTACTTCATGTTCCAACGTAACCGGAATTAAAACGCCTTATCACGAAGTGGCAAAATTGATGCACAAAAACAATGGACTTTGCTTTGTGGATTTTGCATGTTCAGGTCCTTATGTGGAAATTGATATGCATCCACAAGATTCAGAAAGTTTCTTGGATGCTATTTTCTTTTCGCCACACAAGTTTCTTGGCGGTCCGGGAACTTCGGGCGTATTGGTTTTTAATAAAAAATTATATCAGAATTTAATTCCCGATAATCCAGGTGGAGGAACTGTTTCATGGACAAATCCTTGGGGCGAACACAAATACATCGACAACATCGAGGATAGAGAAGACGGTGGAACTCCGGGTTTCTTGCAAGTCATAAAAACGGCTTTGGCTATCCAACTGAAAGATAAAATGGGAATAGAAAACATTCTGAAACGGGAACACGAACTCGTGGATTATGTTTTTTCGAACTTGGGAAATATTCCAAATATCAAGATTTTGGCTGCGCAACACAAAGACCGATTAGGAGTCATTTCGTTTTATGTAGAAGACTTGCATTTTAATTTGGGTGTTAAAATATTGAATGACCGATTCGGAATTCAAACTCGCGGCGGCTGCAGTTGCGCCGGAACTTATGGTCATTTTTTATTGCATGTGGATCAGGAAACTTCGCATCAACTCATTGACGAAATCGCGTTGGGAGATTTAATCCGAAAACCTGGTTGGATTAGAATGTCGATTCATCCCACGACTACTAATGAAGAAATGGAGTTCATTTGCGAAAGCATAAAAGCATTGGCAAGAAACCATAAAAACTGGTCGAAAGACTATAACTACGACAAAAATTCTAATGAATTTATTCACAAAAATTCTAAATCTTTTGAGAAAGAATTAGTGGATGAATGGTTTAAATAGTATTGCGACTCAATCTGAAATCTAAAATCTGCAATCTGAAGTCTATCTTTTATGTTTCCAGCGTTTATGAGTCCACAAATAATATTCGGGAGCTTCAATGATTTGTTGTTCCACTAATTTCAGGAATTTATCTGTGATTTCATAGTTGGGAACTTTTTTGGCGTTTTCTGAAAGCACTTCAAAACTGGCTTGATAATAACCTCGTTTTACTTTTTTTACTTTCAGAAAAATTACGTTCATATCGTATTTTTTGGACAACATTTCTGCGCCAGTATGCACGGGAACTTCAATTCCCATAAATTTTTGCCAATGAAATGCTGAGGAAATCCTCGGAGATTGATCGCTGGCAAATCCGTAAATGGATAGCACTTTGTTTCTTTTATTCTTGATTATAAACGGGATAGTTTCTTTGGTCGTGATAAGATTGGCTTTAAATCTGGATCGAATATCTCGAACGAGTTTGTCAAAATATGGATTGGCTAATTTTTTATAAATGGCATAACCACTAAAATTCACATAGTTATTCATTGAAATCACCCATTCATAACTGGCATAATGTGCTAGCATTATGGCAATACTTTTTTCTTGCGCTTCCAGTTTTTTGTAAACATCCATATTGGTAAACACAAAACGAGTGTTTATCTCTTTATTGGAAATAGTCATTGTTTTTATCATTTCGAGGAACATATCGCACAAATGTCGAAATGATTTTTTTTCGATGATTAGTCGTTCTTCATTGGATAAATTAGGCAATGCCAATGCCAAGTTTTCTCGAACCGTTTTTTTTCGATAACCAATTAAATAATAAACGATTAGGTAGACGAAATCAGAAAGCAAGTATAATACTCTAAATGGTAGCATCGAAATGCACCATAAAAAGGGATAAGCTATAAGGTAAACGATAAAACGCATTGGGTAAAATATTTCCACAAATATAATCCAAAAAATCCTTTCGGTTGATAGTTTCTGGTTCACAAGCTGTTTTTATGACCATTATATTAATTAGATTTACACTTTAAAAAAATCACCAAGAATTTATGAGCACTATTTTAATTGCAATTATTGCTGTCACTATTTTATTTAGTTTAAAAGGATTAAATGATGTGGCTTTTTTTAGGAAATTTGAATTTCATATTGGAAGTATTCGTGCCGGAGACCATATCCGAATGATTTCTTCGGGTTTTTTGCATGCAGATTTGGGGCATTTGTTTTTCAATATGTTTACACTTTTTATGTTTGCGCCAGTGGTAATTAATTATTTTGGGAGTGCTTCTTTTTTCTTAATTTATATGGCAAGTCTCGTTTTTGGTAGCTTACTGACTTTGTTGCTGCACAAAAACGATTATAGTTATAGAGCAATTGGAGCTTCGGGAGCGGTAATGGGAGTTTTGTATTCAGCGATTTTGATAGATCCAAGTATGAATTTATATTTGTTTTTTGTTCCCATTCCCATTCCGGCTTATCTTTTTGGCATTGGCTATTTGTTGTATTCTATTTATGGAATGAAGGCCAAGAGCGATAATATTGGGCATACGGCTCATTTTGGAGGTGCTGTTGGAGGTTATTTGATTACATTGTTGAAAGAACCCACGATGCTTGTCGATAACACTTTTATGGTGGTACTTTTGGCCATTCCAATTATCATACTTTTTGTGATGTCAAAAATGGGAAAGCTATAATTGGCACAGGTTTTGCCTACAAATAGAAAAAATTAACTTAATTTATTAAATATGAAAAATGCACTATTAATATTAGCAGTCTTATTTATGACAATGTCCTATTCACAGGAACAAAAGCAGATTCCATCGGTTAATGTTTCCGGAGAAGGAAAAGTAAAAGTGGCTCCGGATCAAGCCTCAATTTCAATTTCGATTGAAACAAAAGGCACCAAGGCTGACGATGTAAAACGCGACAATGACAAAAAAATGGATGCCGTATTAAAATTTATCAAGAGTTCCAATATAGCAAAAGAAGATTACCAAACGCAACGTGTTTCCTTGAATCCTAATTATGATTACGAGAAAAAGAAACACAATTATATTGCAACACAAACCGTCCAAATTTTATTGAAAGATTTGTCGAAATATGATGTGTTGATGGAAGGTTTGGTCAACGAAGGAATCAACAGAATTGACAATGTAGAGTTCAAATCTTCGAAAATGAAAGAATTGCAATCCGATGCCCGAAAATTAGCAGTAAAAGAGGCGAAAGCCAAAGCCGAAGATTTTGTTTCGGTTCTGGGTCAAAAAGTTGGCAAAGCCCTATTGATATCTGATAATTCACAAAGTTATATTCCGCAGCCTAGAATGTATGCTATGAAGTCGTCGATGGCTATGGACGAATCGGCTCCTAGAGAAACATTGGCAATTGGCGAAATAGAAATTACGGCAAATGTAAGCGTGAATTTCGTTTTGGAATAAATGAATAGAAACCCTATTAAACTAAAAAAGTCCTGAAATTTTCAGGACTTTTTTTGCGGGGAAAAAAGGATTTGCTCATTGGTAAACTTAAATAAAGTAGCGATTAATCATCATCGTTTTCTTCTTTATTTTTTGATAATTCTTTGTCAATATAATTCTCTACTTCATTAGATCTCTTTTTAATGTCATCTTCATTTCCACTTTTATGACAATTTACACAATTTGTAAAATTTGATATTCCTTCTTCTAAATGTTCATTGCGAATCGAATTCATAGAATGTTCGTGGCATCCAAAACAAGTATAGGATTTAAAATCGTTTTTGGCTGAAGCCGTATGGCACGTTTTACAATCTGTACTATGATTTTTATCTAAAACAAAATATTTATTATGAGTGAATGTGGAAGGTTTCCATTGGGTTAAAGTATGACATGATAAGCAATTGTTAGTTGATTTTACAGTATTGTGAAAATCATCTTTTGGGCTTTGATGACACAAAATACAATTGGACTGAGCAGCATTCGATTTTATCATCGAATGATTAAAACGGATTCCATTATTCCAAGTTGACGTAGAATGACAACTTACACACGAATTGCTAACTTGTTTATGGAGTTCGTTTTTGGGTTGTGAGTGACAACTTATACAATTGTTTTGGTCTTTTTTATTCAAATAGATATGATTGAATTTACTTAACGCGGCCTTAGAATTCAAACCTTTATGTTCTGAGTGACAGGAAATACAATCTTTATTTTGAAGATTTTTATGAAATAAAATTGCTTTTGAATTAATAGAATCCTTTTTTGATTGTAGTCCAATTTCAGAAACTTTGTGGCAAGAAATACAATTCTCGTTTGGCGTTCCCGAAAACACTTTATGACAAGCAAAGCAATTATTTTTGAGTTCTGAATGTTGTTGGTATAAATTCCCAGGCGAAACCATCAAATGAGGAAATGAATAAACAAGTCCTAGAATTACTAATGTAATGGTTATAAAGCTATACTTTTTCATTAGCTAAAAATTAAGACCGTTACAATATGAATCAATGATAAAAGAGCTAAAAAGTATGTTATGGGCAAGTGAACTACTCGCCATTGTTTCATTTTGTCAATGGTAATAGTGTCCCAAAATATTTCTTTCTCAATTTCATCCGATGATAATCCAGATTGTTCCAGTTTACTCTTTCTCAATTTCATCGTTTTGTTTGCTTGTTGCAAAATATATTTACCAATCAATCCACTTATGACATTAATTAAAAGCATTACAATGGCAACCCAAGGCAAAATGGAATTAATATGTATTCCTGCGTGAACAAGTATCATTATTGAACCGGACAAAGCCAGATATTCATGATAATCTAACAGCACTTTTGGAACACCAAAATTTATAATTTTCCGTTTTTTTAAAGAATACGTAAAAGAAATTAATATTGTAAAAGTTCCTAAATATCCTAAATACTTCCCTATGAAAACTAAATTTAAAAGATGAAGCAATACATCAATTAATACAGCACCTAATATCAGTGTTGAAAACCAAACTATGAATGGAATAACATCTTTAAAAATAATACCTTTTTTCATTATCGATAAGTATCAAAAAACCCAAAACAAGCAGTGAAGAAATTCATTTATGCTTGCTTTGGGCTAAATTTAATTAGTTATTAAATTAATCATCATCGCCTTCCTGTTCGCCTCCTTGTTGAATACTATTTTGTATAACTCCCGTTGCAATTTCGCTGTGTCTGATTTGACCTCCCAAATATCCGGTACGAGCAACCAAAGCAAAACTGATGAGCGCCATAAATAATGTTACTGTTGCTATCATTTTTGCCAAATTACTTTTGGTATAAGTGAAATAGATTCCAATCAATGAAGAAACCCCTACTACAATTAAACCAACTAAAGCATATGATGCAAAATCAGCATGTTGTTCGATAACATTTTCAGAAACGCCTTGAATATTTTCTACTGTTTCCTCAGCGCCTTCGCCAGTGATATAGGCGATAACCGCTCCTAATGCTGAAATAATAAGCATGTAGTAGGCTGCAAGTGTTGTTGTGTCACTTTTTTTCCAGAGAGCGTAACCCAATACTAACGTTGCTAGTAGTGAACCAAAAATGGGTAGGTGTGTAATAAGTAAATGTAGGTGGGTTTGATCCATAATTTCTATATTTTAAAGTGTATTAATTGTGATGAATTTTTCTCCGCTAGTCATAGAAATTCCGCAACGTTTTGGTGCAGTAGTTTCATAAGTATTACCACATGTTGGACATACAAAATAAGTTGTTGCCAATGTGTTTGATGTGTTAGTATTCAATGCCACTAAAGCTTGTTCGTAAAATACTTTATGTTTTTTCTCTGTTTTGTAAGCATAGTTTAAGCTTATTAAAGCCAATTGATTTCCAGCAGCGTTTGCCTCTTTAAGAAAGTTAGGATACATAGTTGTTGCTTCATACGTTTCACCTTTAATAGCAGCCTCTAAGTTTTCTTTTGTAGATAAAACTTTTACATCAAGAACAGCTGGTTTTACTGCAACGCCCATTTCTTCAAGGACTGCTTTGTGATTACTAGCGTGTATTTTTTCGGCCAATGATGCTGCTTTAAACAATAAGGCAATTTCCTTATAACCTTCTTCTGCTGCTTTTTTAGAAAAGGCGGCATAACGAGCTGTAGCATTTGACTCACCATTAAAGGCATCCTGTAAATTGGCAGCAGTTTTATCTTTGGCTTCAGCCTCAGAAAGTGCTCCTGTAGTTTCAACTATTTTTGTATTATCTGCAGATTCTATTGGATTTTTCATTTCAGTTTTGTTTTCTTCTGCATTTTTGCAAGAATTTAAAGTTAGAATAGCAGTCGCCATCAAGGCAATTAAGATTACATTTTTTTTACTCACGCTAAAGAGTTTGCTTTTTTGGAGTTCGGGAATTTGTGATTTCATAATTTCTGTTTTAGTTTATTAATTATTAATTTTTTTCGTTGGCTTCATTCTCTACTTTTTCTGCAGGTTGTACAGAATCATTTACTGCCGTTATAGGTTGCTGCGCAGTAGTGTCAGCTGTTGTGGTGGTAACAGTAGTTTCTGGCGCTTTGGTTTCGCTGTTTTTACAAGAGGTAAAACTAAGGGCAATAAGGAGTAATCCGAAAGTGAGGATTTGTGTTTTCATTAGGTAACTATTTTAAAATTTGATAGTGTAAAGGTCAGACCAAGCGTCTTTTCCTTATCTAAGTATAATCTTAAAATCAGCTAAAATTTTTATACAGGAAATTGCAATTTAAATGTGGTGCCTTTGCCCTTCGCACTACTCACTGTAAGGATAATATTTTGCGCATCGCACAAACGTTTGGCAATAGAAAGGCCTAAGCCATTTCCTGGAATTTGTGAGCTTCTAGAATCATCAGCTCTGAAGAAACGATTGAATAATAATGGTAATTGATGGGCTTCAATTCCAATACCTTCATCTATTACACTAAGGGTTTTTGTAGACGCATCCCAGTTGAAGAGAATGGCTCCGTCTGTTTTATTGTACTTAATCGCATTAGAAACTAAGTTGTCTACAATCATTTCTAATAACAAAATGTCGGCCCAAACAGTTGCGTCTAAAGGTATGTTGTAGTGGATTTTAAGAGAATTGGTTTTAACAAGGTTGTAATTAGTTTTGACACTCTTTTGGATTGTAGCCTTAAGAAATAGTTGCTCTTTATTGGCTATTAGAACGGATGATTCTAGTCGCGCCAATTGCAATAGTTGGTCGTACAATTGTGATAAACGATTGGTTTGAAAGAGAACATCTTGCATTTTTTCCTCATATCGTTCGGCTGTTCTTGGTTTTCTTAGAAGCACTTCAATGATGCCTTTAATAGCAGCTAATGGAGTTTGCATTTCGTGAGCAGCATCCGAAGTGAATTTTTTTTGCTGGTAAAAACTAATTTCCAATCTACCTAATAACTCATTGATAGTTGTAGCCAATTGATGAATTTCATCTTCATTTTCGGGCAAAGGCAAACGAGAATTTATGCTGGAATAATTAATTTGAGAAGCCGATTGAATCAATTGTTGTATTGGTGCAATGGCTTTAGAAGCCACAAAAATCATAATAAAATATAAAATCGAAATAATAAAAATATAAGTGACACTAAGTACAATGAGTAAGTTGTGCAAAACATTATAAGATTCTTGTTGAGAAACCCCAATAGTTAATTGGCCTATTATTTTGTCATCATCATTAAAAACAGGAAATTGCCCTTGTCTTATTTTTCGATTATTAAATGTTGTATTGTAAAAGACAGTAGTTTTGTTTTTTGGATTAAAAAGAAAATGGTTGTCTTGAAGATTTATCGACTTGAAAACAGTTTTCCCAGTCAAATCAACAATTTGTATGAAGGTGGGATTAACCTCAATTTGGTTGTGTTCCGTTTCTTCCCATTCCGGCATTTTGTTCATTATGATGTCTTCATTATCCCAATCTAAATTGGAAAAAATTTCTGTTTTTTCAATAATGATGTCATCGTCTAAGTGTTTGTAGGAAGTATAATACACGACGCTATAAATAACAATAAATGCAATTGCCGTTAAAGTGGTAATGGCAATTAAATTATAGGTGGCTATTCTTTTTTTAAAACTTAATTTCATTCTTCGTCGTTAATTCTATATCCTACTCCACGAATGGTTTGGACAAAAGATTTTGGGTTACCTTCATCCAATTTTTTTCGCAAACCATTTATAAATACATCAATAACTGCCGTTTCTTTGTCAAAATGAATATCCCAAATTTTCTCCATAATTCGGGTTCTACGACACACTTTGCCTTTGTTGCGGAGCATAAATTCTAATAATGCAAATTCTTTTTGGGTTAAGCTAATTTGTTTACCCCCTTTGATAACCTGATGCGCTTCAATATTCATTTCTATATCCCGAAATGAAAAAATCGATTGTTCACCGATATTATTTCGCATTAATACCCTGATTCGGGCTAACAATTCTTCAAAAGCAAATGGTTTTTTTAAGTAGTCATTGGCACCAGTTTCTAAACCAAAGACGGTATCATCTATAGTATCTTTTGCAGTCAAGAAAATAATGGGTACTTGCTGGTTTACTTTACGAACGCTGCGACAAATTTCAATACCACTAATACCGGGAAGCATCCAGTCGAGTAGAATAACATCATAATCATTTACAAAATCTAAAGCCAGCTCGAGACCTTTTCTTCCATTGTCCGCTATATCAACGGCAAATCCTTCTTCTTCTAGTCCTTCTTTTAAAAAACCTGAAATCGCCGGTTCGTCTTCTACGATTAATATCCTCATTGTATTATTATTAAAAAGGAATACTACTAATTTTATTCACTATCTAAGGCATTAAAATCAGGCAAACCCAATTCAACACCAGCACCATGTTTGTAAACCAATTCCCCTCCTAAATAGGCTGTACGGGCAACAGATCCTGCCAAGGCTGCAAATAGTAAAACGCCAATCACTTTAGACCATTTTTGTTGGTATTTAAAAAATAGCATTGCACTATACACGAAGCTTGTTGCGATGGCAAGCCACAACGTTATAATAGCCGCTTCTTCGTGCATACCAATTGCTTTTCCCAAAACGCCTTCTTCCATACCTTCGCCAGCGGCATCGCCTGAGAGATAAGCTGCAATAGTTCCAAATGTACCTAATATTAGCAAGTAAAAAGCGGCTGTGTTAAAAAATGTTTTCTTGAATATACGGCCTACTAATTCGCTTAAAAAGGCAATGAGCAGTAACGCAATGGGAAAGTGTATAACCATAGCATGTAAATGGGTTGAAGAAATCATAAGATTATATTTTCAACAAAGATTAAATAAGAAGTATTTGTAATGGGTTAGTGAATTCTTAAGATTTTCTAAAGTTGCTTTTTTTACTCAGAATACATAATTTTAAGAGTACAAAACAAAAACCCAGTAAATCATAAGATTTACTGGGTTTTGAGAATTCTTGTTTTTTTAATCGTGGGGAGAGCAGGATTCGAACCTGCGAAGTTCACACAGCAGATTTACAGTCTGCCCTCGTTGGCCGCTTGAGTATCTCCCCGATACCGTATTTTACCTTGCTTAATTTGTGCTAAGCGGTTGCAAATATAAAAACTGTTTTCAGGTTTCCAAATTAAAAGTACACTTAATTTAGGGATTAGTTGCAACGCATTGGTTTTGAATAAAATAAAAAATCTCCCCTAAGGAGATTTTTTATTAGTTGTATGCGGATGTCTTTATTTAGACAAAAGTTCCTTGATTTTAGCTCTAAGTTCTTCTCCTCTTAAGTCTCTTGCAACTACTTTGCCTGACGCATCGAGTATAAAAGTAGCTGGAATAGATTGTACTTCATATTGGGCAGCTATGGGTTCGTCCCAAAACATTAAATTTGAAACGTGAACCCAAGTCAATTTATCTTTTGCTATAGCTTCTTTCCATTTCGCGGCGTCTTTATCTAAAGAAACGCCCACAATATTCAATCCTTTAGAATGAAACTCATTGTAGATGGCCACCACAATAGGATTTTCGACTCTACAAGGACCACACCATGAAGCCCAAAAGTCAACAATGGTCACTTTTCCTAAACTTTCCTTTAAGGAAACTATTTTTCCTTGAGGGTTTGGAGCTGAAAAATCTGACCTTCAGTTGGTAGAAGCAGGAGCAGGAGCTGCACCAGGTTGTGGAGCTGTTGCACCAGCGTTAGGGGTCAACTTTGATTCTTTAATTTTCAATTCAATAGCTTTCCCAGGTTTTGTAGTTTTCAAAGACTCGTCTAGGCTAGCATATAATTTTTCCACTTTTTGGATTTCAATAGCTGGATCATTCATCATTCCTTGAATAATTAAGGCGCTTATGAATGATTTAGGATGTGTTTCTGCATAGCTAGTGTATTTCTTTTTAGTATTTACACCTACAGTTTCTTGAAGTTTACCAAATTCCTTCATTAATTTGTTGATTACTACGGTATCATTTTTTTGTTGTGCAGCATTCATCATAGGAGTATTTTTTGTTTGAAAATCAACCAAACTCTTTTGAATTTTTACAAGCTCTTCATTGAATACAACAAATTCGTCATTGTTGTACGTTCCAGAAATCTTGGATTTATTAATGCTGTCTTTATTAATGGCGATAATAATTTCTCCATTTTCCAAGATAAATGGTATTTTTCCAGATGCAGCTTCTAGTTGTAACATGTGAAAACCTGGTTCAGTAACTTTTCCTTTTATTTCAAATTTACCATTCTCTACTTTCACGGTATCAACTGCAATTAAGACTCCAACAGCATCTTGTATTTCCAGTATTATTGTTTTACCATTTTCAACTCCTGTTGCAGTACCTGAAATGATGAATTCATTTTTGCCAACTTTGCTACAAGAAATTAAAACAACAGTAGCAGAAAGTAATAAAATTATTTTTTTCATTAGAAATTTGTTAAATGATTTAAGTCTGCAAAAGTATTTAAATTTATAAAAATAGCAATAATTTTATGACTTAAATTTTTGTTATATTTTGGATTTTTTTACAGGATTGGAATTAGAAAAAGAAAACGCCTAATTTTTGGTACTTTTCTATAATTTTTTGGAAAGTAGGGCTAAAGTATATCAAAAATAATAATGCCGCGTATTGCCGCTTTTTGACAAGGTATTTTACACAGCTTCTGAGGAATTGTATTTTGATTCGCATTCTTGTATGCGGTATTCAGCATGTTCCATTTCATTTTCCGTAATCTTGATATCCATATTTACGGTTCTCAATTCTTTGTGTAAAGTGGCACTTGAAAAATTAGATTCTAATTTGAGATTAATTTCCGCCTTTTGAATTAGGAGGAAATCAAGGGTTTCTTTTGCCTTTTTATATTGCGATTTGAATTGGTTGCAAGGGGAGTTCATATAAAATTAAGTTAGTTTCTAATTTTTGGATTGCTAATTTAATTAAAATAAATATGCTGTGCCTATTTCTTTTAATTTTTTCGACAAAAAACAAAAAAGCACTCCCGAAAGGAGTGTTTTTTATTTTAAGAATCAAAAAATTTAGTCTTGGTTGGTTGTTTTTCTCCAAGTGAAAGAGTTTAAAATGTGTCTTTTAGCAAATCTTCCAGGGGAATCAGCATTTACCATTTTCACGTAAGTTGCTTTAGGCACACTTATGTATTCGTAAACGCTGCCGTTAGAAAAATTGATGATTAATCGTCCCTCAACAAATTTATAATCTGAGATAGTTGAGGTTGTGATTGTTTCGGTATATTCCGGCAAATTTGTTTTGATGGTTTCGGGATTGATGCTTACTAAGAAGTGGTAGGCTTCAATAATTCTTTTACTGTTCTCTTCGGCTTCTTTTAAACCAGCTTCATCTCCTTGAAATTTGTCGGGATGCGCATCTTTCATCGAATTGCGATAAATGGTTTTCAAATCTTTTAATTCTACAGTTTTTTCAACATTTAGCAACTTGCGATATTCAACTATTTTTTTCATAAATAAGGTAACTACTTGTCTTTTAACATGGAACTAATGTAATTTAGTTTCAAAATCGACAATTTTTTGCAAAGGTACACTTTTTTTTAACTTTTCAGTTTAGGACTAAAAAAAAATCTAGAAACCAGCATTTATTTAGCGTTCCATTAGAGGAAAAATTGGTTGTAAAAAAATTATTGTTGCGGCTTGTTATTGGCTTTGTCGAAGTTTTTGGACTTTTTGGGATACTTGTTGTAGTTGATGTCACTTGGGTTTTCAATAACGGATTTTATGGTAATCCAATCGCCAAGTTGATGATTGGACATCGCCATTTTATAATCCAATAAATATTCGCCACAAAAAAAGTTGTTGTTTTCGTCTTGTTCCATTATTCCGGTATAAACTCCTTTTTGCAGCATTTTTTCTTGTGAAGACTTGGTCATAATCAATTTGTTTTAATGAATTTCTAGGTTGCAAAGTTAATCAATTATTGTTTGCCTTGGGTTATTCTTGACTTTCTCATTATCTTTGCGCAATGAAAGCATCATTTCGTCCCAATCCCAATTCTTTCAAAAATACGTTTTGTGTTTTCCAAGAATTTGAAGTAAAGGCCATTGAAAAAATGCCGATACAATTCGAAAGCAAAGCAGGAAGCCTTTATTATTACACGGAATTAGGAATGTATCGATTGTCAAACCACTGGGGAAGATTGGCCAACAGCAAATGGAGATTGGAGCCAATGGAACCCGAAACATTATCCAAAACAAAACTGGGTTTTGCTTCTTGGAACGATTTTTATCCGGATAATGCTGTGGAAGAATTGTATTATTTAGAAGCCAATTACATCAAAAAAACGGTCAACTATCAGCATAAAAACAATCCGAATTACAATAAGAAAGCCCTACTTCGAACGAGTTTTGAAACGACCAAAAAAATAAAACAAATTCGGAATTTATTTGCCTTGACTTCTTGGGCAAAATATTTTGAGTACGAAGATTTAGACGTGTTGCGACAAAAAATAATAAACGAACTAATTTTTACCAATAGATCATTGGAAGAAATAAAAAGAGAACTATAATGGGAAGAAACAACGACAGAAATATAAAAAAACACAACGACAAGTTGCATAAAGAACAAGACAAGGTAAAAGCTGCCAAAGTACTGCGCAAAGAAAAGTTGAAACTAATCGTGAAAAAATTTAATGAGGATAAATCTCCAGAAAACAGTTAATTATGAGAATCAACCAATTTGAGGATTTAAAAAATGGCGTTCAGGAAATTATTGATTTAATTGCTGCAAAAGACACCAAAGCGGCAAACAATAAACTATTAGAAGTCAGCGAAAAATTAGATAATTTATTAGACCATTCTGACCAAGATGAAGACTTGATAGAAATCAGTAAATACCAAGTATTGCTGAACCAACTCTTTAAAAAATTAAATCCAGAAGGTGAATAAATTGAATCGTTGTTTTTGTGGTTCAACGATTGGTTTTCAAGATTGTTGTCAAAAATATATTGTTGGAACTGAAAAACCACCAACAGCTTTGGCATTGATGAAATCACGATATTCCGCTTATGTCACGCACAAAGCGAACTATTTGTTAGAAACCACGCATATTTCACAAAGAAAATACTATTCCAAAGCCGATATTTTACTTTGGGCTACAGCCAATGAATGGCAGAAACTAGAAATTATTTGCGCCACTGAAAGCACGGTAGAGTTCAAAGCCTATTTTTTTGATGAAAATAAGCAAAATCAAATTCATCACGAATTTTCTACTTTCAAAAAAGAAAATGGAATTTGGTTTTATGTGGATGGAAAATTTGAATAATAGATATTTGAATGTTGATTAACGATTTCGTATGAATAACTATCGGAATTTAAATCAAAAATCTACAATCGTCCTCATTTAACTAAAAATTAATAAATGTTTGGCATCTGTTCTTTTTAAAATAATGTAATTTTAAAAAATATGAAGAACACCATTAAAAAAGGATTTTATTTCAAGACATACGAAGCACCATTTCAGTCTCCGTTTGATAAACTCTTTACGATTTTCAAAGAGTTAATCACGCATACTTCGGGAGATTTTGATGAAGCTATCGATTGGTTGCGAGAATTGGACAAGGAATACAAACTCACGGATTCCGCTTACACCATCGATGATTTTATCGAAGATTTAAAGAAAAAAGGATACATTCGAGACGAACTCAAAGACGATGGAACTACCGGAACTGGCATTACTGCCAAAACCGAAAGAGCCATTCGACAACAAGCTTTGGATAACATTTTTGGGAATCTAAAACGCAGCGGAAGTGGCAATCACAAAACCAAACACGCTGGAACGGGTGACGAACATACGGGAGAATTTCGGGAATTTCATTTTGGAGATGGATTGGAACGGATTTCCTTAACCGAAAGTTTACGCAATGCTCAAATCAATAATGGTGTAGCCGATTTTATGCTTACTGAAAATGATTTGGTGGTCGAGGAAACCCAAAATAAATCCCAAATGAGTACGGTTTTAATGATTGACATCAGCCACAGTATGATTTTGTATGGCGAAGATCGCATCACGCCGGCCAAAAAAGTGGCGATGGCACTAGCCGAATTAATCACGACGCGTTATCCGAAAGACACTTTGGATATTCTGGTTTTCGGAAACGATGCTTGGACGATTGCGATTCGGGATTTACCGTATTTAAAAGTGGGTCCTTATCACACCAATACCGTTGCGGGTTTGCAATTGGCAATGGATTTATTGCGCAGAAAAAAAAATACCAACAAGCAGATTTTTATGATTACCGACGGCAAACCCAGTTGTGTTCGCGAAAAAGACGGTACTTATTATATGAACAGCAACGGACTCGATGAATATATTGTAGATAAATGCTACAACGAAGCGCAACAAGCCCGAAAATTACATATTCCTATCACGACTTTTATGATTGCCAAAGATCCATATTTGCAGCAATTCGTGAATCATTTTACCGAAGCCAATCAAGGAAAAGCTTTTTACACGGGATTAAAAGGACTGGGCGAAATGATTTTCGAAGACTATGAAACCAATCGTAAAAAAAGAATAAAATAGTATTCAGTTTTCAGTATTCAGGCACAGTTTGTCAGTTAGTGGTGAATTTATTTCTAAAAAAGCAATTTAATTAGAAGCACTTCTAACTCCCCTCTTGAGAGGAGCTGGGGGTGTGTTTTTTAACTGACTCGGAAATAAAAACGTCAATTATAGAATTCATTAGAGAATAGTAACCAATTCAATAGCAATAGCAATATCAATTACAATATCAATAAAAAGCATTCAATGAAAAATATAAAAACATTAGGCGAATTAAGAAAATCAGGATACGAAAGTAAAGGTATCAAAGACGAATTGCGTCATAATTTACGAGAGAAAATCAAGGCGGGGCAACCCACATTCGAAGGTGTTCACGGTTTCGAAAACACGGTAATTCCTGAATTGGAACGTGCCATTTTATCCCGTCATAATATCAATTTATTAGGACTTCGTGGTCAAGCCAAAACTAGGTTGGCGCGTAAAATGATTGAATTACTAGACGAATACATTCCGTTTGTAACGGGTTCGGAAATTAATGATGATCCAATGAATCCTATTTCTCGTTTTGCAAAAGATTTAATTGCTGAAAAAGGCGACGAAACTCCCATTTCCTGGTTGCATCGAAGCGAACGTTTTTTCGAAAAACTCGCCACGCCAGATGTTACCGTTGCCGATTTGATAGGCGATGTTGATCCAATAAAAGCCGCGAATTTAAAATTGTCGTATGCCGATGATCGTGTGATTCATTTTGGGATGATTCCAAGAGCGAATCGCAGTATTTTTGTAATCAATGAATTACCCGATTTACAAGCTAGAATTCAGGTAGCATTGTTCAATATTTTGCAGGAAGGCGACATTCAGATTAGAGGATTTAAACTCAGAATGCCACTCGATATGCAATTTATTTTTACAGCAAATCCAGAAGATTATACCAATCGAGGAAGTATTGTAACGCCTTTAAAAGATAGAATTGGTTCTCAAATCTTGACGCATTATCCAGAAACCATTAAAATTGCCCGAACCATTACGGAACAAGAAGCGAAGTTGGATGCAGCCCAAAGTGATTTGGTTTACGTGCCTTCGCTAGCCAAAGATTTATTGGAACAAATTAGTTTTGAAGCCAGAGAAAGTGAGTTTATTGATAATAAAAGTGGCGTAAGTGCGAGATTGAGTATAACGGCTTTCGAAAATTTATTGAGCACAGCCGAACGTCGTGCCTTGAAATCGGGTGTGGATAAAACCAGCCTGAGATTGTCCGATTTTATGGGAATTATTCCCTCCATTACCGGAAAAGTGGAATTGGTTTACGAAGGAGAGCAGGAGGGAGCAGCCATCGTGGCGCAACATTTAATTGGCGATGCGATTCATACGTTCTTCCCAGCTTATTTTCCAAAAATCGAAAAACTCGAAAAGCAAGACGAACAAACACCTTATTCCGCTACCTTGGAATGGTTTTTTGCAGAAAGTGGTTTCGAATTGTTAGACGATTGCTCGGATGAGGAATACAAGACCATATTGGACAGCATTGCTCCTTTGGAAGTTTTAGTTAAAAAATACCAACCACAATTAGAAAAAGAAGACAGCTATTTTATGAAAGAGTTTATTCTGTGGGCATTGGTAGAATATAAAAAATTGAGTAAAGACCGCGTTTCTGAGGGCTATCAGTTCAAGGATTTGTATGGTAGCTACATCAGTAAATTGTAAATTTAATACAGGGTTTAGATGTTTTCTAAACCCTTTTTTTTGCGTCTAAAAAAAATTAGCTACGACCCGAGCGATAGCGAACCAACGAAGTAATTGCACCAATTTAAACGAATTACAATTTTGTCAAATTACACGAATTCTTAGAATAGAGAGTATTTGTGTAATTCGCGGCAAGAAACTTTGAATGTGAATGTTCTGGAATATTTTTATTCTTACCTGATAAACGTATAAATAGTGCTTTTGCAGCCCTAAATAGAATTTTATGTTATTCCTGATTTTAAGTATTATTTGTAGTGTAAGTGTTGGTGTTATTTTTAAGATAGCCCGCAGCTATTCTATCAATATTAAACAAATTGTAGCAGTAAATTACTTTTTTGCACTTGCACTTTGTTACTTTTTTTTCAGTCCAGAAAGTGCTGCTGTTGGAACCGAAGCGCCTTGGGGAATTTATATTTCGCTTGGGGTTTTGTTGCCATTTATTTTCCTTTTTTTGGCACTTTCCATTAAGAATGTAGGAATTGTTAAAACTGATGCGGCGCAACGACTTTCGTTATTTATTCCTATTTTGGCAGCTTGGTTGCTATTTGCAGAAAAATTTAATACTCTAAAATTAACTGCATTCTTAATTGCTTTTCCTGCATTGCTACTCATTTTGAACAAGCCCTCAGGAAATACTAAAAATAAATGGGTTTATCCAGCCATTGTTTTAATAGGATTTGGTTTAATTGACATTCTTTTTAAACAAATCGTCATATTTACGAGTTTGCCCTATACAACTTCATTATTTATCGTTTTTGGACTGGCAATGGCAATAATGTTCGCGGTTGTTGGTTTTGAAATGGGTTTTAAAAAGGTGAAATTAAATTACATAAACCTTATTTTCGGAGGCTTGGTTGGCGTTTTCAACTTTGGAAATATCCTGTTTTATCTAAAAGCGCATCAATCTTTTGCCGAAAATCCTTCGACTGTTTTTGCAGGGATGAATATGGGTGTAATCATCATTGGAAGCCTAACTGGCATCTTCATTTTTAAAGAAAAACTGTCCAAAATGAATTATGCAGGATTATTTTTAGCTATAATTGCAATCGTATTAATTGTTCTGTCTCAGTTATAAAATCAGAATTATTCTCTGTAATTTTTACCAATTATTTCGTTTTATGACGCCAAGGAATTTTGCCATTTGTTGAGATTCGAAAAGTAGATTTCTCGGTATTTAGCAATAATATTGGAATGCTTGAATTGAAAATTATTATCCATTTAATAATTCCAATTATTGTCTCTAAAAATAGTTTCAAATCGATAGTTTGGGGGTTTTATATTAAGAATAATGTAAATGGAGTAAAACTTTTAAAAAGGAGTACATTTTGTGGCGAAGTATCCGTTACTTATTTAAAAAAAGTAGGTTCAAATAAAAAAGTATTGATTCCTTTTTTTTCTCTTTTAACTGTAGTCTATTAAGGTGTTTTCTCCAATTCTAATTTCAACTGATCGGATTCGTTTGTTAATTTAACCCTTTCATTTTTATAAAAATTAATGTTGTTTTGCAACAAATCCATTTGCTGCCTTTTGTCCGCGGCAGTTCTCAATAACTTAAAACCGGAGGCATTTATTAATTTTTTTTCGGTTACGTTTAATTTATTTTGGTAGTCAATCAATGTTTGCTGAATAACCAAAAGCCTATTGTTGACGGCTTCTTTTCTCCCTTTCAAGATTCTTTCCGCTGCTGCTTTCTCTTCTACGGCAACAATGATTTTTTGTTCCTCTATTTCTTTTTGTTGCAGCTGGTATTGATAATTTTCAACTTCGGTTTTATGATTTTTGAGTTTTAATTCTCGGCTCCTGTTATTTTGCATAGTATTGAAAACGAATGTTGCGGCGGTTAAAGCTAAGGCTCCGGCAACGATCAAAAAGGTGTTTTTGGATAAACCTAGAAATTGGCGTTCTTCCACTATTTTTTCCTCTTTTGGAGTAAAAGGAGCTGCATCAAAAGAGGTTATGGGTGGTGGATTTGCTATAAAAAGCCTGGTTAATTCGGGTATTTCTCCGGCAGTTTTCCAATGTTCCATACCTTCAAACCATACAGGAGTTTTTTTTGTTATGCTTCTGGCTTTTAATTCTTCCAAATCAAAAGGGCCAATAGTTTCATTGTTAATGTGTAAGAAGTATTTATTCATATAACTGAGGCTATTTGATCTATTTTTCAAAGCTACAATCATTTTTTGATACTGCAAAATGGAAGTGTATTTCGATGCAAAAGATTTGTTCTAAAAGTACGACAAGCATCGACAAAAGCCTAATTGACAAGATATATTTTTAAAAACTAACTAATTATTTTGGTTTGATTTATGCTATAAAATTTATTTCAAAACAAACTTTATTTACAATAAGCTAAACCTCAGTTGATGGTTTTTTTAGTTGTAAATCAGTCTTCTTTTTACTTAAGATTTACAAGAATTAGAAGATTGCTTTCCGATACAGAAATATACAATACCAGTATTCATAGGCTACCAAGTTATGAGATACAAAAAAGGTACAACTTTTTTTTGACCTGCTATTTAGTGCTACAGAAATTAGCACAGTCAAAAATAAGCCTTTTTTTGATGTTTTTTTAGATTAAATAATTTTTTTGAAACTTGTAAGAATATTTTCAATTGTTTTAAATAATTTAGTTATAATTAACCCGTTGGGTGCAATTATTTAAAGTAAAAAATATTGAATAAATATTGGTCAAGATACTGAAATTCAGTATCTTGAAGTCGACAAACAAACCAATATTTATGTCAAATATAGTAAAAAATTATT
>Ga0209702_10000543_pt1 | contig 79569 bp, 65 predicted proteins | sample FRY01_FD_187210 | JGI IMG/M metagenome (GOLD analysis project Ga0209702, IMG submission 187210) | Freshwater microbial communities from Lake Fryxell liftoff mats and glacier meltwater in Antarctica - FRY-01 (SPAdes) (version 2) | ecosystem: Environmental > Aquatic > Freshwater > Ice > Glacier...
CATTAACCCAAGTACTACTAAAAGCAGGATTGCAGTAGCTACAAGCAAACTGACAAGTACGATCGAAGGAGATTTCCAAAGTTTTGAGATTAGTATCCAGTTCTGGGGGTTGATTAAATGCCTCATTTAGTGCCACTATAGGGTAAATTTTACTTTTGTACACACGATCGCTAATGGCATCGGTTGCCATGTCTTCGATCTTCCAGCAGTATTCACAACCTTCCGGACGTTCACCTGCTAACATTTTTTTACGGTCATCCTTCTTTTTTGCTGTGTTATGCAATGCAGCAGGATTAACCTTTAGCTCTTCTATATCAATTGCATGCGCCGGTGGATGATGACAACTTGTTGTTTGTCCCGAACCTAGCCATATAGTGGCATTGTACCATTTGGCAGCACAGAAACTAGCACTTTTGGTATCCAGTATTTGATGTTTAAAATCTAAATCATTCATTGATATATTTTGTCATAAACTGTTTGAAGCGTTCTGGAAACTCGGCTCGGACTTTGATTCGCATTTCGGTAAGGTGTTGTTGATTGTATTTACATACATTGTAACACTCTTTTAGGAAACTTGCAAGATCTTGTTGACATAAATCCCGGACAAGTTGACTAACTCTTTCTAATCGAGCTTGATTATTCTCTATCAAATCAAAACTTTCATCGATCACATGACCAAATGTTTTAAATCCTAAATTATGCATATCTCTGTAATAGCCTTGATTGGCCACTGCTATCCAAGGATGTCCCATAGCAACGGGTTTCCATATCTTTTCTGTTCTGAAACTATAAGGATAATCAAATACTGTTTCGGTTACCAAGCTAAAGTAAGTGTCGCTGTATGGTCTAGCATCAAGGTATATTTCACCCCATATTCCAGTGCCGAACAGTTTACTTTTTACATTGTTGTCACTGACAGAAAAGTCAGTATTGAATCTTTTATTTTCGTACTGCTTGTTTAGCAGTTTTATAGGCCCGTTGCTGGCGTCTAAGTTAGACCATAAAGCTGTATCAAGCAATTTGGATAGTGCTGCTATCATATACTTTCTATGATAGCGATATAGTCCATTTAAAAATAAAAACTTGTACGGTCTTTTTGTTGAATAATTGTTGTTATATGTTTGTATAGCATTGATGTTTTCATTGTAATCTAATATTTTTGGAAGAAAACTATCGTATTGCAAACACGGGTACGACTCTTCCATATCGCCGCCGCCGATCAATAATATTTTTTTATCTAATACCAATTGCGTTATGTTAAACATATTGCAATGTTTTTTTAATGTGTTAGACCCCTCCAACGGGTTGCTTAATATTATCTTAACAGTGTCATTGTTGTTTGCTACATCCTTGAGCCAAGGCATATTTAAAACAAATTGCTCTCGCCCTATTAGATATATAGCATTTGAAATTACAGCATCCTGATGTAAATTGCAAAACTTGTAATCCACATACGGGTCGATGTTGTCATGTACGTCACAATTTACATCAACTATTAGTTTACGATTGCCGATCATAGTATTCGCACTGGGTCCACCAGCTTTTCATTTCAGGAAATGTTGCTAAAAAATCTGTGTCATGCCTGCGGTCCGCTTCACTGAAGAAACGATAAAAGTCTGCTTTGTTTGTTTGCAAGTATTCCTTGTCCAACTGTTGCCCGTTGCGCATCCACGCTATGTCACGATCAAGACGGGCTATTTCGTAATCTTTAAAGCCGTGGAATCTGGTTGCTTCTGTTTCAATGTCTTGTTGCATTGAAGTTTTTAATTTGTCCAACTGTGCAACATAACTTTCTGGCAACAGTTGCAAACTTTGCCAAGTTGGTTGACGCAACACAGGAGTATCAAACCACACACGTTGATATGTGCTACTGTGTTTTTTTCTAAGATCAAGTATGCCAGCAATCAGTTTTGGCAAACTTGTGACACTTAGATTGTTCATTGTCACAATGAATGTAATGCTGTTACGGTAAGGAACTTCGGTTAGGAATTGATTTACCCTGGCCCATACCAAATCAAAGTCAAGTCCGTGACGCATGTATTCTGCTTGTTCGCCCCACCCATCTAAACTGATGTACTGCATAAAGTGTTCGATTACACCTTCTTGGCACAGTTGTTTTGTATATGCAAGATACTTTTGCCATAGTTTTTCGTCTACACTAAAGTTACTGGTCACATTCAAGTGCAAATCAGGCTTGGGATTGACCAACACATAGTCAAACACTCTATATGTGTTTTTGTCCATCAAGGGTTCGCCACCGGTCATACGGAAGTGTTCTAGTTCTGGATACAGCGTAGGCCACCATTCCCAAAACGCATCCACATAAGGATTATCTTCACGAACCGGAATAGGTTTACGTTCTCCTGCAAAGTGTTCCGGAGCATTATGCGGAGTTGATGTAGGGTAAGCGCCGTGGCGGTCTATTTCTTGTTGCCATGTGCTACTGAACTGTGGACTACAATAACTGCAAGCAAGATTACAAGCATTGTTGAAGTTTACTTCAACATAACTGGGAGTAATGTCAGCATCCCACTCGGCATTTACAATCTTGCCAAAGTCTTTGGCGGCCCATGGCTCACCAGATCTATAATGACGGTCGCTTAGTTTACCGTTGTCTTCCATTGTCCAGCAATAGCTACACTCTGCTGGCCGTGTGCCTTCTAGCATCTGTTTACGCTGTTGCTTTTTGTAATCAGTGTTGTGCAGTGCAGAGGGATTACGACCTATTGCTTCTACAGGAATACGATGCAATGGAGGATGATAACAACTGTTATTGAGTCCCGTAGTTAGGTGTAGACTGACTTGTTTCCATTTGGCCAAGCACATGCTGGGACTAACAGTGTCCAACTGTTCTTTGATCAGTTCAGCATCGCTTAAAAACTTTGATTTAAAGTCTTTGCTAACTTCGTCGCCTTTATTTTGCACTTACCATCCTTCTTGACTGCGTATTACATCAATCTCTCGTACAGCAACACCGCGGTTATGCCAGTTGCTACGGTAATGGTGTTTGAAGAATTTGCTAGTGGGTTCATCAAACCACACCATTGGCAAGTCCAACTGTGTGCCAAGTTCTTCTGCCACTTTGCTTAATACAATTTCTGGATCAGTATCTTTGACTGTGTCCCACAATTGTTCAAGTGCAGCAAAGTCTTGTACTGTACGATAGTCCCAATCTGTCAACATGGTCATGTAAGTGCCCATGCGCGAGCCTGCCATGCTCCAAACACCATGTTCCGCATCTCGGCCCACATTGTGCCATACAGTTAAGTTGTCAAGATTGCGTTTGTGTGCGCGGTCTTTGAATTCAGCCAAGGTGGGTTTTTTGCCCACATTCAAACACATCTTGACACCTTCTCTAAAGCCGGCTCTCCAGGCATGAAAAGCAGATCCATTTGGAAATGTAGTTGAATAGCAATCGTGCATGGCCCAGTACAACGGATCAAAACAAAATTCTACTTCTGTGGCTTCGCGACCATCTGTGGCTTCGTGTGTTTGCATTTCGTTGGCAAACTTTCTTGTCCAAGAACTCAATCCACCGTTGCCGTACATCAAGCCATTGACATGATTGCGTGCTCGCCAACGAAACACAGCCGATTCCCATTGTTCAGTTGGTAGTTCTAATGTTAGATTAAAGAACTCTGGATCCGGCATGTTGTCACCATCGATCAATACAAAGCGTTCTGTTTCGCTTGCGGCGGCTGCTGCTTTGTGTGCAGCATCGCTTCCTTTAACTCCGTCGACGCGTTTGGCCCACGGAACCATGTTGCGAATCTTCACCCAGAATTCTTCTTTCTGCGGCTCGTCGTATGTCAAGTAAATGCAGTCAAGGTCTGCAATATCAATCCGATTCATGTGATTTCAAACTCCATTTAATATTTGGTTGTTGCTGGTCAACAACAATACTGATGTTGCCGGGCAAACAAGGTGTTCCAGAAATACCAGGAACTAGTTTGGTAACTATTTTCTTTGGTTTTATGTGTACCAGTTTGCCATCGACCACACGCACATTTCTTGAACTGTGTTGATATGCTGTAGCGTCTATGTCTATGTAATTACCTGGCAAGTCTTCCATGCTGTAAGATAATGGTGAACCATTCTCATTGTAGTACAGTCTAAAAAATACAGCACCGGGAACTGGCACTGGTTCCGCCCATGCTTTCCAGAAATTTTCAGTAGTTTTGTTCATTGTTTAACAACACAATTCCTGCGATAATTGATCAGTCCGTATGCGGCTATAATAAACCATACAATTTCAATAATTATACTACTGATGTTGGGTTTGTAGTATAAATTAATTCCCAAAAGTATTGCAACAATCAAGTTGGCCAAGTTGTACTGCCAGCCTTTGCTGTCTATCTTGCCTGCTACATTTAGGTAATAGGTGGTTAGTAAAATAACAACGCCAATGTTGCCAACAAAGTCACTCCAGCTGTAGTCATATTCAATCATAGTAGTTCCAATTTTTGTTGTTGTAATGCACAAATCCCCACTGTACTATTGTTTGTATTCGTAACCCTGGGTTGGTATTTTCCCATATCAACTCTTTTGTCCAATCTTTAGTATGAGTGGCAACAATGCCCTGCTTCATATGAACAATAGTAGGACCGTGCCCAACTGGCAATGTCACTTGTTCTCTGCCCATTATGTCTGCAGCCATGGCATAAACAACATCGGTTGACGGCTCTTCTTCGGCAAACTTTAATAGTGTTTTAAAGTCTGCCCAATTCTCAAATATATCTCTTACCCATTGGAAAAACTCTTGAGCTGTTTTACTCAACCGCCAATACGTTATAGCATTGTACACGTCTGGCAAGTTGTTGGCATCAAACAGTTTACGATAACGACGATGTGCGCTGGGCTGGTCATAAAAGTCTCTACATCCTTGACTCACAACTACGTCACGATGTTCAAACATGGTCCACAAATGGTCTACTGGACTGGCAACAATCATGTCTGCTTCCAGTTTAATAGTTTGCCTATAAGGACTTGCTCTGAACACTTGCCAGTCATTTGCAAAGCCACCTTTGTCACCGTACGGCAACATTTCTTTTGTTAGGATAGTTATGTTGGCGTCAGGATGCCATGCTCGTATGCTTGCGGCCAACTGTTCTGCACAGGCCACATAGTCCACTGTGTCTGTGTTGATGGCTGGGATCAAATACCCACGTTCAGCAAGGATTGGCAACGATTGCTCCCAGTTGTTGTTTGCCCATGGCATGAAAGTCTTGGTTCAATATGATCCACCGTGGTTTTTTGTCAGGAGTTAAAAAGTCTACCCTGTAGGAGTCTTGTGAAAGTTGTGTCAATTTGTGTTCTGGGGTAATACTTGCCAACGTGCCGGCAATCTCGTTGACTTGTAAGGTGTGTCCGTTCAGAGTATTTAATGCAATACTAAGAGAATGATCATTCCTGTACGTGGGTGTGTTATTTTTATATAAATTTCTGTAGTGAGTCCAATTGTTGCGTATCATTTCCATTGATTCAAATAGCAGTTGCGTTTTACTACAACGACGAAACATCATAACAGTTGCCCACCACATAGGCATCCTATGACTTCCAAAATAATTTAAATCATCAAATGTTTGTAGTCCGGTGACATCAGTTGCCCAGCGGTGGCATAAAAAGTCTTGATCACTTGCTAATACTGTAGAGAGTTGATTGCTAGCAACAACATAATCTGCATCCAATACCAATGTTTGATCCCATGGACTTAATTTGTAAGCATCCATGCGATTTGTATTGTGCCATGTTACATTTGAGTTGTAATCAGAAAAGTATCTTGCACCGCCCTGTGCCGGATCAGCAAGTATTACTTTGTCAAACGAATGTCCGCCGGCAGGCTCTTCCCGGGTAACAACACAAACAGGAATATTCAAATGCCGTTGTATATTTTTGGCAGACCAGTTGGCCATTGCGACATAATCAGTATGTTCGTTATTGAACGCAAATATTAATGCACCAACAGTCATCGTTTTTTGTTTGTTTCTTCATGGTCAACTAGCCATGCGTTCATTTGTTCTTGCCATCTTTGCATTGCGATACCCCGTAGTTCTTCTGGATTGACTCTAACAGGAGTTTCGTACAAGTCCAACAGCACTGCGTCTCCAGGAGGTACAGTAGCAAGCAACACCAACAATGTTGGACCAGCAGTCCACATTCCTCCGCTGTGCGCAAACAGCATTTTGGCTTGATATTTTTCTTTGAGCAAACGACGTGCAGCCACATGGTCAAAACGAGCACGGCTAGTTTCAATTAATTGATCAGTATTCATATAGATTATTATACAGGAAAGATAGACAAAAGTAAAGGGCCCGAAGGCCCTTTTGGTAAAAAATTACAGTTTAATTAAGCAACTGATGCTGCAATAGTCGGAGTGCCCCAAGATGCACTTGTCAAGTAAGTGGCACTCGGTACAAATAACGTAACTACTGTTGCAGGTGCTGTACCAAACGATACGAATGGTGACGCAGAAGCAGTACCACCTGTGATCACGTTGTTACCGCCTGGTGCTGGATCGCCGCCTGGGTCAACCCAAGTTGTAGTCAACACCAATTGTGTGCCGCTTCCGGCTGTTTTGGCATTTATGCTAATATACTGTCCGGCATACGGAGCAGTATCAGCATATTGACGATATACTTGTGTATCGCCGGTTGTAAAATTGAACCATCCTGTGCCAGTGGCCAGTGTATTTGGTGTGCCAGTGCCGCCAACTTTAGTAGTTCCTGTATAACTTGATGCTGCGATAACTTGTGGATTTAGTGCAGCGCCGCCGGTGATATAAATATCGCCAACCAATGTAGTAGCCAAGTCATTCCATTCTGCATCACCGTCATTACCGGTTGAAGTTTTGCTTGATTCCCATTTGATGCGTCCACCTGCGTTGAAGAAATAACGTGCAGCATTGGCAGTAGCAAATGTTACAGTATGTGTAAATGTGATTGTCCAGGCTGCGTTAGCGGATCCAGTGTTTGTTGTTTTGCTTGCTGCGCCACTAAATGTTGTAGTTTGGGCACCACTTGCTGCTGCATTACCACGCTTGGCAATAAGACTAGTGATGTCTGTGTTTAGATCTGCTAAAATTGCAACAGTAGTTCCAGTTGTTGGATTTGCTCTACTTGTGATAGTGGTGCCTTGATGACTTGCCATTGAAGTAATTTTACTATTCAATGTGGCCCACTGTGTTGCTGTGATGGTTGCTGCGACCGAAACTGTGGTCAGTGCTGTTTCCCCGTATCCTGCTGTGTCTGCACCAGTTGACCAAATTCCGTTTACGTTTGCTCCGTTTGTGCTAACAAACCCATTATAGTCTGTTGCCGCGATGATACTACCTGCTGTATATGCCATTTTGTTTTTAATCCCTTTGTATTAGTTGATCAACATCAACGCGAAAACTTCTCGCTGGGTGATTTTAATCTTGTAGAATCAATTGATTTTAACAATCGCTTCTACAATGCCTTGTTCTTCTGTTAATTTATCATTTAATGAACGACCAATAACATTAAACGCTGTTGCTTCTCCGGGCTGGGCAGCTCTTGCCAATCCATTTCCGGCCGAAACAAGTCTATCTCCTTTGCGCACCAACCCCATAGTGTTGACCGGGACACGTCCTGTCATTGCAACAGCAGGGTGAGTTGTGTCGGTACCAGCAAGACTGTTCATCAGGTAAGCAGCTCGTGTACTTATGACACCAAACACTTTTTCGCTTAGTTCATCTGTAACTCGAGTGATTTCGTTGGCACCTCCAAGTTCAACAACAGTACCTGCTTCTAGTTCAGCGTCAGCTGCAAAACGTTCTGCAACGTCGGCGTACTGAGCACTAATGTTTGTGCCACTGATACTGCCAGTGGCACCATTGATTGTCATAGCAGTAGTTGGTACACCGCCTTTGTTGACATTGAATGTTATGTTGCCGTTGTTAGTTTGATTATACAGTGTTACTGCTGTTCCTGCAACCCCGATTCGGGCATCTTGATTGGAACCAACCGATAAACCGGTATTGTTCAAAACAGCAAATGTACCTGTTGTTGTTTCCGCAACGTTCTTTAACATAAAGTCGGACGGATCATACCCTTCAAGTGTTTGAGCAACACTTGCTGTACCCTGGAACAACGGAACTTGCGCACCAACCAGTGTGCTCAGTGTGATACCGGGACGTACTGTTGTGTATCCTGCAATAGTGCTAGCCGGAGTAAATGCAGCATCCTTGCTGACAATACCAACAATATTATCTTCAACAAACAATTTAATTACAACGTGTGCTACTGCCACGTTGTCAGTTATAGAATCAGCAATTGCGCCAGTTGTACCTTGTCCGGATGTAAATGCCGGCCCAACTAGCAAAAATGCACTGCCTGTCCATACTTTAAGCTGTGCATTAACTGTGTCAAACCACAAATCGCCTGTTACGTTGTTTGTAGGAGCAGTTGCTTGGGCAGTAGTAGACGAAATCGTTTTCCACTGCGCGCCGTTGTAGGCTTTCATCAAACCAAGACTACTGTCCCACCAAAGTTGACCAGTTAATGGTGCTCCTGGCGCTGTGGGGTTGGACGAATTTTCCAACAGGTGGATACAGTTTTCGTTTAAGAATTCACCGTACCCAGCGTAGTTTTTACCAACCAGTATCATTGAACTGGAAGTGTTGATTGTACCATCTGCAACTGTAGCAAAGATTGTACCGTCTGTTAAGTTAATTGTATATGCCATTTGTAGCTTACTCCGTTAATTTTATTTATGCTGCACTAAGGTTCGTTAAAGTTTGGATACGAATTGTGTAATCAATCTGTATCTGTCTGTTCAAACTCTTTTGCACTGGGTGAAAGATTACATGGGTAATCAAGCGCAGGTCTGTTGCACTGCCGTTCCATGTTTTGAGCCCTAGCTCGTCAAACACATATTCACCATTGAAATTTGTGCTGTTATCAAACGCTTGTTGTCCATTCGGCTCGCCGTAGTCCAACAAACATGTTACTAAAATATCCGTGTATACCTTGCCAGATGTATGTAATACTTGCATTTTGTTATTGGCAGTATCAGTGTTGGCAGAAGAATTATCATCTACTACTTTGGAATATGTTTCGTTGTATAAATTAGCATTTTGACCAACTGTGTTTGGCGGCAAATATGTAATAATACCTGTGGGATCTACACTTGATCCACCGTTGCCAAACGCCATTGAATATATCTGGCCGCCACCTTGAGCAGATGTTCTGTTGCTGAGTGTTTGAGCCATTGCATACGATATATTTTCGTAATGGATTGCGTTCTTTTTGTCCACTAATACTTCGCCGGTAGCAGGGACATGGATTTTAACAAATCCTTCAATTTTGGCTAGGCCTGGCTGAAATATCATGCTCGCTTCTCCACTATAACTTCCTTGGTTTTTGGGTCAAAAATACGAATATGTCCTTCAACAGAAATAGTCCCAGTTTCCTGGGGTTTTTTGGCCGGTACTGCTGGCTGTTGCGGTGTTGTATTTTGATTCATACTTTATTTACCTTGATTATTCGCCCCGTAAAAACCTTGCGGCATCTGTGTCAGTATCTTGCAATGCAACTCCGTTGCTTGGTGTTCCGGCACCGGGTGCATACCATGTGACACCACGTTGAACCAAGATAGTAATCTCGGCCCCGTCTGCTGGCGCAGTGTCAAACAACACAGTTACCGGATTTTCGTTAGTAACTGTGTATCCGGCTGTTTGCAACGTGCCGCCTACATACACTTCGATTGCTTCAATATCAACAGTACTATCAGCACCTGACACATCTATCAGCGAAGCAACAAATGATGTTGTTACACCATTGCCAAGATTTATACCCGACACCAATGGATAAGGTACGGTGGACACAATATAGTTTTGATATTGTGATTCTAATAGATTACCACGACTGATGTTGTAAACGTCTGTGTTTATGGCATGGCTGGCTGCGCCTGTTCCTGCTGTGCCGCGACGTAATCCACTTACAGTATTGGCATTGGTGTCACGAGTACGGTACATAATTCGTTCGCCATCTATAGTCAACAGTCCCCAAATATTGCTAGTTAAATTTGGTTGATTAAGTGCAGCAGCGTTGTAAACATGAATTGTATCGTCAGTGGCACTCAATGCCTGAGTCAAGTATGTTGTGGTTGCTGAAGTAATTCGATAAGTTGCTTGGACTTTGCGCATGTCTTGGAATATGCGGAATGCCATTGCTGCCGGAGCAATACTTAAAGTAAACTCGGTAATCATCACAGTATCCGTAGCCGACAATGTGTATCCACCTGCTAGTACAATTTCGTTGTTGACAATTGTGTAATCAACATTGTTGAATATCAAGCGACCGTTCAATGTGACAAACAATCGATCTGGATCTGTGTTTGTATGGTCCAAGAATAAGTTGTTGAGTGATACTGCTTGTGTTGCACTGTAATCAAATGTTCCAGCTTCGTTGATCACTATGCCAACATCAAAGTTCAAACTATCAAATGGTTCTGTCAGCGTTTGTGTGCCGCCCACCGGACCAACATACACTTGTGTCAACAAATCTTGCTGACGAGTGTCATTCCAACTTATTACGGAAATAATTTCACCAGTGACTGGCACAAGGCCACCGTACTGGTTAAACAACAGTTGGTCTCCGTTTATCACTGCTTGTGCATTGGTTGTTACACAAATTAAAATCTTTTCGCCATCTGATGGTGTTGTAGCAAATATTACAGAACGAGGCGTTTCTGTATCATACGGCTCTACCAGGTAATCAATATTAAGAATCAACGGAACATCGTTCATGTATACACGAACTTCGTTATCGGCAATCAAGGCTTGACTAAATCCCAACCGCTGCGGTAACAAATATTCACTTGTGCCGTCGGCCAAGTATTGTGCGCCAGCAGCAGTTCTAACACGACGGCCACCAACGCTGACGTAGACATTGTCTGGGTTGGTATACTCCATGTTGTAATTTACTGTGTAACTGTATTGATTGGTGACACCTGTAATATTTTGAGTAACCGGAAGTGCCCAGCTATAATCTACTGTAGCATTATCAACAGTTGTTAATCCAATGGCCCCGATCATCAAATAATCAGCTGCAGTATAAGTTTCTCCAAATGTCAACAATGTGCTTGTGGTGCCATTGCTGGCATAGGTGTAATTGATAGTTAAACTGCCATTGACAAATATAACAAACTCTTCAATCAACGAAAATTGAACAGGAACTACCAACAAGTTTCCAACTTCGTCGCCGTTGAACGAACGCTTGAGTAACTGGTTTCCGCCACCAATTTCATATAGCGACAGTGATATCACTTGACCTACATTTACATCATTGCTGGTTATTGTTATAGTTTGATTTGCCCAATTGGCTGTGTAATCTACGTTACGATACAACACCAACCCAGTTGTTTGATTTACTACAAACATTGTAGCAGGGGTTGTTTCTAATCCAGCAAAACTAAATGTTTCCTGAAGTGTTGTTACCTTGTATTTTTGTAGTTCAATGCGGAAACCATGTCCATCACGCGCCCAGTCTGCACCTGGTGTTGTGTAAACGCGCATATCCAGCGTGTCAAACTCGCTGCCGGGCACTAGTTCTTCTGGAGCATAACTTGAATATGTGTCAATATATTCTCCGCCATCTGCGTTGATGCTGGTGGCCAGCGTTCCCAAATACGGATCGTTATATGGGCTTTCGTAAATAGCATCCAATATAGTTTGATCGTAAGTGGGTTTTCCTTCCGGACCATATGTTAAATTATCAAAAGGTGTTGTGTCAAACGGTGCCAAGTCAAAGCCTGGGTATTGGTCATATCCTACTCCGAACATTTGTACGCCTGGGTATTCAACTCCGTCAATCAGCAATGGTAAACTTAATCCGGGCTCGTTGACAGTAGGAGTATAAAATCCCATTGTACGATCAACGCCGCTCAGCAAAGCAGGGCTAACTATTGTCCACTGATCTGGATCAAAGGTACTACTTTGAATTCCTGGGCTGTCATCGGCATCAGCTTGCCACACACGATTTAAATAACGCACTTGTGTGCCATTGTCGTAGTTTGCGTCAGCTTGCCATTCAACAATATCAGACGAGTATTCGTATCTGTCGTACTTGATTCTGGTAGTGACTTGGCGAACCAACTCATTGCCCATTGTTACTGCGGCAGCTGCGCCTGTACCGTTGCCACCAGTAAATGTTATTGTAGCAGTGGTTGTGTAGCTGCTGCCATAATTGTCAATTGTAACTCCGGTGACCTGGCCTGCGCCGTTGATTATAGCAGTCATTTCTGCTTGTTCAACACTGTTGCCAGTCACTGTGATTGTTGGCGCAACTGTGTAACCAGTGCCGCCGCTTGTAATAACAACGCTTTGAATACTCAATGTGTGATTGGCGTACCATTCGTCCCATGGCGTTTGTGCCCACACTGTTGAGTTGGACAATGTGTCAGCATTAAAGTTTGTATTGCTGACCGCCGTTGACTGTGTGTATGGCAACAATACTGGGCTAATAAATTCCGGAACAGTTAATGTTGAATCCCAGTATGATGGTATGTCAAAGTCGGTTACTGACCCAGGGAAAGCATCGTTGCCGTTGTAAGACAAATTAAACTCACGAATTTGTGTGTGGTAAGGTTTAACTTCTTGTATATAGTTCAATACAAAATCTTGATTGTCTTGGTTGTAAAACTGGTACGGTAACAAATTGCGGATCTTGTGATCTACATCAATCAAACTGGTTTTGATTAACCATTCGGGTGCTGCAAATTCGCTCATTATATATTCAAACACCAGTGTCAACGCACGGTTACGTTCAATCAACAATTCATCAACAAACAACTGTTCGTTAATTGCTTGAATAATCTTGCGAGTTTCAATCACCGGCTCTTGATCAAAATATTGTGCATCAAATACTTCTACGTCAAACCCAAAATTGCCAGCAGCATAATTCCATAATGACTTGCTGAATTCAATTGTGCCATCCTCTAAGCCTACACGATCCCATCCAAGATCGGTACGTTGATAAATTTCAAATTTGCCTGTTCCCAGTGCGTTGGTTACTTTAACGCTGGCACCCACTGGTGCAGTGTTTAACGTTAGTGCAGACAGTCCGGCGTAGTTTGATACTGTGGCCACAGGGTTTAGATTTTTATTATAGCCAATCAAGTACCAGTCAATGTAACTCCAGTAACGACGTGTGTCGTAGTTTTGCACACGAATCAAAGTTAACTTTCTTGATCCAAATAGTGATCCTGCAACAACGTCGTATATTGTCCAAAACCCAGAATTGGTTGAATCAGACACTACCAAATATTTGTATCCATAAGGCACAATACTTAAATTTTGATAACTCAATTCATCTAGGTTGGCAATACGCTTGTTCCACGCACCTGAGCTGGCCGACGGCTCAGGCTCTCTGCTGTTGAGTATTGTAAAGTTCTTTGTTTCGCTAACAGGATACTGTGCCACAACTGTGTTGGCTCGTCCAAGATAATTTTCCAATGCCAAGAAACGATCAACAAACATGCTTTGACGTGGGCGGAATTCAACACCATAGCGCATTGCTGGACTCAATTCAGCATCTGGCACATTGGCGCCCAACAGGTTGATACCAGAGAAACTGTCTTGTAGTTTTAAGTATAAACTATCGCTTAGGAAACTGTTGCTGCGCCCGGCAGCAATTAATTCGTATTCTTGGTGTACATTGTCGTCATTTACCAAACGATCGTATTCGATATGCAAAATTGTGTCTTGAGCACTTACCAAATCAAGCACATTGTATATTGCAACGGTGCTTGCATCCAATGGTGCAAGATATGCAATACCACTGGCACGTGGATATTCAATATAGTTGGCAATTGCAGTGGTGCTGAGTTTTTTGCCTGCTGCAGTATTGACTGTAGAAATATTTCTTACCCAGAAATAATAACGAGTAGCAAAAATATTTTCAGAATTTAATTCAGCACGAGTAGTAAAACTCAAGAAGCTCAATGGAGTTCCTGGGCCTGTATAGTTAGAAGGTGTTACATCACTTTCGATCCACTGATAAACGTCAATACGGCTGCCCGGGAATGTCTGTCCCCATCGACGGCTTGCGTAAACAATATCGTCTTGATTTGGATCAATGAAACGAACTGAGTTGGTGTCCCACCAAATTTGACCAACTCTTAAAGCACTCCACGGATTGCCAACATTATGAATCGGGCCATTGCTGTAATTTGCAGGATCCACTGCACCAATGTAATCAATGTTTTCACGGGCAACACCAAGTATCTTGCCTTGCAATGGATTGAAGAAATCCAAATAACTAGTAACTTGTGATTCTAATTTATCATACATGTAAACAGAATTCAGCAAAGCAACATCTACCACGGGTGTTTGCTGATGTTTCACTGCCCATGCTTGTTTGCGTTCAGGGTTGTCAAATATAACAACTTGACCAAAATTAGCAAATTGGCTGTCTTCTAGATCGTTACCAGGAGCGCCAACCAACAGTTTGCTTGTTACGTAACTGAGTCCTGTTCCGTAGTTGTCCAGCTCGTTGGTTTTGTTGTTGTACAATTGTTGGCCAAACACAAACTTGCCAGGGTCGGTCACTGTGTCTGTTGCACTTGGCAAATAATCAAATGTGTACGCTACGCCACTTTGTACGATTGTAGTTGAGAATATTGTGCTACGGTCATCAAAGTAAGTTGCATTGGCATCAAATGTAACTGGCTGATACATGTTGCCATTTGGCGCGCCAACAACCAAAGTTGATGCAGTTGAGTCAACAGTCAGACTAGCACCAAAGCGAGCAAATTGGCTTGGATTTGGACTTGTGATAGTTTGTGTATATGAATAGTTCACAAAGCCAATGTTGACAAACGCTGTGCCAGTAAGCCCAGGCAATACGTTCAATTTTGTTCCTGGCAATGCAGCAGCAGAGTTTATAACACTGATAGTCAATATGCCAGACACTACACGAATTATAGTTCCGCTGGCCGGTGTGCTACCAAATGTAACAATGCCAGTAGTGTTGTTGTAAGTGTAATTGACATTTATTGTTTGCAACACAGTGTCGGCGTATACCACTAGCGTATAGCTGTTGTATTTTGAATATGTTACACCAATGTCAAACGTTTTTACAAGTCCGTTGGCGGTAAAGTACACATCGTCGCTGACTGCGGCTGTGACGTTTGGAATACCAATTCCGTCATTCAACGCAGCAATTGCTGTAACTAATCCTGCTACATTGTTGTTGGGAATTGCTGGTACAGCAACTTGATAATTGTTGACGCGAATTGTATCTCCTGCTGTTAAACTTGGATTTGCAACAGGTGATGAAATTATTCCGTACACACGAGCTTGATTAACGTTGCGCTGTACTGCGCCAGTGTCATCGTTGGCATTTTGCGGTGCACCCGAATAAATGCTACAGTTTGTTGAGCATAAATCTACATCCCATCCAAATTGTGCTTGATAAATTGGCGTGTTGTCTGCTGTTTGATTAACAGTATCCCATGTGGATGTAGTTACAATTTGCTGCACTTGATTGAATATGTTGCTTTCAATTTCAACAATGTCGCCGACTGTCAATACAACAGCACTGGTCAATACAACATCGCTGCCAACTATGTTGAATCCACCGTTGATGTATTGTGCAGCATTGGTCAAGAACACATTGTTGATCAATACGCTAACAGGCGCTGCAGACCCTGACGGCAATGCAAAAGTTGTTGTGCCAGTTTCGTTTATACCAATTTGGTATCTCAACACACTACGATCGTAAACATATGTGCTGCCTGACTCCAACGTGCTAACAATGGTTGTTGGAGCACCAATTACAACTTGACGTCCGTCGGTTGAAGCAGCAACACTATAACCAAAGTTGGCGCTGCCTGCTGGACCAGCAATTTTGTCAATGTATCTGAAATATGTTTTGGCTAATGCATTGATTATAGCACCAGCAGCTGGATTGGATCCAGCTTCAAATGTAACTGTTGTTCCGGTAAATGTATAATCAATGTACGGACGCTGTACCAAGCCGTTGACTATCAATGTAAACGAGTTGGTGGTGGTTGCAGTATACAAATACTCTGCTAAATCAAAGTTACTTGTATTGTCAACGCCAGACCCAGCAGTAGTAAATGTAACAATGCCGCCAACGGTCACAGTTGATACTGTGACAACCAAATCATTTGCGGGTGATGTTCCACCACCAATGCTGGCAGCATTGATTGTAACAGTGTCGCCTATGGAATAATCCAAGCCAGGTGCAGTCAACTGCACAGCATATGTTCCGCGAGTACGGTCAACTGTGAATTTTGCTTGTGAACCTGCCCCAGATGTGGAATCTTGCGTTACGCTGTAATAAACTTGATGATCAAGCTGAGTGGCTTCGCGACGTGCAATTACAATTGTTAATCTAGATTCCGGAGCAGTAGTAAACAATACTGCATTTGCACTTAATGTATAATCAACACCTTCTATTTGTGCAGTATTGTTAACAACAACTACCATTTGACCTGGTTGTGTGTAATCAACAATAATATTGTCTGAAAATGCATATTGCTGAGTTGTGCCATCTGATGTGTATGTAACTGACTGCGGTGCTGAGTCAGCACGCCCGTATGCATAAACTGCATTTTCGGCAGGTGCTCCAACATAAACAATACGTTCGTCTTTGCTTATTGCAACTGATGTGCCAAAACTTCCTGCACTAGCAGCATAGTCCGGTGCAACCAACAATTGAGGCTGTGTAAACGCGCCCGAAGCAGACCGGTTGATAATTGATGCATACCCAACACCGCCGAAGCTGAGACTTGCTCCTGCCACTGCCCAAGTTTTATTACCAAAATCAATATTGTTTCCGTAACCCAACGTTCCGGGTGCAGTTAAGAACAACAAACTATCTTCAACGTATTCCCCAGCAGTGCCGCGCTGGTAAGGATATACTGCACCTGTTGCTGTGCTGGTCGAGTCATTGTAATAAGCAGGTGCGCCTACTAGTGCAGCAAGATTGTCATATGTTTGTGCAACACTTGTACCGTAACCAGTATTTTCTACAGGCAGATTCTGTGTTAAAGAATAGTTGTCAGCAAAGACATCTTGTTTCTCTAACACTTCCCATAACCCAGTGCCGTTGTTGTCAACCCAGGCCAGTGCGCCAGGCATCATGTCATCAGCGTATGATAATGAAGCAATGTCACTTGCTTGCGACACACGCATTGTGTCAAGATAAAACGCTAACCCAGACCCGGTTGCAGTGGTTTGATTGGTGTTGGGGAATGAATACGCTACTGTCAATGTAGTCGGTGTTGGTGTTGTTAGCACACGGAATACTCCGTTGACTGACTCGTTGAAGAAACGCACAATCAACAAATTGCCGCGCGTTAAATTGTGTATTGCTGAGAATGCAAATAAACTTGTTCCGTCTAGATTATCACTGACACGAGTAATTTTTCCAGGTGTTTGTGTTGCACGGTATACATTCCAGTCAACACTATTTGTTTTGGCTACCCAAATGCGTGTTCCTGCGCCAATGTTGTTGAGCTCTGCTGCAATAGAACTTGGATCGTCTAATGAAAATACTGTGATATCAACATCATCAATGTTTACATAACCTGCACTGGGCAAAGCTGTGTCCGTGATAGTAGATGTTGTTGTGGGAAGAACATTGGTTGATGTTAATTTGTAGCTTTGGTTCCATACATCATTCAAGTATACAGTTTGATTTGCTACACTTGTTTCACCAACATCAACAACTTGAATTGTTGATGGATCACTTTGTAACAACGCTTCGTTCAGTTGCAATTCAAAATAGCTACGGTTTGCATTGGCTCCGTATGTGCCACGGCGGATAGCCCAGTTTTCGTAGATCTGATAATCAGCAACTTCCTTGCCAAGGTTTGCACCTGTGAATATTTCAGCAGCAAGCGTTGTGCCTTTGGTGCCAATGAATTGTTGATATAGATTAACTTGGCTTGTGTCGTCAAGATTCAACGCAACCATATAGTCCCGTGGCTGGAATCCAATCAATCCAAAACTTAATAAATCAGTATCACGCTCTAAGTTGGTTGTTTGTGTATTGTAACTATTGGCCAGTTGGTCTGCTTTGTTGGCAATGTTGGGCAATAGGCCTTTTTGTATTTTTGTGTAATCGCTCTTGACCCAGTCAGAGTAAACAAATTCTCTCTTTGGTTGCACAATTGTCTGTGCTGACCAGTAATTGTTTTTAAAGTTTACAATTTCGCCTTTGGCGTACTTGCGATTTGATACCCAGTTTTGAACATTGTCCTGATTAAGAATAAAGCCCTGGGCATTCAATGTTCCTTCCCACTCAGTGGTGGTCATTGCCACCACATTGATACGATTTTGTCTCGCAGCAGTTGTTGGGTTATAAATTAAATCGTTAAAGATACTGACATTGTCAAGAATTACAAGATTTTCATAACTTGTGTAACGCAAGTTGGCATACGCAATTGCTTGGCCATTGGTGCTGGTAACACTAAATCTATTTTCTAAACGTTCAATAGTTAAATTTCTAGCATCAAACGGCAAGCGGTTTTGATCCAACATTATATTTTCAATGTTTTGCATCATGACATTGTCAATTACTGCACCTGGTTTTTCAGCAATCAATTGATTTGCTGCAGGGTTTAAATTGATTAAACTATTAAGTCCCCATCCTTGGTTGGCCCAGTATAAAAATTCTCTTGCCATTTGTTGCCAGTCGAGCGGATATCCATTTTCTCTGTCTTCGCCGAAAATCAATCCTTGAGTGGTCAAGTATTGCCCGTAACTTAACAAAAAGTCAACCAATGACGATTGATTTGTGAATACAAATCCGTACGGCACTTGCACAACATCTGTTGAGTACTGTTTTGGTACACGAACCACACTGCCACCTGCTGAAACTGTTTGCAATTGACCATTGGCACGGCTGGCCAATATATTAAAATATGCGTCAGTGGTGCTGTATCCAAGCACAGCATATCCGTTTTCAACTGCTTGCACAATAACAGCGCTGTACGCAATTGAACTAAACGGCACGTTCTTGTACAACATCAAGTTGTAACTTTCGTCTGGCAATAACAAACTAGAATTTTGACTGTCAGGGCTAGAACGCTCGGTATATACTTTGAGATATTGCTTGTCTGTAAAACTGGCTGTTCTCCAGCATAGGCGCACATCAAGACTTGCCAACGCATCTTCTAACGCGTCAGTTGAATTGATACCCAACTGTTGATTGTAATCAACTATCCAGTTGATATAACTTGCTTTGCTAACAGGAGTCACTGTCCCATTGGTCGAAACATTGCCGCCATAAACTTGAACACCATTGGCATCCAATCTATAACGTCCGTTGTATAGATATTGGCCAAGGTCGGTGTCGTATTTGTAAAGGTCGCGGTCAGCAAACAAGCTGAAGAATTCTGCAGGACGTGTCAGTGCCAATAACCGCATAACTGCAAATGGATAGCTACTGCTTGTCCACCATGCAGCTTCAGCGGGGCCGCCATCGCCTACTATCCAGCTCTTACGGAAAGCATTGGGATTGTATGATCCAACTACGCTTTGCAGTGGTGACAGCAATGCACCTTCAGAGCCAGAAGGAATAAAATATGTTGACAAGTTTGGACGCTTGTATTTTTCAATCACATAAGGTGCCAGTGGGTCAGCCACATACCCAGCTTGAATGTCATCCCACAATATCAAGTTATCACTTGTGTAAGGAACAGGGCCATACCGGTTGGCCCACCATGTAGGCTGTTGACTGAACCCAAGCATTTCCCACGGTGTAGTAGATGGACTCAATGTATCATAAAAGTCTCTGTAAATTCCTCGCCATGCTCCGAGCAATGGCTCATTTTTTTGTTTGTCGCCTGCTTGGTCGTAGTTGTATGTGAACTCGTTACTACTGATATATTGTTGAGTTTTAAAGTCAATCTTGTTTTGGCCAATCCAGGTTAAGAAACTTTCACTGAGTATATTTGTAATTTCAGCAGCAGTGTAATCTGTTGTTCTGAAGTATCCGGGTATTACATTATCTGCAACAAGTGGCACTGGATTGTTTTGAGTTTTTAAGTTGTTAAACACTCTACGTTCAAATTCCAACAACACATCGTCGCGCAGGTCACCAAATGCAGCAGTGATACTGCCGTCGTGTCCACGAATTACGTTTGTAGGATTAACATAGTTTGTATCCAAAAACATTTCAGGCTTGTAAGCTCCGTACAATCCCAGCTTGGTAGGTGTATTGGGAACAAAACTTCCGGTGGTGGTGGTGTACTCGCGAATTGTAACTATGTCTCCAACCGCTAGTGTTGCAGAAACATTGATACGTGGTCCATCTGTGGCCACTGTGTAATTGTAGTTTAATGTCAGCAAGTTACCATTTAGATAAACCAACACACCTAAAAAGTTAGCAGATGTAAACGTATATGTTTGAACAGTATCAAACACACCTGTGGTGATTGGAGTAACAGTGTGATTTACTTCTGTATAAACACTTCCGCTTGGAATCATGTCGCTGTAGAAGAAACTGTTTACAGTTGATTTGCCCAGACTCATATCTGTAATAATAGAATCAAGAATCTGGCTTGTTGTGTATGTGCCCCATTCACTTAGAATAGAATTTTCTAACATTCTATTTTTAAATTTATTATATTCTCTATCGTTAAACTCTAATGATTTAAATATATTATACTCAGGTTCTCTCATAAAAAAGCCAGCCAGCGTTGCTGGAGAACTTTGTTGTAATATTGTTGTGCCATATTGGCTGATATTACCCAAGTCACGAGTATTGTTGGAACCGTTTATTTTACCTGAAAAATCTATTAGATTTTCTGCAATACTTTCGTAATGTGTTCGTACTGTGCCAAGTGTAAACGAACTACTATTTGCGTTGAACGGATTATTTTCTAAGTTAACAGGAACTTTGTAGAATCCTGTTTTGCTGACTTGATTGCTCAGTGCTTGCACTTCAATTACTGAGCCGGGAAGATAAATTTTATCAAGCGTAATTACAGTTGTGGCAGCATTTCTTGTAACTGTGTAATCGCCTGGCAATACAAATTCATTTGCCACATACAATAAAATTGGAGGAACTACTGTGTTTTCAGAAACAACAATGTCCAATTGTAAAGACCGGCCGTCATATGTGAATTGGAACTGCTGACGAATTTGACTTGGTGCAACTGCAACTTCCCAACCAATGTTGCGCGAATACAAAACACGGTCTGCATACTGGTATACAAAACCAGCACTGACATTGCCAACAACACCAGATGTACCAGTTACATAGTTAAATGTATCAACGTATAAGTTGTTATCAAACACAATATCGCCAATGTTGGCAAGACTCAAATAACGAATCGGAAATGCCAACACAGGGTCTGCTGTTCCTGTGCCTGTTGCATAGCTGAATAGTTTACTGCCAACAAAAGTAGAACTAGGGTATGTTGTTTGGTTGCTAAAACTTACACCAGCAGAATCAAACACATCGAACAAAGGTGCTTGGTTGGCAGAAGTTTTTTCTTGTGCCAATATCCAATCAACACCATCAAAGTAATAACTTAGGCCTTGTTGTTTTAGCCCATTTAATGCAACTACAGTTTGATCAATTAGCACTGCAGAATCAAATGCCGGCGTTAAATTTATAATAGGCTGGTTAATCAATGGATTAACTGTGTCAGGTTCAATGAATTCTACATTGTATATTTTATTACGAACTTGTAAATCCAAGTCATTGGCAAAAATAATGCGGCTACCAGTGATAAGTGTATAACCGTCGGTGCTATAACCGATTGAGCCGTTGATATCACTGAATGCATCGGTTGAATTAAAATCAACAATGTTAACTGGTTGTTTACCTTGTGTTCCAAATCCAAATAATTTTGTTCCGGTGTTGAACTCTAAAATCGGACGCTTGCCTCTAAATTCATTGTTCAATACTGCTACAGTATTGTTGTACGCAGCACTGGCATTGATAACTTCAATATGGAACCAACGGTTAGACCGTGTCCATGCATTTAAATCAGCACTGGCACGATTGATTGTTATGTAGTCCGGAATTTCCGGAGCATTGTCTGTGGCATCAAAATTGCCAATGTCGTAGCCAGTACTATCGTAAGGAACACTGGCACTTTGTGTATATGTTTCGGGAGTGATGAAATCAGCAACTGGCAATAATTTAATTGCAGTTCCTACACCGTCAACGTAGTATTGCTGATTTTCGTAACTGGCAGGAAATGTTGTGCCACGGAATTGTATTTTCAACCCGTTAGTAAAAATTACCCCCGTTGGACTGGTATATGTTGGTTGCCCAATAACATCGTCAATAAAGATTGTGTCAGCTTGGTCTTGGTCAATAATACGTAACTGTCCAAAAATCTCTGGGTCAGTTCCGTCTTGGTAATACAACACATCTTTGATTGCTGTCAACAAAGGAATCTGTTCAAACACACCATTGGCATTTTTATACCAATCAGTGTTTGAATACTCAGTTCCAAATGCTATGTTAAATTTGTCCAAATTATCAACAAGTAATACATTGTTCAATTTGATGTATTGCTGGCCACCTGTGGTAGTAACATATTCAATTTTCCATACACTATAACGTTGTGATTGAGTTAACGGTGTTGCTTGTGCGAACGGAATACTGTCAAAAGATCCAACACCACCTGCGCCGCCGGTGTTGATTAACGGATCAAATTGTGTGGCCAGATCCCATCCGCCTTGGTCAGCACTAGCATTGCTAACAAATGCAACAGTTCGGCCATCTAAGTTAGTTATACCATCAATACCACTTGGATTTTGTGTAAAGAATTCTGTCAAGAATTGATTGTTTATTTGTTCAAATTTTAAATTAGTTATTAAATCAACTGAGCCAATGCTGGGCAGCGAATAATAAAAACTTTGTGCAGTTGATTGCGGAACATTAAATGTGACTGATCCAAGATCTTCGCCGTTGTTGGTTACCCCCAGTACATCTCTGCTGCTGATGTTTGGCGACCACGGTAATGTTCCGGCGGTGCCTGGCTCTGCTTGAATCCAGAAACCAGGGCCATTGCCAGGCGTTCCGTCTACAATTGCAAATGTTCCTTGCATATTGAATTGTGATTCGCTGGCGTAGTATAAATTATCTGGTGCATCCTGCGGCACAGTAAATGTAATATTTCCAGTTTGTGAACCATTGCGAGTTACGCCTGTGTTGTATTGATTACCTGTGCCTTGACTTGGCGCTGTCTTGATCCAAAAAGGTGATGCTACATCAAGATTTAAATTAAAAATATAAGTGTTGCCGCGTACTAATGTTAGTGCTGGGTTTGGTGCATAATCAATTACATATGCAGATATGCCAGTTGATGTGACACGGAAATTTACTGATTCTTTTTTATTCTGTGCTACATTAAATGTATAATTGCCGCCACGAACAAGAGTGATTGCAGGATTGTTCGTGGTATAATTAGAGAAAGTATATACGCCATTTTCTCTTGTGACGGTATAATTGGCGGTTAGCGGAACAGCAGTGGCGCCAACATTGACAGACAACGGGCCTGCAGGTAACCAATAATATTGACTAAAGTTTACAAACTTGTCAAAGTTGACTTGTGGATTCCATGTATAGTATTCACTGGTGTAAAGGCGACTGCTGTTGTTGGTGAACGCACCTTGAGTTGCCAGCGCATCATTGATGCCAGGATATGTAATGGCATCTTCAACAGTGTCACTATCGGTCTTTAACATAACAACACCGGGTTCTAACTGATAGTTGGTACGAGCAGTTGTGGGTTCCACTACATATCGACTGTCGGCATTGACTCCTGGTCCAACGCGGCGGCCAACAAACCCTTGTGTCTTTTTAAACTGGGGTTCCTGAACCAGTTGATCTAAGGTAGCAGCTAAAAACTGTTTGTTTGTAGATGTTTGAAATATTTCAGGTAAGAAATCTACCGTTCTCACTTTTGCCATTAAATTACTCCGCTGCCTGGGGCAGTTCTAAGGTTGGTACTTGTTAATGCTTCAATAACTTGAATGTCAACCACTGTGGCAGCGTTGACAAATATCTCGTTGGGAGCTGATCTAATTTCATATAGATCACCAAAACTCTTTTGTGGATTTAGCGGTACCAGCACAACAGAACTCACAATGTCGCCCATCTGTTGGTGCAAGTACGCTGACAGTTCTGAGAAGTAAAATACATCACCAAAATCCCAATTTTCAATTGCAAAATACGCATCTAAGTTGGCCACTACAGTGCTCTTAATTTCACTAATAGATGCAGTTGAATTGCTGGCACGAATAACTTTTATAGTTGCTCGTAATTGTTCAGCAGCCTTGGCACCAAACAACGGTTTAAAATTTACAGGATTAACAATCATGTTGTCAGAAATCATTTTATAATCTTGTAATCCTGCATACTCTGTACTTAGCGCATCAATTGTTGGGGGTGTTGGCTCTACTACTGTGTTGGTAGAGTCTTGAATATAATTTCTATAAGCAGTGTAATAGGCCTGCGTTACAACATACAAATCAATGATGTTTGTTGAGCCTGGGTCAATGCGATTGGTCAATGCACTATTGTGACGATACTGGTAGTATAAATCTTGGCGGCCAACGCGGGTTTGATATTCTGTTGTTGTTACTAATACTGTTGTACCGAAGGTAGTCAAACTTAAAATATAAAATAGTTTGTCTGTATAAGCATAAAACACTTGTCCAACAATGTATTGAGCTTTTTCTAATGTGATGTCATTGAATGTTGCGTACTGGCCATTGACAGTGCCTGGCGCAACCAATACAAAACGTTCAAGACTATCAAAGTCTATAATCTTCTGAAAAAATACCAATTTGGTAGTTGCGGCCACATCCGGAGCAACAATTTCGTTAAAGAAATCTGGATTATCTGGCACTCCATCGGCATCTTTGTCTTGCCAAGACACCAACACCTGGTAATCATCAACATAACCATCTGGTTGCACTGGTTGTGCAATAATACGCATTGTGATGTCACTATCAAGCGGCAGGTTTGAGTCAGGGCGACTGTTTGTTTTCAACACTCTCACAAAGTCACGAATAACTGTTCCTGTGCGACTGTCGTACACTTGCTCGTCGCCGTAGAAGAAAAAGCGTGTTTCAAGAACGCTGCCAAAGTAATAGTTCAGTGCTCGTGTTGTTACTGTATATGATTCACCGTCTGTTGCAAACTGTACAACCCAACTGGCATCAAGATTTGCGCCAGAAGTGTCTTGTGCATAGTCTTGACTCCAAGTAGCGTTTGCTGCAAGATTAGATGCAGTAATTACATACCAAGTGTTGGTTAAGTTGTTGTAGCCTAGACCAAAATTGCGGTACAGTTCAATTTGTGTCAGTGCAGTTTGTTTGACAGTTGTTCCTAGATCAGTTACAAATAACGGAATAACTTCGACACATTGTGCATTTGTAGGAACATAGTTGTTGAGAACTACAGGACCAAGACCGCTGGTAAAGTTGCCAATGCCTTGATTGGTTCCATCAAGATATACCGCGGTAGCAGAAGCCCATATGGTTAATTTTTCGTCTGCCCTTGTGGGAGTTCCCAGCACTAATCTATTGTTGGCGTCAAAATAATAGCCAGTTGGAGATTTAAATTTAATCAAACTTCCGAGCTGGACATATTGCATGTTGCCGCTGGAATACGTGCCCACTGACACAGGAAGTCCAGCAGCGTTTTTAAAATAACCAGTTGTTTCATTGGCCAATGTTGTACTTTGATTCCAGCTAACTGACAGTGATGTCAATAACGGTCTTGGAAAATTTGCATAATAAAATTGTACAGCAGCGTCTGTTGCTATCAACGGCTCAACTCGATTAGAAAGTGCATCACTTATATCATTGGTTGTCAACCAACTGAACAAAAATGTTGGCAACTCGTTTGATTCATACAGCGCGCCATCGCTACCAAATGTATTGGTGGAACTGTATTTGCCTGTGTTGTCAACCAGGTCAAGGTAACGACTGGTGCCTATTGATGCACGGTTGAGTGCTTTGGATTTGATAATTGAATTGTAAGCAGTAAACGGAAAGTTATTGTAATCTTCTCCGTTGACCATACGGTTCTGTGTATAGTATCGGGCAGGGGCACGTTGCTTGATTTCATCAATGGTTTCACGAGCAAGTGCATTGCTCACCGGCTCTGTTATGCCACACGTAACTGTCAGTGTTTCTAACTGGCCGGTACGGCTAACATAGCTGATACTTAGAATTACATTTTGCATTTCTTCTGGATTGATAATATACTGCAACCCATTTGATGCTCGCACATAGGACCGGAAAAATCCCACAGGGATTTCAGAAAATACACCGTCGCCAAAATTCAATGTGATTTGATCATTTGCTCTACTGGCAACTGAATATATAGGACGCAACGATTCTTGTTGCTCTGCCGCGGCTGTATAAACGCTTTCAACATAATCCCATTCGCGGGCAATATTTCCAACATTGTCTAATTGATACAACCAACGATCTGTATTGTTGACACCTTCAATGTTGACGTTGACTGCACGGTTGGCAATGCGTTCGGCTAAATTAAAATCTTGATTTTGCAGTACGCCTTGTTTAAAGTAAAAGAAGAATCCAGTATCAGCAGACGCAAAACCCAATTGGTCGTTGCGGAACAGCATGCCAAACTGTCCATTTGGCTGTGGACTTGGTTCGTAAACATATTCTACACCAGCAGGCAATCCGGTGGCAGTGGCACTTACAGCTTCGAACGGCATGTTTACGCCATCAATAACTGCACTGAATGGAATCACAGGAAGGAATCCCGGAACCAAGTTGACTGTGTATTCATCTGTGCGAATACCTTGGAGTGTTGTCCTGTTACCTGGACGACCCACACGTTGTGTGTTTATCAACGCAGAATTTATAATGGCATTGAATTGTTCTTGCCAGTCAAAGTTTGTGGGATCGGCCCAATTGACAGTGATGTTGGCCAAGTTGATGCCGTTGTAGTCAATTACATTTTCTGTTGTTTGTATTGAAAATACTTTGAGATATCCGTTTGCTTCAGTGTTGCGTTTGGGGGTGTAACTTACCAAGTTGGCAAGTTTGACAACACTGTCTCGACGTTCTGCAGTGTCTAAATAATTTTCACGAGTGTTTAGGTCTGTGCGGAAAGCCAACGACTGGCCCATAAATGCCATTACATCTAGTATGGCAATAAATTCCGATGATTCAATGTAGTCATTGAATGTTTCTGGATAGTACAATCGTACATAATCAACAAAACTCTTGCGCAGAGTTTCGAAGTCATAACTTTGGAAGTCAGCTTCGCGGTAAGTTTGATAGATTCGTTTCCAATCTTCAACTCCAAATACTGCGGTTTGTCTAGTAGTTTTTGCCATAATAATCCATCTTGTGAATTATTTATGGCGAAAATAAACCACCCAGTTTATGTTTATGAGTAGTTTGCTGTGGCAGTTTGTTGGTCAAAGTAGACGCTTAAAAATTCACTTGTTTGTCCCGGCACCATCATCAGTTCAATTTCAATCAATATACCATGCAGTTGCGGATACATGTTGGCGGATTGCAAATAAATCCGTGGATCTAAACTGGCTATTCTTTGTATTTCGGCCAGTATAGCACGTTCAGTATCTTGAGTTTGATTTTCAAATATGTAACTCCATATCATGGTTCCATAACCCGGGCGTCCAACCAGTTGCCCTTGTGTTATATTAAGTGCATTTAATAGATCACGCTTGACCAACTCAAAATCTACCAAGGTAAATTTCTTTGTTTGCCCTATTGTGTTAAAACCTCTGAATGTTGTCATAGTTGTATTTACTTGTATTTTAAGTTACAGCCACCGGAGGCAATCCTAATCTTGCTCTAACAATTGGATCGTTGCCTGTGTACGGTGGCGCATTGGGATCGCCCAATGAGTTAGCGCCAGCGTTCAATGCACCTGACAGTCCCGACAATCCGCCCAGCTCGCTGGGTATACTTCCATTCAGTAAACTCTTGGCCTTTTGCCCAGCAGCTTGCAATGCACCTGACAGTCCCGACAATCCGCCCAGCTCGCTGGGTATACTTCCATTCAGTAAACTCTTGGCCTTTTGCCCAGCAGCTTGCAATGCTGATGTGTCAACTGCTTGCGGACTGAACGTAGGAGTTGAAATTTTAGTACTGCCGACAAGTTTAGTAAATGCTGCATTTACAGTTGTTCTATCAATTGTTTTGCTGAACCCAGCAGCTGGTATAACGCCTGCAACCGCAGCTGGCAATTTAAAATCACTAAAATTAACAGCAAATTGTCCTTGCTTGGCTAAAGAATCCATTTGACTTTTTATTGAAGCAGAATTAATAGTTGGTATCTGACCTTTTGCCCACACTAATGCATTGTCAACGCCGAACTTGCTAGAAATTGCTAGTAATCCCCCAAGAGCAGCTATTCCTCGGTCTAGTGAGTTTGTCAGTCCTGACAAACTAGCAGTTGAAAGGCTGCTGATTGCTGTTTGCACAGAAGACAATTCACCTGTTGTAGCATTATATATTTGTCCGCTGGGCGCAACAGCATCAGTTCCAGGTGTTACAATTTCTCCGGTCTGAACTAGTTTAGTGTAGCTGTCTTTTATAATTCCAAGCTGAATTTTATCTTGTAGTTTGGAGTTAGTGAGCAAACAATCAAGTTTGATTACCCCGTCTTTACCGGTCCACACTGATGGACTTTTTAATAAATCAACAGCGTTGTTTGCTGTTGGTGCATACCTCGAAGCTGTGCCACATTTTATATGGCCGGATCCTTCAAGCTGGTCTATGTCAAACCCGTATTTGCCAACTCCCAAAGCAGGAGTAGCCAAATCGGCGGGTTGGCAAACACTTGCAGCAACTGCTGCCATTACTGCTTGTACTTGTGTTGCAGACAATGGACCAATCGGAGTTGTTACCACCGATGTTTCGACATACTCAGACACAGTAATACCGTTGTTGATCGGAACATCCGCAAGTGTTGGCAACGATGAAATTATAGTAACAGTTCCGGTAGGAGTAGCGTTTGCAACAGAAGAGCCGCTGACAAAGCCGTCGGTATAAATTGCCAACAACGGAATATCCGGAACGCCTGCTGTTCCTCTTGTCAACCGTGACTTTGCAAATTCAGTCACAGTTGTTTCTACTGATTGTAAACTGTCGCCCGACGACAGTCCAATAAACGCACCTGCTGCCAATTGCTCAAGGTAAACTCTTTCGGCTTCGACTGCTGTAGTGCCAGCAGGAGCTTCTAGTGTGAATAACTTTCCATTGGGAAGATTAAAACTAAACTTGGCCATATTATGTCACTGTTCCTTTAAATCCTGGTGGCAGCGGAGGAGTGTTTGGTGGAGTAGACGGTTGACCAGGCTCCATTGATATTTCTACACCGACACCTTGGTTATGGAACGGCCAAGGTTCGTGTGTTGGTGCTCTTGTAACAATACTTTCTAATCCAGTGGGAGAAACTTGCCAACCGGTTGCTTGATTAAATTCTGTGCTAGGCATTACTCGTTTTGGTAATTTCTTAGGCGGATTGACATTTTCAGCAGCGCCGCTGTTGAGATCAATACCTCCTGCACGAAGTACCATTTCGCAACCGGCATCCCATGATCCTTTGTTGCTGTACAACGCCAAGCTGCCGTCGGCACGAACAGCAATACGAGCTTTGCTGTACAACACAGTTTCGTCGGTACTGTACAATGTTATTTTTTTGTCAGATTCTATTGTTGTATTGCCTGCACTCTTCATATTGATCGATTTACCAGCAAACATGTTGATGTCTTCATCTGCATGAAGATTGATTGTTCCTTGTGTGCGAACGTTGACTGAGTTTGTGGCGTATACATCTAGCGTGCCTTCTTGTCCCAACTCCAACCAGGCCTGACCGTTGGCATGAATAATGTACAAAAAGTTGCCATCGTCGCTCATTGTGATTTGATGGCCACCGCTGGTACGAACACGCACAAGATTGTCTTTGCCATCAATATTTCCATCGTCCAGCACAATGCTGTGTCCACCGCGGCGTCCAATTACATTTACATCATTTGAACTGATGGAGTTGTCGTTAATACGTTTTTGAATGTCAGATTCAGACAGTCCACCGTTGTACACTGGGCGTCCGGGTGTGCTGATCCCAAACACTGCACTGGGACTTTCTCGCTGACTAGTTGAACTGATTGGGCCGCGTTGCGGATCTGTTAGTGTACCTTGCTGAAACATCTCAGCTGCCAAGAAACTGTGCACAGGTTTTGGCTGGTCAAAGTATTGTGGATTGTCGTTAATCTGCTTGTTGTTTGGATTGATTTCGGTAACTGGTAGTACCTTTGCACCGTTGTAATAGCTTTTTTGATCGCTATTTTGTAAATTAAATTTTGTACTCGCCCCAATGGCAGGAATCATATGCGTCATTCCTTGTTCGGGAATACAACCCATGTAATAGCCTAAGTTTGGATCACCTCCAGCAAAGAAACACAATACACTAACTCCGAGGTCCGGCGGTGTCATCCACATGCCATAGCTTTGTGGGTTTCCGTCCAAGTATCCGCCCACAGAATCAGTTGTTCCTTTTTTTCCTGGTTGAGGAGGAGTAGATCCGTAAAATGGAGAACAATAACTGACAGTACGCCACACTGTTGTATCGTCCGGATTGTTGCCGGCTAGTTGTTCAATAAACACTTCTAACCGGCCTTGCCTGGTGGGATCAACATTGTTTTTTACTACGCCAACAAATGGACCAAATATTGCAGACATGCCGCCGCGATCAAACTTGTAGTTGGATGCTACGCCTTTACTTCGTTGTATATTATCTGCCATTGTTTATCCTTAATCGTCTTTAGACATTAGCTGGTTATTGAAAATTTGTGCTTCTGGATCATCTGCGTTAACTGCCGAATTAACGTCTGAGGCAGCGGAAGGGCGCAGTCTAGGAGGTGGTGCAAACGACGGTGCAAACACTTGTGCTTCCGGATCATCTGCGTTGAACGCTGTGTTGACGTCGGGCTCACTGGGAGTAAACGGCAGAATAGAAGTTCCGCTGTTGTTAACCGATGGGCCAGTTTGTTCAGCCATTCCTGCAAATTCACTTGAATTGTTAAATGCCGATGTGGCGTCTTGATTGATTTTTAAAACGCTGGCATCTCTAATTTGTGTTGGTGTTTGCGCCGCTGGTCTATTCCCGGCGTTGGCTAACCTGGCTGTTTCAGCTGTTGACTCAGTGGGCGGTGATCCAGTGCCCACTGCTTTTATTTCCAGAAGCGGCAATTGTACTATTGAACCTAACAATTCTTGTTCAAACTTGCCATTGCTAAATGTGCTAGTTACAGAAGTGGCTTTGTAGGTGTAAATTGCTTGCGGATCTTGTCCAACATTGGGATTTGCAAGTCCGGTGCCATTCACATCATAATCAACTCCGGGATTCCATTGCAAATCAAAAATAATTTCTTGTGCGTCAAAATTTATTGACCCGTCGGGTTCAAAAGGATTAAAATTGAAATTCAAAGAGTCTATCCCGACAGCAGCTTCGCCTTGCTGCAACCACGCAGGATCTCCAATTATTCCTAAGCGAGTAATGCTGATGTCAGATGGACTATACAAGTAATCAGCGGCCGATGCGCCAATTGAGTTGGTCTTGCCTTCAGCACCTTGGCTGCTGCTGGCAGCAACTGCTGCTTGATACACATAAGCAGGACTTTCCCTGTGATTTGTTTTTGCTCGGAATAGACCCAAAGTGCTGGGAGTTGTAAATGTCACGTTGAACAAACTGTTGAATGCTTGTTCAAATCGTATTACTTGTGCGTTCTGGCCTGTGAACCAATATTTGTAACTTTTATGACGTCCGCGCAATCTTGCTTCTGGATAAAATTCACTATTCATATCATTGATGCCGTAAGCACTGATGACATATTTAATATTGTAGGCAAAATCGTTACGCCCAGAATCAAACGCAATTGGTATAGATTGAACTGAGATTTTATACCATGCCAGATCGCCCAATGGATTTTGTGGCTTTGTTTCTTGTGTGATTTCGTCAATTATTACATTTGCTTGGTCAGTAATGTAACTGCTGTTTTTTAATATTTCGTCTAATACTGCCACAATCGGCGTGCCGGCAACAATTTCAAATATTCTAACATCATAAGCAACTGAATTGCTTTTGGGATTAACTTTGTCAGATGGATTTTTAGACCGTTGCATTGGTGTCTTGGATTTGCTGGGTGTGCCGCCTTTGGCAACACGTGAGTCGCCAAGAATGGCAGGAGCAAACTCTATGCTGTAAATGTTGGCTATTTTGAATGGGCCAGCTTTGACCATCTCAGCTTCTTGATTGTTTAGTGCAGAAACAAGTCCAATTGCAACGTTTTTACTTACACTGGGCGCAGCATTTGCTTTGGGAGGTGTAGTGCTTTGTATATTGGCGTTGGCCTGGGCTGCGTTGCCTGTTCCATTTAATGGTCGTGCATTAGTTACCATATCATGCTCCTCCTATATAAGGATCGTCAGAGTCCAGCAGTTGATCGTCTGCTATAGGAGCTTTGTAAGTTGTAGATCGAGGGTCTGTTGATGCATTTAATCTGGAAGTTTTTCTACCGTCGCTGGGCGATACTTCTGACAGCACTACACCATTGGTTAATAAGTCTTTTACTGTTGCACCAGATATTTTAACTGATGATTTCACTACACCCAAGTTGGAGCCAAACCCCACTAGATAAGAAATTGGAATTCCCTTGACTGTGTATTCAACCAACTTGTTGGCAACTGTAAAAGTGATATTGTTAAGGCCAAAAGGTATAATTTTTTCAACTACCACACCGTTGTTTCCGGCTTGCACAAGTTTTCCTTCGTTGTTGTAGCCATAAAATCTAATAACCAATGCATAAGCTGCTGCACGATAGGGAATTCTATTTGTCGGGTCCTGGTCTTTGTATTGGTCAGTGACTGCTTTCAACAAACTGTCGATCAATGTTATGTTGGCAGGTTCTGTCACAGTGAATTCTAGAGAAGCTGAATTATGTGCTTTGTTGCTGCCTTTTCCGGTGATTACACTTTGTATTTTTAAATTGTCAAGATAAAAGTCATTTTTAAAAAACGGACTACGACCCACAATGTTGTTTTTTATGTCGCCAAAATCAGCAGCTGAACCACCGCTTTGTATCAGCAAACTGTAGTTGCTTAATACGGGCTTGTGACTTTTTTGCATTTCTGCATATGCATCGGGCTTTAACAAATACCAACCAATGTTGTATGTGTAACTGGCATATTGGTCCAGCACGTTTGGCTGTGGTGCAAATGGTTTTTTGCTGAACGAATTGATAATTCTTGTTGTGTTGGCTGCTGTTGCTCCGTCCTCGCCTGTTGCGCCTGCTCCTGCTGGCCCTGCGGCCTCGCCTGGCCTGATGTATTCACTTTGCTGATTGCCAGAATTGACTGTGTACTCGCCAGCAGAATTGTTTAATTCTTCTTTGTTGGCAGAAATGTATTCCTTCATCACGCTGTTGGCATCAGGAGATACACTTTGTGTGTCTGTTAATTTTTTTACAGGAGGGTTGATTCCGGTTTCTGTTTCGCCTGCCAACGCAGCCGCTTGTTGAGTGTTGAGCCGTTCGTTGACATTGGCAAGCGGCAACGAAGGCGCTTGAGACGTGCCGGCCAGACTGCTAGTAACTTCTGACTGAGCAGTTGACGTGCTACTGGTGCTTAGTAACACTTCAATTTCGGTTACTACTGCTGCTAACCGTATATTAAGTTGCTGAATTTCCTGGGTTGCTGTTGCATTTCCGGCTTGCGACTGTTGTGCTAATGCTGCTCGCCGACTCAACAGTTGCTGTCGTTCTGCTTCTAAACTGTTAATATCTGCCATTGATTAAAACCCCAGCACTGATCTCAGTGTGCTCAATTTAGGAATATAGATATTGGTATTCATTACAAAATCCAATGGTGGCTTGGTCAATGTGTTTGGGTTGCGTTGATAAAATACCCACCATAGTGCACCATTTTGGTACAAGTCAAACGCCAATAGGTCTGGACGATATTGATAAGTTTGATTGATAACAAACAACAAATCATCACTTTGCTTGGGTATTGGTCTGTTGACCATTGTATCCAAAAAGAATTGACTGTAGCCAGTATTTGCGTATGGACTGGTTGCATTGTATGTTGCCATTACCACATGCCTCCTTTGAGCAAGTCACCATTGGCGTACTGTCGTACGCTGAATCGTTGACTTTGTGCCTGACGACTCACAACCGGCAACAGTGTTATGTTGATATTCATTTTTGTTGGCACATATGTTGGGATAGTGTTTGATCCCAGTGTTGCAGGTGCAGGTGGTTTGTTTTCACCACCTGCCGGCATTGATTGTCCATTGAACAATTTTGAACTTGCCAATCTGTTGATTGCTCCACCAACAAACCCACCTAGTACGCCGCCGCCCCAGCTTGTGCCGGGCCCAGTTGAGTTGTTTGATTGGCGTTGTTGCAGCATGCTGCTGTTATTTACGTTGGGGCTGTATGCACGGACATAATCTACGTCGGCTGGCAAATCATATGTGAATGATGTCACAACACAAGGATGTTCATTGAATTGGAACTCTCCAAGACCGGTCAAGTAAACCAACGGTGGTGGCGATCCTCTTTGCGGATCTTGGCCATAGAACATTTTGGTCACACTTTTAAAAAAGTGTATCACTGCCAGTAAATATTCAGCTTCGGCTGTACTCTGTGCAGTAAACGGACAACTTATTATCACTGGCTCAACAGAACTACCTTGATAAAAATATCCTTTGTAGTTTGAATGTGTGATGTCCACCGCAGAGTAATTGGCTTTGTAACTTGTGTTGATTGTGGGAGTGTACGGAAACAGCACACCGTCTGTTGCCGACAATGGAGATAAAATTCCCGAGTTGGGCGCTTTGTACAAATAATCAGCCAACGGCGCCAAACGCAGTTTAACACGCCAGTCAGCATTGTTTCTGTTGCTGCGCTGATTGGCAATTGTATTTTGTGCTCTGGCTTTATCCAATGTTGCGGCTTGTTCTGCGGCTTGTTCTGCGGTGAGGGCGGCCTGAGCAGTAGCAGCCGACGCTTCGTCAAATGCTGCTGCGGCTTCCAATCTAGATTGCTCGTATGGATCTATGCCGCTTTGATCCAACACTACTTCAGTCACTGCGTTGCTGCCTGCAAGCGACGGCAATGTGACCAATGGAGAAAGATCAAAATCACCAAAGTTGTCATCAGTAATGCCGGCTGCAAGCCTGGCCGCTGTCGGCGAAAGTCCCTGTGCAATAGCTTGATTGTATGCGTTGATTATTTCTTGGTTAGTTGGCATTGGTAATATTACCCTCGTAGCATATATTTAGTGGAAAAATAAACTGGGTGTTTAATGATCTGGTTGACAAGTACATAATCTGTGTTACAATAAATATATTATTAGGAGAAACTGCCTGTGGCAACAAAACGTACCATATCCACCTTGGATCCCACACAATCAATAGCAGCTACGCCGCCTGCACCAAAAGTAAATTATCTAAACAACAGAGATATTTTAAAAGAGATTCATGCTAGTAAAAACACATATTGCTACTACATCAATCCCGAAACTGACAGTCAATACGACATCATTTTGCCCAGTCTGGACAAGATCAACCAACGCACTGTGGCAGAAGCACGCCGTAATCGTGCTGACCGTCTCAAGCGGCTGGGCACCATTGTTGATCCGTTGAAGATTCCCAATACTGATTTGGTTTTTCGTATCAGCTGCTGGGATCATATTCCAATGGCAGAGAAAAAAATTCCTAAGTCTGCACAAAAGAAAAAACAAAAACTAGAAGATCTTTTGGAATTTGTCGAAGATGAACCAGTTGATGATTCACTTGACGAAATATCGGACAAAGGATTTATCAATCCTGTTCGTCAGCGTTTGAATTTTCCTCCGTTTGAACATTTTCGTATTGACGCAAACAAAGAAAAGTACATTGTGGGACGCAGCCATTGGAAAGGTAATCTTGAAACCGGAGAGTTCAGCAAGGATCACGGCGACATGACACGCAAACTGGCACACATGTTTATGAAACTGTGTGAACGCTATGCTACTCGTAGCAACTGGCGTGGTTACACCTACAACGAAGAAATGCGGGGACAAGCATTGCTACAGTTGAGCCAAATTGGTTTGCAGTTTGACGAATCAAAAAGCCAAAACCCATTTGCTTACTACACAGCAGCCATCACCAATTCGTTTACACGTATTTTGAACTTGGAAAAGAAAAACCAAAACATTCGCGATGACATTTTGGAGATCAATGGTCTAAGCCCAAGTTGGACTAGACAAAATCTTGGCAAAGCCACCATGGCTCAATTGAGTGGTCCTGTTACCATCACCACATGTTTGACCTCGTCTAATTAATGATTAAAACAACAATTCCTATATTATTCAGTGGTGGCAGTTATGGAACTTATCTCGAATGGGTATTGACTACGCTAACCACTGACTTAGAAATTGTTGCACCGTTTACCAGTGTGGGCAATAGTCATAAATTTAAAGGCAATCATCTTGTTAACATGAATGGATGGCACACTTACGTAAAAAACAACAACCCACTTAAATTTGTAAGATTTCATCCCAAAACATCTAAGAACGAATCTATAACAGACAATTTTGATTGTATTTTTAACTTGGTGAACAAAGCTGTATATTTGTATCCTGACCCAAAATCCGAATTATTGGTTATTAATAACTGGTTTACAAAGATTTGGAAAAATTGGTGGTTAAGCCAGCAGCTCAGCAAAGAAATTGATCCTACGTTAATCTACAATAATTGGCCTGTTTTTCATAACTCTAATTTAGATGACCTGTCACCGTGGATCAAAAGAGAATTTTTAAGTTTTTACCTTATGCCAGCATGGCACGATCAAGTTGAATATTACAACCCAGCAATCTTGCAAAATTATAATAATAATTGTTTGATTATAGATGTCACAAACTTGCTTTATAATTTTGAGTCCACGTTAAAAAATATACAAAACTTTTTCAATTTGACCTATATCAAATCTATTTCAGAAATTATGCCCTTGCATGCTGCAATGTTAAGTATACAAAGCCATCTTGACCAAGATATAATCTGTAATCAAATTATCAATAAAACTATCGAAGGTAGCAATTTTGATTGGCAACCGTTGCCCTTGCCCAGCGAAGGGTGGATTCAATGGCAGTTGAGAAATTTAAAGTATGAAATAGAATGTAATGAGCTTGACATATTCCCCACTAATAGTATACAATTGAAAAAACTACTTTACAAAACATGAATCTATTTAAAAAAGTTGCTGTTTGCACAGATATCCATTTTGGACTCAAGTCCAACAGTTTGGTTCACAATCAAGACTGCGAGCAGTTTATTGATTGGTTCATTGAAACAGCCAAGGCACAAGGTTGCGAAACTGGAATGTTTTTGGGCGACTGGCATCATCATCGTGCCAGTATCAATTTACAAACATTGAACTTTAGTTTGCGTAGTTTGGAAAAACTATCAGCAGCGTTTGAACGGTTTTTCTTTATTCCTGGCAATCACGATTTGTACTATCGTGACAAACGTGATATACACGGCGCTGAGTGGGCCAAGCATTTGCCCAACATCACAGTGTGTAACGACTGGTTCCAAGAGGGCGATGTGGTCATTGCTCCGTGGCTGGTTGGCGACGATCACAAACGTATTCCCAAGATGAGTGCCAAATACATGTTTGGACATTTTGAACTTCCGCACTTCAAAATGAATGCCATGGTAGAAATGCCAGACCAAGGTGAAGTCAAGGTTGAAAGTTTTGGTGGTTTTGAAAGTGTGTATTCCGGACACTTCCATCTACGGCAGCAGAAAAAGAATATCAATTACATCGGCAACTGTTTCCCGCATAACTTTGCAGATGCAGGCGACAGCAATCGCGGTATGCTGGTCAAGGTGTGGGGCCAGGAAGACCAATACTTTTCATGGCCTGGGCAACCTTTGTATCGTGTTATGAAACTAAGCAGTGTGATTGATCAAGCGCCCAAACTACTGGCTGCCAACATGCATGTACGAGTAGAATTGGATATTGATATCAGTTACGAAGAAGCAAACTTTATCAAAGAAACATTTGTAAAAGATTACAACCTAAGAGAAATGGCCTTGATCAATGTAAAAAGCAGTGCTGTAGATGCTGATCTTGCGCCAGGCGATGTAACATTCGAAAGTGTAGATCAAATTGTCACTGATCAAATCACCAATATTGAATCAGAATTCTATGATCCAAAATTGTTGTTAAAAATCTATCAAAATTTATGATCAAGATAGCAGTATGTTACATCATAAAACTACAGTAAAGTCACCCCTGTAATGACTCAAACAAAGCAAAACCCATTAACAAGACTCTCCACTGAAGTAGTTGACATTGTACGTGAAAAATACAATGTGATCGGAATTATAGTCCTATCCGAGCACGATTTATATCCTGAAGAATTGGCAACTATATTGGTAAAATATTGCTCACATAATTTTTCCCATAATGACCGACTCATAGTGTTGCATGACGATACTGATTATTATCCAAATCTTAACTCAGTCGGAAACACTGTTTATAATTTTTTTAGATTGTGTGCCAATTTTGATATTTCAGTAAATCATATATTATTTTTTACAAATCATTATAATATCGAAGAAGAAATAAAATCTGTAGCAAAGACTGTTTGCAATTCAAATAACATTGCAGTAATCTGTACTTCTTTATGGGCTTATTATCCTTTAGACAACAACATTGATCAAACGCTGCTAGATGATAGTGTTACCACGTACGAAGCGTTGTATGCGTGTTTGAATGGCCAGTGCCGAGAACATAGATTGCTTACTTTATGCATGATGTCAGAGCACAGGTTGTTGGATCGTGGCGTTGGATCGTGGCGTTGTATCATATCATTTTAAAAAGTAGTCCATGTATCACGGTCCATTAAGAACTACAACACCGCCAGCAAGAATTAATGATGATTTAATCTTAACCGAGCGGTTTCACGACATTATGTCGAAATATCAACACTTGTTCAGAGATAATAATTATCAACATCCATTGATTGTAGGTGGGTCAAATCATTGGAACACTAAATTCAACGCAGATTTTTTAAAAAAAACGTTTGTTTATGTCATCACCGAAACGGTGTCCGAGTATCCTCACCGATACTTTAGTGAGAAAACATGGAAGGCCATGGTAACCGGTGTTCCCTTTATGATAGTAGGAAGCCAAAATAGTTTGCAAGAATTACAAAATTTTGGTTTTAAAACATTTAATAAATGGTGGAGTGAACACTACGATACATTGCCAACTACCGTCGAAAGAATAGAATCATTAGTTATTGAATTAAAAACACTGTCTGAGTTGGACAATAAGACGCTGTTACAAATTAGATCAGAAATGCAGTCGACTATAAATCATAATTTTAATCAACTTAAAATTTTTAAAAATAAACAGCTTGACAACATACGAAATAAAATATAAAATACAAGATGATCCAAATTCGTAATCTTACTGTAAAAAACTTCATGAGCGTGGGCAATGCTACCCAGGCTATTGACTTTGACCGCAACGACCTGACATTGGTACTAGGCGAAAATCTTGACATGGGTGGCGACGGAAGTCGCAACGGCACAGGCAAGACCACAATTATCAACGCACTTAGCTATGCGCTGTACGGGACAGCACTCAGCAATATCCGCAAGGATAACTTGGTCAACAAAACCAATGCTAAAAACATGATGGTCAGTTTGGACTTTGGAGTAGGTGGTAAAGAATACAGAATTGAACGCGGTCGCAAACCCAATGTACTACGGTTCTACATAAACAATCAAGAACAAGAAGCAACAGACAACGCACAAGGTGACAGTCGCGAGACTCAGCAGGCCATTGAACGCACACTCGGACTCAGTCACGATATGTTCAAGCATATTTTGGCACTGAACACTTACACTGAACCGTTTTTGAGTTTGAGAGCCAACGACCAAAGAACAATCATTGAGCAACTGCTGGGCATTACCCTGCTGAGTGAACGTGCTGATCGTATCAAAGAACTCAATCGCGAAACCAAGGACGGCATTTCACAAGAAGAATTCCGTATTCGCGCTGTACAAGAAGCCAACAAACGAATTGAAGAACAAATTGACAGTTTGAAACGCAGACTAGCACTTTGGCAAAAAAAGCACAACGATGATCTGGCTTACTTGGTAAAGAAGCACGACCATCTTAAAGAAATTGATATTGATGTTGAATTGCAAGCACACAAAGATCTAGCAATTTGGAACACAGCAAAACAGCAACAAGATGCATATACTGCATTGCTTGCCAGGCAGACCACTTGGAAACAAAAGCAACTAAACGATGTTACTGATCTCAATGATAGTTATGTCAAGCTCGGTTATATTGACATTGTTGCTGAATTACAGTCACATGTTGATGTAGCTGCATATGTTCAAAAGTCAAAAGACATTACTGAGCTGAAGTCACTGATTGCCAGATGCGAATCAGACGAAAAAAAGGAAACCAAAGTTGTTGCCAAGATCAAGGCAGAAATTGCAGATCTAACGGACCACAAGTGTTATGCATGTGGTCAAGATTTTCACGACGCCAATTATGCTGCAGTAATGACTGCTAAAAATGCAGCACTACAAGAAGCGGCGTTGCAAGTACTTGCAACAAACGGTCAATGGATAGAGCACACAGAGTCACTTGCTGTGCTAGGGCCATTGGGCAAATTGCCCACTACCCATTATAAAACACAAACTGAAGCAATTCGGCATTCAGGCGATTTAAAAAATATCTATCAGCAGATCAACGCTCGGACAAATGAAGTAGATCCGTATGCTGATCAATTGATGGAACACTCTGGTGTGGTGCTGAGCACACAGCCAAAAACTCATTACGACACAGAAACAGAGGCAATTGATCATCGTAGTCAGTGCAACAACTATCTATACCAAATTGAAACTAAAAACAACGATACTGATCCATATACTGAGCAGATTGAAGAAATGCAAGCACAAGCATTGCAGGAAGTCAGCTACGACACAGTTAACGAACTTACCCGACTACAAGAGCATCAAGAGTTTTTGTTAAAGTTATTAACCAGCAAAGACAGTTTTATTCGTAAGAAGATCATTGAACAAAACCTAAGTTACTTAAATACAAGACTTACATATTATCTTGATCGTATTGGGTTGCCGCACACTGTTGTGTTTCAAAATGATCTGAGCGTAAGTATCGAAGAATTAGGACGTGAATTAGACTTTGACAATTTGAGTCGTGGTGAACGCAATAGACTTATACTCAGTATGAGTTGGGCGTTCCGTGATGTGTACGAAAGTTTATACCAACCAATCAACGTGTTGTTTATTGACGAAATGATTGATTCTGGCATGGACACACAAGGTGTCGAAAACAGTTTGGCATTGCTCAAGCACATGAGCCGAGAGCGTCACAAGAGCATCTGGCTAGTGAGTCACAGAGACGAACTAGCAGGCCGTGTTGAGAACATTCTTAAAGTGGTCAAAGAAAACGGCTTTACCAGCTACAATACGTATGTCGAATTACCATAACAACATGTCCGATGCAATAATTTTATCTGTTCCGCGTATGGCTGCAGTGCGGCCGGCTGCAGGTCCTGCTATCATTAAACAAATTTACAACCAACACGGCGTATCAAGCAAATGCCTGGATATCAATCTTGATTACTGGACAAGATTTCAACAAGAGTGCGATCTTGAAATTTGGAACAATATTGACGAGTTTTTGTTTATAAAAAATGCCAAGCTGAGCGCTGCTGCAGAACAAAAATTTAATGAGTTTATAGATCATTGGGTTACAATAATAAATCAATACAATCCTCGGCAATTATTAATCAGCGTGTTCAGCTGGCAAGCACAACAGTTTACTGAAAAATTCTTAGAAAAATTTAGATTGCAAAGCACCTGTGAAGTTATCATTGGCGGCCAAGGACTTATTAGAGAAGAAAACGGAAGTTTTTCTCTTGTGCCTTCATTTGCTCATTATCTCAAAGATAAAAATCTAATTGACCATTGGATAAGAGGCGAGGCAGAATCTACTATTCCTGAAATCATACGTGGGAATTATTCAGCAGCAGGAATTGACACTAATTTTCTAGCAGAAAGAAGCGACATCAAATCACATACAGCAATGGACTTTAGTGATTTTGATATTACTTCTTATAAGAATGGCACCGAGCACGGCGTATTACCCATCGAAAGTTCCAGAGGGTGTATTAGAAGTTGCATGTTTTGTGATATTCCTACCATGCAAGGAGGATTTCGGGTCAAACCAGGATTACAACTTGCAAACGAAATGCTACAGTATTATGAAAAATACGGTGTTCGTACCTTCTTTTTTCATGATGCACTGTGCAACGGCAGTATGAAAGACTTTCGCATATTCAATCAGACATTAATAAATTATTACGAAGAAAAAGGATTGCCGGATCGTACACTAAGTTATAGCAGTCATGCAATTGTACGAACACAGGCTGCTATGGCTCCAAAAGATTTTGAACTTATGGGCAGAGCGGGTGCCGAAACAATGGTGCTAGGAATCGAAAGCGGCAGTGATGCTGTACTTGCTAGTATGCGCAAAGGGTTTACACAAGAAGATTTAAACTACAATATTCAAGAATACAGTAAAAATAGTATTCAGGTATATTTTTTAATTATAACTGGATGGCCAACCGAAACTGAAAAAGATCATCAAGACACTGTGGATATGCTAACTCGCTATCAAAAGTATGTAGCGGACGGAACTATCATTGGAGTTAATTTAGGTACCACACTCACTATCGAGCAAGGAACACCGTTATATGATAATCCATTGTCAATCAATGTTGTAGGAATTAACAATCGTCCTCCGCAAGGAACCGAATGGGTATGCACTACCAACACTGAGCTAACTTATAAACGCAGAATCATGCGCAGAATAGAGATTCAAGAACACTGTCACAATCTTGGGTACACTTTCTGGAAGGGCGACGACCAACTCAAAATTATGATGGACAAATATCAAGAAAGACTATCCATGATACAGGGGATGATACATTGAAAATCAACATTGCATTGAACGTTGAAAAACGACTAGGAGATCCGCTGATTAAAATAACAATCGATGACTACATGTTGTTGTACGAAGGAGCAGCTCGAGAACAATTTGAGTTTGATGTAATGCTAGAAGACGGCCATCATGAAATTAAAATCACACACTATGGTAAAACTATACATCACCATCAACTCGACGACAACGGAAAAATAGTAATTGACCGTCACGTGGAGATTTCAGGTATCACACTTGACGAAGTTGTGCTCAAAGACGAGCTGTGGTCTGGCAGATTTTTTCCAGTTTATTTGCACAAAGCTGATCATGAGCCGTATTTTATATGTCCTAATTTATATCTTGGACACAACGGAACTTGGATCATGGAGTTTAGTACACCTGCTATTCAATGGTTAATCAATCGCCGAAAGCCCGGGCTGGATTTAAATAATACCATTTTCAAATCCGGGCATGATGTTTTACTACAAATGAAAAGTAAATTTACGGATTTCCCTGATGTTTAATTACAACATAATCGACGAGTACCAAATTGAGATCACCACATACTGCAATGCAGCGTGTCCCCAGTGTCCGAGAAATCTCAACGGGTACGGTATCAATCCGCACATGCCGTTGACCCACTTGTCTAGAATTGCAATTGATACCACGTTTGATATTGCATTGTGTACTAGATTACGGCAAATATTTTTTTGCGGAAGTTACGGAGATCCTATTATGCATCCGGAGTTTCTTGATATATTAAGAGACTTTAGACGTAAGAATCCCACATTGTGGCTATACATACACACAAACGGCGGTGTACATAATACAGGCTACTGGTCCGAAATTGCTAAAATAATGAACGGCTATGGGCAAATTGATTTTGGCATCGATGGACTCGAAGACACTTTACATTTGTACAGAAAGAATGTAAAATACAGTAAGGTTATAGAGAACGCAAAAGCATTTATTGACGCTGGCGGGCGGGCACAATGGAATTTTATTGTGTTCAAACATAATCAGCATCAAGTTGAAGAAGTTAAACAACTAGGAAAAGAATTAAAGTTTTTTAATGTTTTGATTAGAAAAACAGGAAGATTCTTTAATCATGCAACAGTAGAAGAAATGAAGACTTGGCCAGTCAAAGACGAATATGTGTTAGAACCGCCAAGTTTGCCAGAGTATCAAAATCAAAGCATGTTGTTTTTGCCTGATCTGAAAAAAGAATATAATGATATCAAAGAATATTTTGATACAACAGAAATAAAATGTGATGCGTTGCTTGGTAAAAAAGTTGCCATCAATGCAGAAGGATTAGTGCTACCATGTAATTTTCTCAATCATAATTTATACGATCGACGATTTTACGAAGACGAAGTATTACCCGGTGCTAATTCATTAAGCACTGTTAACGGTAAGAATCAAACACGCGAGTTTTTAGAATCGTATAATTTAGACAGTTTTGACATTAATAAAAACAGTTTAGAAAATATTTTTATCAATCCCATGTGGAATGATTTAGTTGCCAGTTGGAATAAAACATTATCGCAAGGCAGATTATTTGAGTGCGCAATGACATGCGGTTCAAAATTAACAAAAGTTTGGGATCAAGGAGGATCTATAAAATTATGAAATATATGATAACAGGCGGCAATAGAGGACTAGGCGAAGCACTGTGTGCTCATTACAATGGTGACAGTTATAGTCGCAACAGTGGTTACGACATTACCAAAGACCGAGAAAAATTAGTAGAGGCAAGTTTACAATACGATGTGTTTGTTAACAATGCGTTTGACGGACCTTTTCAAGAATCGTGGGCCGACTTTGCACAAGTTAAATTATTGTTTGATGTTGCTACAGCATGGAAAAATGCCAACAAAATTGGCCACATCATCAACATTGGTAGCTCTGGAAGTGAATCTATTGTGGCACCGGCCCCTGCATGGGAAACTTACCGTGTCAGCAAAGCAGCCTTAAAACATCATAGTTTACAATGGACACAAGCGTTCAAAACAAACCAAGCACCGTTTAGAACAAGTCTAATCACATTGGATCGATTAGACACTGTACTAAGCCGTAGTCGTCCAAACTGGACAGGCAACGGTATTGATTTGTCCGATGTGAGCAATATGATCGACACTTGCATTAGCGTAAAAAACAACACCTGCATAGGCGAAATTACTGCCTGGGTAAACTTTGACGCATAATCACTAAAAATATAATACTAATTCATCAACAGGCATAACTATACAACATAACAGGCAACTCATCAAATAAAACACATGACATCATGGTACTATCAAAACATCTCAGTTGAGACATTACCCGAAGAATGTGTTGGATTTGTATACTTAATCACAAATAATCTCTCCGGACGCAAGTACATAGGCAAAAAATTAGCAAAGTTCTCAAAAACATCAGTAAAAGTAGTAAAACAAAAGAACGGCATCAAAAAGAAAAAGCGCATACGCACAAAAATCGACAGTGATTGGCGTGAGTACTACGGATCAAGTATTGATCTAGCCGCAGACATCTTAACTTTAGGCACCGAAAACTTCTCCAGAGAAATACTTTATTATTGCGCATCCAAGGCAGCATGTTCATACATTGAAGCCAGAGAACAGTTCAATAGAAAAGTATTGGAATCAGACGATTATTACAATGGACAAATCAGTGTACGTGTACACGGTAGTCACATCAAAAACAAAACACTTTAAATTCGATTACGACTCTGTGTTGGGTGCAATGGCCCAACCCCATTGAAGAACGGTGCAATACCCGGTCCGGACTTGGGTGTCAAAGGACAATGCTAACTTAAGGCAACAAATGGTTTGGGCTATGTGAAAAAGATACACCCCATGCTTATAGGACTTCGATTTATTATGGGGTCACTAGGGTTCCGTTGATACGTGAAGCTAGAGTAAGGGGTACCGGTCAACCGCCTCTGTGTAAGCAATTACAATCTCTTGATAATAAAGGCTGCTACACTCAGATAATGCTGTAAAAACCTTTTCACCGTGCATACGGTGAATTGTGACTGCGTAATCTAGATAATACTAGATACATTGATTGTTCTAACAAATAAAAAAAATTGATGAACGAAGTGAAATCAATAGACTTGCTAGCAAGTCTTTAACGTATAGATAACTCTTTTAATTTGTTTATGTAATGCTTTTCACCTAAGGAAACTGTGTGTTTCCAATCTACATTTGCATTGCTGTCGGCTAAATCTGAGATATATTTAAAACAAGTAAATTCTATTTTTGAATATTGGCATGCTTTGGCTATAGCATATGCTTCCATGTCAACCAAGTCTGCGGGTATTTCCAATACAGGATTGGATACAAAATTATCTCCTGTGCTGCACGTGATACCATCAATGCCTATGGCTATATCTGATTCAAATGGCGTTTGTCCTGCTTTAAGTCCAAACGCTTTACAATCCATGTCTCGCTGAACAAAGCGTGTGCACTGATACAATCCTGTGCCCACAGTGATACCACCTGCTGTACCAAAGTTTATAATGTGCTTTGGTTTGTATTGTTCAATAAGACGGGCAGTACACAAGGCCGCATTGACCTTGCCTACTCCTGTAAAAAATACATTATCTCGGTGTTGTAACTCCAGCGGTGCTTCGTTGCTGATAGCAATCAAGATAATGGTATCCATTAGAACTGATCCGGCCAATCACGGAACAGTGCATGTTGAATAGTGTTGCAATCAACAAACTGGTTAAATGATTTGTGTTTCACTTCGAGCTCGCCTTCTAGCGGCGCAACTCGTTTAAATGCACTGTCCATTTGTGCCATGCCAGTGAACTCCATAAGTATCATCCACTCAGGCATGTCTGCAATGCTGCGGAATCCCAGTTTACAACGAGTAATTCTGTAACTTTCCATTTTGCCTTCACCAATTAAATGATCAAAAAAACTTTTCATTCCGTTGACCCATTCAAGGTCTGTAAGGTCGCCTTCTTTGTTTGCCCAAATTGTATATACGTCTGCCATGTTATAGTGGTCCTAAAATTTCAAAGCCCTGCATGCTTTGTTTGTATAAGTGAGCCTGTTCCAGATACAAGTATTCAAAACCCCGCTCACGATATATTGCACACTCAGTTTGTAAACTTTCTATACCAAGCCGTAGCTTGGGTGTTCGATAGTCCCAGGCAAACTGAGCGCACAATGCGTTCTTGCTGTTGTAGCGTTCAATCAAACTGAACGCTACCAATTCTCCGTTGTTGCGATAACCAACAACATCTGTGTTTGGTGCTGTGTATCTACAATCAAATATAGGCATTACACTGGCAAAATGTCGATAGATACAGTAGCGTTTGTATATTTCGTTCAACTGATCTATGTCTGGATCTGTTATGTAATACCAGTCGCATGTCTGCTTGTAATCAGTTTTACTAAGATCTATTCTGGCAAATTGATAACTCACCGAGGATCTTTTCTGTTGTTGAACAGCGCGGTCAAGTACTCTTCTGGCCATGTGTGATAAAATCCTTTGCTGGCCATTTGTTCTGCACTGTCATCAAGTTTGCTTAAACTTTGCACCAACGACAGTGCATACTTGCCTTGATTCATACATACTCCGTTGACTAACTCTGTTTCTGCTGGATGATCTTCCAGCACTAATAAATCTTTTGCAACTAAAAATTCTTTATTGGCATCTTCCAATGCTTGATGAAAGCGAGCGTAATGGACTTCTGTAGGATCGTATGCGTAAATTATAACTTCGTACTTGCCCATGCCCTGTCGACAACAATTCTTTAAATCAAAATAAGGGTTAACTCCCACTAGAATATTGACTGTTCCGGTCAACCGTGCCTTGCGAGCAAACGGACACGGCGCCCATCCTCCCAATGCAGGATGCGGAACTTCTACAAAGTTCTCTGACCATGCTAGTATGTCTTGTTTTACTGTTTCTAAGTTTAACATTTCAAAAGAACGGTAGGCCGCTTTTCTTTGTTGTCTCTAAATTGTCTTTGATAATTTGCGAAACTGTAGTACGCTCATCCGGGCTAAGGTTCAATGCAGCCTCGTATGACAATCCGCCTCGCATGTACCAAACCATTTTCAACGCCTCTTGTTTGATTTCTCTACTTTCTTTTTCCATCTGGTCTACCCATTTGGAAATTTCGTCAGAGTCCAAGACTAAGAGGCGTCCTCGAAAAAACTTGTCATGTCCAATGTGATAGCTTGTTGATATTCTTTTTCACACGCAGCGCATTTCAATTTCATTGGCTGAATCTCGCCTTCTGCTTTGACATTGACAATATGATCTCTTATTTTTCCAAACAATCGCCGATCACAATTTTTCAACATGTCTTCGATAAATTCAGGTTCACTGACCAATGAATCTGGAGTTTTAACAGCAGAAATACTTTGTGCAATAGCACTTATTGTAATTTCGGTAATTTTTGTCAACGCTGCACTCAATGCAGACATGCGTAGGTCGTCGGGCATGTCTGTACTGGGCAACACTTGTAAAATCTTTTGTTCTTCAAACTGACGCTGATTGTTGTCGTTTAAATTTTTGTAGGTCATTGGTTTGAAGAAGATTTCAAGATCGCCATCGTGTATTGATTTTGAATAGTCCGGCGGTCGCATACGCTCCATGACTGTTCTAAGATCTAGCCCATAGTCTGCTTCGTTTTGGCAATGAGGACAACTTGTTGAAATTTCCATAGTATGCCCGTAACTGGCGATGCGAATAGCAACAAGAATAGTATCTACATCCATCGCAGGAATTGCCCATGGATCTTGTATGCTGGGTATACAACTTTTTATAACATTAACAACAGCATTGCCGTTGAACAATGCATCTGGTGTTCTGTATGTAATTTCGTCAATTGCAGTCATTGGATACACTGGCAACTCGCGGTTTGCTGGAATGTTTATTGCTGTTTCGGGATAATATTTTCCGTCACTTGGCAACTTGACATAAATTGCTGGTTGCCTAAAATATTGTGTTAACGGGTTGGTTGACATGCGATTTTCCTATATAAATATAGTTATGGTAAAATCTAACCCAGGCCAATAAAATTATGACACCCGAAGAACAAGAACAGCAAGAAACTCTTATCAAGTTAAACAACGCGCAAAGGCAAGCCGTTTACGAAACAGAACAGTTTGGTAAAGTTACTGATGAAACTGCTGCCAAGTTGTCTCAGTTACAATCTAGTTTAACCAACAATTTCAAAGCCTTGGGCAACAGTGGCATCAGCTTGGCCAAGCAATTAAACAACGGTGCTATTGGCGCTTCTGTGTTCAACGATTCAATTGGATCACTAACTGATGTTATAGGAGACTTGGTTGGACTGCTTCCGTATGTTGGTACTGCACTTAAAACTATAGTCAAAGGTGCAAGCGAATACACACAAGCAGTAAACAAACAAACAGATGCATTGTTTGAAAGTTATGAACAAATGTCCAAGATCGGTGCTGCTGGCGCAGGCGGCATGCAATCTGTTTACGATAACCTAAAAAAACTCAACCTTGGTGTCAATGAGCTGGACAAGTTTGTGGCCATTGTTGGCGAAAATTCTGACACGTTATATAAATTTGGGCAAACAGTAGGCGGCGGACTTACTGAGTTTGCCAATGTTGCAAACTCGATACAGCAGAGTGATGTAGGCCGTCGGTTCATGGAAATGGGTATCAGTGTTGATGAAATCAACAACGGTATTGCCAGCTATATGAGAATGCAAACAATTGGCGGAGTACGACAACAAATGTCTACTGATCAATTAATCAATGCTTCAAAAGACTATATCAGAGAAATTGATTTACTATCCAAAGTCACTGGACAAACTAGAAAACAACAAGAAGAGGCCATGGAAAGTGCAATGGCCGAAGAACGTTTTGCTGCGTTTAGAACAGAACTACAACTTCGTGCCAATATGGGTGACGAAGCTGCCAAAGCTCAACTGAAAGAAGTTGATACTTTAACCAAGAGTTTGGCCAAAGAAGCACCAAAGTTAAGAGTAGGAGTGTTGAATCTTTTGTCTGGTACATTGGACAATCCAGAAGCACAAAAAATAGCAAGAGGAATGCCAACTGCTACTGCGGCATTGCAAAAAGGAGCATTCAAAGCCAACGACATACTCAATGCAATGCAAAAAGATACAAGCAGAACCATTGGCAAGTCCGGCGAAGGATTTGGTGTAGCTCTTGGTAAATTGGGAATATTTGGCGAAACATTTGGTGACTTCAACGAAACAGTAAAACTAGCAAACATGAATGTGTATGGCACGCTGGAAGAAAGAATGGCAGCAGCCAAAGTTGAGCAACAGGTAACAGATCAAAATACCAAAGATGCCAACCAAACTCGTGTCAATAACCGTACAGCACGTCAGAGTCTCAATGATTTGATCAATGCCGGTATAGGACCAGTTACAACTGCAATGAAAGGTCTGTCAACTGCAACAGAAACCACAATTACTGCATTTGAAAAAATGGCCAACACAATGGGCATTGAAACTAGGAAACGCGAGTTGGCACCAGCAGCATCTCCACGTCCCGCAGGTCGTGCAGTACCTGCAGTTACAAGACCATCAGTAACACCACGCCCGCCGGGCGGAACGTCTACTCAGACAAGTGGGTCTGGCACCTTGTTGCAACAAAAAATTATACAAGCCGAAAGTGGCGGCAGAAATATACCAAATCAAAGCGGCCCTGGTGGTAAAGCAACAAGTTCTGCATACGGAGTTGCTCAAATAACCAAAGGCACATTTGAAGATTTGGTAAAGAACGCACAACCAAGCAGCCCGTTGTATGGTAAAACTCATGATGATATGAAAGCTGATGTAGGCTTACAATACGAAGCGTTGAGTGCGTTAACAGACAAAAATAAATCTATCTTGGCAAAAGCAGGTGTTAGTACAACTGACGCTGCAATGTATTTGGCACACTTCTTAGGTCCATACGGCGCAGTAAAAGCGCTGAAAGTAGGTGATTCATCAATGCTAAACTCTGCTGTGAATCAAAAGCAGATTGATGCAAACCCTAATTTGCAAAAAATGTCAACTGTTGGAGATTTGAAAACTTGGGCTGACCAAAAAATGGGTGGCGGTGGTTATAAGTTTGGCGGCATTGATTCAATGCTAAACTCTGCTGTGAATCAAAAGCAGATTGATGCAAACCCTAATTTGCAAAAAATGTCAACTGTTGGAGATTTGAAAACTTGGGCTGACCAAAAAATGGGTGGCGGTGGTTATAAGTTTGGCGGCATTGCAACTGGGCCAGACTCCGGGTATGAAACTACATTACATGGCACAGAAGCAGTGGTACCGTTGCCAAATGGCAATAGCATACCGGTTGAAATGCAAGGCAACAGCGAACAAATGGGATTGATGTCGGCGCAACTGTCAAGACTAGACGATATTGTGCGTGTGATGCAAAACCAGCTGGGCGTGTCGCAGAAACTTTTACAGTACGCACAGTAACATACGGTAAATACATGCTGTATGTTAAAGGAATTTCTCAATGGCTGAATCAAACAATGGCAAAAACGGACGCAATGGAGGGTGGCGCAAGTACTTCAAAATTGCTGACGGTGATGCCAACGGACAACTTAGTCCTATTTCCGGAAACAATGCCAACGGATTACCCGGCTACAACAGACAAACAGGCAGCGGCAACACTGGCTCTGCCAACGATTTTGCTTTTAGAAATTATGCAAGCCGCCTACCAGAAGTGTATTCAGGGCATCCCAACCGTGTTGAGCGATACAATCAATACGAAAGCATGGACATGGATTCAGAAATCAATGCATGTTTAGACATTATTGCTGAGTTCAGTACACAAAACAACGAAGACAACAACACACCGTTTGACATTGTATTCAAAGATACGCCTACTGATCACGAAGTAGAAATTATCAAAAAACAATTGCAGCAATGGACCAAGTTGAACAAACTGGACCAACGCATGTTCAAACTGTTCCGCAACACCATCAAGTACGGCGATCAAGTGTTTGTGCGTGATCCAGAAACATTTGAAATGTACTGGGTTGACATGGTCAAAGTAAGTCGTGTGATTGTAAATGAAAGTGAGGGCAAGCGTCCCGAACAGTATGTTATTCGCGACATCAATCCCAACTTTGAAAATTTAAGCATTGCCCCCAAAACCACCAGCGATTACTATGTGAGTCGTGCCACAGGATCTGCAGGACAAAACAGTTATTCAACACCTGGCGGTGGCGGTGGAGGACAAGGCGGTGCCAGTGGCAGTAGGTTTACACAAGCAATGAACGAAACCACTGTGGATTCCAAACACGTTGTGCATTTGAGTTTGAATGAAGGACTTGACTTCTTTTGGCCATTTGGACAAAGCATTTTAGAAAACATTTACAAAGTTTATAAACAAAAAGAATTGTTAGAAGACGCAGTGCTTATCTATCGTGTAAGCCGTGCTCCGGAACGTAGAGTATTCAAAATTGACGTGGGCAATATGCCAAGTCATATGGCTATGGCTTTTGTTGAGCGTGTTAAAAATGAAATGCATCAGCGTAGAATCCCCACTGTAAACGGAGGTGGCGCCAACATGATGGATGCTGCATACAATCCACTCAGCATTAATGAAGATTACTTTTTCCCCCAAACAGCAGACGGCCGAGGATCCAGTGTAGACACACTGCCGGGCGGTTCGGGCCTTGGCGAAATTGATGACTTGAAGTATTTCAACAACAAAATGGCCCGCGGCTTGCGTGTGCCCAGCAGCTACTTGCCTACTGGACCAGACGACTCTGACCGTGCTATGAATGACGGAAAAGTAGGAACAGCATTGATTCAAGAATATCGTTTCAACCAGTACTGCGAACGCTTGCAGCGTTTGATCATGCAAAAACTGGATGACGAATTTAAGATGTTTATGAAGTGGCGCGGATTCAACATTGACAACAGTATTTTTGATATTGTTCTTGGACCGCCACAGAACTTTGCCAGCTACCGTCAAGCAGAAATGGACACAAGTAGAGTTAGTACGTTTGCTTCATTGGAGCAGTTGCCTTATATGAGCAAGCGTTTCTTGATGGAACGTTACTTGGGATTGAGTCAAGAAGAGATTGCAGAAAACTCTAAGCTATGGCTTGAAGAACGCGACCAGCCAGAACTCAGAACCACACAAGGACAAGACTTGCGTAGTATCGGTATTACCCCTGCTGGCATGGAAGGTGATATCGAAACCGGTGATGCATTTTCTGCAATGCCACCAGACGGCAGTGCTGACATGGGTGCCGTCCAGGGCGCACCTGCTGGTCCTGGCACTGCGCCAAGTGCTGTTCCTCCGGCAACTGCATAAATACTTTTATGATTTTAAACGAACTGTACGAAAAGCAACCTGAAGGATATCAAGATATTTCTCAGGACAACAGCCAGCCCGAGCAAGGCCAATTGCGTAAAACTCGTTTGACATTAAAGCAACTATCTAAACTACGACAAATGTCGGACGTAAGACAATACGAATACAGTGAAAAACTGAAGGACATTCGTAAACAATACGCTCCGCCTGCTCAGCCCCCTGGCCTATAAATTTACGTCAAAAACACCAGTTTTGGCCGCTAAAAGTACCAAGTTTATTATTTTTATGTAAGTAATAAACATGAGCCATAACCTACTGGAGGAAAATTATGACATCAAAATTTGAAAAGTTAATTGAACACGTGATTAACGATGAAGAAAATGAAGCACAAGCACTTTTTCATGAAATTGTAGTTGAGACATCTCGCGAAATTTATGAAAATTTGATGGACGAAGAAGACTCAGACGAAGAAGAAACAGTTGAAGAAGGTATGATGAACGACGGCGATGCTGCTGACGATTTAATCACTGACGTTGAAACTGAAGAAGAAGGTATGAGCGAAGACGAAGAATTTGATGTCGAAATGGATGACGCTGAAGACTTTGGCGCCGAAGTTGGTGCAGAAGAAGGCGAAGAAGAAGACATCGAAGACCGTGTTGTTGACCTTGAAGACAAACTCGACGAACTAATGGCCGAATTTGAAGCCATGATGGGCGGAGAAGAAGAAGCCAACGACGACATGGACATGGACATGGACGACGAAGAAATGATGCCGGAAATGGGCATGATGGAAAACGTTGATCTTAAAGCTGCTCCAAAGCCAGTTACTACAGAACCAGCTGGAACAAACAGCAGATCTACAGTAGCCGCCAATAGTGGTGCCAAAGGAATGGCAGCTCGTCCAGTTAGAACAACTGATGGCGCAACTGCTGGTCGTGCTAACCCTGCTGTTAAAGACATGGGCATGACAACTAGTCCCGCCCAAGGCGCTGCACCAAAGCCTGTGTCAACACAAGCAGCTGGCGTAAACACCAAGTCACCGGTTTAATAGATTATGGCTCGTTATCTACAAGAGCATCTTAGCTTCTCGCAAGCGCAGGTAAAACTGCTGAGCGAGGACGCCGCCGATGGCTCTGGTAAGACCCTTTACATGCAAGGTATTTGTATTGAAGGTGACAAACGTAACGCCAACGAAAGAATATACCCGGCTCATGAGATCCGCAAAGCAGTTGGCACTATCAATGAACAACTTGAAAATGGCAATTCGGTATTAGGCGAAGTAGATCATCCCGATGATCTCAAAATTAACTTAGACCGTGTCAGCCACATGATAGATAAAATGTGGTGCGACGGCTCAATAGGTTATGGAAAATTAAAAATATTACCAACGCCAATGGGACAACTGGTTAAAACCATGTTGGACAGCGGTGTTAAATTAGGTGTTTCAAGTCGTGGATCAGGAAATGTCGACGACCGAACAGGACATGTTAGTGACTTTGAAATAGTCACTGTAGATGTAGTTGCACAACCCAGTGCTCCAAATGCATACCCAACAGCAATTTACGAAGGACTCATGAATATGAAGTACGGACATAGATTATTAGAAGTGGCAAAAGAAGCTGGGTCGGACAACAAGGTACAAAGATATTTGAAAAGCGGAATAGTAAAGCTGATCAAAGATCTTAAAATTAGGGAGGAATAAGCATGTTAGATGCTATTAAACCGTTACTAGATAGCGACTTGATCACCGAGGAAACTCGCCAGGAGATCTCTGAAGCTTGGGAAGCCAAGATGACAGAAGCTCGTGAACAAGTTCGTGCAGAACTACGTGAAGAGTTCGCACAACGCTACGAGCATGACAAAACAGTGATGGTGGAAGCCCTAGATCGTATGGTAACAGAAGGTCTTACAACTGAGATCCGAGCAATTGCAGCTGAAAAGCAAGCAATTACAGAAGATCGTGTCAAATTCAATGGCAAAATGAAGGAATCCGCAACGAAGTTCAACAGCTTCATGGTTTCTAAATTAGCCGAAGAAATTGGCGAGTTGCGCAAAGATCGTAAGCAGCACAATGAAGGTCTCCAGAAATTGGAAGGATTTATTGTGCATGCATTAGCCCGTGAAATTCAAGAATTTGCAACTGACAAACGTGAAGTTGTAGAAACAAAAGTTCGTTTAGTTCGCGAAGCACGTGGCCAATTAGAATCATTGAAGCGCCGTTTTGTAAAAGAATCAGCACAGAAAATGAGTCAATCTGTAAGCCGTCATCTAAAGGCAGAACTCAGTCAATTACAAGAAGACATCAAAGTTGCTCGTGAGAACAATTTTGGTCGTCGTATCTTTGAAGCATATGCAAGTGAATTTGGTGCTACCCATCTCAATGAGAAAGCAGAAGTACGCAAGTTGCACGACACAATTGCAAACAAAGATGCCAAGTTGTCTGAAGCCATCAAACTTATTAAGACTGCAAAAGTTCTTAATGAGAGTAAAGAGCGTGAAATACGCATGATCAAAGAGTCAAATGAGCGTCAAGCTACATTGGATAATTTGCTGGCCCCTTTGAACAAGGAAAAAGCCGAAGTCATGAGTAATTTACTCGAAAGCGTACAAACATCACGTTTGAAAAGCGCGTTTGAAAAGTATCTTCCAGCTGTTCTAACAGACCGCTCTGTAAAAGCTAACAAAGTAATTACAGAATCCGTGTCCGAAGTCACTGGCGATAAATCTGCCCGTAGCCAATATGTAGATGAAGTTGCTGACAACAGCAATGTAATTGACATCAAGCGGTTGGCAGGGTTGAATTAATTTTAAAGGAGACATTAAATGTCACAACAATTATTAGAAGGTCGCTGGGACGAGACCAAGGAAGCACTACTTGAAGGTCTAAACGGTTCCAAGCGCAGTAGTATGAACGTTATTCTTGAGAATACACGCAAGTACTTGAAAGAAAATGCAAGTGCTGGTAGTACAGCAGCTGGTAACATCGCTACATTAAACCGTGTGATTCTTCCAGTTATCCGACGTGTCATGCCAACAGTTATTGCTAACGAGTTGGTTGGTGTTCAGCCAATGACAGGTCCAGTTGGACAAATCCACACACTGCGTGTACGTTACGCTGCTGGCTTGACAGACAACTCAGCAGCCGGTACTTCAGTTGCTGCCGGACAAGAAGCGTTGAGCCCATTCACAATTGCTACAGCTTATTCATCAAGCCCAGCTGCTGCAAACAATGGTGCCACAACAACCACCAACTACCAAGGTGCTAGTACAGCTAGCATGGAAGGTAATGGCGGTAAGACAGTTTCAGTACAAATCTTGAAGCAAGCAGTTGAAGCCAAGACACGTAAATTGCAAGCTCGTTGGACATTTGAATCTGCACAAGACGCACAAGCCATGCATGGTATTGACGTTGAAGCAGAGATTATGGCTGCACTAGCACAAGAAATTACAGCTGAAATTGACCAAGAGATTCTCTTGAGCTTGAGCAGTTTGGCTGCCACTGAGTACACATACAACCAAGCTACTGTATCAGGTACAGCTACATTTGTTGGTGACGAGCACGCTGCTTTGGCTGTTCTAATCAACCGTGTTGCCAACTTGATTGCACAACGCACACGTCGTGGTGCTGGTAACTGGGCTGTAGTTAGTCCAGCTAGTTTGACAGTGCTACAAAGTGCTACAACTAGTGCGTTTGCTCGTACTACAGAAGGCACATTCGAAGCACCTACAAACACCAAGTTTGTTGGTACATTGAACGGTGCAATGCGTGTGTTTGTCAACAGCTACGCTACAGACTCAAGTCCAGTTCTAGTTGGATACAAGGGTTCTAGTGAAGCTGATGCAGCTGCGTTCTATTGCCCATACATTCCATTGATGAGCAGTGGAGTTGTGTTGGATCCATCAACGTTCGAACCAGTCGTGAGTTTTATGACTCGTTATGGCTTCGTGGAATTGACAAATACTGCAAGTTCGTTTGGTAATGCTGCCGATTATGTCGGGGAAATTGCCGTTCAAAACTTGTCTTTCTCTTAATCCAGAAAGTTTGTTCGTATTACAAAAACCCACTTCGGTGGGTTTTTTGTTGACCAAAATATCTATTGGTGTTAGTATAGTAGGTGAAGTTGCGGTACAGGACTAAATACTATTATGAAACTAATACACGAAATAAAACCATACACATACTTGATCCGGTGCAAAGTAACCGGAGAAGTATATTATGGAAGCAGAACCAAGAATGTAAAACTCAAAAGAACCCCTGCAGAGGACTTGATGCTGTACTATCAAACAAGTAGTAAACTTGTTAAGAACATGATACAACATCACGGGATAGAAAACTTTGAGTGGGAAGTACGCAGAACCTTTGACGACGTCAATACTACCGGGCTGTGGGAGAACAGAGTGTTGCGTCGTTGCCGGGTATTAGAAAATGATATCTGGTTAAATGCAAATCTAGCTAGTAAAAAAGAACTTACAAAAGCCGGTGCTAAAATAATCAGCAAAATTCACAAGGATAAGCCTAAGTCAGAAGAACATAAAAAAAATTTAAGTACTTCTCAAAAAGGTAAACCCAAAAAATCAACAGTGTATCAAAGTGAAGACTATCGAAGAAACATGTCTAAACTAAAATCCGGCCCAGGCAATGCTATGTACGGAAAACCCTGTTCGGAAGAAAGAGCTGCAAACATCAGTGCCGCTAAAAAAGCGCAAAACTTAACAGCCTATAATAAAGATATTCCAATGACACAAGCACAAAAAGACAAAATAGCCGCTACTAAAGAAAAAAATAAAGTTATGCTAACCTGTGAAGTATGTGGCAAAACTATGCGTCAATCCAACTTCAAACAATACGGGCACGGACCCAACTGCACATGAAATAATAAATACCGCATGTCCAATCCACCACCACCCTACACTGACATCACCGGCATAAGTCGTGCTGTGATGAAAGACAATGCACAGGTCAACATCACTGACTACAACGGCTCGGCTCGACCCAGCGAGCTGGTGGTCAGTCAAACGGATCAAACCATCTATGTGGGCAATGCCAGCGGCAGCTTGACACAGGTCATGCAAGTCACCGGAGCAGGTGTATTTTTAGGCAATGTGCGATCAGTCACAGATGTGACCGGGCTAAAACAAGTGTACATTGATCCTGTGACCGGCGAACTTGTGTACCACAACATTTGAAATATCTCATGATCACGCAAATAAAATACTCAGGATTGTTTCCAGAGCCACACCCCAGCCCTGTGGGCACAACGCAGGGTCTCAATCAACCAAAATCCACACCGGTGCCACCGGTTCCGGTTGTGCAACAGCCAGTTAAATCTTAAACAGCTTCAAGTGCAAGTTGATTTTCGTCACAACTGACGCCCAGTCACCCATTGTGGGTTGGCGGAACAATCTGGCTGTGGCATACCAAGGAGTGTCGTCTCTATTCAGCAACCAGCGCCAACACGGTGCATAGTTGTTCAACATGATCCAAGTGGGTTTGCCCAGTGACGCACTCAAGTGTGCTGTGGCAGTGTCCACACTGACAACCACGTCAAGATTTGCAATCAATCCGGCTGTGTCGGCAAATGCAGATGTGCCGCCCGGGAAGCAATGAACACCCGCGCTGACAAGTTTTTGTTGTTCTTCTGCTGTGCAATCAGATTGCAAGTTGTACCAGTCATAATTGGGATTTGATTCAACCAGTTCAATCATTTTCTCAAACGGCATTGCTTTGTGTTGGTTGATCCAACTGTCGCGTCTGCCACTCCATGCAAAACCCACACGCAGCTTTGTTTTGGCACCTAGATTTCTACGCCATTCGTCAACCAATTGTCGTCCCGGATCCAAATATTGAATAGTTGTGGGCAAGTTTTCAACCCGTACGTTTATTTTTCCAGGAATACTCATCAAAGGAATCCAATAATCAAAGTGTTCACCTGGATCTTGGTTATAGGTCAGTACTTGGACTCCTTGCCCCACGCCACTTGACTGTATCAACGATACCATGGCGTCAGTAACTTGTATGGTCACAGCAGCACCAATGTTCTTCAAATTCTGCACAAAGCGCACAAACTGAATAATATCGCCATGTCCTTGTTCTCCACGTACAAAAATACGTTTGCCTTGCAAGTCCTCGCTGTTCCAAACTGGCCAAGGATATTCTGGCAGTGTGCCTTTCATGTGTTCAAAGTTGTGTCGTGCTTCGTATGCAGGCCATCCACGTGCGTAGTCACCGCTCATTAAATACGCAACAGCAAGATTAAAGTGGTTGGTCACAGTATTGCTATCAAGTTGTACAGCACGCTGGTTGAACGGAATAGCACCCGCAGGGTCTCCCAGTTCTCTCAACACATTGCCGTAGTTGTTGAATGCACTGGCAGAGTATCTGTCTCGGACCATGGCATGCATGTACTGCTGTAATGCTAGCTCGGGTTGATGTTGTTCTCTAAAAGTGTTGCCTTGGGCAATAAGGAATTCTGTATTTTGCATGACAATATTTACACAGCTTTTTAGCCAGGTTAAAAATACTATTGTGGCTAAATACTTGTCAACACAATACGGTGTTTTATGCGGCACACCAGCCGCGTAGTAGCTAGAACCTACATCGGACTTCTTTAAGGAGAAAACAACATGGGACGTCCTCTAAAAATTCAAAAATACAACGTAGTCACATCAACACCAATTGATCAAGGCTATGCTCCATTTGGTGCTCCCACTTCAATGGACACAAGTACTGTTGTACTTCCACAACCAATTACACTACCGTTTCCATTCAGTGGAGTAGTCGGCGGCATTGACAGTGCAGGCGTCAGCGCTACATATCCTATTGTTTCTGTAACAGTGAATATTGTAAACAGCTTCTCTGGTGCAGCCGCAGGCGCAATTATTCGTCAGAAAGGTGCTCGTAAGTATCTAGTGGCAACCACAACTCCTATTGATCCTGCAAACGCAGTAGTGGGTGTTGCTCTTCAAATTGCAGCGGTTGGCAACACAGACTGGCAAGCAATGGGCGCGCCATACGGTGCTGCAATTGGTACACTGTTTACCCCAACAGTGGCCTCTGCAGGTGGTTCAACTGGTACAGCATTCGAAGTTGGTCAGTGCGTGTTGGCAGCCGCTGCGATTCCAACTGCTGGCAATATGAACATTGCTATGGCAGTTGCTGACGACAGTACCAACGTTTTCATCAGCAAGTTGACCAACAAGTTTGTGCAAGACTTCAACGGTGGCGGCGCCGGCGGTGTTGCTAGTACTGGCGATGTATGGGATTACGCTGCTACAGTTGACAACATTGACTACGCAGCCAACTTCTTCACTGATTCGTCAACATTTGCCAAGTCAGGCGCAGAAGTTTCTACATGGGCCGGAACCCAGCAAAACAGCAATGGCACATTGGGCCTAGCACAAGTTGACAGTACAACCTAATACGTTAGTTACTTAATTTTCAACACTTGATCCCCGCAGTTAAATACCGTGGGGATTTTTTTATGACTGTGGCATTTGTGCTTGGAAACGGCGTTAGCAGGTCTGGCTTACCGTTGGAACATATTCAAAAACTAGGAAAAATTTACGGGTGCAATGCTCTTTATAGAGAGTTCACACCGGATGTTCTTGTGGCCACAGACCGTGCAATATCACAAAGGATACAAGAAACTGGGTATCCTGTTAAAAATAAATTTTATACTCGCAAGCCCATCGAAGGTCTTGGCGCACACCGTGTACCGCAAGAATATTACGGATACAGTTCTGGGCCAAATGCTGTGGGCATAGCGGCAACTGATCAACATACTAAAATTTATATTATAGGGTTTGACATGGGTCCCAGTGTACATAATCAATTCAACAACTTGTACGAAGGCACAGAGTTCTACAAACCATCAGGGTCAGCACCTACTTATACCGGAAATTGGGCAAAACAGTTGACAAAAATAACAAAAGATTTTCCTAAAACGCAGTTTATTCGTGTATGCGGCAACACCACGGCCCGTCTACCGGCACTAGATAATATTACAAATCTGACACACGAGGATTTGTCAACCTTTGTAATGCGGATAAATAATCAAAAGGATCTATAAATGGCTACAGTAAAAAACACCAGCGACGACTACACTATCACAGTGGCGGATGGCCTTGGTACGCTGACCATTAATGCCAATCTTGATGTATTTGGTAATATCACCTACATTGACTCAACTGAGCTAAGAGTCTCTGACCCGTTTATAACAGTTGCATATGACAATAACGGCACAATACAAAGCATGGGCTTGGTGGCTCAAAAATCAACAACAACATTTGCCGGTCTGCGATTTAACACAGTGTCCGGTGAGTGGGAAGTTAGTCCTGCGGTTGATGCAGATGGCGGACCAATAACACCATACTCAACTATATCAACAGCTGGCCTACGCATCCTGCCAGGAGCACCTGTTAATTCAGTGCAGTACAACGGAGCAGGCAGCTTTGCAGGCGATGCAGCATTTACGTTTGATGCTGGCAACGCCAAAGTAAACATAACAGGACAAATGGTGTTGGCAAATATTGTATCAACACCTGCTGCTACGCCAAACGTGGCAGCACTATACAACAAAGCCGAAGGTTCAGGTGGCACTGGCGTTTATGTCATAAGCCCAACTGTCAACGATGAATTGGTTAGTAAAACCAAAGCAATTGTATTTGGCATTATATTTTAAGGAATCAACATGGCAATCACCAACACTCGATTAGACAGCACTAATCCAACCACAGTATTTGATGCAGTGGGACAACAAGCTATCACAGTGCTGTATCTTTGTAATACAACTGCAACCACTTGCACAGCAAATGTGTTTGTAATCAACAGCAGCGACAGTACATCGTCTGCTGATACAAATATGGTATATTCACAGCTGGAACTCACAGCAAACGAAACTTATGTGATATCAACAGAAAAACTCATACTCAACGACAACGACTTAGTTGAAGTCGAAGCCAACATAGCAGATTGCATCACAGTAACAGTCAGCTCAATATCTGTATAACATGGGCAACTGGACAAAAAACCGCAGATTAGAATCAGGCAGCACTTCGGTTGTTATGCCTTCTGGCAATTCAGCAACTCGCCCTGTTGGCCCCGTTTTTGGTCAGTTTAGATTCAATACCGATGTTGCTCAAATTGAATTCTACAACGGATCAATTTGGGTTACTGTTGCAGCTGACGGCGGCATTTCCTACACGGTTGACAGTTTTGTTGGTGATGGTTCTACTATCATATTTACTATGTCAGAAGTTGAAAGTTTAGCACAACAAATTATTGTGTTTGTAGGAAGTGTTTATCAGATACCCATTACAAACTATACCGTCGACGGCGGATTTGACATTGTGTTTGCCAGCCCGCCGCCGAACACAATGCCTATAAACGTAATTCACAGTAACAGTTAACAAACTAAATACCCTGTAAGGGAAAAAATCAATGGCCATTAGTAAAATTGCAGGACAGATGTTGAAAGACAATCTCGAAAGAGATGGTGCTAATCTGGCAATTTCCGACACTATAGCCGATACTCCTATATTCTTAGTTGATGTTACCAATGCCAGAATTGGTATTAACACAGCCACACCAACTGTTAGCTTAGACATTGCAGGCAATATTCTTGCAACAGGTATCTACACAACAGTTGATATTGAGTCAGACCTGTTAATATCTAATACACTTGCAGTCGCAACCTCTGCCAATATTGGCGGCGTTAATATTATAGGAAATTCAATATCAGCAGATTCGGGCATTCTAGAACTAGGGTCTGTTGCCAATATTTCGATCACAGGTGGATCACTCAATTTCATACTGTCAACAGACGGCACTGGAAATTTATCATGGTCATCATTTGGATCAGTTGGTGTAATTGGTAATAGTATTGCAATGGGTACCAACACACTGGGCAATCTTGTAAGTAACGCAGTTACGTTAACAACCAGCACAACTGTAACAGATGGTATAACACAATTAAACTCAGTTCTAGGTAAATTGGTTCCACCGTCACCTGGAAACTTTCCGGATAGCCAACCACTTTCGATCTCTAGTGTATCAACTTACAGAATGACCAACATTACTCAAGTTGACAATACCCCAGAGACCAATAAATCAGTAGCCGCAGGAACAGTTGTATCAACTGTTCGTAGAGCCGCTACATACTCTACAAATACTATTTCAACAGTTGGACCGGGTGACTCTGGCACAATTGCTGCTGTGCTCAATGGAGTTGATGTTGGGTCAGTTACTTTAAACACATCGGCTAACCCATCTGCCAACGGAACTTACGGCGGTAATCTTGTTATTTCCAACAACTTTGATTACAACACAGCCAACGCAAACATTGCAGCCGGTTTTTGGTATGTGTTTTCGTCTGCAATTTCAGGCAGCGCAGCACCGGCAGGATGGAACGAAGTTTATATTTCTGATACAGCAACTGCAAGCACCACAAATACCCCAGTTTGGTATTATGACAATAGTAGTCCACCTGCTCCAAGTTTTAGCAACAGCACAATTGCCACAACCGGATCACCTACGTTGTTGTACAGCAGTACTATTCCGCATTATACCACTGCTACTCAATTTACAATAACATCGGATGTGGCCAACATAAGTGGCAATACATATCCAACATCAAATACACTGACATCTGGATCCGCCGCGGGTAGTTTTTCAACCCCTGCGTCAGTCACTTACAGCGCCAGCAACATTGGAAGTAATGTTCTTGGCTCTTTTGCATCAGCATCATTTTCAACAACTGCATCGATAGCATCAGGCTTTGGCTCCAGTTCATCTGGTCCGTTAATGAGCGTAAACAACAGTTATAGTTCAGGCACACTGACACTGACATCAGCTTTGGCCAATGTTGTATTACGAAAAACAGGTACTTCGACAGCAGTTGACGAAAGCAATATTGTTGTGACCAGTGTTGGCACCGGCAGCGGCAATGCTGTTCGCATTATAAACTCGGGAAACAGCAGCACTCCAACATACACAATTAACGCAGCAACCTTCAACAGTCAGTCATCTACGTTAGAAACATACGATGCAGTGGTTGTTGGCACAGGATCGCAAGGTGTACTCAAACACGATCAAACAGATTACACGACTGGCTACTTGCCAACTGGTCCTGATTTAAGTGCTGGACGTACAGGAACACAGTATTTTACATTTAAATTTGTAAGATCAGATGTAAGTAAATTTGACATCACGTATGCAGGCAATGTAGCTGGTATGTGGGTAGCATTGCCTGGCAGCGCAATAGATTCAAGTTCCAGTGCAAACGGGTGGATTGACATGACAGTGTCTTATGCAGGCGCTGGATATCCAGGCGTCAACGCACCAGGCAACGGGTCTGATGGATGTAGTCTTGGTGGTGTAGTTGTTGCCAACTCAAACACAGGCAGCACCAGCAAAACTTGTACGTTTGGTACTGTGTCAAGTTCAAGCACTGGCACAAACGAAATTTATGTAAGACTAGCTCTTACATCTGGTCAATCAATGACCGGCCTTTCTTTAAAAGCAGCGAGTAACTAATGGCAGTCTCAATAACACAATATGTTGATTTACTGTTCAAGAAGCTGCAAGGCGTAGCAAAAACTGCCAACAGCATATCCAAAGGCGCTTCGAACGAAAGCATTGCTAGCCCGGCATTTATTCGCGGCGATGTTGTTTGGATGGAAGCAGATCAAATTACAGCAACTGCTGGCGCAATTTCTGGCATTGCCAACGCCAGCATAAATGGAACTTCTGTCGAATGTGTTGCGGATATCACAGTGTCGCCCATTGGTGGTATACGTCCTACGTGGTTGTCCAATGTACAATATTGGATCCCTCAAGAATTTGGACCCACATGGTTACCAAAAGTTTTTGTAGCCCCGTCCGGGGAAGCCAATATACAAGCAACAGGAACACAAATATTTGCTGCTGGTATTGGAGGAGTTGGTGAGTACTTTTTTGACACACAAGCCGGAGTGCTGAATTTTATCGGCGAAACTATTCCAAGTGTTCTCACATCAGGAAATGTAGTTTACATTTCGGGTTATGAATATGTTGGGTCAATTGGTGTAAACAACAACACAGGCAACGTAACAATTGGCAATTTAACAATAGCCAACACTACTATATCAACATCGCTTGCTGATGGCAACATAACACTTGATGCAACCGGTAATGCAATTGTGCAAATTACAGGAACTGCCGGTGTTTCCATTCCGACTGGTGATACCGGGGATCGCCCAAATCCAGCAATTGCAGGAACGTTGCGCCTTAACACTGATACAAATATTGTAGAAGTATACACAGGATCTGTTTGGAAAAGTGCCGGCGAAGGATTGTCAGTTATCAGTAACCAAACTATCGAAGGCGACGGAGTTACTGATACGTTTACACTGAATCAAGACGCCACAGCAGCCGGCATACTGGTCACTATCAACGGTGTTAATCAAACACCTGGTGCGGATTACGATGTATCCAGTGGTGATCAAATAACATTTACAACAACTCCAATTGTGTCAGACACTGTGCAAGTTCGATTTATCACAGTGACCACTACAATTTCTGCATTGACAAACACCAGTGGAAATACCACAGTTGCAACCACTGCAAGCGGAAATATCAATTTTGAAATAAATAGTTTGACAGTAGCACAGATAACCAATGCCAGTATTTTGGATATCAGTGCAGCCCACAGCCTTCGATTGCCTACATACACAGTAAGCCAGGCCAGTGGGTTAAGCAACGTAGCAACGGGACAGGTAATTTATGTTTCGGACGGAGCTTCTGGATCACCATGTCTGGCAGTATACAGCGTCGGTGGTTGGAAGCAAATTGCAATCGGCAGCGCTATTACAACCTAACTTTTTCCTGCACTGGAAATTAACTACCCAGTGAGGTTTCCTCACGATTTTGGTAAATATATTCAGTAGTATTGAACGCATAGTGATGGGCATTGTGCAGGAACAAATATAAAATAGGAGTCTTAAAATGGCTGTAACCAGAATTAAGAATAATCAGATAACTGACGCAACAATTGTTGCAAGTTCAAAGTTAACTGATTATTCAATCAGCGCAGGAAAAATTGCTAACAACTTAGTTTATGGATCAAACCTAACAGTTTCTGGAAACCTAACAGTTTCCGGAAACACCACTGCAATTGACACCAACATAACAACAATTGAAGATCCGGTTATTTTGTTGGCATCAACAGCAACAGGTGCACCTTCAGTTGACATTGGTTTTCTAGGGCAACGTGGATCAAGCACAAACATTGCGTTTGTATGGGACGAAAGTCAAGGCTTGTTTGTAACAGCGTTTACAAACACAGCTGAAACTGAAACAACCATCAACATCACTGCGTATGCCAGTACCAAAGTATTGAATTCAGAAGTAACTGGTGATCTACGTGTCACAGGCGCAAGTAACATTGCCAGCATGAACGTTGCTGCTGCATCAACTATTGACTTTAACACAAGTGTTATTGGAAACATTGGAACGCCTGTTGCTGCAACAGACGCTGCTACAAAAGCATATGTTGACAGCGAATTAAGTGCATCAGGATTCAGTATCACCGACGGTGTCACAACCGAAGCAGTAGTAGGCGGCGACACAATCGAGTTTGAAGGCGACACCAACATCACTGTCACTGTTGACCAAGTTTCTGGTACAGAAAGTAATGTTGCTGTTGTATTGAACAACAGTATTACTCTTTCTGGCACAATCACAGGCGGCAACTTGGCAACAGGTGGCACTGTAAGTTCAACTGGAACAGCTACTTTGGGCAATGTTGCCACAGGTGGAACAATCAGTTCAACTGGAACAGCCACACTGGGCAACATTGCAACAGGTGGAACCGTAAGTTCTGTTGGTACAATCACAGGTGGTAATATTGCCACAGGTGGTACAATCAGTTCAACTGGCACAGCCACATTAGGCAATGTTGACACAGCTGGCGCAATCAGTTCAACTGGTACAGCTACATTGGGCAACGTTGCAACTGGTGGAACCGTAAGTTCTGTTGGTTCTATCACAGGTGGAAGTATTGCTTCTGGCACTACAGTAAGCGCAGCAGGTACAATCACTGGTGGAAACGTTGCAACTGGTGGAACAATCAGTTCAACTGGAACAGCCACACTGGGTAATGTTGCAACAGGTGGTACTGTAAGTTCAACTGGCACAGCCACATTGGGCAACGTTGCAACTGGTGGTACTGTAAGTGCTGTTGGCACAATCACAAGTGATGCTACAATCAGCGGTGGCAACTTGGCAACTGGTGGAACAGTAAGTTCGACTGGTACAGCTACTTTGGGCAATGTTGCCACAGGTGGAACAATCAGTGCAGCAAGCACAATCACAGGTGGTAACGTACTAACTGGTGGAACAATCAGTGCTACCAGCACTATCACAAGTGCTGATACAATCACAGGTGGTAACATTGCAACTGGTGGAGCAATCAGTTCAACTGGTACAGCTACTTTGGGCAATGTTGCCACAGGTGGAACTATAAGTTCTACAGGCACAGCTACTTTGGGCAATGTTGCAAGTTCTGGATTTATTTCCACAACCGGTAACGTAAGTGCTGGAAATGTCAATACATCTGACATTGTTGGCGCAACAGTTACTGTCACATCTGCTGGTGCTATTTCATTGGCTGGTACAGAAATCAACGCCAATAGTACAAAAATTCTCAACTTGGCTGACCCAACCAGCGGCGGCGATGCTGCCAACAAGCAATATGTTGATTCAGTTGCTGAAGGTCTAAACGTTAAAGCAGCAGTAATTGCCGCAACAGACGGCAACATCACATTGAGTGGTGCTCAAACAATTGATGGTATCAGTATTGTTGCTGGCAATCGTGTTTTGGTCAAAGACCAAACTGCTCCTGCTGAAAATGGTATCTATGTTGCCGCTGCCGGAGCATGGGCCCGTTCTACTGACATGGACGTATGGGCAGAATTTCCTGGTGCGTTTACTTTTGTTACAACTGGTACTGACTACGCCGATACAGGTTGGGTATGTACATCTGATGCAGGCGGCACACTTGGCGTAACAGCAGTTACATGGAGTCAGTTCTCTGGTGCAGGTCAATACACTGCTGGTGCTGGTTTAGACCTAACTGGTGTGATATTCAGTGTCAACGTTGACGAAACTACAACTACAATCACAGGCGATGCTGTTGTGGTTAAAGCAAGTGCTCAGTTTGTAACACCAAATATTGGTGCTGCTACAGGTGCAAGTTTAAGTGCAACTGGTGCTGTTACTGCTGATGCTACAATCACAGGTGGTAATGTTGCAACAGGTGGAACAATCAGTTCAACAGGAACTGCTACAGTTGGTAATGTTGCAACAGGTGGAACAATCAGCTCAACTGGAACTGCTACTGCTGGTAATTTGGTAACAGGCGGCACATTGAGTGTTACTGGAACAGCTACTGTTGGTAACGTTGCAACTGGTGGAACAATCATTGCTACTAGTTCTATCACAGGCGGAAGTGTTGCTACAAGTGGCACAGTAAGTGCAACGGGCACAATCACAGGTGGTAATATTGCCACAGGCGGAACAGTAAGTTCAACTGGTACAGCTACTTTGGGCAACGTTGCCACCGGCGGTACTGTAAGTGCTACAGGTACAATTACCGGCGGTAACGTACTAACTGGTGGAACAATCAGTGCTACCAGCACTATCACAAGTGATGCTACTATCACAGGTGGTAATATTGCCACAGGCGGAACAGTAAGTTCAACTGGTACAGCTACTTTGGGCAATGTTGCCACAGGTGGAACAATCAGTTCAACTGGAACAGCCACACTGGGTAATGTTGCAACAGGTGGTACTGTAAGTTCAACCGGAACAGCTACTTTGGGCAACGTTGCAACAGGTGGAACAATTGATTCAACTGGTACAGCTACTTTGGGCAACGTTGCAACAGGTGGAACAATCAGTGCTGTTGGTACAATCACAAGCGATGACACAATCACTGGTGGCAACCTGGCAACTGGTGGAACAATCAGTTCAACTGGAACAGCCACACTGGGTAATGTTGCAACAGGTGGTACGGTAAGTGCTACAGGTTCAGTTACAGGTGGAAGTATTGCTACAGGCACCACAGTGAGTGCTGCTGGCACTATCACAGGTGGTAATGTTGCAACTGGTGGAACTGTAAGTTCAACTGGAACAGCCACACTAGGTAATGTTGCAACAGGCGGAACAATCAGTTCAACCGGAACAGCTACTTTGGGCAATGTTGCCACAGGTGGTACTGTGAGTGCTACAGGCACAATCACAGGCGGTAATGTTACAACGGCTGGTACATCTAGTCTGGGTAACATTCGTATCAGCAGCGACGACATTACTGATGTAGGCGGCGGAATTGTTAATATTAACCAAGCACTTGACAATGTTGACTTTGCTGTAAACGGTGATACAACTGCCAACGTGTTGTTTGTTGATGCCGGAACAGAAACAGTCAGTATTGGTAGTTCAACACAGACAACTGGCGTTATATTGGCAATGAATTCTACAACATCATTCCTGCAACCAGTTGGTAACACAGCACAGCGTCCAGCTACCGGTGTAACAGGTATGTTGCGTTTCAACAGTCAAGTAAACAGTGTAGAAGTTTACAACAACACTGAATGGGTAGCAGTTGGTGTGCAAGAAATTACAGTTATTACCGATGATCAGTTTGCTGGTGATGATGTTACTGTTGCCTTTACGCTAACTGAAGAATCAACTACATCAGGTACAATTGTTGCAATTAACGGTATTCAACAGGTCCCAACCAGTGCTTACTCTGTAGCTGGCACAACATTGACGTTTACTGAAGCTCCTGCTACAGGCGACGTGATTGACTGTCGTATCTTGACCACTACCACCACTGTTACCGGTATTACCGATGGTACAAGTAGTATTGACATTGACGGCAGCGGCGGAAACGTTGTAATAGAAGTTGGCGGTACTGACATTGCTGTGTACCATCCAGGTGGTGAAAATATCACTGGTGCAATAAGTGCAACTGGCACAATCACTGGCGGAAACGTTGCAACAGGTGGTACTATGAGTGCAACTGGTGTACTCACAGGCGGCTCAATTACCACAGGTACTACAGTAAGTGCCACTGGCAATGTAACTGGTGCGTTTATCATTGGTAATGGTTCACAACTAACTGGTTTGCCAGCAGGTTATGCCAATTCTGACGTTGCTGCATACTTGGCCGGTGGTACTGTAAGTACTGATATCAAGACAACTGCAACAATCAGTGCTGCTGGCACAGTTACAGGTACATCGTTTATTGGTGTTGCAACATCAGCTCAATACGCTGACTTGGCAGAAAAATACACAGCTGACGCTGAGTATGCTCCGGGTACAGTGGTATCGTTTGGTGGTGATGCCGAAGTTACTGCAAGTACAGATGCCGACACTCGTGTTGCAGGTGTTGTTTCTACAAACCCTGCGTTTACCATGAACAACAACTTGGTTGCTGATCATGTGGTCACTGTGGCATTTACTGGTCGTGTACCATGTCGTGTTGCTGGAACTGTACGCAAAGGTGATTTGATGGTATCTGCTGGAAATGGTTTGGCCCGCGCCGAATCAAATCCTGCACCAGGAACAATCATTGGTAAAGCTCTTGCTAACCATGATGGTGCCGAAGGTACAATCGAAGTTGTAGTCGGACGCTTCTAAAAGGTTTATACTAGCAGGCAACTGCTGGTATTACCTACCGAGAATAGGACCCAACGGTCCTATTCTTTTGGCTAAATATAGATAACAAAATGGAAAACAAATGGGATTAACCAAACCTCGTGCATCGCAAATTCTTGATTTAGATTACAAACAAGCAACCCGTGTGATAACTGTTGCTGATGTAACACTAAGTAGTGGTGCTCCGTTGGTGGTTGACGGAGTGTCGTTGAACGCAGGCGATCGTGTTCTAGTGACTGGTCAAAGTACCGGCAGCCAAAACGGAATTTATGTAGTAACAGTAGTTGGCGTAGGGTCAGACGGAACATGGGCTCGTACAAATGATGCCAACGAAGATGATGAGATTTCTGGCGGCATGATTATTATGGTTACCGAAGGCTCTGTTTACCAAGACACTCAGTGGAAACTAACAACCAACGACCCTATTGAACTGGGAGTGACCAGTTTAACTTTTGTAATCAATATTTTAAGCAGCGTGGGCGGTGCCAATACACAAGTACAAATAAATGATGCTGGCACATTAAGTGGATTTGGCAACTTTGTGTTTGATAAAATAACAAATGTTCTTTCAGTTACAGGCAACGTTGCTGGGACATATATATTAGGCGATGGTAGTCAGTTGACTGGCTTGCCAGCAGGGTATGCTGACTCAGATGTTGCTGCATACTTGACCAGTGGTACGGTCAGCACTGATATCAAGACAACTGCAACAATCAGTGCCACTGGTACAGTTACAGGTTCGTCATTTGTTGGTGTTGCAACATCGGCTCAATACGCTGACTTGGCAGAAAATTACCTTGCAGACTATTCTTACAACGCAGGCACAGTTGTTGAATTTGGCGGCAGCGCAGAAGTTACTATTTCTTCCACAAGTCATAGCACCGCGGTTGCTGGTATTGTCAGCACTGACCCTGCTTACTTAATGAACTCTCATTTAGTAGGTGAACATGTTGTTGCTGTTGCATTAACAGGGCGTGTTCCGTGTGTGGTACAAGGTCCTGTGAAAAAAGGAACTGTGCTAGTTGCTGGAACAATACCCGGAACAGCTATGGCTATTGATAATTTAATATTTCAACCTGGTTGTGTAGTGGGCAAAGCATTGGAATTGATTGATTCTGTTGATGTAAAAACTATCGAAGTGGCGGTGGGAAGATTATGATCAGAGAACAATACCGTAGTGATTATGAAGGTGAATTTGTAATCACCGAAAGCAAATGGTCTGCAGGCAAAAAAAGTCAAAATAGAGAATGGGTAGAAAACCCAATCAACAACCAACACGTCAGTGGCCGCGCTGCTTGTATTGTTGGCAACATTGACAAAGAACGTTTTGACTACACACGACTGCAACGCCATAAAGGCGGACTACTAAGCTCTAAAAAATTACAAACATATGGCACTGGGTCTATCACCAAAGAAATGCGTTTGGATTTTGCTGTTGAAATCAATAGACCAATACTACAGGATATATTAGATCGCAAATACTCAACTGACAATATTGTGTACACCACTACCAGAAACTGTTTGGTAAATCCAGGAGAGTTTTATTTGATTCCGTACAATACACTTATGGCAATGGAAGCACTTATGCTTTGGTTGGCAGCGTTTGACGGACATAAAGAAATCTTTATGATAGGATACAACAATTTAACAAATGGCACAACCAGCGAATGGATGTCACATGTGAACACAGTTATCGGTGTGTTTCAATCTGTTAAATTTACGTTGGTTGGCGAAGAAACTTCTATGCCAATAGCATGGCGCAAAAACGCCAATGTTGATTGTATAGACTACCGCAGTTTTGTCACATACTGCGATGTCAGGTAATACTGTTTTCGATAGTGGACATTTTACCACGAACAGCATCAAAATTCACAGTTGACCATAACCCAGGGTGCATGGGCCTAGGCCAAGTGCCACTGGCAATCCACGCCCACCCAATGTGCTCTTCGTTCAATACTGGAGCAAACTCGTTAGCAACACTACAAAAGAATGTGTGATAAAAAAATCCGCCATCTGCACTGGTAAACTTTTCTATTGGTACCAACTTTAAATAGTAAGGCATTGAACCCAATTCTTCTTCGCACTCTCTAACCATTGCTGCCATCAGTGTTTCGTCTGCTTCTACTTTACCTCCGGGTAGCCCCCAAGAGTCTGGATGTCTTGTATCGTTGCGCAACAAATAAAGATACCGCTGTGTGCTGACGCTAAAAAACCAAACACCAACTGCGTTCAAAGTACTATTCTCCATTGCCCACCAGGATATAATCCTTGGTAACTCTTGACCCAAGTTGTGCCTGTCCACTTGTATTGTAATGCAGTGGTGATGTTTGTTACATACTGTAAATTATCTGGGCTTGATGTATTGTCAAACAACACTTGCCAGCGACTGTCAATGTATTCAATAATGTCATTGGCTTTGGCAACCAAGGGTTGTCCCACTGTACCTTCCCAGTCAGCCGCATTGCCTGTGTTGCTGCCTGTGGCTTCGGTCAACAAGTAACGTTGTCCAACAGCCGCAGCTGGTAACCCATTGCCCGGGCCACTGCGCAATGGGTCAATGACAGACCTCACTGGTGATAATGTATTTTGTGGCTTTGAATCTTCGTCAATTGTAAACAACATAAAGCGATCATCGCTTGGATCATATGCAACAGTACCAGCAACTTCAGTGCCGTCTTCTTGTTCTAAGAATATTTGACTAATGCCAGGACGTAACACGCCATACGCACCCACCAAGCCTGTCCATAACAAGTTGCTGGCCGGAGAGTCGGCAGGTGCCAAACTTGAATTTGGTTGATCAACCACAGCACTAGGACGCAGTGCTTGCAATTTATTACCAATCAACAATGTTTGGTAATCCCACGGAGTGATCACAATCCGTGTGCCCATCAACAAATCATTATCTAGCACAGCGTTGGATGCATCGCCATTGGCGTCGTGTATGTTGGCAATAATACGTTCAACTACACCTAACTTCTTGACCTTGGCCGGACTTGTGATCCAAATTGGCAACGTGAATGTCAATGTTGCTACATCAATGTTGTCGTCTGTGCCAACAGGCACTGATCTAGAAGTCCATTGCGAAGATTCCAACTGAACAATACTCAAACTGGTCCAGTCAATGTAATTGTCTGTGCTTTGTATTTCCAATGCAGGGTTAAACAACACTGCTATTTGTTCTAACAATTGAAACTTTTGATTTGTATTGGACGTCCATACATCCAGTTTCAATGTCAACTTGTACGGCACAGGCATCAATCGTTCAAGTGTAAATGCATTGCCTTGTGTGGTTTCGTATGTCTGGGTATTCTCGTCGTATGTGCGTTGGCGTACCGAAGTCTTGCTTACAAAATATGGTTCTTGCATCCGCGGACGATCGTAATCAAATCCTGAAATGTAAAACGACATTATCGGAACAGATGTCATGAAGTTTGCTGAATTATTTTGTATAATAGTTTGTACTTGACGGCTTGAATCACCGTAACGAATTGGAACACGAACCAATGTGTGTGCAGTTCCTGCTTCGTTACGTCCGTATTCTACTTGAAAGTTTGAAAAAATACGTGTGAATTGTAAAAGGAAACGACGTATTTGTTCATCATAAAAGAACATTGGGTTAGAAGTTGAAGGTACAGTTGCCATTGTTTATTAACCGCCGTTGTCTGCGTCTGGTTTGAGTATGTCACTTAAACTTTGACGACTTGGAATAGCACCACGATCAGTGGTTTGCACAGTTTCTCTATTGTTGACAAAGCCTGCTCTTAGTGAAGAATTTTTGTATGTGGTTTCGTTGTAACCGGTTGCTGGTTCAAATACAGGTGCAGTACGCACACTGTCTTCAATTTTGATCCATGATCCGCCATTGAATCGGAACAAACGATTTGGAAAGTAATCCAAGCGCAATGCATAGTCACCGGCAGCTGGATTAGACGGAAATCCAACACCGGCTGTAATTGGCAAGCCGTTGGGAGCAACACCGTCTCCTGTTAAATAACCAACTGTGTAACCGTCAGCGCGTGGTGTGATACCTTGGCCGCCTTGTGTACCATCCACCGTCGGCGATGAATCATCGGCAGTGAGTCCTTCTTGAGCAGGTTGTCCGTCTTCTGCGCTAGGAAGAATATAAAACTTAACAGTATCGTACCCTGTCAATGGAACCTCTACTGCTGCTTGTGTTAGTATAGCATCGTTTATTTGTAAATCTTTTGTGCGTGTAGAAGTTTTGCCAGCAATTGTATCTGGAGTTTTTACTGTCCAGTAAGTTGCATCAGTGACAGGTGTTCCAGGCGGAACTTCTCTACTGGCAGTGTAAAATGTATCGCCGTTGTTGACAACAGTACCAGCAGGATATAAATTACCCGGATCCCAGATATTGTCTGGTTCAAATGCTTGTTTAGTAATACTGTTGTATTCTTGGGCATTGACCATTGGGGTAACTTTGACGCGCCACAAGTGCGGCAGCCAAGTTTGACTAAAGCCTTCTGCTGCAAATGATGCATCTTGAACCACATACCATTTGGGCAATGCTTTTACAATGCTGGTATCCAGTGGATGATAATCTTTCAAGTTAGGAACTTCAATTACATCTCCGCTCATAAGTTTACGGCCAATTGTGTCCATCATATCATTATAATGGAATGTAATAAACAATGTATCATTGTTTAGAAATAATCCAAATTGTGTCAGATCAAAATCAATATCCGATACACGATAAACGCCGCGTTGAACATATACATCTGGATCGTATTGGCGATCCCTATTTTCTAACAATAATAAATCTTCAATAAAAAGAGGATTTGCAGTATCATAAACAGGCAATGTAGCATCTGCATTGCCGGGATCACCTGTGGATGGTCCAATGTATTTGTGGATATATATGTCAAGCCCGCCTATGGTGTACATTTCGGATATAGTTCTATCCAAAAATTTATAATCGGAGGTTTTATTTGGTCTATATAAACTTAAACGGGGCATAGTCTATTATTTAGCTATTCTTTTTGGCACTTGACCTGAAAAACAGCTTGTGCTATAATAACAGCATAATTAGCAGTTTGGAGAACCATATGAATGCAACACCCGCCCGTATCAAAGCACTGAACCCACGTAGCCCTGACACCAAAGTTCTAGGCGACGAACCCACATGGACAACCCAGCCCATCCCTCAACGCCGAGTTGGGGTGATATCAGCTGCATTCAATTGGTACAATTACTTTTACAGTAAAAAAGATGCCCGTGATATGGTTGTTGCATATTTAGAACACCACGGTCGTAAGGCAGACGTCAAACGCTTTCGCGGAGTAAGTGATAGTACTTTGCGCACAACCACTGCTTGGTTGTGCCGCATGAGTATGGTAGGACTGCAACTTACCGAGCATGAGCAAGAAAAACTTGACACAATGCTCAATGAAACACTTGACTCAAAACAACAAGAAGCAGCAGCAGCAGTAGATCCAAATGCAGCGGCTGTTGTCAAGATCACTATTCAAGATCGCTTGCGTGTAAAAGTAAGCGAATGTGCCGGCGAACTTGACGGTATGTTTGACGAGTTCATTGCCGACGGCGCCAAGATGAGTGCAAGCTACAAACCTATTTCTACTATCCGTGGCATGAACGTGGCACCGCAAATGATCAAGGACATTGCTAATATTTGGCAAGAAAAACTTCCAGAGTTTGAAGAAGCGCTTGCCGGAAAGGACAAAGATCTAAACGAAGCATACAGTCAGTTTACTAAAATTCAATTGCGCAACATAGTTAAGTTTTGTGAAACAGTGATCAACGACTGCGGTGCATACGTTCAAATCAAGAAAGTTGAACGCAAGCCACGCCAGACAAAAGTTGCCAGTCCTGAAAAACGTGCAGCAAAGTTCAAGTATCAAACTGAGTTTGCGGATCTTAAAATCAAAAGTTTGCCTGCTTCCAGTTTGGTGGACAAGAGCGAAGCCTGGTTGTACGATAGTAAAAAGCGTAAACTTATCCATGTGGTAGCGGACACACATGTGGGGTCGTTTACTGTAAAAAGCAACAGTATCATTGGGTTCTCAACAGTGGAAAGTCAGCAACGAACTGTGCGCAAACCTGCTGAAGTTATAAAAGCAATGAGCGCAGCAGGCAAGCCTGCTGCCAGGAAAATCTACAAAGACCTAACCACAACAGAAACTGTGTTCAACGGTCGCGGCACAGAGAACTTGATCATACTGAAATCGTGGTAAATAAGTAGGAACGGAGTTCCTACATGGCTATTGAAGTTGAAACAAGTCTTAATACATTAAAACAAGATCTAATTGAGTATGTGCGCCTACAACTGGGTGCTCAGATCATTGATCTTGAACTAGATGCTGAACATTACGAAGCTGCTTATCAACGTACACTAGGCGTTTATCGCCAACGTGCCCAAAACGCTTACGAAGAAAGCTATAGCTATTTGGAACTGGTAGACGGTGTTGCTCTTTATGATCTGCCACAGGAAGTTATTCAAGTCAAGCAAATCTTCCGTAGAACATTTGGAAATTCCCAAGGGCCGTTTGCATCAAACTTTGATCCATTTGCTCAGGCGCAGATGAGTGTTTACCTGATGAACTTCAACGTATCAGGTGGACTTGCTACATATGATTTCTACAGTCAATACGTTGAACTAGCCGCAAGAATGTTTGGTGGCTACATGAACTTTACATGGAATCCGGTTACTAAAAAACTACAATTGATACGTGATCCAAATGGCTCCGGCGAAAATGTATTGCTATGGACATATAACCTAAAGCCAGAATTTAATTTGTTGCGCGATTTTCAAATATCACAATGGGTGCGTGATTTTATGGTTGCCAACTGTAAAATGATCATCGGAGAAGCTCGTGAAAAGTTTGCGTCAATTGCTGGTCCACAAGGAGGTTCTACGCTAAACGGTTCTGCAATGAAATCCGAAGCACAAACACAAATGGATTTCTTGGTCCAGGATCTCAAGAACTATGTCGACGGTTCGGAGCCGTTGTACTGGGTAATTGGATAATGAGAGCAAGCGAATTTATAACCGAACACACGCTGGTCTGGGCACGTAAAAAAGGCAGCGGTACGCCTGTTATGAAATGGCGTTGCGCCAGCGGACCGCGCAAAGGACGCGTAGTGCCTACAGCATCCAAATGTGGCGATGCTCCGGACATAGCTGCAAAAGAACGTATGAAAAAAACTCGAGCCAAAACAAAAATCATACAAGCACGTAGGGCTAAAAAAACAAAAAAGATCAATCCAGCAAGTCGATTGGTCAGCCGTTTGAATAAAAAACGCTAGACAAACACTATTAAAGCTGTTATACTATACGTATGGCAGACCTTATGATAGATCTCGAAGGACTTGGAACAGGTCCTGACACAACAATACTAACTATAGCCGCGCAGAGTTTTGATCCTCTGGGCAACGGCTATAACGACCGCTTTTACTATGCTCGCATTGATCTGGAAAGTCAAGAAGCTCGTAGCATACAGCAAGACACAATAGATTGGTGGGCAACTCAACCTGCAGAAGCACGTGACGAAGCGTTCAACGAAGCAGATCGTATTCCGTTGGATCAAGCACTGGACGATCTTGGTAAAATAATATGGCAAAGCAAACGCATATGGGCACAAGGTCCCACATACGATATGAACATACTGGAACATGCATACAAAAGCTATAGCAAGCCGTTGCCGTGGATGTTCTATGTGGTTCGTGACAGCAGGACTGTGTTTGGTTTATGGCCAGAGTTGCCAAAGCCTCCCACAAGTCACCATGCATTAGAAGATTGCCGTAGACAGATTGACATGTTGCAGTTGACACTAAGACACTTAAACGTAAGAGAACTTTCGTGATTATTGGTGTATGTGGGTTCATTGGCAGCGGCAAAGATACTGTAGCTGATCATCTAGTGAACCTTTATGAATTTAGGCGAGAATCTTTTGCTAATAGTCTCAAAGATGCAGTGGCATACGTGTTTGGTTGGGACAGGACCATGCTTGAAGGGCGAACTAATCAAGCCCGAGACTGGAGAGAACAAGTAGACCCTTGGTGGGCTGACCGCTTAAATATGCCTAACTTGACTCCGCGCTGGGTACTACAATACTGGGGCACTGAAGTATGTCGTTTTGGATTTCACGACGACATTTGGATTGCATCGCTAGAAAACAAACTGCGCAATAGTCATGACAGTGTTGTTATTAGTGATTGTCGATTTCCGAACGAAATCACATCAATCAAAGCGCAAGGCGGCATTGTGGTGCGTGTAGTACGAGGCTCTGAACCCAGCTGGTTAGAGCATGCTAAAAATTATATGGCAGGTGAAAACGGAAACGTAGGCTGGGCACTGGGAAAACGCAACTTGGATTCGAACAACATACATGCTAGTGAATATTCGTGGGTAAACACTAAATTTGATGCAGTGTTAGACAACAATGGTACACTTGATGATTTGTATGACCAAGTTACAAGTCTGGTAACAAGTCCCCTGGTTGCCATGGCAGATCAGACTTTTTAATTTCAACA